>Ga0256830_1000095_pt1 | contig 75653 bp, 60 predicted proteins | sample 128326metaG_FD_190537 | JGI IMG/M metagenome (GOLD analysis project Ga0256830, IMG submission 190537) | Hydrothermal vent microbial communities from Lau Basin, Pacific Ocean - 128-326 | ecosystem: Environmental > Aquatic > Marine > Hydrothermal vents | place: Pacific Ocean: Lau Basin | collected... | reverse complement strand
TAAAGATGCGGAAGCTGCATTAGGCGCCGCAAATATTACGGTGAACAAAAATGCGGTTCCTGATGACCCTCAATCTCCGTTTGTTACCAGTGGAATTCGTCTCGGAACGCCTGCAGTGACCACCCGCGGTTTTAAAGAAGAAGAAATTACTTTGTTAGCAAATTGGCTTTGCGATGTACTTGATTCGATGAATGATGAAAGTGTGATTGCAAACGTTAAATCGCAAGTTTTAGATTTGTGTAAACGTTTTCCTGTTTACGCATAACAAGCCTCGTAGATAAAATTTAGGTAAATTCTGGTGCGCTGTCCTTTTTGTGAAAATGCGGAAACTAAAGTGATTGATTCACGCCTTGCGAATGAGGGTGATTTAGTCCGGCGACGACGTGAATGCATGAAATGCAGCGAGCGTTTTACTACTTTTGAGTCTGCCGAATTAGTAATGCCCAGGATCGTAAAAAGTGATGGCAGCCGTGTACCGTTTGATGAGCAAAAGTTACTGAATGGTGTACAGCGTGCGTTAGACAAACGGCCCGTTGATGTTGATCAAATTGAAGCCGCAATTAGCAAAATTAAACGCCTAGTACGCGCAACTGGAGATCGAGAAGTTCCCTCTAAGTTTGTTGGCGAAGCAGTAATGCAAGAGCTTCGCGAACTAGATCAAGTTGCGTATGTGAGATTTGCATCGGTTTATCGAAGTTTTGAAGATGTTTCCGAATTTATGGAAGAAATTGATAAACTGGAAAACGAACCGACTGAAGCAGAAAAACGCAGGCAAATGTCCTTACTTATAAAGTATGATAAGACCAATGATTCTAACACTAAATAATTTTGTACTTGAGGTGACCTTTGTTTACTGAGATGGATTATCAGCACATGAGTAGAGCTCTACAGCTTGCTGCGCATGCTCGTTGTTGCCCGCACCCAAACCCGAGAGTAGGTTGTGTGATTGTCAGAGAGGGCGAAGTAGTTGGTGAAGGTTTCCATTATCGGGCGGGTGAAAATCATGCGGAAATTAATGCGCTCGAGAGTGCCGGAAAAAAAGCCAAAGCTGCAACTGTCTACATAACGCTTGAACCGTGTTGCCATCATGGCAAAACACCTCCTTGTACCGTCGCATTAATTGCAGCGGGTGTAGTTGAAGTTATTATTGCAATGGAAGACCCTAATCCCGAAGTTGCTGGAAAAGGTTTGCAGCAACTTGAAGCCGCAGGGATTCGAACCAAAATAGGTTTGCTGGGTGACCAAGCTGCTGCACTAAACCGGGGTTTTGTCAAGCGTATGAAAACGGGAATACCGTTTGTGCGTTGCAAACTTGCGATGAGTTTGGATGGTCGTACCGCGATGAAAACGGGTGAAAGTCAGTGGATAACATCTGCAGATGCGAGACGTGATGTACAAAAAATGCGTGCGGCAAGTGATGCGATTATGACAGGCATTGGCACGGCCAAGGCTGATGATCCACAATTAAATGTGCGTTTAAAAGGAATTTGTGACGAAATAGACAAGCAGCCTTTACGCCTTGTCGTTGATAGCCAGCTTCGCTTAAGCCCCAGGGCAAAAATTTTGTCAGTACCAGGTAAGACCATTGTTGTTTGTGCGGTCAATAAACCCAAAGCGGCTTCAGCTTTGGAACAGGCGGGTGCGGATGTTCTTTGCTTGCCCGATAGATATGGAATGGTGGATGTCGAGGTATTGCTGTTAGAGCTGGGTAAGCGTCAAATTAACGAATTAATGATTGAAGCCGGTGCGACATTGTGTGGAACGTTTATGCATAAAAAACTGATTGATGAAATTGTCGTGTATATGGCTCCGATATTAATGGGTGATGCGGCTTCAGGTTTATTGAATTTACCGGGCATGTTATCAATGAAGCAAAAAATACCTGTGGAAATTACCGATATGCGTGCAGTTGGCAAAGACTGGCGTATTACGATTAATCCAAAACCACTCATCCGCAATCAGATTTGTTCGCAGTAGGTTTTCTATTCTCGGACAGGCTAGGCCGCAACGATATGTTGCGGCCATTGTAGCTTCGTTAAATTAATAGTGTAGTTGTTTAATTGATATGACAGCAACAGGTTCGCGCCAGTCAGAATCCATGGGGTTTAAGTCAACCCCACCATGCACACCATTTGAAATACTTACAAAACCTTCAGCGTTTTCAGTGGCGCGTTGATTGCCAGAATCTGGCCCACATGGAGGTCCTGGGATATACGCGCAATCTTCGTTATCTGCTTCTGAGCCTGCGTCATAAACACGTGTTGCCGACATTTTGGGTTTGTGATGTCTCGGTGCTTTGAGGTTTTTCACCGCAATAAACGCATCATTGGTTCCTGCAAGCATGCTAGATACACTAAACCAGGATCTTCTCGGTGCCATGATCTCTATTGTTGTAGATTTTCCGGGCAATAACAATCCTCCATTGCTTGCAGTCGAATAGACTCTGGAATTGTCTGCTAGTTCGGCCATTAACATACTTGGATCGCCGAATTCCGCTTGAAAAGCGAGACCTTCCGAAGCGGGTTCACCGATTTTGAATAAGGAAAAGTTTCGTTTATGTGCAGTAATAACTATCGGGGTGAGCACATGAAAAGCATGTGCGTTGCTGATGGTGACTGCAAATTTTTTCATGCGATCATCCGCAATTGCATTCTGACTAAATAATGCTCCTAATATGAGGCTGAACAATATTTTTTTCATTCCATAATACTCCTTTAATGGTAAGTTAAGTGTGGAGTGCAAAGTATGAAATTGAGGTTTCACGTACTTATAACGGATTTATCACTTTTTTATCACATGTTAAATAATTTGCAGTTATTAGGTGTTTTTTATGGCGGAACAAAAAGAAAGGAATGTTAATGCTGGACTGCTGACTATTATTTTACCAGGTATTTTAATCGCAGCCACTGGAGTAGGTGCCGGCGACTTGGCAACCGCAAGTTTTGCAGGTAGTCACTTGGGAACTGGAATATTGTGGGCAGTGATTATCGGCAGCATTTTTAAATTCGTTTTAACTGAAGGATTGGCACGGTGGCAATTGGCCACTGGAAAAACGTTTTTAGAAGGGATGGCGGCGTATGTTGGCCCGGTCTTTGGTTGCTTGTTTCTTCCCTATTTATTGTTATGGACATTTTTTGTAGGCTCTGCATTAATGAGTGCGTGTGGGGTGACTCTGCATGCGATTTTTCCGGTGTTTGCAGATGCCTCTCAAGCTAAAATAGTGTTTGGTATCACGTGTAGCCTATTAGGTTTGGTAATGGTGTTGATCGGCGGTTTTCGATTATTCGAAAAAATTATGGCGGCGTGTATTGCATTGATGTTTGTTACTGTATTGTTAACTGCCGCTATTCTTTGGCCAGGTGTGGGTGAAGTTGCGCAAGGTCTGGTGATTCCCAAAATTCCAGATGCCGAAGGGCAGGGTATGACTTGGACCGTCGCATTAATCGGTGGAGTGGGTGGAACATTGACCATTCTTTGTTATGGTTATTGGATTCGTGAAAAAGGCCGAAACTCGGTAGATGATATAAGAGTTTGTCGAATTGATTTAAGTGTAGGATATTTGCTTACGGCTATTTTTGGTGTAGCCATGGTCATCATAGGTAGCACGGTAGAGCTTGAAGGTAAGGGTGCTGGCTTGCTCGTAGCGCTCGCGGATAAATTACAAGAACCTCTGGGGGCAACGGGACGTTGGATATTTCTGGTGGGTGCTTTTGGTGCCGTATTTAGTAGTTTACTCGGTGTTTGGCAAGCAGTTCCTTATCTCTTTGCTGATTTTTGGAGATTGTTTTTTAGGCAAACAGAAAGCTCAGTGATCGATGTTTCTGCTTGGCCGTATCGGGTTTATTTATTTGCAATTGCATTGCTTCCTATGCTGGGGTTATTAATGAGCTTCCAAGAAGTACAAAAATTATATGCGATAATTGGGGCTGCATTTTTACCGCTATTAGCCATTGCACTTTTGTTTTTAAATGGACGACGAGCATGGGTGGCAGGGTATATAAATCGGTGGCTTAGTATCTCGTTGTTAGTAGTGATGATTGTTTTTTTTGGAGGAATGGCTGTTACTAAATGGTTTGTACTTTAACGCTGGTTTTGGAAGAGTCTGATAATAACAATGTATAAGGTGTTCAATGAATATGTGCAATGAATAGGCGTGGTTTTTTATCTACATTGGCGATTTCTGCTTTGGGCTTAGGGGGAACGGGTTGTCGTGTTTGGCCTGACGAGGGTTTTTGGAATCCTTGTTACGAAGAGCGAATACCTGCTAGCTTGCTTGAACATGAGCTGGTTCTACAAGCTTTGGCTGGAATAGATTTTACGAAATTTTGGGATTGTCATACTCACTTGATTGGTGTAGGTGACAATCAAAGTAAAATATGGGTTAATCCAAATCTGCGATCTCTCTGGCATCCTATCCAGAAAACCCAGTTTTCCTTTTATATGAATGCATCTTGTGCCGACGAAGATAATAACGTAGATCAGCGCTATAAAGTGCGTCTCCGTAAATTATTAGATGAGTTTCCGGTTGGAGCAAAATCAATGTTGCTCGCTTTTGATTTTCATCATGATAGTGCTGGCAATGTCATTCGCGAGCAAAGTCCATTTTATACACCTAATGCCTATGCTCAGCAAGTTGCAGTGGGTAACTTAGATCGTTTTGAATGGATTGCTTCAATACATCCCTATCGACGTGATGCGATAGAAGTATTAGACAGCGCCATTAAAAGTAATGCACGAGCGATAAAGTGGTTACCGCAGGCCATGGGAATTGACCCTTCTTCGCCGCAATGTGATCGTTTTTATGCAAAGCTTGCAAGCATCGGCATTCCTTTATTAAGCCATGCAGGTGATGAGCATGCCGTCGATGCTGGGGAGTTTCAAAAACTGGGAAATCCCTTGTTATTACGTAGACCGTTGGAGCATGGTGTTAAAGTTATTGTTGCGCATTGCGCGAGCATGGGCAGTAATGTTGATATAGATAAAGGAAAAAATGCGTCTGAGGTAGAAAATAGTAAATTGTTTGCGCGTTTAATGGCTGAGTCTAAATATGAAGCGCGCTTATTTGGGGATATCTCGGCGATTACGCAAATAAACCGCAGCCAAGAAAATTTCGAAATGATTTATCAGAATGAAAGCTGGCAGCATAGACTCGTTTATGGCTCAGACTATCCATTGCCGGGCGTTATGCCTATATTTTCTCCGATGACCAGCGTTGATAAAGGGTATATTAGTGCAGAAAAGGCTAGATTATTATCAGAAATACGGAAATACAACCCATTGTTATTTGATTTTTTGTATAAACGAATGATTCAAGTAAAGGGCAGCAAATTAAGTGATCATGTTTTTCATAGCAAGCGGGTTTTTATAGCCGATATTTAATCTGTATTATTTTTCGTGCAAAGTTCTCAAAATAATAAAAAGGATAAAAATATGAAAAAAACAAACAGTTCTCATTATATCATGGAGAGTTCAACGGAAGGAGATCGACTAGAGCAAAAAACCGACCCGGTTGAAACAGAGCGTCAACTCAAACTAGTTGGGCTTCGAGCAGGGATGAAGGCCTTAGATGCCGGGGCCGGTACAGGGGCGGTAGCCCGCGTAATGGCAAAGCTTGTGGGTGAAGATGGACACATTACCGCGTTTGATGCTTCTGAAAGTCGGTTGCAACAAGGGCAACAACGGGCAATGGAAGCAGGTTTGCATAATATGAGCTTTAAGTCCGGTGATATTTTGTCACCAAATTTACCCAAGGGTCAATTTGATTTTATTTGGTGTCGTTTTGTTTTTGAATATTTACCAAATCCTGATGCAGCGATGAAAAAATTAACCGAACTTCTTGTACCTAATGGAATATTAGTCGTTGGTGATCTTGATGGGAATGCAATTTTTCACGATGGAATGGATAGAGACTTAGAAATTTCTTTACATAAAATATTATATAGTTTTCGAGATAATTTTGATCCTTATGCGGGAAGAAAACTTTATCGGAGATTTTATCAACTAAATTTTAAAGAGATTCAAGTACATTGTACCCCTCATCACTTTTACCCTGGGCGTATTTCTGATTTTGATTTAGAAAACTGGAAAGAGAAACTAGAAGCTATTCGGGAGCACGGAATAAAGGTATTAGGATCGGTTGGTGAGTACGAGAAATTTGTAAATGCATTATTAAAGTTTTTTAAACAACCGGATACCTTTAGCTATAGTACATTATTTTTAGTTCAGGGAAAAAAACCTTAATTTATGGACATGTACTCTTCTATTGACAATGCCACTGCGGGTGAGCTTTCTACTCGACCACTAAGGCCTTTGATAATTTACTTTGATAAATTACATGGAAAAAAGAAACTTCAAACTGTATTTCAAAAGGCGAATCTAGGACTCGAGATCAATCTAGCTTATCTCTATGATGAAAACAACTGGGTTTCTTTTGAAGTAGGGCAGCGAATTATTGATATTCTTGATGAAAACTCAGACGATCCAGAATTTGTAAAACATGCAGGTTTGCTGGTAGCTTCTAAGGAAATGCTGGGCTTCGCATATACTGCATTTAAAGCTTTTGGTAGTCCTAAAGCGTGTTATGGACAGCTATTTAAAGGTCTGAGTCTCTTTAATCGTGTAGGTGAGTTTTCTTTATTGAAACTGACTAATACGTCATTATGTTTTAGTTATAAGTCCCTGGTTATAGAGCCGAATATTCGGTTTTCTGAATATCGCATGGCGCAATTTGCCTCTGTTCCGACCGTATGGGGACTCCCGCCAGCATCGATAAAAAAGCTTCAGTGCCAAGTTACGGAAGATGTAGCTGAATCCGTTTATGAGCTTAAATGGCAAGCCCTACGAACGAATAGGCTGATATTTTTAGGTGGTTTGATGGGGGCTATATTAGCTTCTTCCAGCATGTTTTTTTTAACTTGGACTGTGGGAATTTCGGTCATTTTTTTAGCGGGTCTTATCGGTGGTTTAGTCGGTGCAATCATAACATTTAGGCAGCGACTAAAAGACCAGGAGGCGACACTTAAAGAGCAAACTGAAGATCTATTGGCCTCAATGACTGAGATTCAATCGCGTTATGACGAAGTGCAAGCATTAAATGTTTCGCTTGAGCAAAAAGTTGAAGTGAGGACTACGGAGTTAACTGAGGCCAATGAGCGTTTGCAAGAATTAGACAAACTTAAAGATCGATTTTTAGCGAATGTTTCCCATGAATTACGTACGCCGCTGGTTGCGTTATCATCAACGCTACAAATGATTTTTGACCAGGATGTTAATGATCCCATTATTTATAACAAATTATTGCGTAGTAGTGCTGAAACCTTAGAAGATATGCTTGAAAATGTTAATGACTTATTGCTTAAAACCCGTTTTGAAAAAGGACTGATTGACATACGTTGGTCGGAGATTGAAATTGCGGAATTTGTACAACGTTCTCTTAAGGTATTTGACTCACTGGCGAATAAAGAAAAAAATAAATTACGTTTTCATAATCAGATCAACAGGCCTTTATTAGTTTATGCGGATAGAGCCAAACTTAAAAAAATCTTGAATAATCTACTGGGTAACGCTTTAAAATATACTCAGAATGGAGATGTGGATGTTATTTTGGAAAAAAATGAAGATTATTGTTTGATCATAATAAAGGATACGGGAAGAGGTATACCTCAAGCGGAGCTTGATTCCATTTTCGAGCCTTTTTTTCAAGCCAGTAATAATCCTTATCGTGAGGTACAGGGTACGGGTATTGGTTTGTCTTTAGTCAAAGACCTCATAGAGTTGCATCATGGTAAGATTGTAGTAGACAGTCAGGTTTCTAAGGGTAGCCAGTTTAAGATATTCATCCCGCTGGGAAAAGATCATGTGGATATGGATAGCCTGGATGATTCGCTATTTGTTGAGGAGTCTGATTCGCGAATAAATCTAGGGCTTAAGTCATTTGATGACTTGGATCTAAGGCCTTTTTCGGAACAGCGTCCTTATATTCCGAGTTTGTTATTGATTGAAGATAACCCGAAAATCATCCAAGTGCTTGCTTATGTGCTGACAGATAAATATAACTTACATTTTGCCAAAGATGGTCAAGAAGGCTTGGAAAAGACCAAAACGCTAAGACCTAATCTGATTATTAGCGATATTATGATGCCGCGAAAAAATGGTTATGAGCTTATTAACGAGCTCAAACAAGATCCCGATCTCAAAGGTATACCTGTTATTTTGCTGACTTCAAAGGCGGATCGTGCATCGCGAATTCAGGGCTTTGAATACGGGGCTGATGAATATTTGACTAAGCCATTTAATAATCAAGAAATACTTATTCGGGTGAAAGTCTTGATCGAGAAAAAGCAGCTTGAAACTGAATATATTCATTTAGAAAAAATGATTGCATTGGGTCAGCTTTCTGCGGGTGTTAGCCATGAAATTAATAATCCCATTGCTTATGCAAAAAGCTCAGCGGATACCATAGAAAAAATATTTTCATCGATAGAACAGAAAAAAATAAGTCTAGATGATGGAATGGTGATGATGAAAGAGGCAATTAGCCGGGTTAGAGAAGGCACTAAACGAGTGGCCGAAATAACGGAAGCCTTGAGAGGCTTTGTTCGCCAAGGTACAAAAGGCTTTCACTTTCATGATATTCATTCGGGCATTGAATCAACCTTAGTTATTCTGCATACCAATCATAAAATCGATATTCAAATTGTTAAACGTTATGAACTTTCCGAAAAAATAGAATGTAATATAAGCCAGATAAATCAAGTTATATTAAATTTGGTACAAAATGCAGCACATGCAGTACAAAATCAGCTTAATCTGCAAATTATTATTCATACTTATCAGCAACAAGAAAATGCCGTTATTGTGGTTCAGGATAATGGCCCTGGTATATCTGCAGAAATTTTGGGTCGTGTTTTTGATCCGTTTTTTACCACCAAAGAACTTGGGCAAGGGACCGGTCTGGGATTGCATATTTGCAAGCAGATTATCGATGAGCATAACGGAACGCTGAGCTTAAAAAATCATGAAGATGGCGGTGTTCAATGTAAGATTATTTTACCTTTACAAAGAAAAGGGGCAATGAAGCATGCACGATTCACCCATAAACACGTCGATAGAAGAGTGGAAGAAGTACACTATCCTTATCGTCGATGATGAACCTTCAATTATTGAAGAGATCGCCAGTATCCTAAAGCTGGAAGGCTTGTCGGTGATTACTGCGCTTAATGGTGAGCAGGGTTTGCAACGATTGAAAGAAACCTCGATTGAATTAGTTATTTCGGATCAGAAAATGGCCGGAGGCATGACAGGGACTGAATTTCTAACTCAGGTTAAGGCCAGTTCTCCAGAAATATTGACAATGATTCTCTCTGCATTCTCGGAACCAGAATATCTCATGGATGCAGTGAATAAAGCAAAGACCTATCAATACATCTTAAAGCCCTGGAACCAAGAGGATTTATTACACAAAGTCTTTCAGGCCTTGCAGTATTATCATGCACAATCCGAAGTTCGTCGACTTGCCGAGGCGAATCAGCGCTTATTAACAAAAATGGCATTGATGGAAAATCTTGCATTAATTGGAAATTTTAGTACCGCGTTATACGAACGTTTTTTTCCCGTATTGCGAGCTAGCTTGTGTGCGGATGGGCAGCAAATAAATGATGGGCTTGATCTAAATACAATAGACAAAAGGGAGTGGTCGCATTTAGGTAGCATTGTTAGTCGGCTAGGGCAAGTAGGTTTATTTTACCATCTTCCACCGGGTTTTCAATTTGCCAATGTCGCACAAATTATTCAAGGCTGTGTGGCGGAAGCCAAGCAGGTGACTAATACGTTAGACATAGAATGGCAAGAATGCTACGCGCCTGATCTACCTGGTCTTCTTGTACAAGCAGAAATTTTTTCATGTGCGATTAAAGCATTGATAGAAAATGCGGTGATTTTTAATGATGCTCCAGCGCAAAAGAACCAGCGAAAAGTCAGTATTAATGTTTACCAAACACTGGATCCAGAGCCCATGATAAGTATTGAAGTTGAAGACAATGGGCCTGGGTGTAGTCAGCCCGAAAAAATATTTTTTCCGCTTTTTTCCACTTGTGATCAACAATCTGCATTGTCTCTGCATAATAATGATCTTGGTCAATATAATTTTGAATCGCATAACCATGTTGGCCTCGGTTTATTTATTGCGCGCTGGTGTATTGCTCAGCATGATGGTTGTATTTCTTTAATGAACGCCAATACACCAGGGGCATTGTTTAAAATAGATATACCAATCAATCAAGAGGATTTAAAGCAACGATTAGCTTTCTAGGACAGGCTCCTACTCCTAGCTAATGATTATGCGTGCCGGTCATAAATTTTTTCAGCATAATTGATATATTCTGGAAATAGGCTGTGGTGTAAGGTCCAACTTGCATAATCTCGGGAATAGGTAAATCCTGCGGCTGCAAGTCCTTCGGCATGTTTAGGTTTGGTCATAATGATGCAAAATAGATATCCAAGCTGTCTATACCTATCTCGTGCAAATTCAGCTAAGGCTTTTAAGGCAAGAGGTTCTTTGTCCCATACGTGAATTGTACACCGATTTGTAACTTCACTTAGGTTAAGACCAAAGGCGCTGAATTCCATGAACGCGACTCCGCAAGCATGGCCGTGAGATTCTGCAATAATAATTTGGCGACGTCTTGTGAGTCCGTGTTGTTGATATTCGCGTTGAATACTTTGTAATTCCAATTCTGTAACGATGCCATCTTCGGAGAGAAATTCCATATGTGAATTTTGCGAAATAAAATATTTTTCGATGATGAGAAAATCATCTGTTGTTATGGGTCGCACAGAAAAAAGTTTATTTTCCTGATAGTCGTTATTGCATGGCGATGATAAATAAGCATATGTTTTTAGAATAGAAAGAGAAGGATCATCAATTCTTCGTGCGAAGACTCCAGCCATGCGATCAGGTGATTTTTTTTGCGGTTGATAATAAGTGCGTAACCAACGTAATTTTTGAAACTGGGTTGATGTGTTTAAGGCTCCAAGATTTATATTTTTCACTGCATTTGCGTTTCCTTCTCTTAATCCTATAGAGGAGAGATGTTGGATGATCCAAGTTTGAGTATAAGCATGTAGTAGTGATTGATGGGCCTCCAATGACTTTTCAGAAGATTTAACCACTACCGTTCGTAATATGGGCGAATTTCGATTTTGAATGAGTTTAGATATATTAGTTTTTACTTCATCAATTATAGGCTGCATGGAATCTTCTTTTTTAGGATAAATGAAATTGGCAGAATAAAAAAATGACCACAGGTCTTCGAATTTCATGCCTTGACCACTTTTTACGTTGTGAAACTTTTCATTGGTTAAAGAATCAGCCAGTGAAAGACTTTGTTGATTAGAAAGTTTTTTAAATTCGACTCCGAATTGGAAGTGTTTTTTCCCTTGGCGATGTATTGATATGATAGAGCGCAGTATTCCTGCACAATGGTAAAAACTATTTTTATCTTTACTATTAATGCCGAATACAAGTACTGATTTGAAATATGATCCTATAGGTATTGGGCCGATATTTTTATCTAGTTCAAAACTAAACCCATCGGTTGATATGTTGTGAGGAGTAGTATCAATAAACTGGTTAGAAAACGGAAGTTTTATTCTGGTAATAAGAACAGCCGTGTGGGGTAGTCGATATCGAGGCGTGGTTCTTCGTTTGATGCATTTTAATATTTTAGGAGATTGGATGGTGATGTTATGTGGGTTAACGAGTTTTTTGACGACAGTCATAAATTCACAGCCCCAATTATTGAGTTCAAATGCACATCGAATAACCGTACCTTCAGTCCAGATTTCAGGCCAGCAACCGAGCAATGAAAGTGAATTATGTGATAGAGTCTGGGTTGAGTCCCATGTGCCTGGATAAATGTCAGTGGAATGATAGGCTGAGCTACACTTCCATTCTGTTCTTTCGAGTGCTTGTTTTAATAGTGCGGTGACTGTAATGGGGTCATCAATAAGCTTTTCATTTAATGTGAGGCTTGTTTTTATAACGTCTAAAAACTGTGCGCCGACTTTGAAGCGAATAGCATCTTGTTGCTCGCTTTTGGAACTATTCAAGTATTTTATACTTGCTCGCTGTAGAAGAATCAGCAGTTTTTTTTTTGTAAATTCGCAAGTTATAGATGATTGTTCCGGGAGTGAGCGCCGTACAGTTATCGGTCTTGTTAACTTGCCAGCTAAATCCATGCGTTGAAACATCTATTAAGCGACGCTTCCAACGCTGTTTGTTATCCCCAGTATGTGTTTCAAACGAAACAAAGATGTTTTCAACATGACATCGTTGCTCGGTACGTGGGAAAATATTTTTTTGCAGCGCTCGTGCAAGATTTCTTGGTGTATCATCGTAGGCCAGACAGGTAAATGAATGTCCGCGAATATTGAGCTTGAGTAAGCTATTTGGACAGGCTTCTTCGATTATAAAAATAATTCGGGTAGCCGGTTGGATGCGTTTTATATTGTCTAAAAACCGCTGCTTTCCCCAATTAGGATCGAGCAGAATAAAATCCACCGCTTGATGCTCTAGATAGTTTAATAGTTCCTGCGTGGCGGATACGTTGACGCTATGTAGTTCTAAGCTTAACCACAGCGCAGCATTGGCTTGATAGGCGGGTGCTGTAGACAATACCACTATATTTACGGGTTGGTATTTTGCGATTATTTGGGTTATTTGCGAGCCATTATGTGCCTCCTTAGTATTTTTTATGTTGCTATGCTGTTTATATACGTATTGATTGGCTGGAAATACAGATGGCTGAGTAGACATATTTAGCTCCTAAGGTTTAGAGAGTGCGTTCGAAATAAAACATGAAATATATTAACGGATTAAATTTACAGTTCCAGGGCTTGCTTACTATGAGAAGCTAATGCACGTAGTTTGAATTATTCATGAATCAGATATGTGCAAAATCTTTCTTTATGCGTATAATCCCTTTTTTTTGAAAAACGTGCGAAAGTGGCGGAATTGGTAGACGCGCTGGATTTAGGTTCCAGTGGGGCAACCTGTGAGAGTTCGAGTCTCTCCTTTCGCACCATTTTTTTAAAATGAGTTGAAGTCAGTGTTTTTCTTTCTTAATGCTTTAATAACAGTGCCTTAGACTTGTATTTATGTTGTTATTATTTACTTTGGCCATAGCTTACATATTGCCTATTAGATGGAGGTAAGCGCAGGGGACTTTATCAGCCCGAAAATACTTCATTCGACCTAAAATTATACGCTATCTAAAGTATTTAGCCTGAAATTTAGCGTTTTTATTCGGATTTTAAGGTTAATCATGCACAAGCTTATTCATTCAAATTTAATCCAGTGATAGCATTAGTCCTTACTTAATACCCTACAGAATGTAAAAAAACAGTGTGAAACTCTTGGTATGCTGCTATAAATGCAGCGAAGTGTGGATTTGGACGATTATTTTTTACAAAGCTAGGAGGCTGTCCGAGAACAGGCTGCTAGGATGTTTATACAGAGGTTTTCATGCAGGTATCATTAGAAACGACAGACGGTTTACAGCGCAGAATGACAATCATCATTCCAGCAGAAAAAATAGACGGTGAAGTAGAAAAAAGGCTTCATTCACTTGCTCCAAAAGTCAAACTATCCGGTTTTCGGCCTGGGAAAGTCCCATTTTCAGTGGTTAAAAAACGATTTTCTTCACAAGTAAGATCCGAAGTTTTTAGCGATGTTGCTTCCACTAGTTTTTATGAGGCGGTAACGCAGGAAAATCTAAGGCCCGCAAACACGCCTACCTTCGATCGCCTCAAATCCGACCCCAATTCTGATTATCAATTTACGGCTGAGTTTGAAGTATACCCAGAGATTGTTATTAGTGGACTAGAAACAATGACTATTAATCGTCCAGTGGTTGAGATTGTTGAGTCAGATATAGACACAATGATGCAAAAATTGCAGAAGCAGCATGCTTCGTGGTCTGAAGTAGAGAGAGCTTGCGAAAAAGAGGATCAAGTCCACATAGATTTTACCGGTAAGTTAAACGGTGAGGTATTTGCAGGCGGAGCCGGCAAAATGCCGTTGGTACTCGGCTCAAATACCATGATTGAAGGCTTTGAAGAGGGTTTGCTGGGCGCGAAGCCAGGGGAAGAAAGGCAGCTCGATTTACGATTTCCAGAAAAATATCATAAAGAAGAGTTGGCAGGAAAAGATGTGCAGTTTTCTGTGCTCGTTGAAAAAGTGGAAGTGCCTGTGTTACCGGATATTGATTCCGAGTTTGCAAAATCTTTTGGCGTAGAGTCCGGTGATATCGACATATTACGCGCGGATTTACAAAAAAATATGGTGCGTGAAATGAATCAAACTGTGCGTGGGAAGTTGAAACAGCAGGTTAATGAAGCGTTGATAGAAATACACGATATTGAAGTGCCTAAGTCCTTGATTCAGGCAGAAAGTCAGCGACTTGCTGAGCAGATGATTGAAAGAATGAAGTCTAGAGGTGGCATGCCAGCTGCTTCAATATCTCCAGACGCCTTTGAAAGTCAAGGCAAGCGCCGAGTAGTTCTCGGTTTGTTGTTGTCAGAGATTATTAGCAACAATGAATTGAAAGCCGACCCGTCGAAGGTGAGAGAAGAAGTCGAAACTTTGGCGTCATCTTATGATGATCCGGCACAAGTGGTTGCTTGGTACTACCAGAGCAAGAACCAAAGCCAATTGAAAGATGTTGAGGCTAAGGTTCTCGAAGATTCAGCAATAGAGTGGGTATTAGAGCAAGCTCAGGTTACCGATAATGCGACAACATTTGATGAGCTTATGGGTAATTCTACAGCATAAATGACAAAGGACGTGCGAGTGACTAGAATTCAAGACAAGATATCGTGTGACCCTCAGATGGCGATGGTTCCAATGGTCGTTGAGCAGACAGGGCGTGGTGAACGTGCTTTTGATATATATTCCCGCTTACTGAAGGAGCGGATAATATTTCTTGTAGGCCAAGTCGAAGACCATATGGCTAATCTAGTAGTCGCTCAGCTCTTGTTCTTGGAGTCTGAAAACCCGGATAAAGAAATCTATTTGTATATCAATTCTCCTGGAGGCTCGGTAACTGCTGGATTATCTATTTATGACACGATGCAATTTATAAAACCGGATGTTAGTACGCTTTGTATTGGACAAGCCGCAAGTATGGGAGCGCTTTTGCTTTGTGGTGGTGCAGAAAATAAAAGATTTTGTTTGCCGCATTCAAGAATGATGATTCATCAGCCGCTCGCAGGCTATCAAGGACAGGCAACTGATTTGGAGATACATACCAAGGAAGTGCTTAGGGCAAGAGAACGGCTTAACGCTATAATGGCTAAACATTCAGGGAAGCCTCTAGATCAGATTCAAACGGATACTGATAGGGATTTTTTCATGAGTGCTGATGAAGCAGTGGAATACGGCCTTATAGACGAAGTGATTGCTTCCAGAGCTGATGCATCTTCTGCGGGGTAGAACCTATGGAGCAATCTTGATATTTTATGCGCTTCGTAAGTGGTTGTATTTTTTGATAAGAAATGTTTTTCATGCAGAATTTGGGTGCAGTTTAAGCGGTAAATAATGCACGTATTGCATAGTGAAATGAATTAAGATTGCGAGTAGCATAGAGAGCACTCGATGATCGACTTAAATTTTACTAACGCCGGCAATAAGAGGTGGCACGATGAGCGATGACGGAAACGGAAAAGGCAGTAGTAGCGATAAGCTTTTATACTGTTCCTTTTGTGGAAAAAGTCAGCACGAGGTAAGGAAATTAATAGCTGGCCCATCTGTATTTGTCTGTGACGAGTGTGTTGAGCTATGCAATGACATCATTCGAGAAGAAGTACAAGAAAAGACGCCCAGTGTCCATGGGAGTAAATTACCGACGCCGAAAGAAATTAATGCGGTTTTAGATGAATATGTTATTGGCCAAAGTAGAGCAAAAAAAATCCTTGCTGTGGCTGTTTATAATCATTACAAGCGCTTAGATGCTGGGCTTAAAAAAGATGAGGTTGAGCTGTCTAAAAGTAATATTTTATTACTCGGGCCTACGGGTTCAGGCAAGACGTTGCTCGCAGAAACGTTAGCGAGACTGCTCAATGTGCCTTTTACTATAGCCGATGCCACAACATTGACCGAAGCAGGTTATGTTGGGGAAGATGTAGAAAACATCATTCAAAAGCTTTTACAGAAATGTGACTATGATGTAGAGAAAGCACAGACCGGCATTGTCTATATTGATGAAATTGATAAGATTTCTCGTAAATCCGATAATCCTTCGATTACCAGGGATGTGTCTGGTGAAGGGGTTCAGCAGGCTTTATTGAAACTGATAGAAGGTACGATTGCATCAATTCCTCCGCAAGGTGGCCGTAAACATCCACAACAGGAATTTTTACAAGTGAATACGGCTAATATCCTATTTATTTGTGGTGGAGCGTTTTCGGGTTTAGATAAAATTATCAGTGAGCGCACGGAGAAAGGCGGAATTGGATTCGGTGCTGAGGTTAAAAGCAAAGCCGATAAGAAAAATGAACCTTCTTTGATTCACAAAGTAGAGCCGGAAGATTTAGGGCGATATGGATTAATCCCTGAATTTATTGGCCGTTTGCCGGTGATAGCCACTTTGGATGAACTGGATGATACCGCCTTGGTTCGAGTGCTTACTGAGCCAAAGAACGCGATCACCAAGCAGTATTTAAGGCTTTTTGAATTGGAAGGTGCAGAGATAGAATTTAGGGAAGACGCTTTATTAGCCATTGCAAAAAAAGCAATGGATCGAAAAACAGGTGCCCGTGGACTGCGCTCGATATTAGAGCATGTATTACTTGATATAATGTACGAATTACCGTCTATGAATGACGTTAGTAAAGTCATTATTGATGCAGATACGATTAGTGGAAAGTCTGAACCTTTGTTGATGTATGAAGGTAAGGAGAGGGCTGCTCCTGACTAAATGCTACTATCTTAATTATTACTTAGATTAAAAAAGGCGCTTAATGCGTCTTTTTTGTGTGTGTGCGGATTTTAGGATTATCAAGGGTGGCTGACAGGGTTAATCAGGCTGTATTAGACATTTTTTTCCAAGGTTGAGAGTTCGTTTTGTAAAAATGAATAATAAATTCGTCAATCGCATTGAATTTAGTTATTGTGTTCATATAATAAAGTTAGAGAGAAAAATGACTGGCCGATAACTTGCAATTTAGTGCTTGTTGGTAGGGTACGAGCCTGTCGGATAAATATTTTCCTTGCCCAGCGGTTAAAAAAATAACCTTCTCATCCATATTCAACATTAATTGATAGATTACAAACAAGCAATATTGTTAAGAATATATGCAACGACTTGATGGAGCACTTGTGTCATTAAATCGAATTAGCCAGTGAGGAATTGATGTATGTCGAAAAATGACAAGTCGGAAGTAGTTCTAACTCAAGATGAAGAAAATACGGCGATCCCCGTATTACCATTGCGCGATGTCGTAGTATATCCACATATGGTTATTCCATTATTTGTAGGGCGTGAAAAATCGATCAAAGCTTTAGAAGCAGCGATGGAGGAAGACAAACAAATCCTCTTGGTGGCGCAAAAAAGTGCGGGGCAAGATGAACCCGAAAAAGATGATATTTATCGTATTGGTACAATATCAAGCATATTGCAATTGCTTAAATTACCCGATGGAACGGTTAAGGTTTTAGTTGAAGGTATTGAGCGCGCTAAAATTACAAAATTTCTTGCAGATGATGTATATTTTGTTGCTCAGATTGAAAATATTTCGAATGCAGATATTGACGAACGAGAGATAGAAGTGCTTACACGTTCAGTGTTAGCTCAATTTGATCAATACGTCAAACTCAATAAAAAAATTCCACCTGAAATTTTGACTTCCTTATCTGGTATCGACGAGCCTGGAAGGCTCGCAGATACAATCGCTGCGCACATGTCTTTGAAAATAGAAGAGAAACAGCGGGTATTGGAAATCGAAAACATACGTGATCGTTTTGAAGCGCTGATGGCGATTATGGAATCTGAAATAGATTTGCTTGAAGTCGAAAAAAGAATTCGTGGGCGGGTAAAACGCCAGATGGAAAAAAGTCAGCGTGAATATTATTTAAATGAGCAAATGAAAGCGATTCAGAAAGAGTTAGGTGAAATGGATGAGGCGCCTAATGAAGTTGATGAGTTAACCCATAAAATTGAAAAATCTGGCATGTCTAAAGAAGCAAGGGAAAAAACCAATGCTGAATTAAACAAGCTTAAAATGATGTCCCCCATGTCTGCAGAAGCTACTGTAGTACGAAACTATATTGATTGGATGGTTTCTGTGCCATGGAAAAAGCGAACCAAGATCAAGCATGACTTAACAAAAGCAGAAAATGTTCTAGAGTCTGATCATTATGGCCTAGAGAAAGTGAAAGAACGTATTCTCGAGTATCTAGCCGTGCAACAACGTGTTAAAAAAATAAAAGGCTCGGTTTTATGTTTGGTAGGTCCGCCAGGTGTTGGTAAAACTTCCTTGGGACGCTCTATTGCTCGAGCGACGAATAGAAAATTTGTGCGGATGTCTTTAGGCGGTGTTCGAGATGAAGCAGAAATTCGTGGGCATAGGCGAACTTATATTGGTTCTATGCCAGGAAAGCTGGTGCAAAATATGTCTAAAGTAGAAGTGAAAAATCCTTTGTTTCTACTGGATGAGGTAGACAAAATGTCAATGGATTTTCGCGGTGATCCATCTTCAGCATTATTAGAAGTTCTTGATCCTGAGCAAAATCATGCGTTTAACGATCATTATCTAGAAGTCGATTATGACTTATCTGAAGTTATGTTTATTGCCACCGCGAATACTTTGAATATTCCAGGCCCTTTGCTTGACCGAATGGAAGTTATCAGAATTCCAGGTTATACGGAGGATGAAAAAATTAATATCGCTCAGCGTTATTTGCTGCCAAAACAGATTAAAAATAATGGATTGAAGAAAGAAGAAGTTTCGATCGCTGAAACAGCGATTCGCGATATTGTTCGCTATTATACGAAGGAAGCAGGTGTTCGTAATTTAGAAAGAGAGCTATCGAAAATTTGCCGAAAAGTAGTAAAAGAAATATTACTCTCACCGGATGAAAAAAGTATTGTGGTAACACCGGAAAACCTTGAAAAATATTTAGGTGTGAATCGTTTTCGGTTTGGTAGTGCGGAAGATTATGATCAGGTTGGTCAAGTTACGGGTCTCGCCTGGACTGAAGTTGGTGGGGAATTGCTAACTATTGAGTCAGCAATGATTTCAGGTAAAGGTAAAATGACGGTGACGGGGCAGCTCGGTGATGTTATGAAAGAGTCTGTGCAAGCGGCAACAACCGTTGTCCGTAGTCGTGCGTCAACACTTGGTATAGACCCAGAGTTTTATGAAAAAAATGATATTCACATTCATGTTCCTGAAGGGGCAATACCGAAAGATGGACCAAGTGCAGGTGTTGCAATGTGTACTGCCTTGGTATCAACGTTAACCGATATTCCGGTTAAATCAACAGTTGCTATGACGGGGGAAATTACTTTACGCGGTGAAGTATTGCCTATTGGTGGTCTAAAGGAAAAACTACTTGCGGCATTACGTGGTGGAATAACGACAGTTATTATTCCTGAAGAAAATGAACGTGACCTAACTGAAATTCCAAAAAATGTTAAGCAGGAGCTAGATATACATCCAGTGAAATGGATTGATGAAGTTTTGCAGATCGCTTTACAGCACATGCCTTCTCCTAGTGATGTTAGCAACGAAGAGTCTAAAAAGGAAAAATCAAAAAGAGGCAAAGGAACAGGGACAACTTTGCGTCACTAGTTTTATAATTCTTTAGTGCAGATATTTTGTAAAAATATTTATTTTTTTGGGTTTTTATTGAAGTCTTCTTGACAGTATAATTCACCAACTGGTATAAATGCGTTCACAAGGTTTCAGGTAAAACTGCTAGAAAATTTTGCGGTTTTTTTAAAAGTATTAAGTAAAGATTTAGGAGAGTTTGATTGTGAATAAAGCCGAGTTAGTTGATGCGATTGCCGATACAGCGGATATCTCAAAAGCGGCTGCCACGCGCGCGCTTGATGCGTTGCTGGGTTCTGTTACTACTGCGTTAAAAGAAGGCAACCAAGTCTCTCTCGTTGGCTTTGGCACTTTTCAGGTTAAAGACAGGGCTGCCCGAACGGGTCGTAATCCTCAAACAGGAGCACCAATAGAAATCGCTGCTGCAAAAGTACCTTCTTTTAAGCCTGGTAAAGCACTAAAAGATGCAGTAAACTAGCCCGCTTGCCCAGGGTGGTTAGCTCAGCTGGGAGAGCATCGCCCTTACAAGGCGAGGGTCACAGGTTCGATCCCTGTACCACCCACCAGTTTTGGAGCGGTAGTTCAGTTGGTTAGAATACCGGCCTGTCACGCCGGGGGTCGCGGGTTCGAGTCCCGTCCGCTCCGCCATATAAGATGAAAGGGCTCTCCTGTATGGAGGGCCTTTTTTTTGATTTTAACATTTCAATCTTTGGGTATCTAAAACTATGTTGCAAGTCATTCGTGAACGCGTGCAAGGTTTGTTTTCCTATCTAATAATAGGGGCGATAATACTCTCATTTAGTTTATGGGGGGTGAATGAATGGATTGGAACCGAGGATACTGGTTTTCAAGTAGCTATTGTAAATGGAACCGATTTATCCACTTATGAATATCAGATTGCGTACCAAAACGAACGTAATCGGATGCAGCAAATGTTTGGTAACAACTTTGATCCCGATTTATTTGATGATCAAATTAAATCTTCAGCGTTAGAGCGTGTTGTTGAAAATGAAATTATTCTTCAAGATGCGATTAACTCGGGTCTAAGCATTTCCGATAAGCAATTAGCTAACCGTATTCATCTCATTGATGCATTTCAAGAAGAAGGTCGGTTTTCAAAAGCAGCCTATGAACGCTCTTTGGTGACTTCTGGTCAATCCAAAGGAAGTTTTGAGGCTAGAATTCGTCGAGCATTATTAGCCGATCAAATTATTAACGGAATTGCAGCTACTGCATTTACCACAAATCAAGATGTTGAATTAATTTATCAACTGCAAAATCAAGAGCGAGAATTTGCTTATTTGATGATTCCACCAGAAAGCTTTAAAAAAGACCTAAAGATACCGGATGAAGATATCCAAAAACATTATGATGCAAACCCAACGCTTTATCAGTCTCAAGAACAAGTTAACTTAGAGTATGTTGAGTTGACCGCTGACTTATTGAAAGAGGAAGTGAGCGTTAGCGAAGAAGAGCTCGAAAACTTTTACGAAGAAAATAAAGACCGTTATGTGGTTGAAGAGCAACGTAAAGCAAGACATATCTTAGTGACAGGAGATGATGCGGAAACTAAAGCTTCGGATATATTAGAAAAAATACGAGCGGGTGGCGATTTTGCCGAATTAGCAAAAGAGTATTCTGAGGATCCAGGTTCCGCAGAAGAAGGTGGATTGTTAGAGTTTTTTGGCCGAGATATTATGGATAAAGCCTTTGAGGAGGCTGCTTTTTCTTTAGGGATTGGTGAAGTCAGTGAATTAGTCGAGTCAGATTTTGGTTTTCACATCATTAAAGTAGAAGAAATTAATCCGCAGACCGGAAAGTCTTTTAGCGAAGTTCGAAATGAAATAGATGAAGAGGTTAGAAGGTCTAAGTCAGAGCGTATCTATATAGATAAAGTCGAAGCACTTGCAAATATGGCATATGAAATTCCAGATTCATTATTGGCTATCAATGAAGAACTGGGTCTCGAGATTAAGACTTCGGGTTTTATCAGTCGTGCCGGCGGGCCAGGAATTGCAAGTGAGCGAAAAATTATTGACGCGGCTTTCAGTGTCGATGTGCTGCAAGAGCGATTGAATAGTGAGGCCATAGAATTAGGTTCAAACCATGCGGTCATTGTTCGTGTTAAAGAGTATCTTCCCGCTGCGCGCAAACCGTTTTCTGAGGTCAAGGCGCAAATTACGAATGAACTAATTAACCAGAAGGTTAAAGAGCTAGTAGTGGCTGAAGGCAAAAAATTGTTAGCGCAAGTTCGCAATGGTGGTGATGCTAAATTACTGGCCGAGCAAGCGTCTTATGAATGGAAAGACAAAGCCTTGTATACCCGGAATTCCGCAGAAGTCGATCGTGATATTTTGAATTTCGTTTTTGCGATGAATAAACCTGGGGAAAATGAAACTACCGTTGAAGGGATGCCGCTTACGAGTGGTGGTTATGCCATTGCTGTTTTGTCGGCGGTTAAAAACGGAGACCCTGCGACTTTAACAGAAGAAGAAAGAACTGCGCAGTTGCAAGGCATAGCGAATACGATTGGACTTGATGAGTTTTCTACCTTGTTAAAAATATTAAAAGATGAAGCGGAAATTCAACGTTTTCCTGGAAATTTATAGCGGAAAAATCACCGTGAGAAACTTTGCAATACGACTATTGTTGCTCTCGTGACGATCGCTGTTCTCGGACAAGCTCCTAGTCCATGTCAAAAATAGAAAAAGACTGCTATTGGTGCCTTTAATAGTGGTCTGTCCCTTATTAATGCCGTGTCCCTTATTAATGCCTTATTAATGTTTTTAATAGTGGTCTGTCCCTTATTAATGTTATTAATGACTTGCTATTTTAATAAAACAGGCATGCCGATTATATTGTAGCCTGAATCAACATATATATTCTGTCCGGTGATGCCCGCGCTGAGGTCTGATGCTAGAAAGGCTGCGGTGTTTCCAACCTCTTCAATCGACACATTTTTGCGTAATGGCGCGTTTTCTTCAACTTGATTTAACATTTTTCGGAAATTACTAATGCCCGCCGCTGCAAGTGTTCTGATGGGGCCGGCGGATATGCTGTTGACGCGTAGCCCTTCTGGACCTAAGGACTGGGCCATATATCTAACATTCGCTTCTAAACTAGCTTTAGCTAAACCCATGACGTTGTAGTTCGGCATTGCGCGCGTTGCTCCTAAATAACTTAGAGTCAGTAAGGAACCATTGGTGCCTTGCATCATCTTTCTTCCCGCCTTAGCAAGTGCTGTAAAACTGTACGAGCTAATGTCATGTGCCTGGTTAAAACCAGCCCGTGTTGTCATTTCAACGTAATCACCTTCTAATTCATCTTTCGGCGCAAACGCAACGGAATGCACTAATATATCTAATTTATCCCAGTGCTTTCCTAGTTCGCTAAAGACTCCGGTAATGTCACTGTCGTTGGAAACATCGCAGGGCATTGTGATGTTCGAATGACATTCAGCGGCCATTTTTTCTACTCGGCCTTTTAATTTTTCATTTTGATACGAAAATGCGAGTTCAGCACCCTCTCTATGCATCGCTTGAGCAATTCCCCATGCAATAGAGCGATTGCTTGCAAGTCCAATAATGAGTGCACGTTTACCAGTTAAAAAGCCCATAGTGTGTCCTTCTGCAAATTGTCGTGTGTTATATGATCATTTATATGTTGTATTATAAATGCTTGGAGAGCCATAGTAAAAAGACAAATAAACTGGCATTATTGTTATTAACCAGCACCTCCCGCTAACTAGATTCCGCACTTAGCAGGAACAGCCGGTTATTAACATACTGGCTTTTGATAGAAACTACGATGTGAGGATAAGGGATATTCCTAGGATTCATTTATTAACACTGCTTGTTATATATTTCGTTTCCGGGTGCGGTAATGGTGCTTGGAATAATCCCTATCCGGCTGCAGAACATGATAAAAATATTTATTATTCCTCTTTCAGCGAAAGACCCAAGCATTTCGACCCCGCCCGCTCTTATAGTTCGAATGAATATGCCTTTATTGGACAGATTTATGAACCCCCCCTGCAATACCATTATTTGAAACGCCCCTATGAATTGATTCCGCTTACTTCTACGCAAGTGCCGCAGCCTGTATTTTTTGACCGAGATGGAAATAAGTTAGCCGCTGATGCAGATCCCAGCACCGTCGCTAAGAGTGTTTATACGATACAGATCAGACCAGGTATCAAATATCAGCCGCATCCGGCCTTTGCTAAAAAACAAGACGGTGATTTTTATTATTTGAATTTGCATGAAAGCGATTTAGATAACATTAATCAATTGAGTGATTTTAAGTTTTCCGGTTCACGTGAACTTACAGCGTATGACTACGTGCATCAAATGAAAAGACTGGCGCATCCCGGTATTCACTCTCCTATATTAGGTGTGATTGGTGAGTATATCCCAGGTCTGAAGACACTTGCAGATGAGCTTCGTGTAAAAACAAAGTCATTTAGTGGCGAGTTTCTAGATTTACGTGAATTTAATTTGGATGGTGTTGAGGTTGTTGATCAATATACTTATCGTATAACGATTGATGGGGTATATCCGCAGCTGGTCTATTGGTTGGCAATGCCATTTTTTTCGCCGATGCCGTGGGAAGCGGATAAGTTTTATGCGCAACCAGGATTTAAAGAAAAAAATATTTCACTCAATTGGTATCCTGTAGGAACGGGTGCTTATATGCTTACGGTTAATAATCCCAATCGCCAAATGGTCTTAGAGCAGAACCCAAATTACCGGGGCGAAGTCTATCCGTCTGTAGGCGCAGCAGGAGATGAAGCAGCGGGCTTGCTGCTTGATGCGGGGAAAAAAATGCCATTTATTAATAAGGTGATTTATAGCCTTGAAAAAGAAAATATTCCCTATTGGAATAAATTTTTACAAGGTTTTTATGATACATCAGGGATTAGCTCGGAAAGTTTTGATCAGGCCATTCAGTTTTCTAGTGATGGTGAGGCCGGTCTAACGCCTGAGATGCAACAAAAAAAAATTAGGCTGGTAACCACGGTGGCAACTTCAATTTATTATTTTGGTTTCAATATGCGCGATTCTGTAGTGGGTGGCTTGGATGACCGTGCTCGAAAATTACGTCAGGCGATATCTATCGCAATCGATTTTGATGAATTTATATCAATATTTGCAAATGGGCGAGGTATCCCTGCTCAAGGCCCCATTCCCCCTGGCATATTTGGTTATCGGGAACAACAAAGCGGAGTTAATCCCGTTGTCTATAATTGGGTGAATGATAAGCCGCAGCGTAAGAGTATTGAGGATGCAAAAAAATTATTAGCCGATGCAGGATATCCAAATGGAATTGATCAAAAAACGGGAAAGCCATTGACCTTGCATTTAGATATCACGGCGAGTGGCCCAGATGATAAAGCACGTCTAAATTGGTACCGTAAGCAGTTCCAAAAAATTAATGTACAACTAGTGATTCGGAATACTATGTATAACCGGTTTCAGGAAAAAATGTTAAAAGGAACTGCGCAAATATTTATTTGGGGATGGAATGCGGATTATCCTGATCCGGAGAACTTTTTATTTTTATTGTATGGTCCCAATAGCAAAGTGGCAAGCAATGGAGAAAATGCGGCTAACTATCAAAACCCTGAGTTTGATCGCCTATTTGATATTATGAAAAATATGCCTAATGGTGATGAACGACAGAGTATTATTGATCAAATGATGGATATTGTTCGTCATGATACGCCTTGGATATTTGGCTTCCATCCCAAGAAATTTGGTTTATATCAGCAATGGTTTTTAAATGCGAAGCCTAATTTAATGTCACATAATACCATGCAATATAAACGCATAGATCCCATATTACGAATGCAGCAACGTGAACACTGGAATCCTCCTATTACTTGGCCTATTTGGATTGTAGGGATTATTTTCGTATTAGCTACCATTCCCGCAATGATTACTTATCGAAAGCGGGAGCATACTGTTACCAGGCGCAAACTGAGTGAGGTAGGGTAAATGCTGGCTTATATTAGCCGCAGAATACTATTTGCGATTCCAATATTGATTGGCGTGAACCTGATTACTTTTGTTTTATTCTTTGTGGTGAACTCGCCTGATAATATGGCTCGCATGCAATTGGGTGAAAAACATGTAACGCCGGAGGCGATCGAAAAATGGAAGGCTGAGCGCGGTTATGATAAGCCCGTGGTTTATAACTCAGAAGAAGATGGCTTGCTTAAAATTACCGACACCATATTTTTTGAAAATTCGATTCGATTATTTGTATTTGATTTTGGTCAGTCTGATGAAGGCCGTGATATAGGGCATGATATTCAACAAAGAATGTGGCCAAGTCTTATTATCGCCTTGCCTGTTTTTGTGATTGGAATCCTGGCAAATATAAGCTTTGCGTTACTCGTGGCTTTTTTTCGTGCGACTTATATTGATGTTTGGGGGGTTGTGCTTTGCGTTGTTTTAATGTCTATTTCAGGGCTTTTTTACATTATTGGCGGACAATATCTTATTGGTAAAATTCTCCATCTGGTACCGATATCAGGTTATGACACCGGTCTGGATGCGGCAAAATTTCTGATTTTGCCCGTATTGATTGGAATTGTTTCAGGTATTGGGGCGGGAACCCGTTGGTATCGTACTATTTTTCTCGAAGAAATAGGCAAAGATTATGTCCGTACTGCGCGTGCAAAAGGTTTACCTGAAATCATTGTATTATTTAAGCATGTACTTAAAAATGCGCTGATTCCTATATTAACCGGGGCTGTTGTCGTTTTGCCTTTATTGTTTATGGGTAGTCTTATTACCGAATCATTTTTTGGAATACCGGGTTTAGGAAGTTATACCATCGATGCTATTAATAGTCAGGATTTTGCGATTGTTCGATCCATGGTCTTTTTGGGTTCGGTACTCTATATCATTGGCTTAGTGTTGACGGACATATCGTACACAATGGCTGATCCACGTATACGTTTGCAATAAAATATGAATACTTCTAACACTCAAAAAAGAAGTTATAGTTTATTTATTGTACCTCTGCTGATTGCGGGCATGCATGGTTATGCAAGTTTTATCTGGGATGCCCAACCCTTGGTGCTATGGACTGATTCACTGGTCTATCTTCTTGTTCTAGGTGTTGCCGGTTTTCTTGTATATGCGAGTGGAAAAGAACATTTGCGTGATCCTTGGAAGCAAATATCACGGAGTCGCCTGGGTATGGCGTCGTTAGTTTTTCTATTGAGCTTTGTGATCATTGGATTGCTTGATTCTATTCATTTTCGATTGCCTGTTGAAAATAATAGTCAGCAGATCGCTAACGAGCTAAATACTGAGATTCAATATGGGACCGAAACCGATAGCATGTTAGATATATGGTTGGGGCCACTAAAAACGAATGTAGAAAAGACTTATTCAGCCCCTTTTTCAGCCTATCAATTTACCAAAGAAACCATTGAGCATGATGATGGAAGTCGCAGTAGAGAATATCCCAGGCTTATATTTGGGGGGGCGCATTTAGAACATCCTGAGTCAGAAATATCCGCAGATGTTCTAAGTTTAGCGATAAAAGGGATGATACTCGGTTTTTTCGCTTGGTTAGTATTGGTCGGCGTAGTTTGTATTCGCAGGCAAAAAAAATTGGCCAAAAGCTTTAAACAGACATTCTTAGATATACTTTATGGTAAAACGGAAAGTGCGCTCAATATTGTATTGCTGGCAATTGGTTTTATCTTTATATTTATCGGGTTTTCAGCCGAGCTTGCTACCAAGTATCATATCTTTGGTACGGATAAAGTGGGTCAAGATGTTTTTTATCAAAGCATTAAAAGCATTCGCACAGGTTTAGTTATTGGAACCTTAACTACCCTTATTATGCTTCCATTTGCGGTAATGTTAGGAATTATGGCAGGATATTTCAGGGGCAGGATTGATGATCTTATTCAGTATTTATATACCACGCTGAGTTCTATCCCTGGTGTATTATTAATTGCCGCTGCGGTGTTAATAATGCAGGTATATATGGCGAATAATCCTGATTTATTTGAAACTGATGTAGAACGTGCTGACCTGAAATTGTTTTTTCTCTGTGTCATTTTAGGTATTACGAGTTGGACGGGTTTGTGCCGAATGCTGCGTGGAGAATCCTTAAAACTAACTTCTGTCGAATATGTGCAAGCTTCTCAAGCACTCGGTGTGTCGCATCTGCAAATTATTTGGAAGCATATTCAGCCTAATGTAGCGCATATTATATTAATTGCTGTGGTATTAGATTTCAGTGGTTTAGTCCTTGCTGAAGCCGTGCTGTCTTATATTGGGATTGGTGTTGACCCAAGCATGCATAGTTGGGGCAATATGATAAACTCCGCGCGTTTAGAAATGGCACGAGAACCCATTGTTTGGTGGTCATTATTAGCCGCATTTATTTTTATGTTTATTCTCGTTTTATCGGCAAACCTATTTTCCGATGCCGTGCGGGATGCCTTTGATCCGAGAATTAGAAAGCAATGAGCGATATTTTACTTGACGTTAAAAATCTAACTACTTGGTTCGATACTCGGGAGGGTATTACACGAGTCGTCGATGGGGTTAGCTTCCAAATCAAACGCGGCGAAACGTTTGCGGTATTAGGTGAAAGTGGTTGTGGAAAATCTATGACTGCGCTTTCTCTTATGCAGTTGCTACCCAGTCAAGCGAGTGACAATATTTCCGGTCAGGTGATATTTAACGGCGAAGACTTATTGCAATACTCTGAAGTTGAGATGCGAAATGTTAGGGGAAATAAAATCGCAATGATTTTCCAGGAACCTATGACCTCTTTGAATCCGGTACTTACTGTTGGTAGCCAAATAGGTGAAGTATTAAGTCGACATAAGGGCTTGTCGGGGGCGCCCGCAAAACAAAGAATGATTGAGCTGCTTAATGCGGTAGGAATCCCCGAAGCCGCACAACGAATAAATGAATATCCGCATCAGCTTTCTGGTGGGATGAAGCAGCGGGTAATGATTGCTATCGCCTTAGCGGGTGAGCCAGATTTACTGATTGCGGACGAGCCAACGACCGCATTAGATGTCACCATTCAGGCACAAGTACTTGATTTGCTCAAATCCCTGCAACAAAAAACAGGCATGGCCGTGATGATGATTACCCATGACCTTGGCGTAGTATCGGAAATGGTTGATCGTGTTGCGGTCATGTATGCGGGCCAAATTATTGAACGTGCCGTTAGAAATTTATTTTTCACAACACCACGACACCCCTATAGTCGAAAACTTTTTGAAGCTTTACCGAGTATGGACAAACGGGATGAAGCTTTATCTATTATTCCCGGTACCGTACCTTCATTAGCGCAATCCTTTAGTTCCTGTCGGTTTGCACCGCGTTGTCACTACGCTTGGGATCTTTGCAAACAGCAAGTACCCGAGTGGTTAGACATTGATAGTGGACAAGGAGTACGTTGTTTCTTGTTACAAGAGGAGTTTAAGAAAAAAATACATGATGTTAGCCCTCTGCAAGAACCTATGGACAGAGCCCAGAAGTGTCATGTTGAGTCAAAAAAACTGCTTGAAGTCAAAGGATTGAAAGTTCATTTTCCTATTTATAAAGGTTTGCTAAAAAGAACGGTTGGCTATGTTTATGCGGTAGATGATATTTCTATTGAGCTTAAGCAAGGTAAAACTTTGGCCTTAGTAGGGGAGTCAGGTTGCGGAAAAACAACGATGGGTAAAGCCATTCTGCAACTGCAAACGCCCACCGCTGGTGCCGTGTTTTTTGAAGAGGAAAACTTAGTTCATTTAAAAACTAAAGCGCTGCGTAAACGCAGATCAGATTTTCAAATAATTTTTCAAGATCCTTTTTCATCAATGAATCCAAGGATGATGGTTAAAGACATCATAGAAGAAGGTATGATTGCGCAAAATGTGGGAGGTACAAATGAAGAACGTGCTCAACGAATTGATGCGCTTCTGCTACAGGTAGGTTTACAAGCCGAGCATAAACATCGATATCCGCATGAGTTTTCAGGCGGCCAACGCCAGCGTATATGTATTGCACGAGCGCTTGCTGTTAAGCCCAAACTTATTATTTGTGATGAACCCACAAGTGCTTTGGATGTTTCGGTGCAAGCGCAAATCCTAAACTTGCTCAAGCAATTACAGCGCGAAATGAATTTGTCTTATTTATTTATCACTCATAATATTTCAGTGGTGTCTTATTTAGCCGATGAAGTTGCGGTGATGTATCTGGGAAAAATCCTTGAGCAGGGTAGGGTAGATGAAGTATTGACTTCAGCTAAACATCCGTATACTCAAGCTTTGCTTTCTGCCGTACCAACGATTGACGACGAGAAAAAAACTACAACAATTCGCCTGGAAGGCGATCCACCTTCACCTATCAACCCACCCAGTGGTTGCCACTTTCATCCTCGCTGTTCGCAAGCGACGGAAAAGTGCAAAACACAATACCCTGAAAAAAGTATTTTAAGCGAAACGCATATCGTTAATTGCCATTTGTTTGCGAGTTGAGATAAATAAAATACTTTTGCACAAAAAATATTTCATTATATTAATACCAATGCAGTCCAAGCAAAAGTGAAGCGCTAGCGATAGGATTATTGTTGGAAATATAATGAGCTTGTGTCATTAACTCAGTACTGATGTTTATATGCTTAGTGATGGGGTAGACGTAACCAATGCTTCCAAAAATACCGATACCATCAAGATTTTTTTCATAAATTTTATTTGTGTATCCATTATTGTCAAGATTATTCAGATCCTCAATGTCTTCATAATAAATAGTATAGGTGGCTGATCCTTTATAATATAGGCCATAGCGATATGGAAAATAAATTATTTGCGGCCCAATTGAAAATGTTCCTCGGTTTGCACTAAAGTTTTCATCGCCATCAAAAGCACTTGAAGAATAAACCTGAACTCCCCAAATAGTATTATTATCCACCCACTTTCCTAGCTCTAGATTTGCAGCTAAAGGGATTACTTTTGTATCCTGTCCCAGTGATGTTGTGTAGTCTTCAATGCGTGGGAATCGCCCATAACCTCCGCCTATGTTAATGCCTAGATGAAAGCTATCTAGAATGGAACTTAGTGTGTTGTTTTTCTCCGTATTAATTTGCAACTTTGCGCTATATGCCGTTTCTGTGTTTAGTTCGAGTGGATTGAATTCATAGATAGTACGATTGCCGATAATATAGGCGGCTACTCCAGCATATACATATAAAGCGCCGATAGCTGCGGGTATTGTTATTATTCCCCAGGCTTGTAGCTCTGCAGAAGATGCAGTCAGTAAATAATGTATTCCACCCACAGTGCCCACTGCAGCACCGCCGACCGCCGATTTTCTAGCAAAATTCCAACGTTCAATACTGGTGATTTTATGAATATCAGTAACGGGAATGCTTTGTTGTTCGCCATTGTGCGAAAAAATAAGTTGGTCTTGTTTGACTTCAAAACCATTGCTTCTTATTTGTTGTTTGTCGATCAGTGTAATGGTTGATAGGCTTTTAGTACTGAGTTGGTCCGAGGGTTTAACGGGGACGGTAGTACAGCTTGTTAAAAATGTAAAAATACAAATGAAGAATAGTCGAGTGATTATCTGAAGCTTGAGAGACTTTAGAGTCATTGTTTTTCCAATGGCGAAAATAATGCATTTTCGATGTCAAAAATTTGCTTTAAGCAAGGTTGAAAAGTTTTGTGAATATAACTTCCGTCCTTTTTGTTTGCATAGAGAGATTGGTAGTTTTCAATATTGTCTTCAATATCTTTAAGCGCATTGACTAGGGTTTTTATATCCTCTTTTGTGGTATATAGCCCGAAACTTGCGCGTACCATTCCGCGTCGGTTTTGAAATACTTTTTCCATTGCTGTATTGTCTAAATCGAGGTCAGCGAGTTCTTCAAAATCTTCTTTTAACAACTCATGTACATAAGGGTGGGCACAAAAACATTCGTTGCGTACTGCAATACCAAAATAATCATTTAGAATTGCAGCAACCAGCCCATGACCGATATGCTTTAAATTGAATGCAATGCTCGCAATATGGGCTTGAGTAGGGTGTTCGCCGTAGATTGTGATGGTTCGACAGGTCGCTAATTGCTCTAGTGACCAATGGGTCAATGCTATTTCTTGTGCATATACTTCATCCATGCCGCGTTTTTTTAAATAGGCTAAAACACAGGCGAGAGTAATGGCTCCCGGAATATTAGGTGTTCCTGCTTGCTCTCGTTCAACGAGGTCAGCGTTAATTTCAAAATTCCATTTAGATACGGTGTCCACCATACCACCGCCAAATTGCGCAGGTAGCAAAGCCTCGATAAGTTCAGTTTTTGCGACTAATACTCCCGGTGATCCAGGAGCATAAACTTTATGTCCGGAGAACATAAAGAAGTCTATGTCCATATGGGTTACATTTACTGGCATGTGGGCAACCATTTGGGCGCCATCAACCACGAGTAATGCATCGAAACGGTGAGTAAGCTCGGCAATTTGCTGAATCGGGTTGATGATTCCGGTGACATTGCTAACCCCTGATACCGCAACATAGTTTACCCGTCCTTGATATTGGGTAAGTAATTGCTCTAAACCTTGCAGGCTAATTTGGCCTGAATGCTGACCCTCTCCATTCAACGGTATATGCTCTATCTGTTGTGCATGAGTTCGGTGTGGGAGATCATTAGAATGATGTTCCATTGAAGAAATAAGCACGACCTTTTTTTGTGGCCTGAGCTTGGAAAGTCCTGCGGCAATTCGGTTTGCAACTGCGGTAGTACCGCTACCAATAAAGGTCGTTAAATATTTTTCTGAGTCGGCATGAACGAAACTTAGAATCTGCTGATATGACCAGGCCATGGTTTTTGAAGTGATATGCGCCGAGGTGTGTACTGAGGTATGTGTATTAGCATAGTGTCTGAGGTATTGCAGCACTGCATCACTGGCCGGTTTCAACATCAAGCTTGAAGCGGCGGAATCAAGATATATGCGGCGAGTCTTTTTACCGTTAGCGAGTGGATAATAAGTATCTAGGCCAATGAAGGCATTTTTATCGTTGTAGTTCAAAATAGTCATTCTTTTTTTGCCAGTGGTTATCGATAAAGTATTCAAGTGGTTGATAATTCGATTTGTAATTCATCTTTTGACACTCTTTAATCCAATATCCTAAATACAAATATGCCATGTTTAGCGTTTTTACAGCTTCTATTTGCACCAGCACACTAAATACACCGAGGCTTCGTTTTTCTTCCTCAGGATCAAAGAAGGTATAAAAAGCAGAAAGTCCGCTATTAATTTGGTCTACTATTGCCACTGCAAGCAGTTTATCTTTTAAGTGTATTTCATAAAGTATGCTAGGGCACCAACTGCTGTTGACGAAATTAAAGTATTGTTCCTCTGAGTGATCACTCATTTCACCTTCCGGATGACGAGAATCAAGATATTTTTTGTAGAGTAAAAAATGCGCTTGTTTGAATTCTGGCCGAGTTGGATATATGCTTAAATCTTGGTTTCTATTCCATATTCTTTTTTGCGATCGACTGGGTTTGAATAAGGGGGCATGGACGCGAACAGGAATACATGCTTTGCAATCAGCACAATGCGGACGGTAGACAAAGTCTGCACTGCGACGAAATCCTTGATTAATAAGATAGGTATATAAATGCGACGACATATCTGCATTTGGATCCACAAACATGGATACGGAGTCGCGGTCGGCCATATACCCGCAAGTTTGTGGTGCGCTAAGAAAAAAATTTAATAAAATTTCTTCTTTCATTCGAAATGTGTCCAATTTCTATTGTCAAGATTTTGTACAGTGAGGTTGGCGATTAACGCGATAAAATCACTACGCTTGATATTTTCAGCACCTAAGCTGAGGAGGTGAGGCGTTTCGACTTGGCAATCAATGAGTTTGAATTGCTTTTGTTTAAGTCGTTCGACTAAATGGGCAAATGCAACTTTTGATGCATCGGTTTGATGAGCAAACATTGATTCTCCAAAAAAGACTTGTCCCATGGCTATCCCGTAGAGTCCTCCAACGAGTTTGTTATCTTGCCAGGCTTCTACTGAGTGCGCCCAACCCATGTTATGGAGTTGTACATAGGCATCTCGCATTTCATCAGTCAGCCAAGTTTCGGGTTGATTTATTCGGGGTGAGGAACATTGGGTGATGACTTGTTGAAATGCTTGGTCAAAGCTGATGTTAAATTCTTTTTTTCTGATGCGCCTTGTTAAACGGCGGGAGAGATAAAGCTTGTCTGGATACAAGACGAGTCGTGGGTCAGGTGACCACCATAAAATGGGTTGGCCATTATTATACCAAGGAAAAATACCTTGTTGGTATGCGCCAAGTAGTTTGTGTGGAGATAGGTTTCCACCAATGGCTAATAATCCATTGGGTTCGAGTAATGCAAGTTCTACATTTGGAAATGTTGATTCCAGGTCGTTAGCAGGAATGATGAAAGGTGCAGGCATTTATACCAAAATTAGTTATTCAGTGAGCGCGGAATTCTCACTCACTGATTATTGCAAACTAAGCGCTAAGATTTTCAAGATAGCGCTCAACATCAAGCGCGGCCATGCATCCGGTGCCAGCGGATGTGATGGCTTGGCGGTAGATATGATCCATTACATCACCGGCTGCAAATACTCCGGGGATACTAGTAGCCGTTGCATTGCCTTGGGATCCGCTTTGTACTTTTAGATAACCATGTTCCATTTCAAGTTGGCCAGCAAATAAGTGGGTATTCGGAGAATGACCAATGGCGATAAATACGCCATCAAGGTCAACATCCTTGGTTGCGCTATTTTCCCGGTTTTTGATTCTCATACCGGTAACACCCATATTATCGCCCAGTACTTCATCGAGTTCACAATTCCATTCAATGCTGACATTCGCATTTTTTGCTTTCTCTAAAAGTTGGCTGGATAATATTTTTTCAGAACTAAATTTGTCTCTGCGATGGACTACGGTGACATGTGAGGCAATATTGGAGAGATAGAGAGCTTCTTCCACGGCTGTATTACCTCCCCCAATGACGGCAACAGGTTTATTGCGGTAAAAGAAGCCATCACAGGTAGCGCACGCTGAAACGCCTTTGCCTTTAAAGCTTTCTTCTGATTCTAATCCGATATATTTTGCCGAAGCACCGGTTGCAATAATTAAGGCATCGCAGGTATATTCACCTGCATCACCTTTAAGGTGAAAAGGCGTCTTACTTAACTCAACGTGATTAATGTGATCGAAAATAATTTCTGTTGCAAAGCGTTCAGCATGTTGACGCATTCTATCCATTAATTCTGGACCCATGACGCCTTTGTTATCACCCGGCCAGTTATCAACTTCGGTGGTTGACATTAATTGGCCGCCTTGTTCAATGCCGGTAACGAGAACCGGATTAAGGTTTGCTCGAGCTGCGTAGATGGCAGCGGTATAGCCCGCAGGGCCGGATCCTAAAATGAGCAATTTACAATGTTTTGCGGAACCCATATATTTATACTCCAGAATTTACGAATTAGTAGCATGTCTAGGAGGCTGTCCACGAACAGACTGACCTACTGCGAACAAGCCTGCTTGCGTACATTTGCCGATCAAGCTCGTTAAATAGCAACGGCTATTCGCCTTATTTGATCGAAAAATTTACGCTAATCAGGCGTGCTCTCGTAATGATCGCTGTTCTCGGACACTCCTAGGAGCCTGTCCACGAACACGCCCTAATATTTGCATAGTTGTATTTTACGGAATGATGCACATTGGGTAAAGGAGTGTAAATGAAAATTGGGGTACCAAAGGAAATAAAAATTCTAGAAGCGCGTGTTGGTTTGATTCCCGCTGCATGTGCTGCGCTTATACAGGCAGGTCATAAGGTCTTTGTGGAAAAAAGCAGTGGCGAGCTGAGTGGATATTCTGATGCTGACTTTCAAACGGTTGGGGTGACAATTTTGCCAGACGCTCAGGCGGTCTTTGCCGAAAGCGAGATGATTGTAAAGGTTAAGGAACCTGTTGGCCCGGAGCTTGAATTGTTGCAAAAGCATCATCTGCTATTTAGCTACTTGCATTTAGCTGCGGCTCCTGAGTTAATCGCACGCTTATTGGAAATTGGCCTCACTGGTGTTGCGTTTGAAACGGTAGAGGTTGATGGTTTGTTGCCTTTACTGGCTCCTATGAGTGATATAGCCGGTCGGCTTTCCGTGCAGATTGGAATGAATTTACTTCACCGGCCACAAGGTGGAAAAGGTATTTTATTGGGTGGCTTAGCTGCCGCAAAACGCGGAAATGTGGTTATTATCGGTGGCGGCGTTGCTGGATTTAATGCTGCCGTGGTCGCCGCAGGTTTAGGAGCCAATGTCAGCGTATTCGACCCGAATAGAACGAAGCAGGAATCTTTACGAAACATTGGGCCGAATGTGACGGCTTTGTATCCATTCCCCTCTGAAATTGCAGAGGCTGTTGCGAGTGCAGATCTTTTAGTCGGTGCGGTTTTAATTCCTGCAGATAAGGCACCGCATATTGTATCGGCAGCGATGGTTAAAAACATGCAGCAGGGTAGCGTCATTATTGATATTTCAGTGGATCAAGGTGGCTGCATTGCGACGACTAAGCCTACATCGTATGCGGACCCCACCTTTGAGTTACATGGTATTACCCATTTTGGTGTCACTAATATGCCAGGTGCGGTGCCACGTACTGCATCTGAAGCACTTTCGGCCAGTGTATTACCTTATGCCTTAAAATTAGCCAGCGACGATGGGCTATCTGAATCCAGTTTGAAAGCGGCGATTAATGTGGCAAATGGAAAAATAATCCATCCAGTGTTGCAGAAACTGTTTCCCAGCAAATAGATTTTAGTAAAACGATTAGTGACGACTTCGTGTATTCATCTTTATGCTCTCGATCAGCGTTGTTTTTGTGCTCATTCGATTTTTGGCCTTGCCTAAAGCGCTTATTGTTGGTGCTGGAACGCAAACTATTTTTTTATGCAAAGGTCTCAAATAGCGTATCTGCTAGAGTGCTGATGTAAAATACGTGTTTACATTTGAGTTTTTACGAAATTTTTACTTAAATCACGCATAATTCTAAATTCGTTCAACGGTGGATTCTCGGATAATATTTCCCGTCCTCTGTGAGTTGGTTGATTGTTTATTGAGCTTTGACGTATAGTCGAGATTGCTTTTTAGGAGATTTTTATTCACGTGTCTTTTACTCGCCAGTTACACCGAGGTTTAAGAGAGACAGCATTTATCGTTTTTGCTGCTGTTTCGCTGTATTTATGGGTTTCTTTATTTACGTTTAATTCGACAGACCCAGCTTGGTCGCATAGTACTGTGTCGAGTACGGTGACGAATTCAGGGGGTGTTGTTGGAGCGTGGTTCGCAGATATCAGTTTTTTCTTATTTGGATATCTGGCCTATGTTCTTCCTGTTACCCTTCTCTTTGCTGGATGGTATTTGTTTAGAAGTCCGTCTGCGAATGCATCGGAGGTTTCCGGGCTTGTTGGAACGGTGCGTGTGATCGGTTTTCTGCTTACACTCGGTGCAAGTACCGGGATTTCTCATTTACACTTTTCAGATCCAAATTCAAAGTTTTCAGCCGATAGCGGGGGGTTGCTAGGATCCTTAGTGAGCAATGGACTGGTGAGTGTTTTTAATTCTGTTGGTGGTACTTTATTCTTATTGGCCTTACTGATTATTGGGATTAGCTTGGCAACGGGTTTATCATGGCTGGGTTTAATTGATGGAATAGGTAAAGCGATTATGCGTTTTTTCTGCGGATTTCGCAGACGTATGCAAGAGAATAAAATGGCACGTGCGGCGCAGAAACAAAGAGTAGAAGTCGTTAAAAAGGATATTGTCAAAAATCATAAACGTATTGTGCCGAGCATTATGCCTCCCGCTAAGAAACCGGTGGTAAGCAGCAGTGTGAGAAAGTTGAAAGAAAAACAGTTGAAATTATTTGAGGGATCTACTGATGATGCCTTGCCAACCTTGGATTTGCTTGAACAGCCGACGATTTCTAAGCATAAAGTAGCACCGGCAGCGCTTGAAGCGATGGCGCGACAAGTGGAATTGAAATTAAAAGATTTTAATATTGATGCGGAAGTTGTTGCTGTTTACCCCGGACCAATCGTGACACGTTACGAGTTACAGCCCTCGCCAGGTACCAAGGGCAGTCAGGTCATTAATCTCGCAAAAGATTTAGCGCGTAGTTTATCGGTGGTTAGTGTGCGTGTTGTTGATGTGATTCCCGGTAAATCGGTGATCGGTTTGGAAATACCCAATGAACACCGAGAAATGGTGCGTTTGGTGGAAGTCTTACAATCCAAAGAATATGAGAACTCGGGTTCGCCATTGACTCTCGTTTTAGGCAAGGACATCGGCGGGCATCCAGCCGTCTCTGATCTGGCAAAAATGCCGCATCTACTGGTCGCAGGAACCACGGGTTCGGGTAAGTCGGTTGCGGTTAACGCGATGATTTTAAGCATACTATTTAATGCGACCCCTAAAGAAGTCAAAATGATTATGATTGACCCTAAGATGCTGGAGCTTTCAATATATGACGGTATTCCGCATTTATTAACGCCAGTGGTTACGGATATGAAAGATGCCTCAACCGCATTGCGTTGGTGTGTGGCTGAAATGGAACGTCGCTATAAGCTGATGTCGATGCTGGGCGTAAGAAATTTGGCTGGGTACAATAGAAAGGTCAAAGAGGCGATAAAGTCAGGCGAGCCAATACCCGACCCATTACACCCAGAAGAAAGTGCTGGTTTCGCAGAAGACCTGGAAACCATACCGAGTATTGTCGTCATCGTCGATGAGTTAGCAGATATGATGATGATCGTGGGTAAAAAAGTCGAAGAATATATTGCGCGTCTGGCACAGAAAGCCCGTGCCGCAGGCATACACTTGATTCTTGCAACTCAACGTCCTTCGGTTGATGTGCTAACTGGCTTGATCAAGTCAAATATTCCGACACGGATATCATTCCAAGTTTCGTCTAAAATAGATTCACGAACGATCATTGATCAAATGGGAGCCGAACAACTTTTAGGTCATGGTGATATGTTGTACTTGACCCCCGGAGGCGGAGTACCTACTCGTTTTCACGGCGCTTTTGTCGCAGACCAAGAAGTTCACAACGTGGTTGATGATCTTAAACGTCGTGGTAAGCCAGAATATAACGATGAAATACTTTCGGGAGATCCCTTGGCTGAGGGTATATTCGTCCCTGGAGAACCTGCGAGTGATGATCCGGAAGCCGATCCATTATACGATCAAGCGGTGTCATTTGTTATTGAAAATCGCAAAGCTTCAATATCGAGTGTTCAAAGGAAATTAAAAATTGGTTACAATCGAGCAGCGCGTATGGTTGAAGCAATGGAGTCTGCGGGAGTGGTGAGTTCACCGCTGAGTAACGGACAAAGAGAAGTTTTATCGCCACCAATGAACTAGCAGCCTGTCCGAGAACAGACTGACCTACTTCTAGTATTAACATCAAAACGAAAGAAAATAACATGAAAAAAAAAATCGGTATTGCACTAGTGTTTTGGATAGGTTGCTTTTCTGCCTCGTTATACGCAGATGATAATGTAGAAAAACTTCAGGCTTATTTTGATAAATTAAGAACATTTAGCGGTGAATTTGAACAGTCCGTAAAAAATGTTCAGTTTTCTGTCATCGAAGAATCCAGTGGCACGTTGGTGATTCAGCGACCGAATAAGTTTCGCTGGGATTATCTAAGGCCTTATGTACAGAATATCGTATCGGATGGCGAAAAAGTTTGGATTTATGATGCCGATTTAGAACAAGTTACGGTTAAGGATTTTAATTCTACCTTAGGTAATACTCCCGCATTGTTATTGAGTAGAAAGCAAAAAATAGCAAAAAGTTTTTTGGTAAGTCATTCACCCGGTGAGAATGGGATTGAGTGGTTTGATTTGCTGCCGATTCAAATGACTGATGGTTTTACCAGTATTGGCCTGGCTTTTTTAAATGATCAGCTGGTTGGAATGAAATTAATGGATAACTTAGGTCAAACAACGGAGTTGGTTTTTAAGAAGACTCAGGTGAATACGCCGGTGCTGAAAAAATCATTTACCTTTATTCCACCGCAAGGTGCCGATGTTTTTGATACAACAAAAACTCCGTGAGCATCATGGAACAAGATGAATTGTTTGAGAGCATTAGTGATGAAATGAGGCCATTAGCTGATCGCATGCGGCCAGTGGTTTTAAAGGAGTTTTTCGGGCAGTCGCATTTACTCGGTGAACATGCTCCACTCAGAAAGGCGATTGAAAGTGGAACCTTGCATTCAATGATTTTTTGGGGACCACCCGGTACTGGAAAAACCACCCTAGCTAGGCTGATATCTACACAAAGTAATACACTATTCCTCGCACTATCTGCGGTTTTAGGCGGGGTTAAAGAAATTCGTAACGCAATATCTCAAGCACAAGCGCATCGCCAAAATTCAGGCTGCGGCACTGTATTGTTTGTTGACGAAGTGCATCGTTTTAATAAGGCTCAACAGGATGCATTTTTACCTTATGTAGAAGATGGGACGCTTACATTTATTGGGGCCACCACTGAAAATCCCTCCTTTGAATTAAATAATGCGCTTTTATCTCGTGCGCGTGTCTATGTATTAAAATCACTTTCGATGCTTGAGATAAGACATATTATTGATCATGCGCTAAATGATATTGCTCGTGGTTATGGGAAAAAAAGAATTTCTTTTAGTGAAAGTCTTAGAGATAAATTGGCACAGGGCGTAGATGGTGATGCACGAAGAGCGCTTAATTTTTTAGAAATATTAGTTGATCTTTCCACAGAAATAAATGAAGTTAAAAATATCGACCTAAGCTTATTAAATGAAGTATTAAGAGGTGGTTTTAGACGTTTTGATAAAGGCGGCGAAGCTTTTTACGATCAAATATCGGCATTGCATAAATCAGTAAGAGGTTCTGCGCCAGATGCAGCGCTTTACTGGTTTTGTCGAATGCTTGATGGCGGTTGTGATCCGCTCTATATTGCGCGGCGGGTGGTAAGAATGGCGAGTGAGGATATCGGTAATGCCGATCCTAGAGGCTTGCAGCTTGCGCTGAGTGCCTGGGATGTGCAGCAGCGCTTAGGTTCTCCGGAAGGAGAACTAGCCGTAGCTCAAGCAATTGTGTATTTAGCTACTGTACCCAAAAGCAATGCAGTGTATAAAGCCTTTAATGCGGCAATGCAGGATGCAAAGGATTATGGTTCATTGGATGTGCCTTTACATTTAAGAAACGCGCCGACTAAATTGATGAAAGAATTGGATTACGGGAAGACCTATCGATACGCACATGAGGAACCCGATGCTTATGCGGCAGGAGAAAACTACTTTCCGGAAGAAATGGCGCAACCCACATATTACGAGCCAGTACCTCGTGGATTAGAGGCTAAGATAAAATCACGGTTGGAGTTTTTGCGTGAACAAGATCGGGCTTACTCAGAGGAACGCTGGTGACACAAGCATTAATGATTGCAACCGGAGGTGCATTAGGGGCATTGTTACGGTTTTGGTCAGCGCAATGGGTACACAGTTTTATGGGCCGAAGTTTTCCATATGGAACACTAATGGTTAATATTGTTGGTTCCTTGGCAATGGGGTTTATGTTTGTGATGCTGTTCGAGCGGTTTAATATGGGGCCTGAATGGCGAGGATTAATCATGATCGGGTTGCTTGGTGCGTTCACCACGTTCGCCACGTTTTCGATCGAAACCTTACATCTTTTAAACAACGGTGAGTTGCTGAAAGCGGGTCTAAATATATTGCTCAGTGTGGTTTTGTGTATAGCGGCAGCTTGGTTGGGAATGTTGCTAGGTAGGCAGATATGAACTTGATTAGGGTTAAAGTAGTAAGAATTTATTTGTCAGAAGGTGAGGGGCGATTAAATCATCTCTTAACTGAACTAAAAAAAATACCGGGTAGTCGCGGTGCTACCGTTTATCGAGGGATAGCGGGTTTTGGCCCTTCAGGATTAACCCATGATGCTTCAATAATGGATTTGTCTTTGGATTTGCCCTTGGTGCTAGAGTTTTTTGCCGAACCCGAAAAAATTGAGTTGATACTGGATCGCTTGAAAAAAGATTTGCAGGCAGAGCACGTATTGACGTGGACTGCGGAAATGATGGTATAAAAGGAAAAATAATGCTTGATCAAAAACTTTTGCGTAACAATTTGGATTACGTAGTGACGCAATTAGCGAAACGTGGATTTAAGTTTGATGTTAATGCTTATGTAGCGCTTGAAAATGAACGAAAAAATATTCAGCAAAAAACAGAAGAGCTGCAAGCGGAGAGAAACTCTAAATCAAAAGGTATTGGGAAAGCAAAAGCATCCGGTGAGGATATTACGCCACTGCTTAAACAAGTGGCAGGACTGGGTGAAGCATTACAAAAAAATGAGCAGCAATTCAGTCTGCTTAAAGAGAGACTGAATGCGTTTTTTTCTGCCATTCCAAATATCCCTCATGAATCAGTACCGGAAGGAAAAACCGAAGAGCAGAATACAGAAGTTCGCCGCTGGGGTAAGCCTCGTGAATATGATTTTGCACCCAAGGATCATGTTGATCTTGGGGAGGCTTTAGGACTTGTAGATTTTGCAGCTGCGGTCAAAATAACAGGTTCTCGTTTTATGACCTTATCAGGGCCGGTCGCCAGAATGCATCGGGCATTGATTCAATTTATGCTGGACAAACACACTGAAGATCACGGATATACAGAAACCTATGTGCCTTATTTGGTGAATGCTGATAGCTTGCGTGCGACCGGGCAATTGCCTAAGTTTGAAGAAGACTTGTTTGTCATTCATGAGCATGCTGAAACCGGTAAAGCGTTTTATTTGATTCCGACGGCTGAAGTTCCAGTGACCAATATGGTCAGGGATGAAATTTTGCAGGCGCAGAAGTTACCGGTAAAAATGACGGCGCATACACCTTGTTTTCGTAGCGAAGCGGGATCATACGGCAAGGACACGCGGGGTATGATACGACAACACCAATTTGAAAAAGTGGAACTCGTGCAAATTGTTAAACCTGAAGATTCTTATACTGCCTTGGATGAATTGACTGGACATGCAGAGATTATCTTACAAGAACTTGAACTACCGTATCGAGTGATGAATTTATGTGCAGGTGATCTTGGCTTTAATGCAGCAAAAACCTTTGATTTAGAAGTTTGGCTGCCAGGTCAAGGTAAGTATAGAGAGATTTCATCGTGTAGCAATTGTGAAGATTTTCAAGCGCGAAATATGCAGGCACGTTGGAGAAACCCCGCGACGAATAAGCCAGAGTTAGTGCATACCGTGAATGGTTCGGGTTTAGCGGTTGGGCGGACTCTAGTTGCAATTCTTGAAAATTACCAAAATGCGGATGGGAGCATAACCGTTCCTGAAGCCTTGCGATTTTATATGAGCGGTATGGAAGTTATAAATTGATATTGAGACTAAATTCAAAAGTAGTGTTGCTGATATCATCTTTTAATTCATATACAAGTCGGAGTGCGGGAGAGATTAAGTCTTCTTCACTCGTATATGAGGAACTGGCCAAACTGCCTGCAGTGAAAGGTGTCGGAGTGTCGGTAAAATTAAGTTCTCCTAGTAGCGTTGTCTCGTTGTAAACCTTATAGCTGAGCAGGGTATACGGTCTTGAAGAACCATTGACAATAGACAGAGTGATTTCGCTGTCTGTTTTTAGCGTATTACCCTCTAGCACTGAGCTAATGGATACCCAGCCTGCAATAGTTTTTGCAAGGTCATCGGTCGAGCGTATTTGAAGATTTCGGCTGATTGTTGTTCCGGTGACAGAAACTTTTAAGCGTATAATACCGGCATAAGTTGAACTTAAGGTAATCCCCGCTGCGCCATTAATGGTATTGACTTTTGTTGCGTTTAAGCTTGTTAGATTGTCATCGCCTTCCACGACTTCAATATTTATCTCTGTAGTGTCTGCAACACTGGAATTTCTGTCTGCCGCTCGTACAAAGAAGCTGATTGTCGTTTCTTCAATACCATCGTTGAAAATAACGTTAGGTAAAGCAACTAATGCAAGTCCCACCGGCAGTGTCGGGTTATCAACAATGGCGAGGGTTTTATTAGCTGATATGCCTGCAAATAATGCAGAAGCTATTACAGTGCCTGCTTGTAATCCTGATAAGACTCCTTTAGTTTCGATGGTGTTACTAATGGAGGCAATACTGGCATCATTAACCGCCCAATTGACAAATCGAGTGAGGGGTTGCTGTAAGTTTCCGCTGAAATAGCCGATTGCTTGCAGTGGATTTAGTGTTCCTTTTGCAAAGGTAGTTACTTCTGAAGTTATGCTGATGCTTTCTAAGGTCGCGTCAATCACGGTTAAGGTTGTCGATGCTGTTAGTGCTTCATTGTAGCGCGCACTGATCGTAACAACGCCTGGTGAAAGTGCATCTACCCATCCTTTGTTTTGGGTAATATTGTTTGCGCTAGCAATCTGTGCAGAACTTGAGGTCCACAAGCTTTCTTGTGTGAGGTCTTTTGTGCTGCCATCGGAAAAACTACCAAGGGCCTTGAATTGTATACCAGTTAAATTGGCAACTTTAACATCGCTTATATCTAGTTCGATACTCTCTAGGGTCGCGGAAGTTACGCTAATATTATAGGTTCCTGTGACTCCAGAATAACTGGCCGAAACAAAAGTTTCACCTTCTGCCAACGCAAATAATTGTCCATTGGCAGTATCGATATTGATAATGGATTGATCTCCTGCTGTCCACGAGACAAGGGATGTAAGATCTTGGCTGGTTTGATCCGAATAGGTTCCGATGACCGTCAGTTGATCCTGGGTTCCGAGTGGAATATTGGAAATATTGCCTGCGATATCGATGCGCTGTAATACCGCATTGCTTATTTCTACATTTAATGAGCGTGAGATGCCTGAAAGGATTGCGCTAATTTGCGTGGAGCCGGTGGTTAATGCAGACAGCAATCCGGAGTTTGATATGACGTTACTGACGGTTGCGATCTGTTCATTTTCCGAAGACCATATAACATCATGCGTGAGATCTTGGGTTGAATTATCGGAATATTGCCCCGTGGCTTGTAATTGTAATTGATTCCCCTTGGCCAATGTTAGGATTCCTGGCGTAATTTCTATTGTTTCTAATACCGCATCGTCTATTTGAACGGCTAAAATACGCTCAATGCCATTAAGCTGTGCTTTGATATTAACGCTGCCCTTAGTCAATCCAAGCAGTAAACCAGATGCGCCGGATGTATTCGCAATACTTGCATTTGATTCTGAGTCGGAAGTCCAAGTGACATCGGTGGTTACATCAAGCGTTGTATTGTCGCTAAAGATCGCCGTGGCAACGAATTGTTGGGATAGACCTATAGGCAAGTTTATGTTGGCAGGCGAAATTTCCAGGGATTGCATAATTGCAGCATTCGCGGTGACATTTAGTGTGCTTGATATATTGCCAAATGTTGCGGTAATTGTGCTGGTTCCAGGATTAACCGCCGTGATTGCCGTGTTACTCGATGTGAGCAATACTGCCATAGGGTTTGATGAGAGCCATGAAACTTGTGACGAAATGTCATCTATAGAGCCGTCGGAGAAGGTAGCTATCGCTCGAACTGTGGTGCTGAGTCCTGCGGGTAGCGATTGTACGGCAGACTCGATTTGCATACCGAGTAACTCGATCGCTTGTATTTCCAAGGGAATGGTGTCGGAAAGTCCATCAATCGTTGCTCCGATTAAAACCGAGCCGGTACTGATGCCTTGCATGATACCTGCGGATAAATCGGTATTGCTGATGATTGCAATATTATCATTACTACTCCACCAGGAGACCACTTGAGTGAGATTTTGTTTGCTCCCGTCTGAAAATATTCCAGTCGCATTTATCTGGCTTGATAGAGTAACAGGAATTTGCACTTGCTCTGTACTTACTTCCAGTTTTACTAACACTGCATTGGTTATGGTTACAGGCAATTCAGCAGAGATGTTTTTATAAAGAGCAGTGATTGTTGCGGAACCTATTGTTGCTGCGTAAACGAAGGTATTAATATCGTTGAGAATGTTTGCACTGGAATCGCTCGTAGTGAAGTTGCTGAAATCCGTTAAATCGAGTTTACTCCCATCAGAAAAAATACCCATAACCTGAATTTCAGCTTGCGTTCCCTTGGCAAGCTCAAGAACAGAGGGTTGGATTTCGAGTTGAGAAATGACCGGTGCTGATACATCCAATGTGGTTTCAGCGGATAAACCCTGGTAAGCAGACTTTATCAAGACAGTTCCTGCTTGGAGAGTATGCACTATTCCAGAACTTTCTGGAGCATTTTCTATAATTGCAATGCTTTCATCATTACTTCTCCAAACTACTTTGTTAGTGAAGTCTTGTTGACTGCCATCACTGAATATCCCGGTTGCGAAAAACCTTACTTCGACACCTGCGGGAATATTGGTTTTATTCGTAGAAATATTCAGTGTCGTGATAACGGCTGCTGATACTTCAAAGGGAAGTTCTTGGGTGATTTTATTATAGAAAGCAGTGATGGTAATTTTTCCGGCTTGTTTTGGGGTAATCAGACCTCGATTATTACCCTGGGCGTTGCTTACCGAAGCAATGGATTCATCCGAAGAAAACCAATACACATTATTGCTTATATTTTTCTTGCTGCCATCTGAAAATAATCCAATGGCATCGATAATAATACTTTGACCACTAGGGGTGCTTAAAGACGGGGTTTCAATGGAAATTCCGATTATTTCCGCACTACTTACAGAGAGTGGAATTTCTGTTGAAATTCCACTGAACAATGCAGTGATTGATGCATTGCCCTCGTTGGTGGCTTCTACAATTGCTTTGCCGTTATCTATGTAAGTTATATTTAGTATGTTTTCATCAGAGCTAGACCATGTAACGACATCCGATAGGTTACGCTTCGAGTTATCTGAAAAAAGACCGATAGCTTCTATTATTGTGCGCGTACCTTTGGGTAGTTGATAGGCTTTGTTAACAAGCACAAGATTAATTTTGCTTAGCGTGGCGTCTGTTACTGTTAAAGAAATATTTTGGCTAAAGTTTTTATTAAGTTCGGGTTGGGCGGTAATAATAGCTTGGCCAGGTGTAAGGGCAGTTAATTTACCTGTTTTGCTGATACTTGCGACCTTAGGATCATTCAGCGACCAAATGATATTGTTCAATGTTTGCTTGGTACTGTCACTAAAGATTCCGGTTACTTCTAGTGGGTGACTAAAGCCTGATGGTAACTCTAAAATAGCGGGAGAGATTTCTAGTTTCGATAATTCTGCACTCGTTATGGTGAGCGGGCTGGTAACAACGAGGTTTTTGTAGCTAGCGCTAATTTGCACAAGGCCTGGGCTGTGTGCTTTGAAAAATCCGGCATCACTTGCAATAGGGGAAGCAATGTTGGTATCAGAGCTTGACCAAGCGACGTCAGAGGATAGATTCACTAGTTCGCCTGAGGAGCTAATCCCGGTTGCAATAAACTGAGTTTGTGTTCCATTGGCAATTGAGCTGCTATTAGTGCTAACTATTTCAAGCTTAATGATTGGATCTTGCTTGGAGTTTGAACTCGATTGAAATACGGAGCAACTGACAAAAAAAGGAAGCGTTAAGCATAGAAATATTTTCAGAACGGCTGGGGGCATTTCAACTATACTTTATGATATAAAATTAGGATGATACAAAGGCTTATAAAACTCTTCACTTAACTATTTCTGAAGAATAATTTATTATTATCCGTAATACTAGAACTAATTTCGATACAGGGTGGTTAAATCATCCGAACATTGGAGCTAATAACTTTTCGATTTTCGGTTTTGCTTTTTTCGCTGGTGTTGACTATTTCATTGGTGGGCGGGCTGGATTCATTCTTTGAGTTAATGTCGGTATTTAGATTTTGCGTAGGAACTTGATATGAATTGACCATTAGTAATGCTAATAAAACCATTAAGCCTACGAGGAATAATAATACACCCTTTCCATGTTCATCAATATCTGATTCAGGCAATTCATTGTTTTTATTGATATCGGTGTTATTGTTAGTCACAGACAGCTTTCCTTCTTTTGTCTATTAGCTTTTTGTAGCGTTATTAGGGTATCGGACTGCATTAATTAGTCTTTAGGGCAATATCCAGACCGGAGTAGGGTTCTATAAATATTATGAATGTGAAGAGAAAAAAGCTAATAATATCAGCTCACTACTGGTTCGAGACCGAGGAATTCTGTTGAAAATTCATTGCTATCTGAAGAATAAACTCGAATGGTATAGGTTTTGGGAACGCGTCGATGAGCTTCGCCATGTTGATCAGGTTGAATTCCAACATGTGCTTCCAAGTCTTCAAGTACTAAGGAAGGGCCATCTTCGATGACTTCGACCACTTGGCAATATACACCCTCGAATGTAACACATTGTCCTATCATTGCGTGAAGCTCTTCGGAGGTCATTTCTTTATGTGCCATAAAAATTGTAAAATCCAGTTATTGTTAGAATCAGAAATCGACTATGCAAAAATTGCTCAGGAAGTCAGTCTGTTCTCGGATAGCCTCCTAGCTGAAATTCTACCAGGTTCAAGTTGATTTTGTTAAGGAAATAATATGGTTAAAGTTTTGTTTGTGTGCATGGGAAATATTTGCAGGTCGCCAACGGCCCATGGTGTTTTTGAACACATTGTGAACAAATCAGGCTTGGCTCGCCAAATCATAATTGAGTCCGCAGGGACGCATGCCTATCATGTGGGCGAGTCCCCCGATCCGCGTTCGCAGAGGACGGCGCAAAAGCGGGGTTACGACTTAAGCAGGCAGTCTTCGCAAAAAATTAAAAAGAAGGATTTTGAGCAATTCGATATTATCTTAGCGATGGATAGAGATAATTATCGGAATTTATTGAAAATATGCCCGGATACTCATGCTGATAAACTACGATTATTTATGGAGTTTGCGCCGCATATGGATATAGATGAGGTTCCCGACCCGTATTATGGAGGAGGGAATGGCTTTGAACGAGTCCTTGACATGGTTGAACAAGCTTCCGATGGATTGTTTGAATATTTACGCAAGCACTACCCGATAGATAGCGGTTCCCGCTAAGTGCGGAATGGGTCACTGCAAACAGTGACCCATTCCTTCGTGAATCTGGAGCTTGCTGCCCGATAGATCGCTTGACTGCGCCTATTGTTGGTGCGGAAACGAAAACTATTTTTCGTGCAAAGGTCTCAGATGGTGTATTATTTGCGCCCCTATATTTTGAAGGCATTTTCCCTCGATATGTTAGAGCTAAACCCTATTTTTAATCAACTTCAAGATCTTCGTGAGCGTTCTAATGCGCTGAGGGGGTATCTTTGACTTCGATACTAAAAATGAACGTCTTGATGAAGTGACTCGGGAACTAGAATCTGCAGAAATATGGAATGATCCCGCACGGGCTCAGGCCTTGGGAAAAGAGCGTTCACAACTTGAAAAAGTGGTTCATTTGTTAACCGATGTAGTGGTTCGACTGGATGATGCGTTGGAGTATCTCGAGTTAGCAAAAGCGGAAAATGATTCAGAAACTGCCACTGATGTCAGCGCAGATTTAGACGACCTTGAGCAACATCTCGCCGAATTAGAATTCAGGCGTATGTTTTCCGGTGAAATGGATGAAAATAATGCCTATCTTGATATCCAGTCTGGTTCAGGTGGAACCGAAGCTCAGGACTGGGCTGAAATGCTATTACGTATGTTTTTACGTTGGGGGGAACGCCGAGGTTTTGTGACCGAACTGGTGGAAGTCTCGCCTGGAGATGTAGCAGGTATTAAGAGCGCGACTATTCATTTTCAAGGAGAATACGCTTATGGATGGCTAAGAACCGAAACCGGCGTTCATCGTCTGGTGCGGAAATCTCCGTTCGACTCAGGAAATCGTAGACATACTTCTTTTGCATCGGTATTTGTTTCTCCTGAGGTGGCTGATGATATCGAAATTGATATCAACCCTGCCGACATACGCATTGATACCTATCGTGCTTCGGGTGCGGGTGGACAGCATGTCAATCGAACGGACTCAGCCGTTCGCATCACTCATCTACCTACAAATACGGTTGTGCAATGTCAAAATGATCGTTCTCAGCACAAGAATAGAGAGCAAGCGATGAAGCAGCTGAAAGCAAAACTCTACGAATTAGAAATACAAAAACGTAATTCAGAACAGCAAGCATTAGAAGATACTAAATCTGATATAGGTTGGGGGAGTCAAATTCGATCTTATGTACTAGACCAATCACGTATCAAGGATTTAAGAACAGGTGTTGAAACAGGGAATACACAAGCGGTATTGGACGGCGATCTGGATCAATTCATTGAAGCCAGCTTAAAGAGTGGATTATAAAAGAATAGAGCAATGAGTAAAAATAACCGTATTAACACAACGATCGAGCAGGCACCTAATGAGCCATCGGCGCTGAATGAGAATGAACTGATTGCCCTGCGCAGAAGTAAATTACAAGCAATGCGAAAAACGGCTAATCCTTTTCCAAATGATTTTCGCCGCAATATAGTTGCAGGAGAACTGCATGCGGAATACGGCGAAAAGAGCAAAGAAACACTAGATGAGGAGGCTGTACGGGTCGCTATTGCGGGTCGTTTAATGACGCGACGAATTATGGGTAAAGCGAGCTTTGCTCATTTGCAGGATATGTCCGGACAAATCCAGTTATATGTGACGCGCGATACTCTTGCAGAAGGATTTTATAATACACAATTTAAAAAATGGGATATTGGCGATATCATCGGCGCGGAAGGTGTGATGTTTAAAACCAAGGCCGGAGAGTTATCGGTAAAAGTGGATAAACTACGTTTGCTGACTAAATCATTACGCCCCTTACCGGAAAAATTTCACGGACTCGCGGATCAAGAAACTCGTTATCGGCAGCGTTATCTGGATTTAATCATGAGTGCTGAGTCACGTGATACCTTCAGAAAACGCTCTGAAATTGTAAGCCATATTCGAGAATATCTTACCGGACATGGTTTTCTGGAAGTGGAAACACCGATGATGCAAGCGATACCTGGAGGGGCCACGGCTCGGCCTTTTTCAACCTATCATAATGCGCTGAGTATGGATTTATTTTTGCGAATTGCGCCTGAGTTGTATTTAAAACGACTCGTAGTAGGTGGGTTCGAAAAAGTTTTTGAGATTAATCGGAATTTTCGCAATGAAGGGCTTTCGACTCGGCATAATCCTGAATTTACAATGATGGAATTCTACCAAGCATATGCAGATTACCATGATTTGATGAATTTGACTGAAGACATGTTGCGTTCAGTGACTCAAGAAGTATTGGGTACGTCGATGGTTACTTATCAAGGTGAGGAATATGATTTTGGCCGTTCGTTTACTCGAATGACGGTTAAAGAATCTATTTTGCATTATAACCCAGATATAAAGCTTGCTCAGCTTGAATCGATGAGTGAAGCAAGTGCATTAGCCGAATCACTTAAAATACAGCTAAAAGCAAGTTATGGTTTAGGAAAAATTCAAATAGAGATATTTGAAAAAACCGTTGAGCATTTATTGAAAGATCCGACGTTTATTACGGCTTACCCCACCGAGGTTTCGCCACTCGCGAGACGTAATGACGATGACCCTTTTGTCACTGACCGCTTTGAGTTTTTTGTCGGTGGGCGAGAGATAGCGAATGGTTTTTCCGAACTTAATGATGCAGAAGATCAGGCTGAACGATTTAAACAACAGGTTGCTGAAAAGGATGCGGGAGATATTGAGGCCATGCATTATGACGAAGATTACATTACAGCACTAGAGCATGGAATGCCACCGACAGCAGGTGAAGGAATTGGAATTGATCGTTTAGTGATGTTGTTAACCGATTCGCCTTCAATAAAAGATGTGCTGTTATTTCCACATATGCGGCCTAAATAATTCGAGATTCCTTAGAGGACAATAGGCGATATTAATTAAGAATCTTCACAGTTCGTAATGTCGAGAAAATCCTGCAATGTTTTCCCTGGAACATATGGGTATGTCTCCGTTTCTAGTGCAACTTGCTGCATGCGGTCTAGACGAAAGCTACGGTGTTGCTCTCGTAATTCGCACCAGGAACCTAGTGTCCATACTTGTCCCCAAAAAAACAAACCGAGCGGCCAAACCATTCGCTGAGAAGTTTCGCCGTCAAGGCGGGTATACAAAAATGTTATTTTTTGAGTTTTGCCAATAGCGGTTCGTAATTGCGCTAATAATGCTGCAACATCACTATTTAGACGAACCATAGGCGAAAATAAGGGGGTATGTTCTATGCGATGTTTGAGGGCGTCTGGCAGCACTGCTTCAATTTTTTTCAAGGCTTGCTCCGCAGACTTTGCAAGCCCAGGGTCTGCCCAGCTTTGCACAATGCGCGCACCAAAACTGAGTGCAGCAATCTCTTCCTGGTTAAACATTAATGGGGGCAAGTCAAAGCCTTTGCGCAGAATATAGCCCACGCCTGCTTCGCCTTCGATAGGTACGCCGGATACCATTAAGTCGCTAATATCTCGATATACCGTTCGTTCAGAAATTTCGAGTTCTTCTGCTAACCACGAAGCGGTCGTAATTCGTCGATTTCGCAATAACTGAATAATTTGGAAAAGTCTATCTGCGCGTCTCATGGTAAACCTAGAAAGGGTGAATATAAGGAAAAACGCGGTATAGTAGAATACAGCGTTTTTTACTCTCAGCTAGGATTATGCTTGTTTTGTTTGCCAAAAGTCGATGACAGCACCTAAAGAAAGGGTTTCCCATTTTTTAATTCCTCATATTAATTGACAACACACCCTAGTATAACCCATGTCTACTGACAGCATCATGTCAGTAGTGTATCTTAGGAATGGGAAGTTATTCCGTGCCCGTTCCTTAGCATTATAATATTTTGTGAGAATCTCAATGTGGCTAGGCAGCTTTACGCTCATTTTAAGGTGAGATACTTTAAGCTTTATATCGTATTTTTTATGTTTCCCGTTGGCTTAGTTGGTGATTTATCAGCGAACGAATATTTAGTGGGAGGACGGCTTACGGTTGCTGGGCAATTGAAGTCTATGCTTAGTGATTATATTGCACCACCTACGACAAAAGTACATATCGTTCCTGACATTCGAGGGTTTACGAGTGAATTAAAATCCTTGTTTGGGCGGCAAGTCATTTATATCGAAAAATTATTTTTAGAAAAAAATACAGTATTGGATGAGTCAATTGTTAAAAAGTTATTTATAAAATATGAAAAACGAAAAGTAACTATTCAAGAATTTAATCAACTTATCGCCGAATTGAATATGATGTATCTAGATCAGGGTTATATTTATTCAGGCGTTGTTATTCCTCATCAGTCTATCAATGCAGGAGAGATTCGTTTATTAGCGGTTGAATCTAAAGTGAGCCAGATAGAGATTGTCGGGCATGCAAACCATCATGAGCGATATATAAGGAACTTATTATTAAAACAGCTGAAAAGTCCGCTAAATAAACAAGAACTAGAAATTCAGCTCGATTCTATGCAACGACAGCTTAATTTAAAACACTCAACGATGAGTTTGTTCCCCGGCATTCATTTAGGAGAAGCCCAGCTAAAATTAGTTATTGAAGAGCAGGCTTCAGAGCGTGTATTTTTAGGTATTGATAATAGACGGTCTACTGCAACAGAAGATGCACGTTTGTTTCTGCGTTATGGCTATTATAATTTTTCGGGATGGGGAGAATCTTTTGATGTTGAATGGGGAGTCAATGAAAAGTTTTCAGATTACGTTATGAGCTATTCTGTTCCGCTGTTCAATAGTGCGGTGAACTTTTCTTCATACTTTGTGCGTAGCGATGAGTACATTATTGAGAGGTCTATTGATACTTTAGCAAGTAATACTTATCTGAGCGGTGTGCAGCTTCGCAGCAAAATCGTTGCAAATCGTCATTTAGTTTTTCAACCAACGATAGGTATTGAATACAAAGACAATACGACGAGTTTTTATGAAAACCTTTCTGATACGCTGAGTCTTGCCACCCACTTGATAAAAGTGGGTTCGTCATTTGAGCTAATAAATGTTAAACATCAATTCGCGGGTCGGCTGATGAATTATTCAGGAGTAGAGCGCATTGACAGAAATAATGAGGGGTTCTTTAGTTTGCTCTCAGCTGATATTCAGTATTGGTATACCTTGTCTAAGGACATATTTAGTATTAAGTCTAGTGCGCAATATGGCTTAAGCGAATTACCCTATACCTATCAATTTATTATGGGTAGTAGTCAATCTTTTTGGGGCTATGGGAATGATGTGGTTGCCAGAGACCATGGTGCAATTATCAGTATGGAATATGACTATAGGTTAGCGACATCGAATGGCTATAAAATGTGGTTGCAACCCGTTTTTAGAATGGCGAAGCTAGGGAATAAAAGTCAAGCGGGCGTATTCAGGGCTAGCGCTGGTTTAAGCTATAAATGGACGCAGCATGATAAATGGCAGGTCTCTTTAACTTATATGATTCCGTTGCAGCAAGATGAAGTATTGAATCGAACGATAACGCGTTCAAATGTCAATTTTTCGATGATGTATCGAATGTATTAAATTTAGGGGTGACAAACGGGGAAGTTATTGCGTGCCCATTCCTTACTATCAATAAGCGATTGCATGGAGTTAAAATGTTGTTGGGAAACTTGAAAAAAATGCGTGTCACATTAAAAACCCCTGTTCAATATGAACTAATTCTGGGGGAGCATATTATTCCATTAAATGATTTGATCGGAAGGCAAGTTACTTTGTGTTACCAAGGAGAAATTCATTGTATTCATTGTGGACGAAAAACAAAAAAAAGTTTTAATCAGGGTTATTGCTATCCGTGTACTCAGAAACTCGCGGAATGTGATATTTGTATCGTGCGCCCAGAGAAATGTCATTTTGCACAGGGAACTTGTAGGGACAATGAATGGGCTGAAATGAACTGCTTTATTCCGCATATTGTTTATTTAGCAAATACATCGGGATTAAAGGTAGGCATTACACGCGGTACACAAATTCCAACGCGCTGGATTGACCAAGGTGCTACTCAAGCCTTACCCATTTTTAAAACCGTAACTCGTTTTCAAGTGGGCTTGATCGAAAAAGCTTTATCAACTTTTGTTGCCGATAAAACCAATTGGCGAAACATGTTAAAAGGGAATGCTGAAAATGTTGATTTAAAAGCTGAGGGTGAGAAATTAATAGCTAAGGCCAATGAATCGATTACAAAAATCACCAAGGAAAATGAAGTGGGTGCCATCATACCTTTTACTGAAACGGCTAGCGTAGAGATTAGCTATCCGGTTTTACAATTTCCGCAAAAAATTGTTTCCCATAATTTTGATAAAAACTCAGAAGTATGCGGTGTTCTTAAGGGTATTAAAGGACAATATTTGATTTTTGACTCCGGTGTTATCAATATCCGAAAATTTGCGGGCTATATGGTTTCTTTAGCATGATTTCAGATCGTGCGATGAGTTTTGGTTTTGAATAAGAGAATATTTTAGCTTGAAAAATAGAAAAAATGTATATAGAATTCGTTCTAAATAAGGTTATCATATAAAGAAGCTCAATATAGATATACCTGTCGTTAATATAAGGCCATTGGGTACTGAATATCTTTTGTGGAGATAGCGGTTGTTGATCGGTGGTACGAAGATAGAGGCGTAGTAATAATGACTTCAGACACTGATAAGCTCATAGGGTCTTTAAACGAGCGCTACAATCATTTAACGCCGGAAGAACGTGTAAAACAGCTTTATAAAGATTATTCCCTTGATGATGTTATGCTCACATCGTCTTTTGCGGCTAATTCCGCTTTTTTACTCCATTTATTTTCACAATTTGCACCTCAGCAAAAAGTTTGTTTCATCGATACGGGGTTTCATTTTATCGAAACGCTTGCGTATAAAGCGCGATTATCAAGTCTATACCATTTGAAGGTCGAGGATGTACGAGCTGAAGAGTGGAAACATGATTTTACGGTTAAAGATCAGACTTGGAAGAAAGATCCTGATTTTTGCTGTTCGATTAATAAAGTAGAACCGCTTGCAGAAATTAAAAAAAAGCACAAAGTTTGGGTGTCTGGTTTAATGCGCTGGCAAACAGAACATCGGGCTGATTTAAATGTTTTTGAATTTCGCGGAGGTATTATTAAGTTTTACCCGCTAGTTGATGTGACTAAAGAGCAGCGTGATGCCTATATTGCTGATCATAGCTTACCGTTCCACCCAATGGTTGCCAAAGGGTTTTCCTCAGTAGGTTGTACTCATTGCACAAAAGCAGGTGATGATCGAAGTGGTCGCTGGGTTGATACCCCTAAGACCGAGTGTGGTTTACATTTGTAAATATAACAGCTAAATCTCAATTGCCACGGATATAGTGGAAAACGTAAGTGGGTGTAAAAAACTGTGATGGAGTTCGCAGTTTTGAACTTTTCATTGAGCACGCTCCTTTCCCAATTCTTACATCTAAAATATATTTCCTTATTTCTTCTCTAATTTCTATCACTTTATATTCACTCGTTGGTGTTTTTACGTATGTGAAGTGACTGTACTTATCTTAAACTATCACCTAAGTCCTTCCTCCTCCCCCGTGATCGTATTTTTTTTGAAATAACTTAAGGGTGGCGAGGTGTAAAAGGATTTCGCCCTATATCAAGTATCAATAAGTATGACCGTTAACCATTCCTAAGTAGTCGTCATTAGCAAATAAATAGCAGAAGCAGATTGATAGAAAAATAAAACTAGAAAGGTTGTGATTAGGAGCATACACATGAAATGGTTAGCAAATATAAAAATAAGTTATAAAGTATGGGCCTTAGCAGGTTTTCCTATCGTTGGCATGATTATGATTGGTATTATCGCGTTGACGAATATATCGAGCATCAGTGAGGAAGTGACTTCTATCGCGGAAGAAGGCATACCGTTAACAAAAATGATAACTACGATGACTGAACACCAACTTGAACTCGGTGTTTATCTTGAACGAGCGATGAGACACGGTGAAGTTTTAGGGTCAAGCGGTAAGGCGCAACAAGAGTTCGAAAAGGCGAAACATGATTTTGAGGTGGATGGAAAAATAATTATCGATGAAATTATTGCCGCCGAAGAGTTTTTGAAAAATATGATTGCAAATGCAAGGTCTGATAAAGATATAGAACTGATCACTGGTTTAAAAACAGAATTACATTCAATACTTGAAGAAACGACCTTGTTTGAGGAACACGCCATCGAGGTTTTCCATAGTTTTGAAGCAGGTAAATTAGCGTTGGCGATAAAAAAGGGTGAGGCGACTGTTGAAGAAGAAAAAAAATTAATAAAACATCTAGAGAGTTTTGTTGAAAAAGTTGGAGTAATGACCGCCGAAAAATCACTGTCCGCTGAACTTCATGCAAATTCGGCAGTGAAAACGATAATGATGGTGAGTGCAGTGGTTTTAGTTATCGCGATGTCAGTATCATTTGTGATAGTGAGAGGTATTGCAAATCCCATTGGCCATATGTTGGCGGCGGCAAATAATCTACGTGATGGTGAAGGGGATCTCACACAACGTCTTCCAGATTTTGGAAAAGATGAAGTAGGAGAAACGGCAAATGCTTTCAATGGCTTTGTTGAACGTATGCAGAATGTCATGATTCAGGTCTCTGAGTCTGTAGCGAATATCGGATCAGCTTCAGACCAAGTAAGTGCGACTGCTCAGTCATTGAGTCAAGGCGCATCGGAACAAGCAGCAAGTGTGGAAGAGACATCGGCTTCTTTAGAAGAAATGTCATCCTCTATTGCGCAAAATGCTGAGAATGCAAAAGCAACAGAAAATATTGCGATAGCATCTTCGAATGATGCCGGTCGAGGAGGAAAAGCGGTTACTGAAACGGTTACTGCAATGCAACAAATAGCTAGTAAAATAAGTTTAATCGAAGATATCGCCTACAAAACTAATTTACTTGCGTTGAACGCAGCTATTGAAGCCGCACGTGCAGGTGAGCATGGGAAGGGTTTTGCAGTAGTTGCAGATGAAGTGAGAAAGCTGGCGGAACGGAGCCAAGATTCTGCGCAAGAGATAAGCGATTTATCGGGTAGTAGCTTGGATGTAGCAGAAAGCGCTGGAAAACTGCTTGATGACTTAGTGCCAAATATCCAAAAAACGGCGGACTTAGTTCAAGAAATATCTGCAGCATCAGATGAGCAAGCAACGGGTGCTACTCAAATTAATACCGCCATTAGACAATTGGACAGTGTGTCGCAACAAAATGCAGCATCATCTGAACAGCTGGCAGCTACTGCAGAAGAGTTAAACTCGCAAACTACTGGTCTCAAAGATTTAGTAGGCTATTTTAAAGTGTCTTAAATTGTCGAGATAATATATTTTTCGAGATTATAATGAGTACAAATATTAAAATAGTCATAATTAGCTGGGTATTTCCCGCTGTCATTGCATCAGCAGTTTTAGCGATTTGTATGTTTGCATTTGAAAGTATCGAATATTTAATTATTCCCGCTGGAGGACTTATTACGCTTATTTTTTTGCAGCCGTATTTTGCGAGAAAAATTTTTAGTAATAATACAGATAATATTTTATCCGATAATATATTTGATAATTCCAGTAAAGAAAAAGATATCCCTAAAATTATTCACGATGAATTAAACGACCCAATTGATAAGACAATCGTAAGTGACAAGAATTTGAAAATTGAAAGTCTCAACATGAAGTTATTACCCATATGGAGAAAACAGGTTGATACTTCGCGTCATCAAATGGAACGTGCAATCGAAAGTACAACCGAACACTTTTCAGGAATTGTTAAAAAATTAACGGATTCAGCATTGGCCTCTCAAGGCAGCAATAGCATAGAAGGAAAAGAGGGAATTGAACAATTCACGCTAGAAAGCAAAAATGAGCTATCTAAAATATTGAACTCATTGTCTTCGGCAATGGAGTTTAAGAAAAATTTGCTTGAAGAACTTAGAGATTTAAAGCAATGCACGATGGAAATGGAGAATATGGCAAATGGTGTTGGTAAAATTGCGGAGCAAACCAATTTGCTCGCGCTAAATGCAGCCATTGAAGCAGCTCGTGCTGGTGAACATGGCCGAGGTTTTTCGGTGGTAGCAGATGAAGTGCGAAATTTGTCAATGCTTTCTGGTGATACAGGTGCACAAATTGTAGAACGAATCAATAAATTGAAAAAAAGTATGCAATCGGTATTAGAAACCGCTGAAAAAACCGCAGAAGAAGATGAAAAAACACAAAGAAGTTCAGAACAGATAATTGGTAGTGTTACGGATAAATTTCAAAAGTTAGCCAGTGATCTCACTGCCACTGCTGCTATTATGAAAGAAGAAAATAAAGGAATAAAAGGGGAGATTGACGAGCTATTAATATCATTGCAATTCCAGGATAGAGTCAATCAAATATTAGCGCATATTAATCAAGATATTGATGAGCTACAGGATTTTCTCGTTAACAATGAAGAAAGACGTGATTCGAATCAGACTGAACTTGAGCTTGATGTTGATCAATGGATGGAAAATGTAATGGCCCGGTATACAGTGGCAGAAGAAAGGGATAATCACTCTGCCAATCAAGACGACGGTGGACAAGAAGCTTACTTTTTTTAAAGAGGTGTATTTATGAGCAAAAAAACAATCATGATAGTGGATGATTCTACATCATTACGTAAAGTGGTTGGTATTTCGTTGGAAGGTGCTGGATATTCAGTATTAGAGGCATGTGATGGACAAGATGCATTAACAAAATTGGATGGGCAGAAAATTAATCTGGTTGTTAGCGATGTGAATATGCCAAATATGGATGGCATAACCTTTGTGACGGAGCTCAAAAAATTACCAAACTACAAATTCACCCCAGTGATTATGCTGACGACTGAATCGCAGAATGACATGGTGCAAAAAGGCAAAGCGGCAGGTGCAAAAGCATGGCTGGTTAAGCCTTTTAAACCCGAACAGATGTTAGATGCCGTTGGGAAATTGGTTTTGCCTTAGACTATCGAAAATTTGGGAAATGAAATGTTAAATTCTGAGCACCACGTTTTTAGTATCCACGATGAAATGACTATCTATACTGCTGCAGATATGAGAGAGCAACTGTTATTAGAACTCGATAAAGAGGGAAGCATGAAAATCGACCTTTTAGCAATTACTGAATTTGATACCTCTGGATATCAATTGCTGTTGGCATGTAAGCGAGAAGCTATTGCTCGTGATAAACCCATAGAAATATCAAATCCAAGTTCTGTGGTGAGTGAAGTACTGGATTTGTACAAAGATCAAAGTCTAATTTCCCAATTATGATTTATGAATAAGGAGTTATGTCGTGGTAGATGAAGCAAGACAGGCATTTCAAGAAGAATCGACCGAGTTACTCACTGATATGGAAGAGGCCTTATTGCTACTTGAAAATGAACCCGATAATCAAGATGCGATTAATGCTGTTTTCAGAGCAGCGCATACCATTAAGGGAACGGGTGGAGTGTTTGGATTTGATGATGTTGAGGCTTTTACGCATATAGCCGAAAATGTATTAGATGAAATTAGAGCGGGATCAATTGCAATCAGTGGAGACTTGATTGCTGTATTACTTAAGTCAAGAGACCACATGGGTTTGTTAGTCGAAGCCGCTGTTGAAGATGGAAAATTATCCGATGAAGAGAAAAAAAATGGAGAGATTTTAGTTATCGAGTTGAAGAATTTTCTTGGAATAGAAGAAGCCAAGACTGATGAGAAAATGTCTTCTGCAGACGTGGAACAAGTTAAAATAGAAAATACTTGTCAAGAGTGGATTATAAAATTGAGTTTTGGTGAAAATGTGTTGCGCGATGGAATGGATCCTCTCTCGTTTCTTCGCTATCTGACCAAACAAGGAGATATTGTTGACATATCAACAATAACTAGCAGAATTCCAAATATTAAGGACTTAGATCCGGAATCATGCTTTCTTGATTTAGTTGTTACCTTTCAGAGTGATACCTCTACTAAGGATGATATTGAGAAAGTTTTCGAGTTTGTAAAAGACGATTGTGAATTAGAAGTTGTTGGCCCTATTAGTCGCGATGAAAAAAATATCGAGGCGATAGAAGAACTTTCCGATGACATTAGTCCTTTGGGAACAATGCTCATTGAAACAAATATTGTGAATAATGGGGATTTAGAAAATATACTGAGTGAGCAAGAAAAAATAAGAAAATCGCAGGATATTGCCATCCCTAAACTTGGTGAAATGCTGGTAAAAAAAGGAATAGTCGAAAAAAATATAGTTGATGCGGCTCTTAATAAACAGGAAGTAAATAAGAGAAAGGCAGCTTCGCGTCAGTTGAGAGTCGATGCCGATAAACTCGATGAGCTCATAAACTTAGTGGGTGAGTTAGTTATTTCAGGAGCCACAACTAATGTTCTTGCGCAAAAATCTGGTGATCGAAACTTGCTAGAAACAGTGTCTTCAATGTCGCATCTTGTTGAAGAAATTCGCGATAGCGCATTGCGACTCCGTATGGTTCAAATCGGAGAAACCTTTAATAGGTTTCAGCGAGTAGTGAGAGATGTTAGCAGAGACTTAGGAAAAGATATCCGACTTGAACTAAATGGCGGTGAAACAGAATTAGACAAAATGGTTGTAGAGAAAATTGGCGATCCGCTGATGCACCTCGTTCGAAATGCAATGGATCATGGTATTGAAGTATCAGAAGAACGTGAAAAAAATAATAAAGAAACGTATGGTACATTGAAATTAAATGCCTATCACGACTCGGGCAGTATTGTAATACAAGTTATTGATGATGGAAGAGGTTTGGATGCAGATAAAATATTCGCTAAAGCGATAGAGAAGGGAATAATTGATAAATCCGCAAGTTTGACTGAGAAAGAAATATTTCGATTGATATTTGAGGCAGGATTTTCTACCGCTGCAGAAATTACCAACCTCTCGGGCCGTGGCGTAGGTATGGACGTAGTTAAGAAAAACATTGAATCGCTACGTGGGAATGTAGATGTTGATAGTGTGACTGGCGAAGGAACCACGATAAATATTCGGTTACCGCTAACCTTGGCAATTATTGATGGATTTCTGGTTGAAGTTGATGAGTCCACCTATGTTATTCCTCTGGATATGGTGGAGGAGTGCATAGAGCTTAATGAAGAAGGTCAGGAACTTACGGTGCAAAATAATTATGTTAATTTGAGGGGAAAAGTTTTACCGATTATGCACTTGAGAACCGTATTTGAATCAAGTAGCGAAACGACGAAGCGCGAAAATATCGTCGTTGTACAAGTTGCTGGACAAACAGCGGGATTAGTGGTGGACGAATTATTAGGTGAATTTCAAACAGTGATCAAACCATTAGGGAAAATATTCCAAAATTTAGAGTGTATCAGCGGATCTACGATTCTCGGCAGCGGGGACGTTGCCGCTATATTAGATGTACCTGGGCTTGTGCAAAAAGCAACAAGACAAATTGCAGGTATTAATCCTCGGCATTTACATAGTGATAAACCTATGACGCAAGTTACGTTGCATTAAATGGGGAAACGGGGAGCTATGAAATGAAAATTCAACTAAGTATTAGGAGGCAAATCGTCGCGGGTTTATTATTTTTATTCCTTATGTTTTCCGCGTATGGAGTCTATATTATAGGCTTAACAAGAGATTTAAGTCTTAGTAGTGGAAATACTACGCAAATCAGTTTACTTCAGTTGCAGCGCTTGGTTGGCATGCATAGGGAGACAGAAAAAAACAAAAACCATGAAAATACTTCCAATCAGCTCATTGAGTTTGAAACAAAGATTTTTTTTCACACCTTAATATTTGCATTTATTCTTCTTATAGGCTTTATCGTATTTGGTGCCATATTGATTAAACGTATTATTCAACCTCTACGAACCATGCAAAATACTGTGCTTGATTTTGCGAATGGAAATAGGAATTTGGACTTAGGGTTTGAGGTCGATGGACAAGATGAAATGGCCGATACCGTTAAAGCTTGTAATCAATTTGTTGCGAGTGTGCAACAGGTTATGAATCAGGCTCAGCTCGGTGTTGGAAGTATGGTGAGTGCTTGTGACGAAGTTAGCAGTACTGCATTTAGCTTAAATCAAGGTGCCTCAGGCCAAGCAGCGAGTATCGAGCAGACGAGTGCTGAACTAGAGCAGATGGGGTCTTCGATTGCGTTAAATACTGAGAATGCGAAGAAGACCGATTCAATGGCCACTTCGGTAACCCAAAAGGCACAAGAAGGTGGCAAAGCAGTTGCGGAGACCGTGTTAGCAATGAAAGCAATAGCAGAAAAAATAGGTCTCATTGAGGATATCGCCTATAAAACTAATTTGTTAGCGCTTAATGCAGCAATAGAGGCTGCACGAGCAGGGGAGCATGGTCGAGGTTTTTCAGTGGTTGCCGATGAGGTCAGGAAATTAGCCGAACGCAGTCAGATGTCTTCACAAGAAATATCTGAACTATCGAGTAATAGTTTAAAAATAGCAGAAAACGCCGGACAGTTATTAGATGAAATTGTACCAGAAATTGCTAAAACAGCGGATTTAGTGCAAGAAATATCGGCTTCTTCAGAAGAGCAAAATGAAAATGTCACCCAAGTTAGTCAAGCAGTCTTGTTACTAGATACTGTCGCACAATCCAATGCTTCTGCGGCAGATCAATTAAGCTCTACGTCGATAATACTAAAAGAACAAGTCGAATCATTTGGAAAAATATTGGATTATTTTGGTGTATCTAGTGTTGCTAGCAAAGACCGTTTAGTAAGAGCAAGCTCAAAGACAGGCCAGACTAAAAACAAAGCTGGCATTATAGCAAAAAATAACTTGATGAATGAGTCGGCAGTTGACAAAAGCATGTTCTCTAAAAATAAAAGTTTTAGTCCTAAGCCTGTCAGATCAATAGAAAATGAAAATTCTAATCCTAGTCCAGTTAAATCCACCATAGTTCAGAATGTAGCGGATAAAATAAAAGCAACATCGTCTATTGAGTTTTTAAATTCGGCAAAAAATAGTGAACAGAAGGCGAAGCTTACTGAAATAGGGACAGAAAAAAAAGCAAACGAAAAGAGTGTTACACAACAGATAAATTCGAAAACGGGCGAACAACAGATAATCATCAATGAAAAAGACTTTATACCTTTTAACGAGTAAATAGCATGCAAAACAGCCGAAATACAAGCGCGGATGAATTACATAAATTTTTATCTTTTAAAATAGCGGAAGATAATTTTGGTCTTAGTATTTTGAAAGTGAAAGAGATTATTGAATATCAAGAGTTAACTGAAGTACCGATGATGCCGCGTTTTATCTGTGGAGCAATCAATCTCCGGGGGCATGTTGTGCCTGTGATCGATTTATCTGTGCGTTTGGGACGAGAGTCGCAAGATATTGGTCGGCGTACTTGTGTCATTATAACGGAAGTAGGATCAATAAATGACCGGATGGAAGTAGGTCTGTTAGTTGATGCAGTGAATGAGGTAATGGATATTCATCCTAGGGATATTGACCCGGCTCCTTCATTTCGTGGAAGTGTTAGAACAGAGTTTATCCATGGTATGGGAAAAATTGGAGAGAAATTTATTATTCTTCTTGATATTGAAAATATATTGTCGTTACAGGATATTGAGTTGCTAGATTGTGTGGATGCATCAATCGAAACACTCTCATCGAAAAAGAATGATTCGACGCTGACAGAATCAGGTTTGGATGTTGATTGAGCGAATTAGCTAGGAGAATAATCCGATGGAAAATATAAATACAGCACAAAAAAAAGAAGTTGAAGATAATGGTTCGATTGTTGTAGACGAAAATACTATTTATAAAAAATATTTATCTTTCATGATTGATAATGAAATATTCGCCCTTGATGCCTTGATTGTGCAAGAAATAATTGAATTTTCTAGTGTTACCCGTATTCCTACTGTACCCAATTATATTCGCGGTGTGACCAATCTCCGAGGAAGTATTGTGCCCGTTATTGATTTATCCGTTCGACTCGGTAAACGAGTTGCACCCAAAACTAATAGAACATGTATTATCATCGTCAACGTTATTGATGAAGGTGAAAGTTTATATGTCGGTATTTTAATTGATAGTATTAGCGAAGTATTCAATATAGATGAAAATGATATCGAACCGGCTCCAAGTTTTGGTGCAGGTATCCGTGCTGATTTTATTGAAGGTATGGGAAAAATTAAAGATAAATTTATTGTGTTGTTAAACCAAGAAAAAGTACTTTCCATCGATGAACTGTCAAATTTTAGTAATTATTCTGAGAATATTGATGCTCATTCTTTGGAGACAGAAAAAAATTAAAATATTAGTAATCCTGTGCAATAACACCTAAAGCTCAATCGCTACGGGTATATATAGGGTGAAATTTTTTTGAAAATTGGATAGTAGATTGATTTCTGAAAGAAAAAATGTGCAAACCACTTATACAATAGAAACAGATGAGTTTATTAAATTTAAAAATTTAATTTACCAAGAAGCCGGTATTACCTTAACGGAAGCGAAAAAATCTCTTGTGGTAACTCGTTTGTCTAAAAGACTACGCTATTTTGACTGCTCTTCGTTTCAAGAATATTACGAGATAGTAATAGGTAATGATTACCCGATCGAAATGCAAATGATGGTTGATCTTCTAACGACCAATGAAACCTATTTTTTTCGAGAAGAAAAACATTTTGAGTTTCTCGAGAAGATAACAAAAACTAAAAAAAACTGGACAACTCCTTATAGAGTGTGGAGTGCAGCGAGTTCTTCTGGAGAAGAAGCTTATACCATTGCAATGGTGTTGCAAGAAACTTTAGGTGATGCGCCATGGGAAATAGTGGGCACAGATATATCGACTAGAATAATAGAAAAAGCAAAAAATGGCTTATATCCTTTGGAGCGAGCTGAAAAAATTCCAAAGGCTTATCTCAATAAATATTGTCTAAAAGGGGTTCGTTCCCATACGGGCAGTTTTATGATAGATAAAAAATTAAAAAAAAGAATTCAATTTAAACATATGAATTTACTGAATGGAATAAGTGGCATGGGTGAGTTTGATGCAATATTTTTACGCAATGTAATGATTTATTTTGACCAAGAAACCAAATCTCGATTAGTGAAAACGATACTCAATCACCTTAAACCAGAGGGCTATTTTTTGATTGGTCATTCTGAAAGCCTAAACGGGATAAGTTCATCTGTTAAGTTAGTTCAGCCTGCTGTATTTCAGCGAAAGTAAATAAAATTATGAGAATTTTTAAAAGAGAAACTATATGAACAAGGTAAAAGTACTTATTGTTGATGATTCGGCAGTGGTAAGAAAGGTATTATCTGAAGTCTTTGAGGCTGCGCCTGGAATAGACCTTATCGCCGTCGCAGCTGACCCTATTTTTGCTATGCAAAAAATGGAGAAGGAATGGCCTGATGTTATAGTGCTGGATATAGAAATGCCAAGAATGGATGGTATTACTTTTCTAAAAAAAATAATGAAAGAGCGGCCGACCCCTGTTGTCATTTGCTCAACCTTGACAGAAAAAGGCGCGGAAACGACGATGAGTGCGATGTCAGCAGGTGCGATTGACATTGTGATGAAACCAAAAATAGGCTTAAAAGCTTATTTGCAAGAGCAAAGAAATGTACTCGTAGATACTATTAAATCAGCCGCTGGGGCAAATGTTGGAAAGCTAAAGAGAGTGAGTGTAAATGATAATGTGACACTTATTCCTCCCTCTGGGGCACCTAAATTGTCAGCGGATGCCGTACTGAGTCCTCCTTCAGCGGCTTCTTTGGTAAAGACAACCGAAGCAGTTGTTGCGATTGGGACTTCAACGGGTGGAACACAAGCGCTTGAGCAAATATTGACAAAGCTTCCTCGGGTATCACCGGGTATTGTGATTGTTCAACACATGCCAGAAAAATTTACCACCGCATTTGCAAATCGGTTAAATAGTTTGTGTGAAATACAAGTGAGCGAGGCAAAGGATAATGAGCGTGTCACCACTGGTAAAGCGTTAATCGCGCCGGGTGGAAAGCATATGATGCTTAAACGCAGCGGTGCCCAATATTATGTGGAAGTTGCGGATGGTCCCTTGGTCAGTCGTCATCGACCCTCTGTGGATGTTCTTTTTAGGTCAGTCACCAAGATCGCAGGTAAAAATGCATTAGGAATTATAATGACAGGCATGGGAGATGATGGCGCAAATGGTATGGCGGAAATGCATGCTGCGGGTGCTGAAACGATTGCTCAGGATGAAGCGACATGTGTCGTTTTTGGAATGCCAAAAGAGGCTATCGCGCGAGGTGGCGTAGATAAAGTGATTCCTTTAGATGATATTCCAATGCACATAATGCGTTATCTGCCAAGGTGAGTTCCTAGGAGGCTGTCCGAGAATAGCCTCCTAGGCTTAAAGCTTGGGATTTTTATCTTCAGCGACTTGTTGCAGCAATTTTTCCATTCGTTCCAATCGTTTTTCCATGGCGGAGGTGTGTTCTTTTATCCAATGCACTTCTCCGGCTTCACCTTTGCCTTCTTCACGGTTTAATTCCTCGTGTTCTTGGTTCATTACATCTAATACAACCCCGATCATCATGTTAAAGAAGACAAAAGCCGTTAAAAAAATGAAAACCAAATAATAAGCCCAGCTCCAAGGATGAACCGCCATGGTTTCATACATAACATCGGTCCAATCTTCAAAGGTTGCGACACGAAACAGGGTCAGCATTGATATGGCTACATCGCCCCAAAGAACGGGATTTATTTTTTCAAAGATGAAGCTGCCGACTGCGGCGAATATATAAAAAATGATGAACATTAATAAAACAACATATCCGATTCGAGGGATGGCTTTAAATAATGCATCCATTAACATGCGCAACTCAGGTATCATTGAGACTAAACGCAATACTCTAAAGATACGAAGTAATCTAGCAAGTAGTACGAGTTCGCTTTCATCAATAGGAATGAGACTCACTGTTACGATTATAAAATCAAAAACATTCCAAGCATTTTTAAAAAAATTCTTGAGCTTTTTTTCCGCCGCCATTCTTATTAATATTTCGACTAAAAAAAACACGGTGATGGCAATGTCAAGTGTATAAAGAATAGTCATCCATGTGGGGTCAATGTCATAAGTCGTTGCGCCTATCAGCATTGCGGAAAGAATGATGATAGCGATTACGGTCATTTCAAAAAATTTATTGCTGCGTAATGCGATAAAATGATCACGCCAGCTTGAAGCACTGCTACTCATGGGATTAAACTCCAGTTCATATTTATGGATTGACGGGCACGGGTTCCATTTTCCAAATGTCATTATTATATTCCTGCATTGTGCGATCAGTTGAAAACTTCCCACTACAAGCAGTATTCAATATACTTTTTTCAGTCCATAAACGAGTATTTTGATAAAGTTTTTCTACTTCGAGTTGCGTATCTATATAACTACGAAAATCAGCTGCCGTTTTCCATGGATCATTAGGACACTTAATCGCACTTATAATATTATTATAAATGCCGGGTTCATACGGATTAAAGTGATTACACTCAATAAGCTCAATAACTCGCTTCAAGTCTGGGTCATGACTGATAATTGTAGCCGGATCATAGCAGTCATGTAAATCGCTCACTTCTTTTGCAGTCAGTCCAAACAAAAAGAAGTTCTCTGCCCCCACTTCTTCTCGAATTTCAATGTTAGCTCCATCTAAGGTGCCAATGGTGATGGCGCCATTCATCATAAATTTCATATTACCCGTTCCGGATGCCTCTTTACCCGCAGTAGAAATTTGTTCAGATAAGTCAGTTCCTGGGCAAATAATTTCCATTGCCGTTACTCTATAATTGGGTAAAAAAGCCAGTTTTAAGTAAGGAGAAACCTGTGGGTCTTCGTTAATTGTGCGGGCAACGTTACAGATAAGTTTAATAATATCTTTGGCGATGAGGTAGCCAGGCGCAGCTTTTCCTCCAATGAGAACATTACGTGGCGTAATGCGGGTATCACCATTCTTAATCCGATCATATAGATGGATAACGTGCAATACATTTAATAATTGGCGTTTGTATTCATGGATACGTTTGACTTGAACATCAAACATCGCGTCTGGGTCAAAGCTTACATCACAGGCAGCGGTAACAAACTCAGCCAGTTTTTTCTTATTGGCATTTTTTATTTTACGCCATTGTTTGTGAAAAGTGAGATTGCTTGCATAAGGTTTAAGCTTTGCAAGCTCAGGTAAGTGAGTAACCCATTGCTCACCAATAGACTCAGTAATTAATCTGCTCAAGCCTTTGTTACAGGAAGCTAACCAGCGCCTAGGGGTAACTCCGTTCGTTTTATTATTAAATTTATACGGCCATAGCTCAGCGAAATCACGAAATAATCCGGTTTGCAATAAATGAGAATGCAATTCTGCCACGCCATTGACTGAAAAGCTGCCAACGATAGCAAGATTCGCCATTCTAACCATGGGGTCGTCACCTTCTTCAATAATGGACAGAAAACGTAAACGATTTACATCTCCCGGCCAACGTGCTTTTACTTCTAACAAAAATCTTGCATTTATTTCATAAATAATGTCGAGTAGTCGTGGTAGAAGCTCTCCAAAAACGCGTACTGGCCAGCGTTCTAAGGCTTCAGGTAATAAGGTATGATTTGTATAAGCCATCGTTCTCTGGGTAATACGCCATGCATCATTCCAAGCGAAATTTTCTTCGTCAATAAGAATTCGCATGAGTTCAGGAACAGCACAAGTGGGGTGAGTATCATTCATTTGAAAGCAATTTTTATCTGCAAAAAGAGAAAAATCATTGCCATGGACAAATTTCCAACGCGCTATAATATCTTTCAAACTGGCTGAAGCTAAGAAATACTGTTGTTTCAAACGTAAACTTTTACCATTTTCACTGGCATCGTTTGGATACAATACCATGGAAATATTTTCGGCTTCATTTTTGTTTGCTACAGACTCGGGGTAACTTCCCGCATTAAATTCACCTAAGTCGAATTCGTCGGTGGCATCGGCTGACCAAAGTCGAAGGGTATTCACTGTTCCATTATTGTATCCAGGAATTAATAAATCATAAGGCACGGCAAGCACGTCATGGGTGTCTACCCAACGTGCCCTAGTTTCACCATATTCGGTTTTATAAAACTCTGTGCGTCCTCCAAAATGTATTCGTCGAGTGTGTTCTGGGCGTTCAATTTCCCATGCATTGCCATCACGCAACCAGTGATCTGGGTTTTCGACTTGCTCACCGTTTTCTATACGTTGATTAAACATTCCGTATTCATAGCGGATTCCGTATCCCATTACGGGCAGCTGTAAAGTGGCGCAGCTATCAAGGAAGCATGCTGCGAGGCGGCCTAAACCGCCGTTGCCCAGTCCGGCATCTTGTTCTGCCTCTTCAATTTCCTCGAGTACAATACCCAGTTCTTCAAGGGCTGTTTTTGTGGTTTCTTCAAGATCTAAGTTAAGCAGTGAGTTACGCAAAGCCCTGCCCATAAGAAACTCTAGTGATAAATAGTAGGTTCGTTTACAGTTAGAATCGCGATAGGCATAACGTGTGTTTTTCCAGCGTTCAACTAAACGGTCACGTAGTGCCAATACTAGCGCCTCATAGGAGTAATGCGCGATTTTGCAATATTTGTCACGACCTAAGGTGTAACCAAAGTGTCTTCGATAGTCTTCCCGAATGGTTTCTCTGTCCATTTTAATGGGGTTGAATGTAAAAAGGCTGGAAACAGGTTTACTTTTTTGCAATTTTTGATTATGCAGTGAAAATAGGTTTTTTGAGGGTAAAAGACTCATTTTAATCCTTAAGTTTTAACTCAATGGTGGTCAGTGTTGTATGAGGATTGTTAGCTTATTTTATAGACCTATATATCAAGCGCCACGGGTATAGTCCAACTGATATGCTGGATTAATGGGCTTAGCGGTTAAAAAACAGGCGTTAATGTTGCGATTTTCAAAAAATCGAAACTGTTGCCATATAAAGAAGAATGCAAAATATTAACACATGAAATGCAGATAATACGAATTTGATGAGTGTTTGTTTATTAGGTTTTGGGTGAGTTGGTCAGCAGAAATATTTCAGCTTCTTCGATGTCTGAGGGTGTGCCAAATAATATTAAAGTGTCTCCAGGGTTTACGAGAGTACTATCATCGGGGTTATTGATTCGAGCATCCTGCTGTTGTATAGCCGTGACTTTTACATGGTAATCTGCCAAGCCTAGGTCAGATATTTTACACTGCGTGGGCATATTATCGATGGGTAATTCAATGGCGCGCAATACTTCGGTAGTGAGTGGTTCCCAGATGTTGACTTCTTCGCCCGGAAAAACACGTCTTAATAATTCATAACGTCCTTTTCGTATTTTATAAATTTTTTGAAATACATGGCTTACGGGAACTTTTAACATCATCAAAAGGTGTGACGACAGCATCAGACTGGCTTCCATCGTTTCCGGAATAATTTCATTGGCTCCGGCTTGCTGTAGTTTAGCGAGATGGGTATCGTCTGCAGTACGTACTAAAATGGGCACATCCTTATTAATATTACGTACACTATGGATTATTTTTAATGAGGTGTCGACTTCATTCAAACATATAACCAAGGCGGAGGCTCTTGCTAAACCGGCGGCGTTTAATAAGTCGATATTGGCAGAATCCCCGTAAGTTACCGGGTCTTTTGCTTGGATGGCATTTTGTACCAATACCGGGTCTAAATCCATGGCGAAAAAATTAATTTTTTCATCTTGAAGAATATTGCCGACATTTTGCCCAACACGGCCATAGCCACATATAATGACATGCTCACTCAGTTTATCGGCGGTTTGGCTAATTTGCTCTTTAATTGTTTGCGGACTTAGTGCAGTGGCTTTGGGAAGAATCATTGCGACCAGTTTGCCATTGAATTTAATCAGCAGTGGCGCAAATGCCATGCTGATTAGCAAGGTAGCGAGAACGATTTGCCCGGAATTACCGGGCAGTAAATTTGCACTGAGTGCCAGTGCTAAGATCGCGAACCCAAATTCTCCACCATGTGCTAAGACTATTCCCGTGCGCAGGGAAACCGCAGCGTCCCAGCCTGCAAAGCGACATAATGCGGTAATGAGTAATAGTTTAAACGCCACAATGCCAAACAGAAATACCAACACCCATAACCAGATCTCAGGAAGCAAACCGATATTGAGCAACATACCGATAGTCACAAAAAATAAGCCGAGTAATACATCTCTGAAAGGTCGTATTTCTGCTTCCAATTGGTGTCTAAATTCGGTTTCGCCCAGCATCATACCGGCGATAAATGCCCCCAATGCCAGAGATAGGCCTAATTGATGAGTGATCCAAGCGGAGCCTAGTGCTACGGTAAGTGCGGTAAGGGTAAATAATTCGGTAGAACGAAAACGTGCAACTGCACGAAATAATGGGCGTAGCACCCAGCGACCGAGTCCAAATATGACGACGAGTGCAATTAATCCTTGACCGAGAGCGGATAATACTGAAATGACGGGAGTGTCGCTCGCTGGGCTGGAAAGGCTTGCCACTAAGATGAGAAATGGGATGACCATAATGTCTTGGAACAATAAAATGCCCATTGCATTACGCCCGTGGCGCGAATGTAGCTCGACTTGGTCAGTGAGTTGCTTGACCACTAATGCCGTGGATGACATTGCCACCACACCGCCTAATACTAACGAAACTTCAAACGAAAAACCGAGATACATGGCAAGGACGGTGGTGACTACCGTACTGAGTAAGACTTGACCTCCCCCTAGGCCAAGAACAGCACCCCGCATGCGGATGAGTAAAGGCAGGGAAAACTCTAGTCCGATGGTAAATAACAGGAATACAACGCCAAACTCCGCAAATTCTCGTGTATGTTCTACGTCGGTAATTAGTGCAAACCCGTAAGGTCCGACCAGCAAACCTAACGTGAGGTAGCCAAGTATTGGCGGTAGTTTGATGCGGAGAAATAACACGACAACAGCGACTGCTGAAGCAAATAAAATAAGCGTTTCGTTGAGAAAATTGTGATCCATATAAGCCAGAAGATTTGGTTGCTAAAGAATTTTTTAAAATATGCTAGGAGCTTGTTCAATTAAGTGATTGGTTTATATTACAGTAATAGATTATCGATGTATAAATTAGTTTATTGATTGAGTATGCCAGGTATAATTGGTTTTCAAGCAGTCGATCAAGTACTCTTACCTTCCTTATTATATGGAGTTTCAATGAACATAGATTTGCAAATAAAAAATCTACTGAAAAATGAGGTATCGCTCGGTGAAATGGTTCGGGTAAACGGATGGGTTCGCTCCAGACGGGATTCAAAGGCCGGGTTTTCTTTTTTGAATATTCATGATGGCTCTGCTTTTGACGGAATTCAAGCCGTGGTGGATAAAAGCTTGCCCAATTATGAAGCCGAAGTTTTAAAGTTGTCGACGGGTTGTAGCGTATCGGTCAAGGGCAAGCTGGTGGCAAGCGAAGGAAAAGGGCAGTCCGTCGAATTGCAAGCCGAGCAAGTTGAGGTGTTGGGCTGGGTTAATGCTCCGGAGCATTATCCCGTGGCTAAAAAACGCCATAGTATGGAATATTTGAGAACCGTCGCCCATTTGCGTCCCCGTACAAATCTGTTTAATGCGCTTACCAGAGTTAGAAATCGTTGCTCATTCGCCATTCACCAGTACTTTAACCAGCATAATTTTTATTGGGTAAATACACCGATACTGACCTCCAGTGATTGCGAAGGGGCGGGTGAGCTTTTTCGGGTGAGTACCTTAGATTTAATGAATATACCCAAAATCAATGGTGAAGTTGATTTTTCTGCGGATTTTTTCAGTAACCCTGCGTATTTGACCGTATCAGGCCAGCTCAATGTTGAGGCCTACTGTTTGGCGATGTCTCGAGTTTATACGTTTGGGCCGACTTTCAGAGCTGAGAATTCGAATACAAGTCGGCATCTTGCTGAGTTTTGGATGGTGGAGCCAGAGATTGCATTTGCGGATTTAAACGACGATGCGTCTTTAGCAGAGGATTTTTTGCAGAATATCATTAAGGTATTACTCAATGAGTGTGAGCAAGAAATGGATTTATTTAATCAACATGTATCAAAAGGTCTCATTGCGCGTTTAGAAAAAGTGCTTGATTCCCATTTTGTGCGCATGGACTATTCAGAAATGCTGAAGGTATTGCAAAAAAGTGGGAAAAAATTCGAATATCCCGTTGAGTGGGGGCTCGATTTTCAATCGGAACATGAGCGTTATATTGCGGAGGAATATGTTAAAGCCCCGGTGGTCGTGATGAACTACCCCGAAGCAATCAAAGCATTTTACATGCGCCGCAATGATGATGGAAAAACCTGTGCGGCAATGGATATATTAGTACCTGGAATCGGCGAAATTATTGGTGGCAGCCAGCGCGAAGAAAGATTAGACGTGCTCGAAGAAAAAATGCAGGATGAGCAACTCAAGCAGGAACTCTGGTGGTATAGAGAACTCAGGCAATATGGAACGGTTCCGCATGCAGGTTTTGGGTTGGGTTTTGAACGATTTATGAATTATGTAACCGGTATAGAAAACGTGAGAGATGTTATTCCTTTTCCAAGAGTGCCGGGGAGTTCGGCTTTTTAATTTATGATGAATAAAGCAGATAAAATATATATTGCAGGTCATCGTGGCCTGGTGGGATCCGCCATTGTTAGGGCCTTAAAAAACGATGGTTTTGAGAATATTGTGACACGTACACATGCAGAGCTTGATTTAACGCATTTGGCAAGCGTTAGGCAATTTTTTGCACAAGAGAAGCCTGATTATGTTTTTCTCGCGGCGGCAAAAGTGGGTGGAATTTTGGCCAATAACATTTACCCTGCTGCGTTTATCCACGAGAATCTCGCCATCCAAACCCATGTGATCGATGAAGCGTATCGTGCTGATGTAAAGCGTTTATTATTTCTAGGCTCCTCTTGCATTTATCCTAAAGAATGTCCCCAGCCGATGAAAGAAGAATATTTATTGACGGGATTGTTAGAGCCAACGAATCGACCTTATGCCGTGGCTAAAATCGCGGGTATCGAGATGTGCTGGTCGTATAATAGACAGTATGGTACGAGGTTTTTGGCTGCTATGCCAACTAATCTATATGGGCCGGGAGATAACTATGATTTGGAAAAATCTCATGTGTTGCCTGCGTTAATTCGTAAAATGCATGAGGCAAAACAGCGAGGAGCGAGTCAGGCGACCATATGGGGTTCTGGCAAACCAAGGCGTGAGTTTTTATTCAACGAAGACTTGGGCGAAGCCTGTGTATTTGTGATGAATCTTTCTGCGGAGATTTTTGATCGGTATATTTCTGAAGATATGGCACCGCTGATTAACATTGGCAAAGGTGAAGATTTATCCATTGCGGATTTGGCTGATGTGGTCGCGGACGTTATTGGCTTTAAAGGTGAGCTTGTATACGATGCGAGCAAACCTGATGGAATGATGCTGAAGATGATGGATACCACTCGCATGAATAACCTGGGTTGGAAGGCGAGTACTGAACTGCGGGATGGAATAGGAAAAGCGTATAAGGCTTGGTTGGACAGTAACGCGAAGTAAAGCTTGATAATTGTTCCATTGTTTGAGCACCTTAGCGGGAACAGCTGCCTTGAGTATTGCTCAACAGTATTTTCCAATAGACAAATGAGTCTGAAACGGGGGTAGTTATTATGCTCGTTTTTTATCCTGCTCAAAAATCAGGTTAAACAGCTTCTGCCGCTCAGTGTTTAATATTTCAGCGGCTTGGTTATC
>Ga0256830_1000094_pt1 | contig 75737 bp, 69 predicted proteins | sample 128326metaG_FD_190537 | JGI IMG/M metagenome (GOLD analysis project Ga0256830, IMG submission 190537) | Hydrothermal vent microbial communities from Lau Basin, Pacific Ocean - 128-326 | ecosystem: Environmental > Aquatic > Marine > Hydrothermal vents | place: Pacific Ocean: Lau Basin | collected... | reverse complement strand
CCCCTCCCTCCCCCCGCGGGGGAGCCTTGAGGGTCTCCCCCTCCTCCAGGAAGGCCTCTTCCCCGCCGGCCCCCCGGGCGCCTCCCCCCTCCCCCGCCGGCCCGAAGGGTCCGAAGAACACGAGCCCGAGCCCCAGGGCGAGGCCGACGGCGACGAGCGGAAGAAGGAAATTCTTCATGGGGGACTCCTTCGGCTGCGACCTCGGGCCGGACGAAGAGGGAGGAGAGTGCCTCCCGAAAACCCGGCGGCCGAACCAAAGCGAAGAGGGTAGCCTGGAACCGCCGTATGGGAATCCGCCGCATGGGAATCCGCCGCATCCTGCACGTCGTCCACGGCTATCCTCCGGAATCCGGAGGAGGCACCGAGTCCTACGTCTCCTCCCTGCTCGCCGCGCAGAAGGAGGTCGGAGCCGAACCCCTCCTGCTCCACGGGAGCTTCGAACCCCGACCGGAGGTTCACCTCGAGGAGAGGACGGACCTCCCCCACGAGGCCTGGCGCCTCCACCGGGCCGACACCTACAGCGACTACTGGGATCGGGCGCACGATCCGAAGGTCTCCGCGCTCTTCGAGGACTTCCTGGGCCGGACGAGGCCCGACCTCGTCCACGTCCACCAGTGGATCCGGCTCTCGGACGACCTCGTCCAGAGGGCCGAAAGGCTCGGGATCCCCTGCGTCCTCTCCCTGCACGACCTCTCGATCTCCTGTCCGGCCTGCTTCCGCCAGCGCCCCGGCGGCGAGCACTGCGAGCGCGCCCCCGGCTTCGACTCCTGCGCGGACTGCGTCCCGCTGCGCGGACACGAGAGCGAGGCCGAACTCCGCCTCGGACTGCGGGTCTTCCGGGAGAATGCGCGGGCCGCCCTCGAGAACGCGCGGATCGTCCTCGCGGCGACCCGTTCGACCGCCTCCCTCGTCTGCCGAAGCCTCGATCTCCCGGAGGATCTCGTCCGGATCGAACCCTTCGGACTCCCCCGTCGTTTCCGCGATCCTCCGCCCTTCGCCCCCCCCGCGGACGGGGAGCCGCTGCGGCTCGCGTTCTGGGGTCTCGTCACGAAACGCAAGGGCGTCGAGGAACTCTGCCGGGCCCTCTCCCTCCTCCGGGCCGAGGGCCCCCTCGACGGCCGGATCGAAGTCCACGTCTTCGGCCGGATCGACACCGAGGAACTCGAGCGCGGGCTGAAGGACGAGGCCCGGGGTCTGCCGGTCCGCTTCCACGGCCGTTACGAATACGCAGAGATCGAGGCTCTGCGACCCCATCTCGCCTGCTTTCCCTCCTCCTGCTTCGAGACCTACGGGCTCGTCCTCGACGAGGCCTTCGAACTCGGGATCCCCGCCCTCGTCACCGAGGTCGGCGCCTTCGCCGAACGGCTCCGCGGGGGCGGGTTCCTCGTGCCCCCGAACGACCCCGAGGCCCTCGCCGCAGGCCTCGCCCGGATCCTCGAACAGCCCCGTCTCCTGGCCGAGGCAGCATCCAGGATCCCCCCGCCTCCTCCGCTCCTGGAGGAGCACGCCCGGCGTCTCCTCGCCCTCTACGAGGAGGCCGCAGCCCTCCCGGGAAGGGGGGGCGGAGGTCCTTCCCCCTCCCTCCGCCTCGAACTCGAGTGGCTCCGGCGCTGTTCGGCGACGAAGGGGCCGCCCCTCCGGCGCGGGCTGGATTCCACCCAGCCCGGACTCTAGGAAGGCCCCATGCGCATCGGTTCCTACGACCTCCTTCCCGTCGAGACCGGACGGTTCGCCCTGGACGGCGGCGCGATGTTCGGAGTCGTCCCCCGCGCGCTCTGGGAGCGCACGAACCCCCCGGACGAACGCAACCGGGTGCCGCTCGCCCTGCGGGCCCTCCTCGCCCGCGAACTCGCCCCCTCCGGTCGCCCGACCGGGCGGAACCTCCTCGTCGACACCGGCATCGGCGCGAAGTGGAACGACAAGGGGGCGGACATCTACGGAGTCGACCATCGGGACTTCTCGATCGAGAGGGGACTGGCCGCCCATGGTCTCGGCGTCGAGGACATCGACGAGGTCCTCCTGACCCACCTGCACTTCGACCACGCGGGCGGGGCGACCCGACGGACCGGGGACGGAAGCCTCGTTCCGACCTTCCCGAAAGCCCGCTACTACGTCCAGGCGCGCAACCTCGCCTGGGCCCGGGACCCGACCGAGAAGGACCGGGCCAGCTACCTCCCGGAGAACTTCGAACCCCTCCTCGAGGCCGGGGTCCTCGAGACCTTGGACGGGCCCGGCCCGTTTCGGGAGGGACTCGAAATCCTGATCACCGACGGGCACACCGAGGCCATGCAGCTCCCCCTCTTCCGCGGCCCGGAGGGAGCCCTCCTCTACTGCGCCGACCTCGTGCCGACGGCTTCGCACATCCCCGTCCCCTGGGTCATGGCCTACGACAACCGTCCCCTCGTCACGATCGAGGAGAAGAAGCTGCTCCTCGCGCGGGCCGTGGAAGAAGGCTGGTGGCTCTTCTTCGAGCACGATCTCTTCGGTCCGGCGGCCAAGGTGATCGAGGGGCCGAAGGGATACCTCGCGGGCGAACGGGGCTTCCCCGATGACCGGCCTTCCTGACGACTTCCGCGGCCCGGGCGCGGAGGCCGCGTCGGGAATCTGCGCGTTCCTCCGGGAGCGGGGCGACCTCCGCGGGCTTCGCTGCCTGCTCTGCGCTCCGCCGGGGGAGATCCTCGACCTCGCGCATCCTCTCCTCGAGGCCGTCGGACCCGGGGGGAAGGTGCGCGCCCTCCTGCGCGGGGAGCCCTTCCTCCACGGCCCGGTCCCCCCGGGGCTCACCTTCCTCGATCGGGCCCCGGGATCCCCCCGCGACCTCGAGGGGCCCTTCGACCTCGCGCTGGGTTTCGGCAGCCTTCCGTTCATCGAGGATCCACGCGCCTTCCTGGAAGGGCTGCGCCGCGCGCTGCGCCCCGGCGGCCGGCTCCTCCTCGACCTTCCGGCCCGCGGATTCCAGGTCCTCCTGCAGGCCTGTCTCCCCGGCGCCGGCGCCTACGAACTCGTGGACGCCGCCTGGTTCGAGGCCGAGTTGGAGGCCCAGGGTTTCCGCGGAGTCGAGATCCGCCCCCTGCGCCAGAGGCGTAGGTTCCGGGACTTCGCCGCCCTGATGCAGGACCTGTGCCGGCCCGAGGCCCTCTCCTTCGAAGGGGAACTCGGCGCCGCCCGTCTCGAGTCCCTGCGCGAAGCCCTCGCCGAGGCGCTCGGCGACCGGCGCGACTTCACGCTGGTCTTCCGGCGCCTGAGGGTCCATGCGATGCGCTGAAGCGCGCCCGGATCCCGCTGCGGTCCGGCGCTCCTCCGCTAGAATCCGGACCCTCATGGACGGTTCGGAGGATGCGGGAAGGTGAGGATCTTCGTATTGACCGGCGCGGGAATCTCGGCGGAGAGCGGGATCCCGACCTTCCGCGACGCGGGAGGACTCTGGGAGGGGCACGCCGTCGAGGACGTCGCGACTCCCGAGGGCTTCGCGCGCGATCCCGACCTCGTCTACCGCTTCTACGACGAACGGCGCCGGAACCTGAAGAAGGTCGAGCCCAACCCGGCGCATCGCGCCCTCGCGAGGCTCGAGCGGGCGATGCCTCCGGAGGACTTCCTGCTCGTGACCCAGAACATCGACAACCTCCACGATCGGGCCGGATCGAGGCGCGTCCTCCACATGCACGGCCGGCTCGACGCCGCGCGCAACGAGCGCGGGGAAGTGCTGCCCTGGTCCGGCGACCTCAGGGCCGCGGACCGTTGCCCGCGCACGGGGACGAGGCTGCGCCCCCACGTCGTCTGGTTCGGGGAGATTCCGCTCCACCTGGACGAGATCGGCCGCTTCCTCGCCTCGCTCCGCCCGGGCGACCTGTTCTGCGCGATCGGGACGAGCGGCGTCGTCTGGCCCGCGGCGGGCTTCGCGGCCGAGGCGGGCCGCATGGGAGCGCGCACGGTCGAGATCAACCGGGAACCGACCGGCGGGCCCTTCGACGAGGTCCGCCGGGGGCCCGCGGGGATCGAGACCCCCCGCTTCGTCGAGGACTGCCTCGCCTTGCTCGGCCGCGGGTCGAACGCGCCGGAGGACGGATGCCCCCCCAGCCGCCCCTAGATTCCGGACCCTCCCCCGGGCCTCTCGAATCCTGGACCGAGGGCGGGCTCGCCTGCGGGCACTTCGGACGGCGCCCGTATCTCGAGATGCTCACAGCGATGCGCGCCCGCGTCGAGGCCCGCGCCCGGAACGAGGTCGCGGACGTCCTCTGGTTCGTCGAGCACGAGGGGGTCTACACCGCGGGACGCCGCAAGGCCCCGGGCGATCTCCGGGCGCCGGGGCTCGAGGTGATCGAGGTCGAACGCGGCGGGCGCCTGACCTGGCACGGCCCGGGCCAGCTCGTCGTCTATCCGATCCTCGAACTCACCGGGGGGCTCCGCGATCTCCACGCCTGGCTCCGCCTGCTCGAGGAGGCGGTCATCGCCTTCCTGCGCGGACACGGGGTCGAGGCCTCGACCTCGAAACTCGGGACCGGCGTCTTCGTCCACGGGCGGAAGATCGCCTCGATCGGCATCGCCGTCCGGCGCTGGGTCAGCTATCACGGCCTCGCCTTGAACCTCTCGCCCGACCTCGAGGCCTTCCGGAAGATCCGCCCCTGCGGTTTCGAGCCGGAACGCATGACGAGCCTCGCGATCGAGGGAGCCGGGACCTGTCCCGAGCCCGGGGCCGCCGCCCGCGACCTGGCCGCCCTTCTCGTCCCGAGGATCCACGCCCTGCGGGCGCGTCCGCCTTCTCCCCTTCCCACCGAACCGGAGTCGTCCCGATGAAACCTCCCCGTCCTTCCCCCTCCCGGAGACCGCCCGCCGCGCCCCGGGCCGGCGCTCTCCTTCCCCGAAGCTCCCGCGGCCTCCTTCTCCTCGCCCTCCTTCCCGCCCTGGGCGCCTCCCTCCGGAGCCAGGAACCGGAGAGCAGGCCCGCGCGGCGCGCCCCCGAGAATCCCCGGACCACCTCCGAACCCGCCTCGAGGCCCGGCCGGGGGAAGCCCGAAATCACGGCGGAGCGCCTCGGGGAGGCGATCGAACGGGCTCTCCTCTGGCTCGCCCGCCACCAGCGGGACGACGGCCGCTGGGCCGCGGCCGGTTTCCTCGAACTCTGCCCGAAAGGGCGGTCCTGCGGAGGACCCGGCAACCCCATGAACGACGTCGGCGTGACCGGCCTCGCCTGCCTCGCCCTGCTCGGAAACGGCACGACCCTTCGCTACGGGACGCACAAGGACTCGCTGAGACGGGCCGTCGACTGGCTCCGGAAGCAACAGGGGGAGGACGGACTCCTCGGCGCCGCCTCCGGCGCCACGTATCTCTACTCCCACACGATCGCGACGACGGCCCTCTCGAGGGCCTATTGGAAGAGCCGGTATCGCCCCCTCAAGGCCGCCTGCCGAAGGGCCGTGCGTTTCATCGAGGACGCGCGGAACCCCAAGAGGGTCTGGCGCTACTTCCCGAGGAGCGGGGAGAACGATTCCTCGATGACGGCCTGGATGACGACCGCCCTCCTCGAGGCGAAGTCCTCCCGTCTCGAGGTCGACCCGAAGGCCCTCGAGGCGGCGGCCTCCTGGTTCCGGTCGGTCACGGACCCCCGCACCGGTCGGGTCGGATACACGAAGCTCGGCGAGGTCTCCTCGCGGGATCCGGCCCGACAGCGTCTCTTTCCCGCCTCCTCGACCGAGGCCCTGACCGCCGCGGGGGCCTTCTGCCGAATCGCCCTCGGCGGGGACCCGAAGAAGGAAGCCGACCTGGAAACCGGACTGCGCACCGTCCGCGCCCTCGAACCCGCCTGGGACCCGAAGGGCGGAGGCCTGGACTTCTACTACTGGTATTTCGGAATGCGCCTGGTCCGCCTGCCCGAGGTCCGCATGCGGAACTGGAGACGGGCCCTCTGCAGGACCCTCCTCGAGGCCCAGCGCGAGGACGGCCACGCCGAGGGCTCCTTCGACCCGGCCGGAGCCTGGGGTGACCAGGGGGGGAGGATCTACGCGACGGCCCTCGCGCTCCTCTGCTTCGGGATGGCGCGGGACGATCTCGAAGAGGACGAGAACCGCTGAACCATGGCCGCTGCGCCTCCCCCCGTTCCCCCGCGCGAGGAGCCCTTCCACGAAGGAGGGGAAGCCGCCCTCGAGAGGGCCGCCGGGGAAGCGGTCCCGGTTGCCCGTCCTCCGGGAAGCCGCGAGAATCGCCGCGATCCAGGGGGAAGGCGCATGCTGAAAAAGGGTTCGAGGCTCGGGAAGTACCGCATCGAGCGGAAACTGGCCGAGGGCGGTTTCGCCAGGGTCTACCGGGCCTTCGACACGATCGAGGGGATCCGGGTCGCCCTGAAGGTCGCGAAGGACCGCAACCTCGCCGGGCGATCGCTCGAGGACTTCCGGAAGGAGGCGCGACTGACCGCGAAGCTCGCGCACGAGAACATCCTCCCGATCAAGGACGCGACGATCCTCGACGGGCACTTCGTCATCGCCTACCCGCTCGGCCTCTGCTCCCTCCACGAGCGGATGAAGAAGAGGATCGCCCTCCGCACGATCCTCGATTTCGCCGAACAACTCTGCGCGGGACTCGCCTGCGCCCATGAAAAGAAGATCATCCATTGCGACATCAAGCCCGAGAACCTGATCCTCTTCCCGGGATCCAGGCTCCGGATCGCCGACTTCGGGATCGCGCGCTTCGCGCTGCGCACGATTCCCGGCTCGGGCTCCGGAACGCTCGGCTACATGGCACCCGAACAGGCGATGGGGAAGCCCTGCTTCCAGTCCGACGTCTTCTCCGCCGCCCTCGTCCTCTACAGGCTCCTGTCCGGCCGTCTCCCCGAGTGGCCCTTCGAGTGGCCCTTTCCCGGTCACGAGCGCGTGCAGAAGAAGGTCGGCCGGGAGTTCGTCGACTTCCTCGCGCGCTGCCTGAGGGTCGACCCGCGCAAGAGGTTCAAGAACGCGATCTCGATGTACGCGGCCCTCAAGATCCTCCGCAACAACGGCCGGCGCCGGACGAGGCGCAACGGCGCCCAAAGGAACGGCTCGTCGAACGGCAAGGACTGGAGGCAGATCCGCATCCGGCAGTTCCTCCGGATGCACGGCAGGGAGTTCGGCGGATGGGCGCCCTGCAAGCGCTGCAAGGCCCCGGTCGGCGAGTTCATGGAGGCCTGCCCCTGGTGCGGTCGGTCCGCTCCGCGATTCACGGGGGAGACCTCCTTCCCCATCGTCTGTCCTCGCTGCGCGCGGGGCTTGAAGCGCGACTGGCCCTACTGCCCCTGGTGCTACGGCTACGGTTTCGAGGTCCAGGGTCCGCCCCGCCGGGACCGGCGCTACACGGCCCGCTGCCGCAATCCCTCCTGCGGAGGAAAAGGCTGGATGCCGTTCATGCGCTACTGCCCCTGGTGCCGAAGAAAGACGCGCAGGTCCTGGAGGATCGCCGGAGAATCCTCGACCTGCCGCCGCTGCGGCTGGGGGGTCTGCCGGGAGTTCTGGTCGTATTGCCCCTGGTGCGCCGCGAAACTCGACGAAGGACCATGAGCCGGCCCGACATCCACTTCCTCTTCGCGGAAGAGCGCGCCGAACCCGGGATCCTCGACTTCCTGGACGGGGAGGTCGTCGCCGCATCCCTCCGGGACCCCGAGAAGACGGGCGCGAACGAGGACGGCGCCTTCCTCGCCTCCTGGCCCGGGGGACCCGGTCTCCTCGCCGTCGTCGACGGCATGGGGGGCGGGCCTTCCGGCGAGAAGGCATCCCGCCTCGTCCTGAAGGCCCTGGAGGAGGCCTGCCTGAACGGCGATCCCGACAGGCCCAGGGACCTCGTCCTCTCCGCCCTCGACCGGGCCAACGCCGCGATCCTCGAACTCGGCCTCGGGGCCGGGGCGACCCTGGCCCTCGCCGAGATCCACCGCGGCCGCATGCGTTCCTACCACGTCGGCGACGCCCATCTCCTGCTGACCGGCCAGCGCGGGAAGGTCCGCCGCCTGACGATCGCACACGGTCCGACCGGATACGCCGTCGAGGCCGGCCTGATGGACGAGGAGGAGGCCCTCTTCCACGAGGATCGCCACATCGTCTCGAACCACCTCGGAAACGAGGACATGCGCGTCGAGATGGCGACGCCGGTCGGGATCCGCCCGAGGGACCGCCTGCTCCTCGCCTCCGACGGACTCTTCGACAACCTCCACGTCGAGGAGATCGTGCAGACGGTCCGCTGCGGTCCCCCCCGCAAGGCCCTCGAGACCCTCGTCGCCTCGGCCCGGACCCGAATGCAGCGCCCCGGATCCGGGGAGCCCAGCAAGCCCGACGACCTGACGGTCCTCCTCTACCGCCCCCGCGGGCCCCGCCTCTCCCCGTCGCGTCCCTCCCCCGCCCCGTCCCTGCAATCGGTCGCCTCGAGCTAGGGCGCCCCTCCCGACCGGAACCGACCCGAACTCTATCGAGCCGGGACACCCGTAAGGATCGGCCGATGTTAAATGGGCGTCTACTTTCCTAGCATTTTCATCATTCGTTCACGGATTTTTTTGAAAAGTTCGCGCACCTTCAATGGAGCCTTCCCGTCAACCGAGGCGCCCAGGGCGAGATATCCCTTTTTGTATTGAACCTTCCCTCCACCCTTCAATGAGTATCCTGAAGTCAAGGGAACGCCCTCACCTCCTGAAGGATGTACGCGCAATCCCATGACATCCGAGAAAACGGATTCACCATTGTCCAACTCGAGGACGATTTGGTATAGGAATACGACTCCATCCAAAGCAGGATCTTGAGGAATCGGAACCCGAATGCCGACCGTGGAATTGAACTTCCCGATAGGCAGCTGAAAATTGGTGATCGACTGTGCTTGGAGAATGGCGGAATCCCCAACGATCTCCACGGGATCGGTTCCATCCGGATTCCTTTGTGCAGTGGCGAGATAAGCATTGCTCACATTTACGTTGGGCTGCAGGATTTTGACAAACACTCCACAGCCGAAGTCCTGACTCCCAACCGAATGGGGGCCGACATAATAAACCCTCCCGATCTTCAGGGAGTTAGCACTTTGAGGACTCCCGTACCTGGCGGAACTGAAAAACCCAAATGTGCTCCATTTTCCATTAACATCATTAAAACGATAGGAAAAGGATGAGCCTGGGTTGATTCTATATTCGTCCTCAACAGGCATTCCCACAAGCTGACCGGTGGAAATCGTACCGGAATCAATAATTGCATCGTCAATTCCTCTGACAAGCTCCCAATTCCCGTTGAAGGTCGAGGAGGAAAGTTTGAATTGTGGAGAAATACTTTGCGATATCCAACAAGCTCCAAGAGCATGGATATAAGCATTGGAATCGGTCCGTTTGCCCGAGGTAACCACCCATTGATCATTCGCCCCATGTATCACAGTCCAATAATCATCGACATCGAAATCGGAAACCCTTAGCCCATCTCCTTCGACAGTTGGTTGAATTGAAAGAATATTCGCGAAACGCAAGGACGGGATCTGGGATTCATCTACGACACTTTGAAAACTTTGAGGTAGCGTGCCTGGGTTCCCATCCCATGTCGCGGCGAACAATCGCCGGTCAAGATGATTTAAGAGAACAATCTCCTCAGTTCCTTTTAGATAAATGAGATTGACAGGATCGATCCCTTGGAGATCTTTAGAATCAAGCAAATTGATCGACAAAGCATTATTTTGGTTGTTTAGCTCGATTTTAACCAGGCAGAGCCAACCCTTCCCAGAATAATTCCCCCAATCGAGAAATTCATATCCAGAAATTAGGAATAGACCAGACCTAATTTCGAAGCATCCACCGACCCTATGGAATGGCAAGGTGAGGCTTGCACTAGGGCTGGTTTCGATCCCACCCTGGCTTGACTTATACAGATTCAGGACGGCGTGATTGGTTCCAAATGGATTGCTGGAAACCAGAACCCCATTGACAGGATCATGTACATTCGATTGAAGGTATTCTGCAGCTCGCAAATAATCCGGCTCTTGACCCTGCAGGGAAGAAGAAACAACAAATAGATTTAAGCAGGCCAGCAAAGAATGAACTAAGTACCCCTTTTGTGAGCGAAGCATCATTGAGCCTCCATGTTTATTAAAACCGTTACTTGCGCCTCACGCTTTGTATTACCCATTTGTAAGGACCCTTCTCCACGAACAATAGTCGAGACTCATCAAAGAAGATGAATTGTTTAAAACTTCCAGCCTTACTGAAGAATTTATAAACAGAGTCCTTCAAGGTCTCTCGAATAACTCTCCTTCGGTTCCCCTTATCAACACTTCGATATTGCCCCTTCGCCATCCAAGCATCTTTCAATCTACTCTTTAATTTTTTGAAATTACGGTGCAAAACCAAACGACTCGTCTTACCGCTTCGATTGAAAGATAGTACCTCACCCCGAAAGTCTAGGTACCACTTCATCTCTATCAACTTTTGCACAATTTGGTCCAGGAAACGATTACGACTGACAACAAAAATAAGAGACCCACGAATTCGACAGGCAGCCAGGGAACATACCCTCACATCGAAGCCCTTCCCCTCGGGACTCTTTTCGACTTTTTTCTCCAAGCCCTTAGGAAGCGACTTCCCTTTGCAAGCTACATAAAGGAATTTATCGTTCTTGAGCCTTTGAATTTCCTTTTCCAAGTTCCAGACATATCGCTTCTCTGAATAATAACTTGCCGCAATACCTGCATCGTCATTACTCTCGATTTCCACTACGCTCTTCAATTTCCCCGAGGCTTCCGCCCTCCTAATCCTTTTCTTGGCTTCCTCCAAATCGGCATTCCATTCATTTAGGAGTGTCGCTTTGCAGTCACCCGAAAGAGTCTTCAATTGCCCCCCGCTTTGAAGCAGATCTCTTCGGAGTCGGTCATAAACAATCTGTAACTTTTCGTCTAAACCAGAACGAACCGCACTTCTCCTTGGTTTCTCGGCTTGATCTTGAGGTTCCAAGGATATTTCCCGAAGACTCCCAGCGACATTCCCTTTCAAGACCTGCCCCCTTTCCTGAAAACCGATTCTCATTCCATCCTGATCCTGGATCGACAATCGGAAAGACCTGCCTGCATGCCAAGCGGCCGGCACAATCAAAAGAGCAGCGAAGGAGTACACGAGCCCAGTGTCTTTCATCTTTCCTCTTCCTTGCATCCGGGCCACCTTCATTGTCTCTGGTTCAACGTCATTATTTCTCGAGACGCGTTGCGTCCACGATGGAGGTTGAGCCTGAATACTGCTGAAAGCCATGACTCGAGCCGGTTCGGAAGGCGGTTCTCCTGCCAGCGGGACAGGAAGCGGTCCTCGACTTCGAGTAAGGCTTCGAGGACGGTTAGGGTTGGACGAGTCCGCGTCCGCTGGCGGGCATCCCACTCGAGGTATTTCTGAACCGGGTCCTTGGAGTCCGCTGGTGCCATACGCCGAAATCGCAAGTAGGCCTACTTGGGGGACGGGAATCCCGGCGTCCCCGTTCCCTCCAAACCAGGGTGGGATTCGTTTACGAGAGTCCGAACGGCCGGTTTGGGGGTGGGTGTTCCGGTCTTCTCGTTGGATCCAGATTTCAACGAGCCGCGTTCGGACCGGCAAGCCCCGATTCTCACATTTTCCTCGATGGAACGGCTCCCCCGGGAACCAAGTTCGCAGCGGCCAGATCGAACTCGTCCTCCGGAACCGGAACGCAGCGACCCTCGCATGAATCCCATGGGGCTTTCGATTCGAGGAGATCGTTTCATGGAGAATCAGCCATGGCAGGATCTCTCTGCAAGTATCGTGGAAGGCGCGTAGGGCCCAGGCCGACCTAGGGCTCCCCGCCGCGGATCTCGGGAAAAGGACCGGGACCCCGCCCGTGGGATTGCTAGGATCGTCGCCCTTCGCCGCCGCGGCCCCCGCCTCCTCGAGTCCCCCCGGATCACGAATGGTCGGATCGATCGACATCTCCCCCGACGGGACCTGCCTCCTGGTCAGCTTCCCCTATCGCGAGGACCTCGTGAACCTCGTGCGGACGATCCCCGGACGCCGCTGGGACCGGAGCACGAAGACCTGGAAGGTGCCCGTCGCCCAGGTCGAGACCGCGGTTCGGACCTTCATGGCCTACGGCTTCAACCTCTCCCCCGAGGTCACGGCCGCGCTCGCGACCGGAGGCAAGGAAGGGTCGCACGGCACCGCTCAGTTGAAAGAGGTCGACCGCGGCGCCAAGTCCTTGACGATCTCCGCCCTGAATCTCCGGATCGCGGAGACGATCCAGGGCTCCCTGAAGGAGCCCGTCTGGGTCGTCGGAGAACTCCAGAACTTCGAGAAGAACCGGCGCGGCAAGCATCTCTATTTCGAACTCGTCGAGCGGGAGTCGGAGGAGCCCGACGCCCGGGCACGGGCCGTGATCCCGGCCGTCATCTTCGAGAAGAACTGGGCGCTGATGCAGCGGCGGCTCTCGCGCTACCAGGACGTCGACCTCGCCGACGGGGTCAAGGTGCGGATGCGGGGGAGCGTCGATTTCTACCAGCCGCGCGGAAAGATCCAGCTCCGGATCGACGACATCGACCCCGCCTACACGGTCGGCGAACAGGTCGTTCGGAGGGAGAAGATCCTCGCCGAACTCGAGAAGGAGGGTCTCCGCGAACGCCAGAAGGAACGGGACTTCCCCCTGGTCCCCCTCCGCATCGCGCTCCTGACGAGCTTCGGGTCCGACGCCTACAACGACATCATCCAGACCTTGAACGATCGCGACTTCCGTTTCGAGATCACGGTCTTCGACTGCTTCGTGCAGGGCGACCGGCTGCGGCCCTCGGTTCTGCAAGGGCTCGAGTTCTTCGCCGAGAACGCGGAGAACTTCGATCTCCTGCTCATCGCGCGGGGCGGCGGCTCGCGCTCCGAACTCGGGGCCTGGGACGACCTCGATGTCGCGCGGGCGGTCGCGGCGCACCCCCTGCCCGCCCTGATCGGCATCGGGCACGAACGCGACAAGAGCGTCCTGGACGAGATCGCAAGGTCCGTCAAGACCCCGACCGCCGCGGCGGAGACGATCTACGACCGCTGCCGGGCCTACCAGGAGCGGGTCGAGGACTGCATGCTCGAGATCGCCGACCGCGCGCTCGGCCTCCTCCGCGAGGAGCGCCGCTCCCTCCACCGCAAGGCCGACCTCCTCAAGCACCGGTGTCGCGCCTCCCTGGCGAGGGCCGAGGGCGACCTGAACGCCGCGGCCGCGCGGATCGGAACCCTCTCCCGGCAGCGCCTCCTCAGGGCCCGCACCGCTCTCTTCTACGCGGGGAACCGTCTCGGGCGGGCCGCCCTGGAGAGGCTGCGGCGCGAGGGGGACCGGCTTTCCCATCTCGGAAAGATGATCCGCAGCCTGGATCCCGCGAGAATCCTCGATCGGGGTTTCGCCCTCCTCCTCGACGAACGGGGCCGGAGCGTCCGCGACGCCCGCGAAGTCGGCGAGGGGGCGAGACTCCGGGCGAAACTCGCCAATGGCGCCCTCGATCTCCGGGTCGAGGGGCGGCACGTGGAGAACGAGAAGAAATGACCCCGGGGCCTCGGGCCCCATCCTTCCATCCCGGATAGCGACATGGCAGCCAAGCGCAAGACGAAGGACGGACCGAACTACAACGAACTCGCCGCCGAACTCGAGGCGACCCTCGCGAGCATCGAGGACGGCGAGGTCGACATCGACGAACTCTCGACGAAGGTCGAGCGGGCGACGGACCTGATCAAGGCCTGCCGCGAGAAGCTGAACGCGACCCAGATCCGCGTCCAGAAGGTCGTCGCAAGCCTCGAAGAGGACGAGGAGGAGGCCGGCGGGGAAGCCTGACCGCCCTCGTCCCCCGGCGACATGGATTTCAGCCGCTTCCTGGTCTACTACCTCGCCCTCCTCGTGGCCATGGTCCTCCACGAGGCGGCCCATGCCCTGGCCGCGCACCTCGGGGGGGACGACACGGCCTACGAGGCCGGACAGGTGACGCTGAATCCGATCCCGCACATCCGGCGGGAACCCTTCGGAACGATCCTCCTCCCGCTCCTCTCGTTCTACATGATCGGTTTCCCGCTGGGCTTCGCGCACGCGCCCTACAACCCCTACTGGGCCGACCGGCACCCGCGGCGCGCCGCCCTGATGTCCTTCGCCGGCCCCGGAGCAAACCTCCTCCTCGCGGCCCTGATCTTCGGCCTCCTCAAGATCGGCCTGCAGGTCGGATGGTTCGACCGCCCGCTCCCGCCCGAGACCGTCTGGGACCTGATCGAAGGACTCGTCGCCGCCCCCGGCTGGGCGGAGGAAGGCGCGGCCTACGCCCTGGCCAAGGGCTGCAGCATCCTCCTGACCCTCAACTTCATCCTCGGGATCTTCAACCTGATCCCGATCCCCCCCCTCGACGGCGCGGGCATCGCGGAGGGCCTTCTCCCCGGCCCCCTGGGCGGCTTCTTCCGCTTCCTCCGGCGCGACCCGATGTTCGGCCTCATCGGGCTGATCGCCGCCTGGTACCTCGGGGGGGAGCTGATCACCGAGAGCTTCCACTGGATGCGCGCCCTCCTCCTCGGCTGACACGATGCCCGGCGCCTCCGCGGTCCCCCCCCGCCCCCTCCTTCCCCTCCGGAAGCTCGCCCTCCTCTTCTTCCCCCTCGCCCTCGCCCTCCAGATCTCGATCTGGACGAACCCCGGCTGGTTCAACCACGACGAGCTTCAACTGCTCGATCGTTTCGTCCTCGGCGAGTGGACGCGCCCGCCGTGGACGCCGCTCCTCGAGACCGCGGGCGGAGGCTTCCACCGCCCCCTCGCCTGGAACCTGGAGGTCCTGCTTCTCTGGGCCGGAGGGGCCTCTCCCCCTCTCGTCCACCTGGCCGCCGCCCTCGAAACCGCCCTCGCGGGATGGCTCTGTCTCCTCCTGGCCCTGCGACTCGGGCTCAGCCCCCTGCCCTCCCTGCTGGCGGGCCTCCTCTTCGCCTGCGGACCGACCGCCGCCCGCGCGACGGCCTGGACGATGGGCATCTTCGACCGGAGCTGGACGCTCTTCGCCCTGGCCTCCCTCTGTCTCCTCCCCTGGACGGAAAAAGGACCGAGGATGGGGACGGGCCGCGCCCTCCTGGTCGGCCTCGGGCTCCTGGGAGCCCTGCTCTGCAAGGAGACGGCGATCGTTCTCCTTCCGCTGTTCCTCGTTCTCGCCCTCGCCCTTCACCGCTCGGGCCGAGTTCGCGGCCGCGCGACGGTCGTTCTCGCGGCCTGTCTCTTCGCGCTCGGACTCTGGTTCTGGCGCACGCGCTTCTCGAGCCTGCACGTCCTGGCCGAGGGGGACTCCAGGGAGTTCGGCTATCGCGTGGCCTTCGGATCCAACCTCGCCGCGAACCTCTTCGACTACCTGGCCTTCCCCTTCGCCCTGGGCTCGGACTCCCTCGCGAACCTCCGGGCCCTCGCCCCCTTCCCGGCGAGAATCGCCGCCGCCGCCGCGATGCTCCTCGCGGCCTTCCTGCTCCTGACCCGCCGGGGACCCATCGAGGCCCTGGGCTTCGCCGCGGCCTTCGCGCTTCCCCTCGTTCCGGTCCTCCCCCTCCACAAGGTCGAGGGACAGTATCTCTATCCGGCGGGGGTCGGGCTGGCCCTCGCCCTCGGGCGCCTGGTCCGGGAACGGGGCGCGACCGCGGTCCTCGCCCTCCTCCTCTCCCTCGTCCTCGTGCTCCAGGGGCAGCGAATCCTGACCTCGATCCGCGAGGATGGACGGACGATGGCCGCCCTCCTCGAGGACCTCGGAGACCTCGCCCGGAGGAAGGCCCGGGAGGGTCGCTTGGAGATCCCGGTCCGGATCCGGGCGGCGGAGGCTTCGAGGGACTGGGTCCTCGACCGCGCCCTCGTCGGCCGGCGGCAGGCCGGCGGCGTCCTCCTCGCGGACCTCGCCCGGATCCGCCCGGGGGAGAGCGCCCCCGAGGGCGCCCTCCTCTATCTCTTCACGAGGGAAGGCCGGCTCCGGCCCCTTCCCTGAGTTCCTCCGGGATCCTCTCCCGCCCCCCTCTCACCGAAGGGGGAGTTCGCGGGGCGCCTTCCCCGGTTCGAGGCGGAGGATCCGCAGCTCCCGGCCGAAGGTCTCGCGGTAGGTCCGCGCCAGGTCCTCGCGGGCCTCCCCGCCGAGAGCGCCCGGACGCTGGAGGGCGACGACGCAGCCCCCGAAACCCGCCCCGGTCAGGCGCGCTCCGTAGACCCCGTCGACCTCGCAGACCTTCGCGACGAGATGGTCGAGTTCCTCGCAGGAGACCTCGTAGTCCCGCGCCGAACTCTCGTGCGAGTCCCGGACCAGCCTCCCGAAGAGGGCGAGGTCCCCGGCCTCGAGGGCCCGGACCGCGAGTTCGGTCCTCGCGACCTCGGTCACGACGTGCCGGGCTCGACGGAACAGGAGGTCCCCGAGTTCCGCCCGCGCGGCCTCGACCTCCGCCAGGGTGAAGCCCGCGAGATGCTCCGGCCCCGGGCGGACCCGCCGGAGCCGGCCCAAGGCCTCGCGGCATTGGTCGACCCGCCGGTTGAACTCCGAGTCGACGAGTTCGCGGGGCTTGCCGCTGTCGAGGATCAGGATCTCGAGGGCGGCCCCGAGAGGGACGTGCCGCCAGCTCCGCGTCCGGCAGTCGAGATGGAGCGCATGCCCCTCGAGGGCCAGGGCCGAGGCGAACTGGTCCATGATTCCGCACTGGACCCCGACGAAACCGTTCTCGGCCCGGTGGCCGACCTCCGCCAGGGTGACGGGGTCGAGTTCGAGACCGAAGAGGGCCGCCAGGGCGGTCCCCGTCGCGACCTCGAGGGAAGCCGAGGAGGAGAGGCCCCCGCCCCGCGGCAGGTCGCCTTCCACGAGGAGGTCGAAGCCTCCAACTTCATAGCCCCGGGAACGCATCTCCTTCCAGACGCCGACGGGGTAGGCGGCCCATCCGAGCGCCTCCGCTTCCCCCCGGCCGGAAGGATCGAGTTCGAACTCCCCGGGAAGGTCCCGGCTGGCCAGCCGGCACCGGCCGTCCCCGCTCGGAGCGACCGCGACATAGGTTCCCCGCCCGACCCCGAGCGGAAGGACCGGCCCGCCGTTGTAGTCGAGGTGCGCCCCGATCAGGTTCACCCGACCCGGCGCGAAGAACACCCGCGCTCTCCGCCCGAAGCGCCGCCCGAAGGCCTCGGCCAGGGCCTTGGGATCGACGAGTTCGTGCTCGGGGGTCGGGGCATCCATCCTTCGGGCGGGGCCTCGGTTCACCGGATCGGGAAAGCTCGGCATTATTGGAGGAGAGCCGCGGAAGGCACGCCCTTTTCGAGGGTCCGGAGGTCCGCCCCCCTCGGATCGGGTAGCCTTGCGACGGATGAACCCGATGCGAAGGACCCACCGACTCCCCCGGACCTTCCCCCTCTTCCTGGGGGCGGCCCTCTCCCTGCCCGGAACGGCCCCGGCGGACCTGGAGATCCGGGCCCCCCGCGGCCCGCAGGACCCCGCGACCCGCCCCTCTCCTCCGGTCCTGCCGAAGGTCCTGGAGTACCGGAAGCACCGGGGCCTCGTGCTGGCCCGGCTCGACGGCCGGCCGATCCGGCTGGCGGACCTCGCGGCCCGCCTCAGGGTCCGCTACGACCCGACCGTCGAGGAACGCTGGTCGCGTCCAGAGGGGAAGCGGGAGTTGAACGGCCCCGACCTCCCCCAGCTCCTGTGGCAATTCGCGGACCTCTACTGCCTCGAGGCGGAGGCGAGGCGGGCCGGGATCTCCTTCGACGAAAGGGACCGCATCGCCGAGGCCCTGCTGGAAGAGGACTTCCAAAACCGCTTCCTGAAGGTCTACGCGAAGACCACCGGGCGCGAGGCGAGCGAGGACTCCCTTCCCGATCTCCGGCGAAGGCACCGCAGGCAGCAGGGCCTCGCGATGGACGTGGACGCCACCCTCCGCATGCTCGCGCCTTCCCGGCACACGACGAAGGAGGTCCGGGATTTCTACTTCGAACACGGGGACTGGTTCGGAGGCAAGGTCAAGACCGCGCACATCCTGATCTCCGTCCGGGACGAGCGGACCGGGCGCCTGTTGCAGGGGCGGCGGCTCGAGGAGGCCAGGGCGAAGCTGCGCGACGTGCTCACCTCCCTGAAACCCGACGGGAGCAACTTCGGCGCGCTCGCCGCAAGGTATTCGGACGACCGGGCGACCCGCACGAAGGAGGGCCTGATCGGATGGCTCCCCCGCTTCGAGGACAAGATCCCCGCCGCCCTTCTCCGGACCGCCTGGGCGATGCGGGACGGCCAGGTCTCCTCCCCGATCCGGACCTTCTACGGATGGCACCTGGTCCGCCGGATCCGTTTCATCCAGAACCACTTCATCATCCCCGGCCCCAAGCAGATGCCGAACATCCGCCGCGCGCTGGCCCGTTTCGAGCGGGAGCGGTTCCTCTTCGCGATGCGCAAGCGCCACGAGAGAATCCTCTACCTCTGACCCCGCGCTTCCGGGGGGATTCAGGAGGCCTTTCCGGGCGGAGGGGTGAGGGCCCGGAGCACGATCTCCCGCACGTTCCGGCTGAGGCCCTCGCGGGAGGCGATGCGCTCGAGTTGCTCCTTCATCTTCCCGGCGAGATCGGGGAGATAGCGCCGCCACGGATCGAAGGCCCGCGCGAGACCGGCGGCGACCTGCGGATTGATCGGATCGAGGGTGAGCACCTCGTCCGCGAGGATCCGGTATCCCTCCCCGGAAGGGTCATGGAAACGCGTCGGGTTCAACTGGCCGAACACGCCGAACAGGACCCGGACCCTGTTGGGGTTCTTCCGCTGATAGAGGGAGTGCGCGCGCAGTTCCTTCATCGCGTCGATCGTTCCGGGAAGCTTCGAAAGAGCCTGCACCCGGAACCATTCGTCCAGGACGATCGGGTCGTCCTTCCAGGCTTCGAAGGCGAGTCCCAAGGCCTTCTCCCGCTCCTCGCAATCCCGGTGCGTCAGGATCCGCAGGGCCTCGTAGCGATCGGTCATGTTGTCGGCCTTCTCGAAGTGTCGGAAGACGATCTCCCGCGTCTCCGGGGTCTCCAGGCAAGAGAGGAGGTCGAGGCACCGGTTCGCGAGTTTCCGGCGTCCGACCGCCTTCGGCTCCCGGGAATAGGGCTCGCGCGGGCGGAGGGCCTCCCAGAGCTTCCTGAGGTCGGGCTCGAGGAATCGAGCGAGGGCCCCGCGCAGGTCCCGTAGAGCCGCGGCGATCGCCGCCGGATCCACGGGCTCCATGAACTGGGCGAGGGTGACCTCGTCCGGAAGTTCGAGCAGGAGGGACTTCATCGAGGGATCGAGGTCCGGATCGAGGAGCACGTCCCTGAAGGCCACGAGGAAGGCCTGCGGCGGCGGGCTCCCGGTTCCGGGCGCGGAGGCCCGCTCGAGGATCAGATCCCGGGCCAGGGTCTGGCCCGCGTCCCATCGGGAGAACGGATCGGAATCCTTCCCCATCAAGAAGGCCAGTTCCTCCGGATCGCGCTCGATTTCGAGACGGATCGGAGCCGAGAAGTCCCGCAGCAGCGAGGGGATCGGCCGAGTCGGGATCCCGTGGAAGACGAAGGTCTCCTCGCGTTCTCTGAGTTCGAGGACCCGTTCCCTAGGGGCGCTGGCGGCGTTCTCGCCCTCGAGGACGAGGGGAAGGGCCCCTCCGTCCCGGTCGAGGAGCCCCATGCGGATCGGGATGTGGAAGGGCTCCTTCACGGTCCGCCCGGGATCGGGGGGACAGTGCTGCCTCAAGCGGAGGGTGTAGGTCCCTGCTTCCCCGTCGTATTCTCCGCACGCCTCTACGACCGGCGTACCCGCCTGGTCGTACCAGCGCTCGAACTGCTCGAGGTCCACTCCGCAGGCATCCGCCATCGCCCGGCGGAAGTCGTCGCAGGTCACCGCGCACCCGTCATGCCGCTCGAAATAGAGCCTCATGCCCTTCTTGAACCCCTCGGTCCCCAGAAGAGTCCGATACATGCCGATGACCTCCGCCCCCTTGTCGTAGACCGTGGCCGTATAGAAGTTGTTCATTTCGATATAGGACTCGGGACGGATCGGATGGGCCATCGGCCCGGCGTCCTCCGCGAACTGGGACCGGCGGAGATGCCGCGCGCTGAGTACCCGTTCCACCGGGGCCGAATACATGTCCCCGATGAACCATTGATCGCGGAAGACCGTCAACCCCTCTTTCAGAGTGAGCTGGAACCAATCCCTGCACGTCACCCGGTTCCCGGTCCAGTTGTGGAAATATTCGTGCCCGACGATCTGTTCGATCGAACGATAATGGTCGTCCGTCATGATCTCGGGGGCGGCGAGGATGCAGCTCGCATTGAAGATGTTGAGCCCCTTGTTCTCCATCGCGCCGAAGTTGAAGTCGTTGACGGCGACGATCATGAAGACATCGAGATCGTATTCGAGTCCGAAGACTTCCTCGTCCCACTCCATCGCCCGGTGCAGGGATCGCATCGCGTGATCGCAACGGCCGAGGTTCTTCGGCTCGACCCAGATCTCGGTGCGGACCTCGCGGCCGGACTTCGTCGTGAAGGTCCCATCCAGGCTCCGCAGGTCCCCCGCGACCAGGGCGAAGAGATACGAGGGCTTCGCGAAGGGATCCTCCCAGACGACCCGATGTCTTCCGTCCCCGAGGTCCGAGGTCTCGATCCGATTCCCGTTCGAGAGCAGGACGGGGTACTTCCCCTTGTCCGCGGTAAGGGTCGTGCGGTAACGGGTCATGACGTCAGGACGATCAGGAAACCATGTGATCCTCCGGAATCCCTCGGCCTCGCACTGCGTGCAGAGCAGGCCGGAGGACTCGTAGAGTCCCATCAGGGCCGTGTTGGAGTTCGGTCGAATCCCGACCTCGGTCTCGAGGACAAAACGCTCCGGCACCGAGGGGATCACGAGCTTCTCCCCCTCGATGCGGTAGGCCCCTTCCTCGAGAGCCGTCCCGTCCAGGGAGACCCTCCGGGTCTCCAGGTCCCGGCCGTCCAGTTCCAGGGGAACGTCCTCTGCGACTCCGCTCTTCCGGACGAACTCGGTCCTGCAGCGGACCCTGCAATCCTCCGCGGAGAGGTCGAACTCCAGGCGGACGGAGGGGACTTCGAAGGGATAGGGACGATAGTCCCTCCTGAGGATCGGACGGGGCGCTTCGTTCATCGGTGCATGTCCGGGTGGTCTTGGAGCGGAGGGAGGAAGGCCCTCCGGCGAAGAGGGACGGCCGCGATCCTCTCCCTCGGAGACGAGGGGACTCGAGGGGGACCGTCGTCGGAACGTACGACAGACCGTGGAGATCTTCGACGCCCCGCTTGTGGATGCAAGGGCGCCCTCCGACCGGATCTTGGGGTTCCCGCCCGGACGAGCCCCTGGCACGGATCCTGCTCCTCCCGCGGCCGGAGGAAACTATGCGAGAATGGAAATGGTTGGCGATCGTCCCCCTGCTGGCGGCGGTCATGGTCTTCGGCCCCGTCCTCTTCTCCGGGGGAAACTCGAACGCCCCCGCGGCGAATGACGGGACCTGGAGGAGGAACGCGGAAACCGCCGCGACTCCTTCCTTCCTGACCCTCGGGACCTCGCTGGGCGTCGTCCTGCTCCTGGCCGTCGGCGGGATCTTCCTGCTCCGGCGCCTCCAGGCGGGGCAGGAACACGCGCGGGAGCGTGAGATCCGGGTCAAGGAGAGCCGGCGTCTCTCCCCGAAGCGGAGCCTTCACCTGATCCGGGCGGCGGACCGCCTCCTCCTTCTCGGGGAATCCGAGGTCGGATTGCAGCTTCTCGCGGACCTGACTCCCCGCGAACCGGAGGTGACCCTGCCGGCGAGCGCACCCGTCGCGGTCGAGCCCGAGCCCCTCGAGGAGGACGGAGCGGTCCCCCGGGACCTCGTCATTCCGAACCACCCCCGCAAGGAGACGCTGAAGTCCCAGATCCAGGATTTCCGCGAACTCCTCGGCAAGCTCGGCGCCGGGAAATGACCCTCCGGAGTCTGCTCCTCCTCGGGCTCGCGGTCCTCCTCCCCGCAGTCGGGATCCGGGCCCAGCTCCCCTCGGGATCCGCGGATCTTCCGGTCTTCGGCCCCCCGCTCCAGGCGGCCCTTTCCGCGGGCGCGCAGGGGGCCCCCTCCTTGGGCGCGGGCCCCGGAGCCCCGGCGTCCGGGACCGCGGGCTCCGGCTCGGGAGGGAGCATCTCGATCGACTTCGGCAAGGGAGGGAAGCGGGCCCGCTTGAGTTCGGCGGTCGAGATCGTCCTCTTCCTGACCCTCCTGACCCTCGCCCCGGCCATCATCCTGAGCCTGACTTCCTTCACCCGGATCATCATCGTGCTCTCGTTCATGAAGAGAGCGATGTCGATCCAGGAAATGCCCCCGACCATGGTCGTGACCGGGCTGGCCTTCTTCCTCTCGCTCTTCATCATGAAACCCGTCCTCGGGCGCCTCTACGAGGAGGCTTGGGTTCCCTACACCGAGGAGAGAATCTCGATCGCGGAGGCCGGGAGCCGGGCGGAGGAGGTCCTGGGCGGCTTCCTGATGCGTCAGACGCGGGAGACCGACCTCGCGCTGATGTACGGCATTGCGAAGAAGAGTCCGCCGGCCTCCCCTTCCGACGTCCCCTTCCACCTCCTCGTGCCCGCCTTCGTGCTCTCGGAGATCAAGACGGCCTTCACGATGGGGTTCGTGCTCTTCCTGCCCTTCCTCGTGATCGACATCGTGATCTCCGCGGTCCTGATCTCGATGGGCATGTTCACCCTGCCTCCGATCGTGATCTCGACCCCGTTCAAGGTCCTCCTCTTCATTCTCGTGGACGGCTGGAACCTCGTAATCCAGTCCGCGATCCAGAGCTTCCAGACCTGAGGATCCCGAAATGGATACGGCGCTGGTCATCGACCTCTCGAGAGACACCCTCCTGCTCGCGATCAAGATCGTCGCTCCGGCCCTCATGGTCGGCATGGCGGTGGGCCTCTTCATCAGCCTGATGCAGACGATCACGAGCATCCAGGAACAGACCCTGACCCTTGTCCCGAAGATGCTCGCCGTCGTCGGGACCCTCCTCCTCCTGCTCCCCTGGATCCTCAACCTCCTTCTGGACTTCGCGACGGGTCTCTTCACGAGGCTCACGTCTTTCGCGGGACTCTCCCTCTGACCGAACGATGACCTTCCTCCTGCTCTCCTGGCTGCCCGGGATCCTCCTGACCTTCTGCAGGGTCACGGCAATGGTCGTGTCCATGCTCCTGCTCGGGGCCACGAGCGAGGGCAGGCTTCCGCGACTGGTCCTCGCGGGAGGACTCTCAACCGCGGTCTACGCGAGCAACCCCGTCGCCTTTCCTGCGCCCGACAGCCTGCCTGAACTGATCTTCCTCTGCGGGAGGGAAGTCCTCCTCGGTCTCGCGATCGGATTCGCCGTCCAGATCCTCATCACGACCTTCCGGATCACGGGCGTCCTGATCGGTCGCGAGATGGGATTCGGACTCTCGCAGGTCATGGATCCCAACACGGGGGTGTCCACTCCCGTCGTCGGCAGGTTCATGGAGACGCTGGTCTGGCTCTTCCTCTTCTCGGTCAACGCCCACCACCGCGTCTTCCTCATCCTCTCGAACTCCTTCCGGGACATCCCGATCGGTTCCGAGTGGAACCTCGAGGCCATGAAGCAGGGCTTGATCCGATTGACGACGGACAGCCTTGCGCTCGGCGTGCGCCTGGCGGTTCCGGTCTACGCGACGATGATGCTGCTGACGATCACCCTCGTCGTCCTGGCCCGGGCGGTCCCCCAGATCAACATGATGGAGTTCGCCTTCGCCGTCCGGATCCTCGTCGCCCTCGTCGCCATGATGATCTTCCTCGCGGGGCTGGGACCGCTCCTCTACGGGGCCTTCGACGACCTCCTGGATTCGGTCGAGGCCATGGCCCGGGCGATGGGGAGGACCTGATCCATGGGACTCTTCGACGACCGCGACGACAAGACCGAACCCGCGACCGCGAAGCGGCTCTCCGAGGCCCGCGGGAAAGGGCAGGTCGCGAGGTCCCAGGAACTTTCGATGGCCACCCTCCTTCTCGCCGCCATCGCGATCCTCCAGGCCTTTGGACCCGCGCTTTCGAAGTTCCTGGAGGAGAGCCTCGAATCCGGACTCTCGCTCGAGGTTCCTTCCGACCCGGACAAGGATTGGGCGCTCCTCCTCCTCGGGTCGACCCTCGCCGGCATCGCGAAGGTCCTTCTCCCCCTGATGCTGGGGCTCGTCCTGACCTCGATCCTGACCGGGCTCGCCCAGGTCGGCTTTCTGATCACCTTCGAACCCCTGAAGCCGAACCTGGCCAAGATGAACCCCGTCTCGGGGCTCGGCCGTCTCGTCAGCCTGAAGACCTTCGCGAAGTCGATCGTCTCCGCCGGAAAGCTCGCCGTCATCGGCGGGGTCCTATGGTGGAACATGAGGGACGAATGGCCCCGCATCCTCCTGCTCTCCGAGATCCCGTTCTCCGAGGCGGCTTCCATCGTCGCGGAGATCATCATCGAAACGCTCTACTGGATCGCCTTCCCCCTCCTTCTGATCGCGATCGGCGACCTCTTCTACCAGCGCTGGCAGTTCGCCCGCGACATGAGGATGTCCAAGCAGGAGATCAAGGACGAACAGAAGAGCACCGAGGGCGACCCGGAGATCAAAGCGCGGATCAAGAGGGCGCAACGGGAGATCGCCCGCCGGCGGATGATGGAAGAGGTCCCCAAGGCCGACGTCGTAATCACGAACCCGACGCACTTCGCTGTCGCCCTGAAATACGAACGGACGGAGATGAGCGCCCCGACGGTGGTCGCGAAAGGGAGCGACCGGACCGCCCTGAGGATCCGGGAGATCGCCGCCGGGGCCGGAGTCCCGATCTGGGAAGAGCCCCCCCTCGCCCGCGCCCTCTTCCGCGGGGTCGGTCTCGGGGAAGAGATCCCGCCCCGCTTCTACAAGGCCGTGGCGACGGTCCTGGCGAAGGTCATGGAACTCGATAAGGAGGCGGCGACCCGATGACGCAGGGCATCCAGGCGATCCGAGGAGAATCCTTCAACAGGAAGGCGAACGCGATGCTGGTCGGGGGCTTCCTCGGCCTTCTCGCCGTCCTGATCATCCCGCTCCCGACCTTCCTGATGGATCTGATGATCACGCTGAACGTCAGTCTCAGCCTGCTCATCCTGATGACCACCCTCTCCGCCAACCGACCGCTGGACTTCAGCACCTTTCCCTCGGTCATCCTCTTCTCCGCCCTTCTGCGGCTCTCCCTCAACGTCGCCTCGACGCGGCTGATCCTCCTCCAAGGGGACGCGGGCTCGGTCATCCGAGCCTTCGGCGACTTCGTCGTCGGCGGGAACTACGTCATCGGAACCGTCGTCTTCCTGATCCTGATCGTCATCCAGTTCGTCGTCATCACGAAGGGGCAGAACCGGATCGCGGAAGTGGCCGCAAGGTTCACCCTGGACGCGATGCCGGGCAAACAGATGGCCATCGACGCGGACTTGAACGCCGGCATCCTGACAAACGAGGAGGCGAAGGAGCGCCGGGCGGAAATTGCGAGGGAGAGCGAGTTCTACGGAGCCATGGACGGCGCCGGCAAGTTCATCCGTGGAGACGCAATCGCAGGCCTGATCATCACGGCGATCAACATCCTCGGGGGGATCCTCATCGGGACCCTGATGAGGGGACTCGAGATCGGTCAGGCGCTCCAGACCTACACGATCCTGACCGTCGGCGACGGGCTCGTCTCCCAGATCCCGAGCCTGATCGTCTCGGTCGCCTCGGGCATCCTCGTCACGAAGGCCGCCTCGAAGGAAGACCTGGGCGGAGAGATCGCGGGCCAGCTCATCGGGCGGGAGGGGAGCCTCCGAACGGCCGGACTCGTCCTCTGCGGCCTCGGCATCGTTCCCGGCCTCCCGCTGACCCCGTTCCTGATCCTCGGAGGGTCCCTGCTCCTCCTCTCTTCCCGCACCCGCAAGGAGGAGGAACGGGAGCGGGAACGCGAGAGCGCCGAGGAAGCAGCTTCCTCCGAACCCGACGAGGAGCAGAGGATCCAGGAACTCCTGAAGGTCGATCGCCTGGGCATCCGTATCGGGTACCGGCTGATTCCGATCGTCGATCCCGGCAGGCACGGGGGGCTCCTCGAGAACATCGCTTCGATGCGCCGCCAATTCGCCGGGACCCACGGCATTGTCATCCCTCCGATCCGGGTCAAGGACGAGGTCCAGATCGACCCGAACGAATACAAGATCCTCCTCGGGGGAAGCGAGATCGCTTCCGGGGAATTGAGGGTCGGCCAGTATCTCGTCATCGATCCCTCCGGAGGGATCCCTGAGATCGAGGGATTCGAGGCCGTCGAGCCCGCCTTCGGGCTTCCCGCGAAGTGGATCCCCGAGACCCGGAAGGAGAAGGCCGAGGTCTTGGGCTACACGGTCATCGACGCCCCCTCGGTCCTGATCACGCACTTGAGTGAGATCATCAAGAAGCAGGCTCACGAGATCCTGAACCGGGAAGACGTCCAGGCCCTCCTCGACAACCTCAAACAATCGCATCCGACGATCGTCGAGGAAACCGTGCCGAAGATCCTGAGCCTCTCCCAGGTCCAGAGGATCCTGGGTCTCCTCCTGAAGGAACAGGTCCCGATCCGGGATCTCGCGACGATCCTCGAGGCCGTCGGCGACGCGGCGGAGGAGAGCAAGGACTCCCGCCACCTCGTCGAAGCCGTGCGCCTCAGGCTTTCCAGGACAATCGTCGAGCCTCTGCTCGGCTCCGGAAGGGACCTGAAGGTCGCGACGATCGACGCCGAACTCGAGAACGCCCTCCTGACCGCGATGACCGGCCAGGGCAAGGGGCAGGGAATCCTCGCCGAGGGTGCGATTGGACGCTTCGTCGAGCAGACCGCCGAGGTCCTCGCGGGCCTCGTCCGCGAGGGGAGGGCGCCGATCCTCGTGACCCGCGCCGCGCTCCGCCCCTTCCTCGCGGAAGCCGTGATCGGCGCCGTTCCCGGAGCCTCGGTCCTGAGTTACCAGGAAATCGCCCATGTCGCGAACGTCGACGTCTGTTCACGCATTCGACTCGAGGAGGCGGCCGCATGATCCTGAGACGCATCACAGGACGGACGATGGCGGAGGCCCTGGCGAGGGTCGAAAAGGAGATCGGCAGGGATGCCTTGATCATCGAGTCCGGTTTCCGGAACGGCAAAGCCATGCTCCTGGTGCGCAGGGAAAGTCCCTCCTCCCCCCCTTCCGGAAACGACGGGAGATCGAGGATCCGGCCCGCGTCGACCCGCGCGTGGCCCGAGGGTTTCCGTCCTCTCGGAGAACACCTGTTGGACCGCGGACTGTCCGACCGCGTTGTCGGCGTGCTTCTCGAGGCAATCCGGGGCCTGGACCCCTTCCTCTGCGAAAAGGGCGATCCCTCCCTGCCCGGCGTCCTGCGGAAAATCCTCGGCGGCCTGCTCAAGGAGCGGAACCGGCCCGAGGGGAAGGTCATGGCCATGGTCGGCCCCACAGGGGTCGGGAAGACGACGACGCTCGCGAAACTGGCGGCGCGGGCCGTCCATGAACGGGGGGAACGGGTCGCGATCCTGACGACCGACACCTTCCGGATCGCGGCGGTCGATCAGTTGAAAGCCTTCGCCGACATGTGCGGAGCCTCGTTCCGCGTCGTCTTCTCGCCCGCGGACCTCAGGGAAGCCCTGAAGGAAGCTCACTCCTCCGATCGGGTCTATATCGACACGACGGGCCGGAGTCCGAAGGACGCGGTCTCCCTGCAGGCCCTCCGGAACTGGTTCAAGAATCTGCCGATCGACGTGCATCTCTGCCTTCCCTGCACCGGAAAGCGGAGGGATCTCTTGAAGACCATCCGAGCCTTCGGGGTCTTCCGGCCCGACGCCTTCCTTCTGACCAAGTGGGACGAGACCGAGAACCCCGGCGAAGCCGTCTCCCTCATGATCGAACAGGACCTCCCCTTGAGCTTCGTGACCGACGGCCAACGTGTCCCCGAGGACATCCGGCGCGCCCGTCCGGCCGATCTCGCACGGACTCTTCTCCCGATGGAGCGCGCATGATGCGGATCCCACGTCCCGACCAGGCCGCGACCCTCCGCCGCATGGAACTCGATCGGCGTGCGGTTTCCCCCCGCCCTCCGGTTCTGGCCGTAACGAGCGGCAAGGGCGGAGTCGGCAAGACCCTCCTCAGCGTCAATCTCTCCCTCGAGATCGCCCGGACCGGTAGGCGGTGCCTGCTCGTCGACCTGGATCCGGGTCTCGCCAACGTCGACGTCCACCTGAGGTTGCGCCCGGCCTTCTCCGTCCTGGACGTGTTCTCCGGCAAGGTCGAGCCGGAGGAGGCGGTCCTGATCGGCCCCCACGGCCTGAGGATCGTCCCCGGAGGAACGCCCCGCGACCTCCGGGAGGAAGATCGAATCGCCCTTCTCCACGAGCCCCTCGCTCCTTCCCGGATCCTCGAGAAGCTCGCCCCCGTATCCAGGGACCTCGACCTCATCGTGCTCGACACCGGAGCGGGGATCGGCCCTTGGGTCCGGGGCGCTCTTGACCTCGCCGACCTGAACCTCCTCGTGACCCAGCCCGACCCGGCCTCGGTCACCGACGCCTACGCTCTCCTGAAGGTCGCGGAAGGGCTTCGCCCGGGGATCCGAACCGGCCTCGTCGTCAACCGGGTCCGGAACCGTGAAGAAGCCCTTCTGACCGCCACACGCCTCGGCAAGGTCTCCAGGCGCTTTCTCGGCGCCGAACCCGACTTCCTCGGATGGTTCCCGGATTCTCCCGAAGTCCGGCGTTCGATCCGGAACCAGCACCCCTTCTGCCTCCGGAAGGAACCCGTTCCGGAACTGGCCCGGAACCTGTCGGCTCTCTGCGCCAACGCCCTCGGGGCGTTGAAGACCCGCCCCCGCGATCGCGTCACCTCGGCCTGCCTCGATTGAACCGGAACCGGGCTCCGCGAGCCCACCCTCCTCTTCAGCCCGGGACCCTATTCGTCCGATGACATCGGAGACGGACATGGTCCTCTCCCGACCGGTCACGACTCCCGATGACGCCATACGCCGGAACCCGCCGACTCGCCAAGGCCGCCGCGACCTATCTGGCCGCGCTGGCCTTCCCGGTCGTCTACCTCTGCTCACTGTACGTGGGGGCAACCTGGCCCACGGCATTGCTCCGGGGGATCCTTGCCTCCCTCATCGCCGGAATCACCGGGAAGTTCCTCTTCTTCCCTCTCGCCGACGCGCTGCTCTCCGCCCTCGCGCAGGCTGAGTGGAAGCGCCGGGAGGGTGACGAATGAAGGCTCTCGCGAAAGAGGTCAGGAACCGCGAGGAAAGGGACCGTCTCGTCGAGAAATACCTTCCTCTCGTACATCACATCGTCGGACGCATCGGCAATCGGCTTCCCTTCCTCCTCGAGCGGGAGGACCTCTTCAGCGCAGGGGTCCTGGGCCTGATCCACGCCGCCGAGAGCTACGATCCGGGGAAGGGAGCGAGCTTCAAGACCTACGCCTACACGGCCGTCCGAGGGGCTGTGCTCGACGAGATCCGCCGCCAGGACCCTCTGTCGCGCACGACGCGGGAACGCCTCAAGCGGCTCGAACTGGAATGCGGACGGCTCTGCAACGAACTCGGACGGCAACCCACGAACACCGAACTCGCCGAAGCCCTGGACCTCGCTCCCGAGGAGGTCGACCGGCAATGGTCGGCGATGCACCTCGCCCAGGTCCTCTCCTTCGACGACGCCCAGGAGGGAACCGAGGGCCTCCGCAAGGAACCGGCCTCCGAAGCGCCGTCCCCCGAGGCGAGAGTCGAAACCGAGGAGAGAATCCGGAGGCTCGAGAGCGCGATCGCCGGTCTTCCGGAACAACAGCGGCAGGTGATCGTGCTCTACCACTATGAAGGTCTCAGACTGCGGGAGATCGGAAGCCTTCTCGGGGTCACCGAGTCCAGAGTGAGCCAGATCCTGTCGAAGGCGATGACCGTCCTGCGCCTGCAGATCGAAGGGAGTCCCTGAACCGAACGGAGGAGGCCATGGAGGTTTCCCGGATTGCGAGGATGCTGAACAGGATCCAGAAGCGCCGGGGGGACGGCGGGGGGAAGGAGGCCTTCGAGAAGGAACTGAAGGAGGAACGCGGCTCCGGGGAGGATTCCGGAGAGGAGAGTAGGCGCCCCCTCCTCCCGATGCCCGAGGGGGGCGTGGAGCCCGGAACTTCCGATGACAAGGAACTCAAGGTGGATCTGTGGGCCTGACGATAGGTCCCTCGTGAAGGTCCAACCCCCTCCAGATCCCCCTTCCCCCTCGCCCAGGCTCCGAGCGGCCTCGGTCCGCCTCGCCGGAGCGCCTCTCGTCGTCGGGGGGAAGGATCCCGCCGGCCACCGGATCGCCGTCGAGCCGATCCTCGAAGGAGACAGGATCGCCAGGCTCGAGATCCGGTGCGGTTGCGGTCAGGAACTGACCGTCCTCTGCCTCTACGGGGAAGAGGGCGGGGAAGGGGACACGGCCCGGATCGAGGAGGTTTGAGATGACCGTCCGCTCCGACACGGCGTTCCGCCTCACCCTTCCCTTCGTCCTCTTCCTCTGCGTTCCGGTTTCCTGCAAGGGACTCCGGACGATCGCCTCGCCCGGCGGGGCGGAAACCGCGCAGGAGGGGACACCCCCGGGAACCTACCTGGCGGAGGGTCCGACACTCGGCAACGACCTGGGGCCCGGAACCGCTTCTCTCCTGGGTGATCTCCAACGGGAGAAGGAAGCGAGGATGGCCCTCGAGAACCGCTTGAAGAAGCTCCAGGAAGCCAAACGGTCGATCGAGCTGCGCCTGGCAAAGGTGGAGAAGGAGAAGGAACGGGAACACGCGGGGAGGATCGCCGCCGAGGCGCGGGCGGCCGAGGCCGCGACGAAGGTGCGGGACCGGGAAGCCCGGATCCTCAACCTCTCTATCGCCAAGGCCAAGCTCGAACAGGAAGTCCTACTCCTCAAGATAGCGGCGGCCGAACGGGAACTCGCCGAGCAACTCGCTCGGACGGGATCGGTGGACGCCGATACCGCGAAAGCCTACGCGACCCCCGGGAGTTTGAAATGAACCCAAGGGTCCGAGGAGGAGGAAAGGGAGCCTTCGTCGCGGCCCTCGCCCTCGGTCTCTCCTCCTGCACCCTCCTCTTCGCCCCCGAACCCCGCCCCGTTCCCGTCAACAACTGGAAGGCAGGGAAACGGAGTCTCCGGACGATCCGCCGGGTGCTCGTTCTCCCGGTAACGGGCGAGAGCTTGAGCCCCCGCCTTAGGAGGGACTTCACGAGGATCCTCCTCGGCGAACTCTCCTCGGTCGGGCGGTTCCAGGTCCTCGGCCTCCCGGAGGAATCCGAGGACTGGAAGGTCCTCGTCCCGACCGCCATCAAGGGCCGACTCTCCACCAAGAAACTCGTCGAACTCGGCCGGCGCTACCAGGTGGACGGGCTCCTCCTGGTCCGGATCATCTCCTGGCGACCCTACAGACCTCCGATCATGGGGATCCAGTCCGAACTCGTATCCGTCCACACCGGAGCCGTCCTATGGGCCGCGGATGCGACTTACGACGCCTCCGCGATGAACATCCGACTGGACCTGCGGGACTACTACGAACGTGTCCTCGCTCCGACGCAGGACCTGCACGGCTACGAGTTCCTCGAACTGAGCCCGCGGGCCTACGCCCGCTACGTCCTGCACCGTCTCTCGGGGACGCTCCGCTGAACCCCCTCTCGCGGGATCAGAGGAGGCCGCGTTCGAGAAGCCGCTTCGCGGCCTCCCGGACCACCTCCGGACGGTTCAGTTGCCCGGAATCCAGCCGCTCTGCCACGGCCTCTAGACGCTCGGCGTCGGGACCTTCCCGATCCATCTCCCGCAGGCGGCGGACCATCGTGTCGACGAATCGGTTCCGGGCGGCTCCGTCCCCGGAGATCTCCACCCCATCCCTGGGAACAAGGAAAGATTCCGGGACATCCTTCGCCGGCGGGGTGAACCCCGGGCGGGGGAGTTCGACCGGACGGCCCTCCCGGTTCTCGCGGCTCTTGTCGATCGGTGTGCGTCCTATCTGCATCTTCGTTACTCCCGCACCTCCTCGAGGGAAGCGCCACCTTGATCTTCGGCCTCCCGTCCGGAACCTTGAACAGAAGGGGGGAGAAACGTCGAAAATCCCGGCACCCGTCCCGGAACGCCTCCCCGTCCTCCTCGGGTCCCGAGCCCCCGATGCGACCGGACTCTCTCCGGCAAACCCCTCCCTCCCGAACCGCGGAGCGACCCCACCGGAGCAGGGACCCGGTAGGTCTTTCCGGATCCCCCGTCCCGGGGAAAGGGCTTCCGGAACGGCCTTCCGATTCCCAAGGGCCCACCGCTCCATCCGCCCCGCATACCCCTTCCCTCGATCTGGCACGGAATCTGTGAATCCGGCTCCGGAGGCCCCCATGATGCAGATGACCCCGTTCGGACGACTCGAGATCGCGATCGACGACCTTCCGGTCATCGGGAAGCCCACGGCCGGAGGATTCCCGCGGACCCTCAAGGAAGCCGCCCGTCCGAGGAGGGAGACGCCCTCCGGAGATCCGGGAGGAAGACGGGTGGAGGAGGACGGACCCGAAGCGGTCCCCGGTCCGGCTTCCCCCCCGCCCCTCGAGCCCGCACCGAGATCCCGCGCCTCGAAGGGAGGGGAGAAGGCGGGGAATCCGACCCTCCCGGCCGAATCCCTTCCGACGGATGAAAAGGCCTCCCCGCCGCTCTCCCCCGGGGAAGTCCCCCCCAAAGGATCCGAAGGGTCCGGGAGCAGGCTCCGCGCTCCGGCCTCGGAGATTCCGCCCGAACGCCCCGGATCGATCCGCTCCACGCCCCTTCCGGGACTCCAACCGCCCCTCGATTCGCCTCCGGGGGCCGGGGCGAAGGTCGCCGCGCCCTCGGTTTCCGCCGCCCCCCAGGTCAGGACCGCGGCCCCCGCGGCATCCACGGGGATCTCCCAGGCTCCCCGCAGGAGCCCCTCCGCCGCGCCCCGCGCCGCTCCCCCTCCCCCGCCCGCCCGCAGCCGGGGACTCGAACATCCCTCCCTCCAGGAACACCGGGATTCGATCATCCGCAGGATCGCTCTCGCCCTCTCCCGCGAGGGAGGTGAAATGCACCTCCTCCTCGACCCCCCCGCCCTCGGAAGACTCAGCCTCCAGCTCCAGCTCGAGGGAAGACGCCTGAGACTCAGGATCGGGGCGGAGAAGAGGAGCGTCGCGGACCTCCTTCGGACCTCGACCGAGGATCTTTCCCGGATGCTCCGGATCCAGGGTCTCGAGATCGCGGACCTCGAGATCTCGACTCAGGACCGGAAGACGGGGAACGAGGAGGCCCGGGACTTCGAACGCAGACATCCGGGATCCCGCCTCGACGCCTCGAACGGCACGCGACGTGCGGACCTGCTCCCGCCGCGGGAGAAGATCCGCTTCGTCGCATTCTCCGACAGCGGCATCGACCTCATCGTCTGAAAACAGGAATCGACCATGGAAACGACGGGCATCGGAGGAGCTTCGGGCGGAGCCAACATCTTCGCGACGAAGCGGACCAAATACGCCGAAAACCCCTTCCTCAAGCTCCTGATCACCCAGCTCCGGGCCCAGTCCCCGCTCGATCCGGTGGACAACGGGAGCATGATGACCCAGATGAGCCAGCTCTCCTCGATGGAGCAGCAGAAGGAGCTGAACGACAATCTCCTGAACCTCCTCCAGTTCCAGGGGGCCCTGGCCCGCATGAACGGGCTCAGCCAGGGCGCCTCGATGATCGGGAAGCAGGTCGAGTTCATCGACGGCGAGAAAGGAACCCGCAAGAAGGGCGTGGTCGAGTCCGTCTCCGTGAACGAGCAGGGCGAGATCATGCTGCGGATCCAGGGCAAGGACCACCCCCTCGCCAGCGTCGTCGCGATCCTCGCGGGCCGGACCCCGAAGAAGTCCGGCGGAAGCTCCAAGTAGGCATCCCCTCGCATCCCCATCACCAAGCCATCGAGAATCTACAGGAAGAAGAGAAGAAATGGTCAGCACCTCACTGTTCACCGGCCTGTCCGGAATGCGCGCGCAGCAGAAGTTCATCGACGTCATCGGTAACAACCTGGCGAACGCGAACACCCCCGGCTTCTGGGGGTCACGGGTGACATTCTCCGATCTTCTCTCCTCGACGATCTCGCCCGGCCAGGGCCCCAGCGGACTCCGCGGAGGCATCAACCCCAAGCAGGTGGGGCTCGGCGCCCAGGTGAGTTCGATCGACCCGAACACGAACCAGGGCACCTTCCTGAACACCGGCCGGCCCCTGGACGTGGCGATGAAGGGTCGGGGCTTCTTCGTCCTGACCGACGGCGTTTCGAACTACTACACGAGGGTCGGCGCCTTCGGCGTCGATTCGAACCGGAACCTCGTAGATCTGAGGACCGGCATGCAGGTCGTGAGTTCCGACGGGAACAACATCCAGGTCCCTCTGACCGGAACCCTTCCGGCCAACTTGACGAGTTCGATCTCCTTCGAGGGTTCGCTCCCCGCGAAGGTCACGGGCCCCCTGGCCGAGGTCGTCTCCTCCTCATCCCCCTACTACGAGGGAACCGCCGCCGCGAAGACGAGCACCAAGACCTTCTCCTCTCCGATGGATCTCTCGTCCTTGAACAACAAGACGATCAAGATCACGGTCAACGGGGGCTCGCCGCAGACAGTCACCTTCAACGATGCGAACTTCGGTGGAAGCCTCGCCAGCGTCACCTTCGCGGAATTCATCTCGGGGATCGAGGGGCAGACGAACGGGATCAGCGTCACTGAATCCGGAGGCGTCTTCCGGTTCGCCACGGACAAGGTCGGAAAGGACGCCTCGATCAAGTTCGACCACGGAAACGACACGACGACCCTCTCGTTCCTCGGCCTGGACACGGTCCTCGCATCGGGAACCCAGTCGGCTGCCAAGAGTACGACGGATCTGAACCTCCTGACGATCAACAACACCGACTACAACTCGGGAGACACGATCCAGATCTCGGGGACGGATCCTCAGGGGAACAAGGTCGCCGGAACGTTCACCTACGGGTCCTCGAACGACGGCACGACCCTCGGCGACCTGGTGACCTTCATCAACTCGCTCTACAGCAGCGGAGCGGCGACCGGCGCCACCGCGGCGATCGCATCGGACGGCACGATTACCTTGACCTCGAACACGCAGGGAGAGGCGAGCCTCTCCCTCTTCATCGCCGACGGCACGTCGAAGACCAAGACGAACTACACCTCCTTCAAGGTCACGACGGACGGGACCGGCCCGGACACGGTGACGACCTCGATCGACGTCTACGACAGCCTGGGCCGGGCGCATCCCGTCACGATGACCTTCACCCGTGACAGCTCGGACCAGAAGGTCTGGCATCTCAAGACGGAGATGGACGCATCGGAAGGAACAATCGTGGATGCGACCGTCAACGAGATCCGATTCAACGCGGATGGTTCCTTCAACGTCGTAACGGGCACGGACTCCAGCATCTCGTTCCAGTTCAACGGAATCCCGACGACACAATCCGTCCAGCTCGATTTCGGCACGTCTTCCTCCTTCGATGGACTCAGCATGCTCGGAGACAAGGCGACGGCCGCCGCGACGGACCAGGACGGCTACGCGGCCGGCACTCTCCTGAACGTCGCTTTCAACGAATCGGGTGAGCTGCAGGGCTTCTACTCCAACGGCCAAAACAGCAACATCTCGACCCTTCGGATCGCATTGTTTCCGAACGAAGGGGGGTTGAACCGGATCGGGGACACCCTGTTCCTCGAATCGCCGAACTCCGACAACGCGATCCTCACGACGGCGGGAAACGCCGGAGCCGGCGTCATCGTCTCGGGGGCCCTCGAGAACTCGAACGTTGACATCGCCGAGGAGTTCGTGCGCCTGATCGAGGCGCAGCGTGGATTCCAGGCGAATGCCCGCGTCATCACGACTACGGACCAAGTGCTCGCGGAAATGCTCAACATCGTCCGTTGATCCGGAGGCCGCCCCAAGATGGACACCGCCCAATTGAGTCTCGCATCCAGCCTCCAGGCCCTCATCAAGAAGCAGAATTCGATCTCGAACAACCTGGCCAACCTCTCCTCGACGGCCTTCAAGAGACGTGTCGGGGCCTTCGAACCCTTCGCGATCCAGTTCGACAAGGCCAGAGGCGAGACTTTGCCGATTCCGAGATTCCGCGAATACGGGGATCTCTCGCAGGGGGACATCCGCTTCACGAACAACCCTCTCCATATCGCGATCCAGGGGGAGGGTTTCCTCAGGGTCCGGAACCCCGGCAACGACACTACGAACTTGTTCACCCGTGTCGGCACTCTGACGGTCGACCCGAACGGGCGTCTCATCACCCAGGGCGGATTCGAAGTTCTCGATTCTTCCCTCCGCCCTGTCACACTTCCTCCGGGTTCCACGCCGAGGATCTCGAGCCGAGGCGAGATCACTGACGAGTCATCGGGGACGCAGGCGGGGACGATCGGACTCTGGAGATTCGAAGACAAGGGGAAGCTCTTCCCTCTGGGGGCCGGGCTGTTCCTTCCGACCGCAGCCTCCGGGACTCCCGAGATCGACCGCTTCTCTCTGATTCAGCAACGCAATCTGGAGAACAGCAACGTCAACAGCCTCCAGGAGCTGGTCGGAATGATCTCCGTCCAGCGCCACTTCGAGACTGTGGCCCGCGCCCTGAGCATGATCGAGCAGGTCAACGACCAATTGAACCAGTTGGCACGCGGCTAGCGGGTGACCCACAGGTGCTTCCTTCCTTCACGGACACGGGAAAACGCAACGGAGAACGACCGTGATCAAGAGCCTGTATACCGCAGCCACGGGCATGAAGGCCCAGCAGACCTACGTCGACGCGATTTCCAACAATCTCGCGAACGTCAACACCGCCGGCTTCAAGAAGATCCAACCTACCTTCCAGGATCTTCTCTACGTGACCCTCAAGTCGCCGGGCATCGACACGGCGAACGGAACCCCGAATCCCGTCGGCATCCAGCTCGGCTCGGGCGTCAAGATCTCGGGCACGACAATGAACTTCGAGTCTGGAAACCTCGAGGGAACGAACCGGAAACTCGATGTCGCAATCAAGGGAGACGGGTTCTTCCAGGTTCAGGTGCCGGACGGATCCATCGCCTACACGAGGGACGGACACTTCCAGGTCGACAGGGATCGGCGGCTCGTGACCGTCGACGGGCTCCGCCTCATCCCGGACATCCAGATCCCCGCCGACACGATCCAGATCAGTATCGGCCGGGATGGTCAGGTCGAGGTCGTCCAGGCCTCCAGCACCGACAAGTCGACCCCCTTGGGCAAGCTCCAACTTGCCCGCTTCGTCAACCCTTCCGGACTCCTCTCCCTCGGCGGCAACCTCCTGAGAGCCACCGAGGCCTCCGGATCCCCACTGATCACTGATCCCGGGACGCAGGGGACCGGAGAACTCCAGCAGGGCTTCCTCGAACGTTCAAACGTCGAGGTGGTCAGCGAACTGGTCAACCTCATCGTCGCGCAGCGGGCCTACGAGGTTAACAGCCGCGCGATCCGCTCCAGCGACCAGATGCTCAGCCAAACCACGAACATCGTGAGGTGACCGATGATCTTTCCGGCAACGGTGATCCTATCCGGAATCTTCTTCCTACCCGTCCAGAAGGATTCGAAGGAGGCGGACCGCCCCCAGGCCTCCGCCCCGGAGGTCCGTTTGACCCTCCGCTCCGACGCGAGGATCCGCGGGCACGAGATCCTTCTCGGGGACCTCGCGAGGATCGAGACTCGTGACAGGGAGTTCGCGGACACCCTCGCCGATATCCGGCTCGGGCGCGCGCCCCGGGGCAGATGGGCGCGGTGGATCGGACCGCGGGAAATCCGGGAGGCTCTGGTCCGGCACGGGGTTCGGCGGGACAAGGTCACGATCTTCGGCGCACAGAGGGTCCAGGTCTCCTCGATCCAGGAGCGGATCGAACCCGAAGTCCTCCTCCGCACGGCCGAGAGCACGCTTCGGGCACTTCTGCGGGACGAGGGGGAGACGGACGCGACCTGGGAGCCGCTGTCCCGTCCCGCCCCGGCGATCGTGCCGGCCGGACGTCGTTCGAGCGAACTCGTCGCACAACTTCCGACCGGCAGGCTCCAGACCGCGTCCGCCTTCTTCCGGGTCGATGTCAAGATCGACGGAGAGACCGTGACCTCGGTTCCCGTCTCCTTCCGGATCCACCGGTATCGGGAGGCCCTCGTCGTCGTCCGGCCGATCCGGAAGGGCGATCCCGTCGGTCCCGACTCCCTGACGACGAGAAGGATCGACGTCGCGGGGAGGGCTCAGCCCTCCTACCGCTTCGCCGGGGAAGTCTCGGGTCTGGTCGCCGCGCGGGATCTGCGACCGGGAACGATCCTCTCCCCCTCGGACCTGAGCCGACCGGCCCTCGTCCGGCGGGGCGACCAGGTCACCGTCGTCTCGATCTCGGGAAAGGTCCGTATCACGACTCAGGGCATCGCCCAGAGGGACGGATCCAAGGATCAGGTCATCCCGGTCCGTATCGGAGCCCGCCCCGCACCGATTTTCGCCAGGGTCTACGGCACCGGCATCGTCCTGGTCACTCCCCCCGCACGGAGGGTCTTCGGAGGAACTCGATGAAACCCTTCTCCGTCAAACGACTCATGTCCGCCCTTTTCCTCCTGGCCGCGGGTTGGATCGCGGGAACGGCGCAGGCCCAGTCCCTCTTCGCGCGTGCGAGGAAGGCCGGAGGCGTCCACAACCTGATCGCCGACCACACCGCCCGGGCGATCGGGGACATCCTGACGATCCTGATCAAGGAAGAGCACTATGTCATCCAGGAGGACAAGACCGCCCGGTATGCGAAGACCTCGCTCGCAGCGAGTCTCGAATCCTTCGACATCAAAACCAACGCCTTCAAGGCGGGCATCCTCCCCGACATAGACATCCGGTCGAACAGGATCCAGGAAGGAAAGGCCAAACAGGAACGCGATACGACCTTCGAGGCACGCGTCGCGGTGACCGTCGCGGACGTCCTGCCGAACGGGAATCTCGTCATCCGCGGCCAACGTGCAATCTTCGTCGACGACGAAGAGAAGATCCTTCGGCTCTCCGGAGTCATCCGCCAGGTCGACATCACGGCCGAGAACACGATCGAGTCGAGCCAGGTCGCCGAGGCTAAGGTCTCCATCATCGGGAAGGGAAAGAACTCCGAGTTTAACTCGCGAGGCCCGATCGGGAAGTTGATCGAAACCGCCTGGTGGCTGGTCTGGCCTTTCTGAACCCCATTCGTCCCCGAGCGACCGAGTGAACATGCGAACATTCCTTCCGATCCTCGCCCTCCTGCTCACGGGCCCGATCCTGACGGGCCAGGCGCCTTCGCCCTCCCCGCGGCCGGGGTCCTCGCCCACCCTCTCGGAAAATCCCAAGGTCGAAACAGGCGCTTCCCAGGACCTTCGCCCCGCCGGCAAGAACCCGCCTCCTCCGGCGACCGCCCCCGCCAAAGGGGGAGAACCCTCCCTCAGGCTCGCCGAGATCCTCCAGATCCAGGGGGTCCGAAAGAACCGCCTGGAGGGGATCGGAATCGTCACAGGGTTGAAGGGGACAGGCGATGGAACCGTCGCCGCCCGCCAGGCTCTCGTCAACTACCTGGCCAGGCGGGGAATGAGGGTTCGCACGGACGCTGTCGCCTCGGGGAACATAGCCCTCGTCCGCGTGGAAGCCGAACTCCCCCCTTTCGCCCATCACGGCACGAACCTGGACGTGCTCGTCTCCTCGATCGGGGAGGCGACCTCGCTTCGCGGAGGAACGCTGCTCACGACCGAACTGCGTGACGCCTACGGGAACGAGGTCTACGCCCTCGCCGGCGGCCCGTTGATCATCGGGGGTTTCCAGGCCAAGGGTTCGAACGCGAAGGTCACGAGGAACCACCCGACCGTCGCCTCGATCCCCTCGGGGGGGATCTGCGAGCCGACGGTCGAGGACCTCGACCCCGAGATCCTCAACGAACGAGGTGAACTCTGCTTCACGGTCCGGAAACACTCCTTCGAGACGACCCGCCGGGCCGTCCAGGCCATCAACGAATATCTCCTCTCGAAGAACATCGGCTTCGCGAAGATGACCGACAAGAACCTGATCACCCTCAGCCTGGACCCGTCCTCCAAGGACGAGGACGCGCTGAACAGGGTCGTCGCGGACATCTTCAAGATCCGGATCACCCCCGCGCCCACCGGGAGGGTCGTCCTCGATGAAAAGACCGGAACGATCATCCTTGGCGAGAACGTCCGGATCAGCCCCTGCATCGTCCAGGTCGCGGACCTGACGATCCAGGTCACCGAGGATGAATACGTGAGCCAGCCTCTGCCCGGCATCAGCGAGGGCACGACCGAAAAGGTCACCCGAACGACGATCGACGTCATCGTCAAGGGCGACAAGCCCAAGAAGATCGGGGGAGGAGGGAGTCTGCGCGACCTTCTCGAATCCCTCCAATCGCTCGGGATCGACGGTCAGAAGATGATCACGGTCCTCCAGAGGCTCCATGAAGCCGGATACCTGCACGCGGAACTCGTCGTGAAATGATCGTGAAGGCCCACAGCCCGTCCCCCGCAGCCCCGAACAGCGGAATCCTCCGCACCCGGAAGGGGCCCACCCGCGCGGAAGCTGAGAAGGCCGCCTCGGGCCTCGAGTCCCTCTTTCTCAAGATGCTCGTCCACAGGATGCGCAAGAACGCGGAATCCTTCGGGGAAGGCCTCTTCGGAAAGGGTCCTGGATCGGGAATCCAAAGCTCTCTCTACGATTCCCTCCTCGCCGGACGTCTCGCGGACTCGAAGGGGACGGGACTCAAGGAAGTCCTCCTCAGGGACTGGGAATCCAAGGGGTGGATCCCCTCCGAGGAGGTCGAGGCCGACGAGAAGAAGGAGGCCGGCGGGGAGGCCGCCAGGAACGCGAAAACGATCCGATTCGGATTCGAACGAGAGGGGAGGGAACGATGACCGTCCATGACATGACGATCCGTGATCTCGTACGGACCCTGGCCGGAATCCTCGAGGAACAGGCCATCGCCGTACGGAAGTTGGCGAAGGACCTCCGCGGGGAGCGTGAGAACTTCCTCTCGGTTCGAGGCGGAGGGCTGGAAGCTCTCCACAGCCGGCTCGAGGAACGCGCGGCGGAGAGCCTCGACCTCGAGGCCCGGCGGAGGGAATGCGTCGTGGAACTCTGCCGCAGGCTCGGGATCGGACTTTCGAATCCCAGGGTTTCACTCTTGGCGGCCGCGCTCGAGACGGGACTCGCTCGACCGCTCTCGAGAGCGGCCCGGCGGGCCAAAGAAGCGGCCGAGGAACTGGAGGTGGAACTCCGGGTCGGGAGGGACCTGCTCGAGTGGTCGGCGTCCTGCCAGGAGGGTCTGGTTCGCAGTCTAACCGGAGAATACGCGGAGGTCGGGTACGGGCCCGACGGCAGGAAGACAAGGAACGGAACTTCTCTTCTGGATGCGAGGGTCTGAAGGAGGATCACGATGGCATTCGGACTGGGATTCGGAATCGGTCTTCGCGGACTCAATGCCGCGAGGTTGGCGATGCAGATCGCCGGCCAGAACGTCGCGAACGCGAACACCCCCGGTTACACCCGCCAACGGGCGATCTTCGGGTCCACACTCCCCGTGACCATCGGAAGGGGGCTCTATGTCGGCACCGGCGTCCAGGTCGAGACGATCGATCGTGTCCTCGATTCCCGACTGGACGCCCGGATCCGGACCCAGAACGGCCTGTTCGGAGCCGCATTCACCGATTTCCGGAGGCTCTCCGAGATCGAGGGGATCTTCGGAGAACCGGGAACCGGCGGGATGACGAGCCTCTTCAACGAATACTTCTCCTCCGTCGACAAGCTCCGAAGCGACGCGGGGAGCCGAGCCCTCAGAGGGGGAATGTTGCAGGCCTCGAAGAGCCTGACGAGCGGTTTCAACCTCCTCGCGGAGAGGTTCCAGGCCCTGGGCGGCGACACGATCGATGAAGTGCGCGGGCTCTTGAAGGACGTGAACCGCTACGCGGAGGAGATCGCCTCCCTGAACAACAAGATCGTCACCCTCGAATCCAACGGGAACCCCGCCAACGACCTCCGAGACCGGAGGGAAGCGGTGATCAAGGACCTCTCCCGACTCATGGACACCCAGGCGGTCGAGCGGAAGAACGGAAGCTTGGACATCCTCGCCGGAGGGTATCTCCTCGTCTCCGGAGGCAACGCCTCGACGCTCAAGGCCGGAAAGGACGCCGCGAACCGGACGAGAATCTTCATCGGGGAAACCTCGGCTACGATCCGGCCCTCCCAAGGGAGGATCGCGGCCCTCATCAGGAGCGAGTCGCAAGTCCTGCCCGGGATCACATCCAGCTTGGACAAGCTCGCCTTCAACCTCGCTCTCGAAGTCAACCGTATCCATACGACCGGAATGCCGAAATCCGGGCCGTTCACATCCCTGGTCTCCGAGAACCCGATCAAGGACGGGGACGGGGACGGGGACTTTGCGGACGAACTCCTTGGTTTCGGCGGATTCCCCTTCGAGGTCTCGAAGGGCGAGCTTTGGATCGCCGTCTCGGACCTGAAGACCGGAAACATCGAACGGACCCGGATCACTGTCAGCCCGAACGAAACGACCCTGGGGGATTTCGCCGCGCAGATCTCGAAGATCGCCAACCTCAACGCATCCGTGGATCCGACCGGCCGGCTTCGAATCCAGGCGGACGAGGGATTCGGTTTTGATTTCAGCAACCGGCTGGATTCCGCTCCCAATTCGAAGGGAACCTTCGGGAGCGCCTCGGCGACCTTGGGCGGGTCGAAGTCCGGTCCCTTCGAATTCAGCACGACTCCAGCAACCTTCACGGTCACCGTGGATGGAGGGAGCCCGGCGACGATCACGTTGAACTCCACGGACTTCAAGGTCCCGTCCTCCGTCGAAGCGGACGAACTCGTGGATGTCTTGAACAAGAAGTTCCAAAGCGCCTCCTTGAGCCTCGAGGCGGTCGCGATCGGCGATAACATCTCCTTCAAGACGAACTCCGCCGGATCCACGTCTTCCCTCCTCGTCACGGACGGAACCAACGGCCCGATTGCCAGACTCGGCATTCCGACCGGCCTCACCGCCACAGGGCGTTCCGGGACCGTGGCCGTCTCGATCTCCGGGACCTTCAGCGGCGACTCGAACGGAAACTTCCGCTTCGTTCCGGAAAGCGACGGAACGATCGGCATCACGAAGGATCTCAAGATCGCGGTCTACAACGACCAGGGGACCAAGATCGCGAGTCTCTCGGTCGGGAAGGGTTACAGCTACGGGGACGAACTCGAGGTCGCCGACGGCGTCAAGGTCTCCTTCGGCCCCGGAGACGTCTCCGCGACGAACGGGGACCAGTTCGGACTCGAGACTTTGGTCGACGGGGACACATCCGACGTTCTGGTTGCCCTGGGCCTGAACATCTACTTCACCGGATCCAAAGCCTCGGACATCGGCGTCTCCGAACGCCTCGAAACCGATCCCGATCTCATCGCGGCCGGGCTCACGCAGGCCGCGGGCGACAGTCAGAACCTCGCGAAGATCTCCGCCCTCCGGGGAGCTGCCTTCACTTCCCTGGACGGCAACGATCTCGAAGGTTTCTACGCAGACCTCGTTAGTGACGTGGGCTTCGAGACGAAGAAGGCTTCCGACCTCCTTGAGAGCCAGGACAGTCTCCTCAAGTTCCTGGAAAACCAGCGCGAGTCGGTCAGCGGGGTGAACCTGGACGAGGAGATGGTCGATCTCGTTCGTTTCCAACAGTCCTTCGAGGCCAACTCCCGCTTCATCAACATCGTTTCGGAGATGACCCAGACCCTAATCAACCTGGGGAGGTAGCGATGGATATCCGGATCACCCAGAACATCCTCCTGAACAACGCCATTCGGGACATCACGAGGAACTCGGTCCGTCTGAACCTCTACCGCGAACAGTTGAGCACGGGGCGCAGGGTCAACAGGCCCTCCGACGATCCTTCGGCCTTCCTCAGGATCATCCCTCTAACAAACGAAATCGCCGGAGTGCAACGATTGCAGAAGAATGCGGTGCTTGCCAAGGACATGCTCAACACCGCCTCCTCAGCCTTCCTGGACGCCTCCGAGATCATGGCCGAAGCCCGGAAGATCGCCGTCCAGGGGGCGAACGGGACGCTGAGCGCCTCGGACCGGAGAACCCTCGCGAGTTCGACCGATCAGCTCCTCAAGCAGATGGTCGGTCTCGCGAACTCCAGACTCGGCGACCGCTATCTCTTCGCCGGTACGGCCACTTCGATCCTTCCCTTCGAGCTGAAGAACGGGAAGGGCGGCACCTCCGTCTCCTACAAGGGCAACGACGACAGCGTCAACGTCGAGGTCGCCCCCGGCGTCGAAACCGCCATCACCTCCTCGGGAAAGGCGCTCTTCATGAAGCACTCGAGGACCCAGACGACCTTCTCGGGATCGACCGGAGCCAAGGCCGGCTCGGGAACGGACAGCGGGAAGGGCCAGCGCATCCTCCTCGTCGAGCACACGGGCTTCTCCGGACTTCCCTCGGGAATCAGCGCAGGATCCTCCTCCACGACCGCGCTGGGAAATCTGAGCTTCACGATCACGACCGGAGGCATGAACACGATCTCGATCGGAGGCGGCCCCCCCGTCGTCTTCGACTCCTCGAGCACCGATCTCCAGATCCCGACAGGGAACGGCGGCGTCGTCTACCTGAACATGAGCACCTACACGGGTGGTTCCGCCGCGGGGACGTTCACCTCGACGGGAAGGATGAGCTGGGACGGCGGGCAGTCCTACACGGCGATCGATTTCTCTTCCTCCAACCAGCAACTCGTCCATGCGGATACCGGCGAGGTGCTGAACGTGGATTCGACGGGAATCGTCAAGACCGGGAAGGACCTCGTGACCTTCGGGGGGACCTTCGACCCCTTCAACGTCCTGATCGCCCTGCGGGATCTCCTCGAGAACGACGCGGGGCTTCCGGTGGACGAACAGCAGAAGCGCCTGACCTCCCTGATCGGGGAGATCGAGGCTGTCACCGAACACGTTCTCGAAGGACTCCGTGATCTCGGCGCGCGCAGCGCTCACCTCGACCTTACCGAGAGTCGGATGTCTCGCCTCGAACTCTCGATGCAGGAGTCCTTGAGCCGGGACCAGGACATCGACCTCTCCGAGGTCATCCTGAAGATGACCCAGCGGGACACGTCCTACCAGGCCTCCCTCGCAGTCGGGGCCAAGGTCATCACGACCTCCCTGTTGGACTTCCTCAGGTAGGAGACGCCGATGACCGACCCCCTCGAAATCCGAAGCCCGTCCCTCCCGAAAGTCGGAGAAACGCCTCCCCTCTCCGGGAACTGGAAAGGGGAAGGCCCTGGACGAGGATTCCAGGACCTCCTCGAAACGATCCAGCGGCTCCGGCTCGGCGGCGAGGTTCTTCCGGCGGCCGAGGATCCGGTACGCTCCCTCGAGGAGGCCCTCGGAAACGCGGGCGAGGCGCACCGGAAGATCATGGACCTCTCCCGGGAACTCGAGTCCGCCTTCCGTCGGGCGCTCGGAGACTCCTGATCCGGGAGCACGATGGGACCCTCACTCTCCCCGGCGCCGAACCTCCTGCGGCTTCCTTCCCGAACCCTTCCCGAGGCCTGGATGCGGAGCCTGGAAGCCTGGCTCCGCCCCTCCGCCGAATGCCCTCTCGCCCGTGAATACCCCTCGGTCTTCGCCCCCTCCGCGAAGGCCGTCTCCTTCGTCCTTCACGATGAGGCCGGGCTCCTCGCCCACGCGGCCGTCCTCGAAACCGAGGCGGTCACCCTTGCCGGCCCGGAGATCCTCTGGATGGTCGGTTCAGTCGTCGTCGCCCCCGAGGCGAGAAGGAAAGGACTCTGCCGCCGATTGTTCCGCTCCCTCCTCGAGGAACACCGCCGATCGCGGGCCGCCCATCTCCTTCTCTGGTCCGAAAAGCACGAGTTCTACGCGAAGCTGGGACTCGAACCCGTCGGGACCGAACGGATCCTGACCCTCGCCTCCGAGGCCGGAACCCCTTCCCGCCGCACCGCATCCCGATCCGCCGTCCCCGCCGACCTGCCGGGGCTCGCCTCCCTCCATGCAAGCAAGCCCTCGAGGATCCGCCGCGACGAGGGGCTTTGGGAGGCCTTCCTCCGGATCCCCCGCTGCGAGATCCTGGTGCGCGGTCCGACCGGAGGCCCCTCGGCCTACGCGGTCCTGGGCAAGGGGCTCGACTTCCCCGACACGATCCACGAGATCGGCGGTCCCCCCCGGGAACTCGCCGGTCTGGTCCTCGAGATCCTCGATCGCCGGCGGCGGCCGACCGACCTCCTGTTACCTCCGGGTTTCGGAGAACTCGAACGGATCCTCGCGCCCCGGATCCTGGAGGCGCGGACCGGAATCCTCGGGCTCGGACTCACGAAGACCGCCTGGCCCCCGGACCTCTACGTCGAGGGCCTGGATTCGATCTGAATCCCCGGCCGGTAGCGCGTGGGATCGGGAAGGCCGGCCTCCCGAAACCCCCGGGCGCGGAGGAGGCAGGCGTCGCAGGATCCGCAGGCCCTCCCGCTCTCGTCCGGATCGTAGCAGCTCGTCGTCCTGCCGAGGTCGAGGCCGAGATCCCGAGCGGCGAGGACGATCTCCTTCTTGCTCATCTCGAGCAGGGGGGCGACGAGACGCGGGGCCCTCCCCCCCTCGACCCCGACCCTCGTAGCGAGGCCCGCCAGGGCCTGGAAGGCGCGCAGGAACTCCGGACGGCAATCGGGATACCCCGAATAGTCGACCGCGTTGACTCCGCACCAGATCTCCGAGGCGCCCGCGACCTCGGCATGGGCGAGAGCGAGGGCAAGGAAGATCGTGTTCCGCGCGGGAACGTAGGTCGCGGGAATGCCCCCGCTACCTGGATCCGCGGCCTTCGGAACGGGGAGGTCGCCGGTCAAGGCCGAGCCCCCGATCGCATCCAGGGAAACGCTTACGATCCGGTGCTCCTCGACTTCGTAGTCCGCGGCCAGGGCGCGCGCGGCCGCGAGTTCGGCCGCGTGCCGCTGCCCGTAGGAAACGGTGAGGGCATGGACGGCGCGCCCCTTGGCCTTCGCCAGGGCGAGGCAGGTCGCCGAATCCAGGCCGCCGCTCAAGAGAAGGACCGCCCGGTCTCCGGAGTCCGGAATCGCGAAGCCCCCGCTCATCTCCCCGCCTCGAGTTCCAGGACGAGGAGCCGGCCGGCTTCGAGGCGCAGCTCGCGGCGACGCTCCCCCCAGTGGAGGACGGCGGAGCCGAAGCGGCGGCTGACCAGCAGGAATCGACCCTCGCGATCCGTGACGGATCGGAGGACCTCCTCGGGTCGGGCGCCCCGCACCTGGATACGGAACGGCTTTCCGGGAACCGCGGGCTCGAGACCTCCCCCGGAGACCGCGAGACCGATCGGAACTCCGGATATCGGCGTCCCCCCCGATCCGAGGATCCGCCCCCGGACGACGGCGATCAGACCGAGGGCGAGTTGACGGTCCCGATTCTCCGGCACGAGGAGGAACCGATCGGGAAGTGGTTCCCACCGGGGCCGCAGGATCTCCACGTACGGCAAATAGCCTGGAAGGCTCAGACGCAGGAGAACCACCATCTCGAGCGGAATCTCGAAAACGAGGACACCGTCCTCCATGCTCTGGATCCCTTGCTTGCGCCTTATCCCCTCGACGGTCAGGCGCACCCCAGCCAGGGGCCGCAGGCTCCCGGCCTCGCAGACGATGGCCCTGGCATTGCGCCGCGGCAGGGCCCGGAGTCGCACGACGACGGCCTCCCGGCCCCCGATCTCGACCTTCCTCGAGGTCTGCGCGTACCCCTTGGCGGCCACCGTCATGAGCGGAACCCCCCGTTCCCGGACCCCGCGGAACCGCACGAAGCCGTCCTCCTCGGTGAAGGCCTCCCGCACCAGGGGCCCGTTCGTATCCTTCCATTCGAGACGGACCCGGGCCCCCTCGATCGGCTCGGCCTCCCCGCTCTGCACGAGGACGTCGAGGACCCCGCCCTTGTGGAAGCGAAGGCGGCAGACCCGGTCTCCTCCCGGACCGACCCGGCAGGAAGCCTGAGCGATCCACTCCTCCCCGAAGCGGGCCCGGATCTCGTATTCCCCCCGGTGCGGGAGCACGAGCACCCCGCCTCCGGGAGGAAGGGTCAAGGGGGCGGCGTCCCCGACGAACCAGGCGCGATCCCCGGTCGCGCACTGGGGGATCAGGATCGAATGGAGTTCCCAGGCCTCCCGCAGTTCGGAGGGAATGCGATGCCCCGTCCCTCTCGCGGCCGTCGGAAAGGAGCGGGGCGATTCACGGGCCTCCCCGCGGGGCAGGACCTCGAGTTCGATCCGTCCCTCCGCGGGGGGCTTCCCCCCGCGGAAGGCGGTCTCGACCCGTATCGGAATGGAATAGACATCCCGAAGCAGGTCGACCTCGACCTGCTTCCCCACGCGGAGCGCCCGCCTTCCCGAGGCGGGGATCAAACGCGCGAAGAGCCCGGGCCCCCAGAGAACGAGAGCGCCCGGTTCGGCCCCGCGGAAGACCAGGACCCCCCGGGCGTCGCTCGTCCCGACGTTCTTCCCGGCCTCCATGTCGAAGGCCCGCACCCCCTCGATCCGTCTCCCGCCTAGAACCTCCCGGCACACGAGGGAAGCGACCCGTCCGCCGGGGGGATCCTCCGGGTTCTCCGCCCTCACTCGTTTGACTGGTATCCGGACCGCATCCCCGGATTCCTCCGGGCTCTCGCGCGGATCGTAGGGCGCATCGAGAACGGGCCCCTCCCCCCCATCCGGATCGGCGGCTTCCCCCCGCCCCAGGATCGAAGGCAGGAGGATGCCGGCGGCCAGAAGGGTCAGAAACCCCGCGAAGACGGCCATCCCCCCCCTCTTGGTCCCGCCCTTCCGATGCGTTCTGTTCTCTTCCTTCAAGGGATCAACGCCGGGCCCCTCCTCCGGCGGGCCTCTTCCCGGCCGGCCGGCTCGCGGGATCCGCCCCGGCCTTCCTCGTCTTCGGGGCCTTCTTGGCCTGGATCATGACGGCGGTCGCGGTGACCTGGATCATGTCGACCGGTTTCGTGATCTTCTTCGCCGCCTCGTGGTCCCCGGCGTCCTCGGCAAGGTGGCGGGCCATCTCGACTGACATCTTGGTCTTCTTCGCGACTCCCTCGAGAAAGACGGGACGGCCTTCCGCTCCTTTCTTCGGAACGAAGAACGCGTAGTCCTTGAAACGGACGTAGATCTTCGCATCCCCCTTCCGGACCCACATCCAGCAGCCCTTCTTCGCGCAGGTCTTGTGGACCGTTCCCCGGAGCCGGATCGGTTTCCCAGCCAGTTTGTCGATGTTCTTCACGAGTTCGGCCGGATCGAAGACCGGCAGGTTTTTCTTCGTGAAGGCCGCGCCGCTGACCTGGAAGCGCCCGAGATTCGGGATCGTGATCCACCTTGGCTGAACGACGAGACCGGGTTTCCCGGCCTTCCGGGAAGCGGGACGGCTCGAGGGTTTCGAGGCGGGCCCCTCCTGGGCCGAGGCGAGGGCCGGAAGGAGGAGGGCGATGAGAAAGGGAAAGAGGACTGGGCTCATTCGATGCTCCTGGGGGGGGTCACGCCCGAGCCCCGCCTCCCGGAAGAGCCATGGGGCGCATTTCGAAGCGAGGCAGTATAGCATCCGTCCCCGATGGACCTCCCCACCTTCGACCCTGACGGCCCGGGAAGCGGCGAGGGGATCTTCGGGCTTCCGTTCGACGTCAAAAAAGCCGCCGTCCGCATCCTGCCGGTCCCCTTCGAGGCCACCTGCTCCTACGGAGCGGGGACCGCGGGGGCGCCCGAGGCGGTCCGGCGCGCGAGCCTCCAGGTCGATCTCGACGACCCCGACTTTGGAGCGGTCTGGAAGGCCGGTCTCGCGCTCGATCCTCCGCCCGAGGGCTGCGCGGAAGCTTCGCGGGCCGCCCGGGAAGCCGCCCTCGTCTCCCTCGAGGGGGGACGAAGCCCCGGCGACATCGAGGCCCTGCGCCGGAAAGTGGACGAGGCCGGAGCGGCCCGCACCGCCGCGGTCCGGTCCTGGACGGCGGAACGGCTCCGGGAGCGGGTGGTCCCCGCGATCCTCGGAGGGGACCATTCCTGCGCCCTCGGAGCCCTGCAGGCCCTCGGGGCCGAGGGAAGGTTCTCGGTCCTGCAGATCGACGCCCACATGGATCTGCGACCGGCCTACGAAGGATTCGCGGAAAGCCACGCCTCGGTCATGTTCAACGCGCTGGAAACCTGCCCGGATCTCGAACGCCTTGTCCAGGTCGGCGTCCGCGACCGCTCCGGGAGCGAACGCCGCATCGCCCGCGAAAAGGATGACCGGATCCATGTCGAAGAGTGGAGCGACTGGAACACAGCCCTCTGCGAGGGCCACGGTCTTTCTTCTCTCCTCGAAAGAGCCTTCGCCCCCCTTGGGCCACGGGTCTGGGTCAGCTTCGACATCGACGGCCTCGACCCCTCCTACTGCCCGCGGACCGGAACTCCGGTCCCCGGGGGACTGGGGTTCGACCAGGCCGTGTTCCTGCTCCGGCGCCTCGCCGCCTCGGGCCGCAGGATCCTCGGCTTCGACCTCTGCGAGGTCGGAACTCCGGACGAGGAGGAAGGGGCCGGCCCCCACGCCTCCTACGACGCGATCGTCGGAGCGAGGCTCCTCTACAAGCTCTGCGGGGCGGCGCTCCGTTCCCGGGGACAGGGTTGACCGACGATGCCGGACCTCTTCCTCTTCCGCCATGGAACCGCCGAGGAGACGCGCCCGGGCCTCCCCGACCCCGAACGCGCCTTGACTCCGGAGGGCCGGGACCGCTTCGCCCGCGCGGCTCGCTTCTGGGCGCCCTGGTTCCCAGAGGGAACGGTCCTCCTCTGCAGCCCGTACCGCCGCGCGCGGGAGACGGCCGCCCTCCTGCGGGACGCCCTTCCCGGCCACCCGCCGCTCGAGGAGGAAGACCTGCTCGTCCACTGGACCGACCCCCTGGACCTCTGCCGGGCTCTTCCCGAGGCGGAATCGCTCTGCCTCGTCACCCACATGCCCCTCGTCGGACGCCTGGTCTCCATGTTCCTCCTCGGATCTCCGGATCGCGGGTTCCCGGTCGGGAAGGGCATGGGGATCTGGCTCCGGAGCCGGACCCCCTGGAGCACGGGGGGCGGGGCGCGGCTCCTGGCCGCGGTTGCGCAGCGGGCGGCGATCTCCTCCTCGGATCGGGAATCCCGGAGATCGAAGAGGTCCGGCCGCGCATGACCCGCATCGACCTTCTGAAGCTCCGCAAGGTCTTCCCCGGGGGAACCGTGGCCGTCCGGGACCTCGACCTCTCGATCGAATCCGGCGAACTCGTCGTCCTCGTCGGTCCCTCGGGCTGCGGGAAGTCCACGACGCTCCGGATCCTTGCGGGGCTCGAAGCTCCGAGCGGAGGCGAGGTCCGATTCGACGGGGAGAGGGTCGACGACTGGAGTCCGAGACGCCGGGACGTCGCGATGGTCTTCCAGAACTACGCCCTCTATCCCCACATGAACGTGCGGGACAACCTGGCCTTCCCCTTGAGGATGCGGGGGGTCGGAAAGAGGGAGGCCCGGCGGCGTGCCGAGGCGACGGCCGAGCGCCTCGGACTCTTCGAACTTTGCGACCGGAGACCCCGCGAACTCTCCGGCGGCCAGCAACAACGCGTCGCCCTCGGCAGGGCGCTGATCCGCGAACCCCGCGTCTTCCTCCTCGACGAACCCTTGAGCAACCTCGACGCGAAAACCCGAATCGAACTGCGGGAGGAGATCTCGAGACTCCACCGCGAAACCGAGACGACGATGATCCATGTCACGCACGACCAGTCCGAGGCGATGGCCCTCGGCGACCGGATCGCGGTCCTCGACGAGGGCCGGCTCAGGCAGTTCGCCCCGCCCCTCGAACTCTACCGCCGCCCGGTCGACCGATTCGTCGGGGCCTTCATCGGATCCCCGCCGATGTCCTTCCACGAGGCCGAGATCCGGCCGGAAGGGACCTTCGTCGAGGGATGCGCCGTCCCGGGTCTCAGGCTTCCCCGCCCCCGCGTCCTGCTCGGCCTCCGCCCCCGCGAACTCGCGGTCCGGAAACCTGAGGCCTGCGACGAGACCCGGCCGCGGCTCCGCGGCGTCGTCCTCCATCTTGAGGCCCAGGGTCATGAGACCTTCGTCCGCCTCGATTGCTCGGGACACGGCTTCACCGGGGTCGCGGACCCCGAAGGGGGGTGGAAACCCGGGGACGAGGCCCTCCTCCTCTTCCCGGCGGAAGGGATTCGCTGCTTCGACCCGGAAACCGGGAACGTGCTCTGACCCCGCCGGCCGGGCCCGCGCGTTCCCCCTTACCTCCCGCGACGGGGAAGGACCACGGGGATCGGAGCGGCTCCCCCTCGAAGACTTCCGCCCTGCTTCGGATGCGACGAAAACACTTCCCGGCTTTCCACGGGCCGGCTTGCATGGGGGAGGAGACCGGTCCAACCTCTCCCCCATGATCCTTCCCTCCCTGCTGTTCGCCTTTCTCCCCGCCCTTACCGCCTTCCCGGCGACGGCGGTGTCCTCCCCCCCCCTTGGGTCCCCCCCATCCTCGAATCCCGCCCAGGGGGACGGAAAACCCGCGGACTTCCCCGCCCGCATCCGGAAGCGACTCGGCGCCCTCGCCGCCTCGAAGGGGAACGCCCTCCTCCTCCGTTACGGCACGAGCCGCGAGGGCCGCCCCCTGGTCGCGCTCCGACTGACGCGGGCCGGTGCCGTAGCGGACGCCCATCCCCGCCCCTCGATCCTCGTCGTCGCGGGCCTCGACGGCCGGCGGATCGACGACGTCGAGGTCGCGATGGGCGTGATCGAGGCCTTCCTCGACACGAAGGAGGGAGGTCCCGCCGAAGCCCTGTCGAAAGCCGACCTCTACGTCATCCCCTGCGCGAACCCCGACGGCCTCGCCGCGACGGCCGAGGGGCCGCCGCCGACCGCGGGCAACGGCGCCCCGCTCGACGAGGATCGGGACCTGCGCGAGGGGGAGGATCCGCCCGACGACCTGAACGGCGACGGCAGGATCTCCTGGATGCGCATCCCCGATCCCGGAGGGGAATGGATCGAGGATCCCGAACGCCCCGGCAGGATGAGGAAGGCCGATCCCTCGAAGAACGAGAGGGGCCGTTTCCTCCTCGTGCCCGAAGGCAAGGACGACGACGGGGACGGTCTCTGGAACGAGGACCCGAAGGGGGGTGTGCTCCCGCAGCGGAACTTCCCGCATCTCTACCCCGAACACTCCCGGGGCGCCGGAGCCTTCGTCTGCAGCGAACCCTGCGCCCGGGCCCTCGCAGAGTTCTGCGTCGCGAACCCCGCGATCGCCGCCGTCCTCGTCTTCGGCGAGGAGGACAACCTCCGGGGGGATCCCCGCGGGAACGACGCGGGCGAACGCCGCCCTCCGACCGGGATCCTGCCGGAGGACCTCCCGTTCCTGAAGGAATGCGCGAAACTCTACCGGGAGCTCACGAAGGTCGGTCCCGGGGGAAGGGACCGCTGGGAGGGGCGTTTCCACGCGACCGCCTACGCCGTGCTCGGACGCTGGCCGCTCGCCACGAGTCTCGGTCCCGTCCCCCCGCCCGAGGTCCCGGACCTTGTCGGGGCGGAACTCGCCCGCATCGAGCGGGAAGAGGGGAAGGGCGGGAAGGACCGCTCCCTCGCCAGGAATCCGCCGGCCACCCGGAAACCCCCGAAAACGAAACCCCGGACTGCGAAAGAGGCTTCCCGTCCCTCCTCCCGTCCCACCTCCGGACCGGACGAGCGGAAAGCCCGTGAAGCGGGAGAGTGGCTCCCCTGGAAACCGTTCCGCATCCCGGGCTTCGGGGAGGTCGAGATCGGGGGCCTGGTCCTCGGATCCGCACAACGCCTCCCTAAGGATGAAATCCCCACCATTGCGCGCACGCAGGCCGCCTTCCTCTCGGCCTTGATCGACCGCCTTCCGGCGCCTCGAATTTCGAAGGTCGAGGTCCGCTCCCTCGCGAAGGGCGTCGTCGAAGTCGAGGCCCTCGTCGCCAACGAAGGCTTCCTCCCCCCCCTGACGGAGATGGGGAAGCGACTCCGTAATCCCCGCAAACCGAGGGTCGAGATCTGGATCCGGGACCCCGATCGGGACGAACCGCGCCTCCTCACCCCCGCCGACCGCAGGCCGAAGCTCCTGATCGGCCGCCCCTGGAACTTCCTCGAAGGATTGCGAGGGAAGGGAACCATGCGGAGATTCCGCTGGATCCTTTCGACGAAGGGCGTCACGAGGATCGAACTGCGCATCCTCCAGGAAGGGATCCTGCACGATCGGAAGGAGGTGCGGCTGTGAAGACCGCGACCCTGATCCTCTGCGCGGCCGCCTGGACCGCCGCCGCCGCCGAACTCCCCTCCCAGGCCGAGGCCCCACGGAAGACCGCAATCGGCGAGATCGACAACCTCCCCTGGGACCGGTTCTACAACTATCCCGACCTGGTCGAACTCGCCCGCGCGATCCAGCGCCGCTGGCCGAAGTACGTCCGGATCGAGGAGATCGGCCGCTCCTTTCAGGGAAGGGCGATCCTCGCGCTGACTGTCCACGACCCCGAGACCGGGCGCGCGGAGGACAAGCCCGCGATGTACGTCGATGGGAACATTCACGGAAACGAGATCCAGGGGGCGGAGGCCGCTCTCTACACGGCCTGGTACCTCTTGAAGCATCGGAAGAACGCGCCGAAGCTCCGGAAGATCTTCGAACGGTGCACGCTCTACGTGCTCCCGACGATCAACCCGGACGGCAGGGCCTTCTGGTTCGACGAGGCCAACACCACTCACTCTTCCCGCGGCGGGCAGATCCCGACCGACAACGACGGGGACGGGCGCTATGACGAGGACGGCCCGAACGACCTGGACGGTGACGGCAATCTCTGCAGGATGCGGAAGAGAACGCCGGGCGAGGGGAACTACAAGATCGACCCCAAGGACCCCAGGAGGATGATCCCCTGCAAGCCGGGCGAGAAAGGCGATTGGATCCTCCTCGGAATCGAGGGCATCGACGACGACGGGGACGGCCGGATCAACGAAGACGGTCCCGGAGGCTACGACCCCAACCGGGACTGGGGAAGCGACTGGCAGCCGTCCTGGCTCCAATGGGGCGCTCGCCCTCTGCCCTTCGGCCTGCCGGAAAGCCGGGCGGTGCGAGACTTCCTGCTCCGCCACCCCAACATCGCCGGGGTCCAGTCCTTCCACAACTTCGGGGGAATGATCCTCCGGGGCCCCGGCGACAAGAACCTTCCCTACCCGGGACCCGACCGCGCTGTCTACGACGCGATCGGCAAGAAGGGCGAGAGCCTCCTCCCGTTCTACCGCTACATGGTCCTCTGGCGGGATCTGTACGGAGTCCACGGGGGGGAGATCGACTGGACCTACCTCGGCCTCGGAATCCTCTCGTTCACGAATGAACTCTGGACCTGGGAACGGTGGAAGCAAAGCGAAGGGAAGGTCGACCGTAAAACCTTGGATGAATATGAGGATCGCCTAGCCTTCGGGGCACATTTCGTTCCCTGGAAGGAGTTCGACCACCCGACCTACGGCAGGATCGAGATCGGGGGCTCGACGAAGGACTCTGGGAGGATCCCCCCGGGCTTCCTGATCCGGGAAATGCTCCACCGGAACGCGTCCTTCGTCCTCTACCACATGGAGGAACTCCCCGAGGTCGTATGCACCGGAAAGAAGGTCGAACAGGCGGACGAGAACCTCTTCTACGTGACGGTCACCTTGCGGAACGAGCGCCTGATCCCGACCCGCACCGCCCAGGCAGCCGCGAAGAGGATCGGCCGACCTGATGTCCTCGAGGTTCGGGCCGACGGTTGCAGGGTCCTCGCCGCAGGGGAGGTCCGGGACCCCTTCCGGCCCGCAGCCACGAAGCTCTTTCCCCCAAGGTTCGATCCTGGGAGAATCCCGATCGAGCGCGGCCTCGGTTCCCACGGCAAACTGGAGATCCGCTACCTCGTCGAGGGCACCGGCCGCCTACGATTCCATTACCGGGGGGAGAAGATCCGGGACCTCGCCTTCGAGGTCCGGATCGGTCATTGACGGGAAACAGCCCGAGATCGGAGTCCTCGATGAAACGCAAGACCGTCTACGCCCTCGCCCTGCTCTGCACCCTCCCGCTCCTCTCCCAGAAGCGGAGGCAGAAACCGACCCCGAAGGACTTCCCGACGAGCCTGCGACTCGCGACGCAGGCCTGGAACGAAAACCGCTTCGGGGCCTGTATCCAGCACCTCGACCGGGCCCGCGTGCTCGCGATGCGTTCCCTTCGAAAAAGCCTCCTCGCCCTGATGCCTCCCGCCCCCGAGGGCTGGAAGAAAAAGGAAGCGAAGAAGGAGAGGGACGGGGACGACCTCGCCCTGCAGGCGATGGGACTCGGATCCCTGGCCGGTATCGAACAGGTCTACGAAGGCCCCGGCGGAAAACGCGGCAAGATCACGATCCAGGCGAACAGCCCGCTGATCAAGATGTTCGCCGGTTTCATCCAGATGGCGCAGTTCGACAAGAACAGCGAGATCATCGAATACGAATCCCACAAAGCGATCTTCAAGAAGGAAGGGGAGCGGAGGTTCAGCCTCCAGATCCTTCTCTGGTCGAAACACCTGATCCAAGTCGAATGGCCCGCGATGGACGAGGACGCCTTCTTCAAGATCTTCGACCAGGCCTTCGTCGACAGGATCGCGAAGGCTCTCGGCCGCTGAGGACCGGCCGGTCCCTCAGCGCTCCCCGGCCGCGAGCCGCCGCCATCTCCCGAGGTTCCGGCGCCAGAGGTCGGTGCAGAAGAGCCGCTTCCACGCATCCTCCCCCGCCCAGGCCCGCAGGACCTCCTCGGGGCTTCCCCCACGCCCCTCGAAAGCCTCGCGGAGCGCGGCCGCCGTCTCCCGGTCGCCGCGCCCCCGGTCCTCGTAGGCCTCGGTGACGCAGGCCGCGAGCAGGAGGTCGAGCGGAAGTTCGAACTCGCGCGCCAGGCGTCGGAGTTCGGGAAGGCGGGCCTCGACGCGGGTCTGCGTCCCCCTCGTCCAGAAGAGGACGCAGGCGAGAACGAGACCCGAGACCCCCGAGAGGGCCAGGATCCAGGCGAGCGGGAATCCTCCCTTCGCGGGCGGGACCATGTCTGCTACTTGATCTTCGGGCCGAAGGTCTTCCGGGCGAACTCGAGGTAGCGCTCGGCCAGGGCCTGCCGCTCTCCGAGAGTCGCTTCGGGCGAGAGGCCGCCGAGGTCGGTCCACAGGGTCTCCCGGAGCCAGCGCAGGGCCATCCGCCGCAGGCTCTTGCTCCTCGCCTTCTCCAGGACCCGGGCCAGCTCCCGGACGACGCGCAGTCCCGCTCCCGGAGCGAGGACCGCGGGCGTCAGGTCCGTACGGAACCCTTCCGCCTCGAGGGCGTCGAGGAACCAGCGGGCAGGGCCGTCCTTCGCGTGCTCGTTCCACCAGGCCTGATAGCGTTCGACGCGGTTCTTCGCGTCGCAGTGATCGACTCCCGAGATGTCGGCGAGAATCCGGCAGGCGCGCAGCGTCGCGGTCCCCGAGGCCAGGAACGAGAGGATCCTCGGGAAGACGTAAGGATCCTGCATCTCACCGAGGAGCATCAGGAGTTCGCGCTGGAGGGGACCGGCCCGCACTCCGTCGAGGCTCTTGCGCAGGGCCCGGCGCAGGTCCGGCCCGCCCCGTCCTCGCAGCCCCTGGAGGGCCTGGAGGCCGACCGGTTTGGGGTAGTGGGCGATCGCGATCCTCAAGAGACCCTCTCCGACCCTGGAATCGTCGAGGAGACTCAAGCCCCGGACGGCGAAGAGTTGGTCTCCCGCCTTCCGTTCCGAGGAGGCCTTCCAGAGGGTCTCGTAGACCCCCTTCCCGCCGAGCCGCCCGAGGGCGACCATCGTCGCGTGTCGGACCCGGTCGTCCCGGTCCCCCAGACGGGCGGAGAGGGGCTCCAATACAGCCGGATCGCCGAGCCGCCCGCAGCTCTCCGCCGCCCGCGCGCGGACTTCCGGGTCCTCGTCCTTCAAGGACTCGACCAGGAGTTCGCGGATCCTCGGCCCCCGCAGGCGTCCGGCCTCGGCCGCGGCCGCCGCGCGGATCGCGGCGGACGAGTGGCGGAGCGCGATCTCGATCCCCCTTTCGTCGGAAAGGGCCAGGAGCCTCGCGAGGCGGTCCCGGATCCCGAGTTCGGGATTCGCGTCGAGGAGGTCCAGGAGGAAAGCGAAGATCCCGGGCTCGGCCGTCTGCGCGAGGACCTCCATCAGGGAGGCGAGGTCCTCGCCCCGGATCGAGGTCTTCGTCGCCGCCTCGAGCAGCCGCTTCGCGCGCCCTGTGTCGAGAAGCCGCGCCGGATCCCTGGACTCCTCGAGGAGAAGGCCGAGGGCCCGGCGGCGGGCCGCGCCCTCGAGGCTCCCGAAGGCGTCGATGCAGAGATCCAGGACGCGACTCCGGCGGCGCGGATCCTCGAGACGGCCCCCGAGGTCGCCCTCGTTCCGGCGCCACCACTGCAACCGGGCGGAGGCCGACAGGTTCCGCGGAGCGAAGTCCTGCCAGGCCTCCCGCTCGAGAACCTCCTCGCAGACGCCGAGCAGGGAGCGCAGCCTGAGCGAGTCCTTCCCGGTGAACCCGTCGCGGCAGCGGCCCGAGGCCCATACGAAATCCATCTTCGCGGTCTCGGGGAGATCGGCCGTCTCCTCGAGGCGCGCGGCCAGGTTCAGGAAGCCGCGGAGTTCGAGATCCCGCCGCAGCTTTCCCATCGCGGAACGAGTCAGGCGGAAGCGGATCGGGGCCCCGGGAACCGCCGACTCCTCCGTCTCCGGTCCGATCAGGACGAAACGCGGCTTTCCGCTCTCCCGATAGACGAGGAAGCTGCGGTCCAGCGCAGGCCCCTCGTCGGGCGCATCCTTCCGGAACGGAAGGAACCCGTGCTTCGTCTCCTTCCACCAGGCGCTCCAGCGCAGGTGGTCGATTCCGAAATCCTCCCCGCTCAACAGGCGGAGTCTGAGGACGATCATCCGATGGCAGAGCGGCATCTCCGTGAAGAAGCTCCGGACCTCGACCGCCCGGACGAGATCCTCGCAGACCCGCCGCGGGTCCTGCGCTCCCCCGTCCCGGCCGTGAAGGGAGACCTCGGGATCCAGGAAGAGCCGGGTCCCCGCGAGGATCGCGGCCAATTGCCGATCGAAGGGTCTGCCGGCCCTTCGGAGTTCGAGACCCGCCGCAAGGACCTCGTCCGGAAGGAGGGCCTGGCCGCTTCGGAGTTCCGACTCGGAAAGGAGCAGGGCGGCCAACCGGGACGCCTCGGTCCGAAGTCCTTTCGCGACCCAGGGCTTCAAGGCGGGGACGGCCCGGACCCCGATCGAGGCCAATATCCGGACCGCGAGGGCGCGCATCGCGGGATCCCCGTGCTTCAGGAGGGCCGCGAGGGGCCGGAGATCGAGGTCCGGGTCCTCACGGAGCCAGCGGCCGAGGAGGCGGAGGGCCGCCAGGCGGGTTCCCTTGCTCTTGTGGCGGCAGAGGGCGGTGAGCCGCTCGAGATCCTCACCCCGCGGGCTTTCGGCGAGGTGGAGTTCCGCCGCCCCGCGGACCCTCTTCCTGTCGCTCTCCAGGAGCGAGAAGGCGGCGGCCCGAGCACGAGGTCCGCTCAAATCGAGGAGGGCGCGCACGACGGTCGAGGTCGAACTTCCGAGGTCCCGGCCGCGCAAGAGGGCATGGAGAACGGGAAGGCCGCGAGGTTCGGGAAGCGCCGCCCACAGGCGGGCCAGGCGCGCTACACCCTTCGGCGGAAGGCGGTAGGCCTTGACCTCGAGATCCCGCCGGTCCTTCTCCGAGAGCAGGGAGTAGCGAGCGACGCATTCCTCGACGGTCGGGGCGCGGGTCTCGACGAGAGCTTGAAGGAAGGCGTCGATCCCTCCGCTCCGCGCCATGGCCAGGGCCTTCGCCCCCTGCCCTCCGCCCTCCAGGATTCCGTCCCTCTTCTTCCCCGTCGTGCGCCTCTTCCCGCCGGGCAGGATGAGCCCTCCCTTCTTCTTCCCCTTGCCGAGAATCCCCCCCTTCGACTTCGGGATGCCGAATCCCTGCTTTCCCGCCACCTCGAGCCCCTGGGGGGCCGGGGTCCGTAGACTCCGGGCGGAGAGGTCGGTACCGCAGAGGGACAGAGCCAGGACCAGGAACCCGAAAGCGGTTCCCCGGGCCGGACGGCGGGTCGGTTCCATAGCGATTTCTCGGGAGACCTCGGGTCGGGAGCGGACGAAACAGGATAGCGTCCGGGCCGTCCGCGTCAGGTCCCTGCCCGGGATCTCCGGGTCAGGGTCTCCCGGCAGGCGGCGAGGACCTCCGCAGTCTCGAGTCCCTCCATGCAGCGATGATCGAGGGGACAGGTCTGCAGGTGGCAGGGTCCGCAGTCCACCTCCTTGCGCAGGACGGTCGCGAACTCGAGGTTCCTCGCCGTGTAGCCCGGGTGCGTCGGCCCCATGAGAACGACGTGGGGGACGTCGAAGGCCACGGCGATGTGCCGTGGTCCCGAGTCGGTCGTGACCATCAGCTCGGCCCGACGGACGACCGCCTTCAACGGCCCGAGCGGAATCGGCGGGTCGAGGGCGGCGCGGATCGGGAGACCGGGCGGGAGGTCCCGGAGGATGGCCTCGGCCAGCCGGTCCTCCCCTGGGCCGGTCAGGATCAGCACGAGATCCCCCTCTCCGAGGTCGGAGGCCAGGGCCGCACCGAGAGCCGCCCAGCGCTCGGGCGACCAGAGTTTCGTCGGGCCGAAGGCCGCGCCGGGATTCAGGAGCAGCAGTCTTCCCCGTGGGGCGAGGCCGAGTTCCCCAAGTTTCTCCCGCGCGGCTTCCTCCTCCTCCCCGGTGACGCGAAGGATCGGCTTTGGCTCGACCTCGGGCATGCCCAGGGCGTCGAGGAGGGCGAACCAATAGTCGATCATCGGAATCGGTTCACGGCGCGGCCCGCGGCCGCCGATCCGCCGGCGCTTCCGGGTCTTCGCCCGCAGCCCGTGTGTGATCCACAGACGCCGGCCCCGGGTGTAGCCGACCCGGACCCCGATTCCGGCGAAGGTCGCGCTCAAGGCCGAGGAGACGGAGTTCGGAAAGAGGACGACCGCATCGAATCCCTCCTTCCGAAGGGTCCGGACCTCCGCACGGAAGCCGCGAAGCCCCTTCCGCGCCGGAAGGGGCAGAAGCCGGTCGAAGGACTTGCTCCCGCCGAGGATCGGGCGATGGCCCGGGCGCAGGCCGCAGACGAGTTCGGCTCCGATCGCCCAGGAACGGATCCGCGCGAAGGCCGGGGTCGCCATGATCACGTCGCCCAACCAGTTCGGGGCCCGCACGAGGACCTTGCGCCAGTTCTCGGGCCGGAGATCCGGAAACCTCGTGCTCTTCATGCCGTTCCTCTCCCTCCACCGGTTCCGTCCACCCCTCCGCCGAAAGGCCGGCGGCCCCTTCCGCGTTCCCCTTCGATCCTGCAAGGGAACGAGGATCCCGGCGGCGGGATCCGGAGATCCTTCCCGAAGTCCGGATGGACGGCAAGGACGGCCTCCTCCCCGTTCCTTCGCCTCCCCGGGCCCCGAAGCTCCATACCCCACCGTTCTCCGCGCGGTTCCCTGCTTCTCGGGGGGCGGCTATGATGCGCGCCGATCGGTCTTCGAGGAGCATCCGCTTCCGTTCCCGCCACCCGCGACCGCATGGAGCCCTACGGATGCCCCGACTCGATTGCTCGACCGAAGCTCCCCGCGGTCCACGGATAGGATCATGACCATCGAGATCCCCACGACGACCGAGCGCATCACCTCGAGGCTCTTCCACGAATTCGATTCTCCGCCCGAGGCCGTTCTCGCCCTCCTCGAGGCGATGGAGGACGGCTGGCGCATCCCCTACATCTCGCGCTTCCTCCGGAAAGAGGTTCGGGGCATGCCCGAACGCCGGATGTACGAGATCCGCGAACGCCTGAACGAACTGCGGATGCTCGAAGAACGGAAGAGCGTCCTTCTCGCACGTGCGCGAGAAAAGGACCTGCTCGACGAGGACTTCTGCGCGCGGATCCTCGCGTGCCGGGACATCGAACTCCTCGACGAACTCTTCCTTCCGATGCTCGGCGACCCCCCGAGCCCCGCGGTCGAGGCGATCCGGCGGGGACTCGGCCCGCTGGCGCGGCGCCTTCTCGCCCGCGATCTCCCCGAAGGGGCGACTCCGGCGGATCTCGCCGCCGAATTCGCCGGGGAGGGCAAGGGAGTTCCCGACGCGGAAACCGCGCTCGCGGGCGCGCGCGTGATCCTGCGCGAGACGATCGCACAGGACTCCGCGGCGATCGAGGCCCTGCTCGCGCACTGCGAGGTCCGGGCCCGGGCCGCGAAAGGCGGCAAAACCCCGCCCCGCGAACTCCGGCGCTACACCGACTTCACGAGGCCGATGGGGCAGGTGCACTGGCGCGATTTCCTGAACCTCCAGAAGGCCGCACGAAAGGGCTACTTCGACCTCCACTTCGGCATGCCGGAGGAAAAGGCGCACTTCATCCTGACCGGCCTCTTCTGCAAGGGACTCGAGGATCCGGCCGATCCCCTGCGGAGCTTCTTCGATTCCGTTCTCCGCGAATGCTGGCACGAACGGCTGAAGGGGCCGCTGGAGCGCGCCGTGCACCGGCAGGTCAAGGACCGCGCGGACCGCGGGGGCATCCGCGTCTTCGCAAGGCACTACCGCGACTTCCTGATGGCCTCCCCGGTCGGGCGGATCAAGGTCTGCGGCGTCCTCCCCGCGATCCGCAAGCCGACGAGGGCGGTCGTGGTCAACGAAGGAGGCGTGATCCTCGAGGGATGCAACCTCCATCCCTTGAAGGTCGAGCAGAAGGAAGAATCCACCCGCCGGATCCTCGATCTCGCGAACCGCCATGAGGTCACGGTCCTTGCCCTCGGCGGCGGGCCGGGCTGCCGCGAGGTTGAGGCCTTCCTGATGGAAGCCTTCGCCGAGGCCGAGACCCGGCCACAGATCCTGACCATCGAAGAGGCCGGGGCGACGCAGCTCGCTCACCGCGCCCACGACCGCCATGACCTCCGGACGAGGAAGGCGGCGATCCTCGCGCGCCGGGCGCAGGATCCCCTCGCCGAATGGTGCGGGCTCGAACCCGACTTGATCCCCCTCGGACCCGGCCAGGAAGAGATCCGGCCGAGCCTGTTCCGCACCCTCCTTGAGGACGTCCGCGAATCGGTCCTGCACGAGGTCGGCGTCGACCTCCGGACCGTCCGGACCGACGTGCTTGCGAAGATTGCGGGTCTGGACCCCCAAAAGGCTCAGAAGATCGCAAAGCTGCGCAACAGCGGGGAGGGCATGCCCGACCTCGCTTCCCTCGTCGCGCAGGGCGTCCTGGACGAGCGTTCCTACGAACAGGCCGCACCCTTCCTCAAATACACGCAGAGCACGAACCCGCTCGACGCGACCCGCCTCCCGCCGTCCCGCTACGACCTCGTCGAACGCATCGCGGCCAGCCTGGGCCTCAGCACCGGTCAGCTCCTCCAGGCTCCGGAAACCCTGGATCGCCTCGACGAACGGGTGCTCGAGAAGGAGGACCTCCCCGAACGCGAGTTCCGCGCGGTCCTCGACGAGATCCGCCGTCCGTTCCGCGATCCCCGCCCCCGATTCGAGATCCTCGACTTCCCGAAGGACCGGCGACGGCTCGAGGACCTCGAGATGGGCCAGGCCCTGGTCGGCCGGGTCACCCGCATGACGGACTTCGGCGCCTTCGTCGACGTCGGAGTCCCTCCGGGAGGCCTCCTTCACGTCTCCGAGATGAGCGAGGACGGACCCCGAGACCCGCACCGGCTGGTCCGGATCGGCCAGGTCGTCCGGGTTCGGGTCCTCGATGTCGACGTCGCGGCCGGAAGGCTCTCGTTGACGATGCGCAGTGGGGAGATCCGCAAGGTCCCGAGGACGCTCGGCGACCTCGCGGAAGGTAAGAGGAAGCCCGGCGCGGTCGTCGTCCGGCCCGGTTCCGGGGAGCAGGTCGAACGAGGACGGAACCGCGGGGCGCGGCATGTTGAACGCGAACGGCGCGGCGGCAGGGACGGCCGGCGGCCGGGCGGGCGGGGACGCCCCGCGGGCCGCGAGGCCAGGGAAGGGACGGAGAGGGGGTTCCGCCGCGGCGGAGGGGGGGACCGCGCCCGCTTCTCCCAGGACCGTCCCCCCCGCGGCAAGTCCTACACGGTCGAGAGCGAGGACCTCGACAAGGCCGTCAAGGAAGACCGCGGCTTCAAGGGCGAACTCAAGAGCCTCGGCGCCCTCGCCGACCTCCTGCAGGCCAAGACCCCCGACGAGCCTTCGAAGCCCCCCGAGACACCGGAAGGCGCTCCGTCCTCGGACGAGGCGCCGGTGGAAGGCGGGGGCGGGGAGACCCCTCCGGAAGTCCCCTCGAAGGACGGCACAGGGACCCAGAAGGAATCCCCCGAGGAGAGCGCGGAAGAGACCCCGGGCATGGGCGAGGGCTTCGTCTGAGCCCTTCCTAAGGCTCTCATCTCCGGACGAAGCGGCCTCCGCTCTCCCTCGCGAGACGGCGGAGCAGCGAGCCGTCGCCACCGATCGAGATGCAGTGGAGAACGATCCGGCGGCTTTGGTTCCGCCGGCGGATCTCGGCCGCGATCGTCTCGGGATCGAGGATCCTCCCGGCGCTCGGCTCCCCGTCGCTCAGGAGGAAGATCGTGTCGACCTCCGGATCTGCGAAGGCGGTCTCGAGGGCTCCGAAGAGGTTCGTCCCCCCGACCGGGCGGATCTTCGCGAGAAAGGCCTTCATCCTTTCGAGCACGCCTCGACGCCGGAGAGGCCGGAGGCTCTTCGCGAAGGGACGGACCTCCCGATCGAAGAAGATCAAGTTGACCCGGCTTTCCGCCGGAGCCCGCTCGAGCGCGTTTCGGAGTTCGCGTTTCGCGATCTCGAAACGCGTCGCCCCGGTCCCCCTGCGCCGCCCCATCGACCCCGAGACGTCCAGACAGAACACCACGCGGGTGCTCGTCACCGGGAGCCCGTAGAAGACGGCCTTCGTTCCCCCGGCCGGTTCCGGCCTCCCGCCCTCGTTCCCGGGCGGAGGGGGCGGGGGGAGTTCGAAATCCTCCCGGGCATCCCGCCACCAGCGCTCCCAGCCCTCGACGTCCATGAAATAGAGACGGGTCAGGGAGGCCAGCGCGCGGCGGAAATCGTCGCGGAGCCGCCCCTCGGCCCCCGCGAGGGCGCGGATCAGGAGGGGGATGCTCGACGCGTCCCGGATCTTCCCGGCCAGCGCCGCGCCGGCGGCCCGGAACCTCCAGTCCCGGTCGCGACAGAGGTCGGGAAGGAGCGAGAGGAAGACCCGGTTCCGGGTCCGGGCCGCGAGATCGAGGGCCAGGAGGCGGAGGGAGGCCGGACCGGACTTCGCGATCCGAAACAGTCTCCCCTCGAGGAAGGAGGTCTCTCCGCCTCGTAGCGCGAAGAGGGCCTCCAGCGCCGCGGCCCGCGCGGCCTCGCTTCCGCGGTCGAGCGCTCGCTCGAGGAGCGGAACGGCCCTCCGGATCCCCCGGCGCCCGAGAACCCCGTAGGCCTCGATCCGCAGCGAGGGTTCGCGATCCGCGGCCAGGCGGAGGATCGCGGCCTCGGCTTCCCCGCCCTCGAGCCCCTCGAGCAGGGCCAGCGCGAAGCAGCGCGCCTCGAGGAGCCCGGATTCCGCGCCGGCCCCCTCGGCCCAGGCGCGCGCGACGGGCTCGCGCCGGAGCCGCTCCAGGACGCGGCCCTCCTCGAGGGCCTGACGCGGAACACGGAGGGCCCGCAGACCCGCCATGAGGTCGAGATCCGCGGACTCCGGCCGGTGGGCGAGAGCCTCGAAGAGCTGCGGCGCCATGCGCGCACGGTCCTTCCCCCGAGCCTCCTTCCGCGCGGCGCGGCGGGCCTTCTCGTCCCCCCGCAGCACGGCCTGCAGGATCGCCTCCCCCCGGAGTCTGGGGTCGGGATCTTCGAGCGCCTCCCGCCGGAAGGCCGCGACGACCGCGGTGTCGACCCCGGAGAGCCCCCGCAACACCTCACGCCGGTTCGACGGGGAGAGGCCTGAGATCCGCTTCCGGAACAGGATCGCGGCCTCGGCCTTCCCGGAAGCCCTGCCGAGAGCGCGGAGACAGGCGACGCGGACCCGCCCGTCGGACGACTCCTCGAGGAGGGCCGCGAGGACCTCGAGCCCCCGCGCGCCGTCCCTCTCGGCGAACCACCGGGCTCCGATGTCCCGAATCGCGGAGGTCTCCCCCTCCTCGACGGCCCGAAGCATCTCCGCTTCGATCCCGGGCAGGCCGGCCGCGTGCGCGAGCAGCAGAGCCTCGAGGTCGGGGATCTCCTCGCGCGCCGCGAGTTCGAGCGCGAGGCGGCGCGCCGCCCGGGTCGCGCGGGCGCAGAGGGCCCGAATCGCCTCCCGCCTCTCCTCGGCCGGAAGTCCGCGCTCCTTCTCGATCCGGCTCCGGAGTTCGGAAAGCCCCTGGAAGGGAGCGCTTCCCGGGAGACCGGGAAGCCCCAGGAGCAGGAAGAGGACGGCCGTTCCCGCGCCCCGCCGCCTCACGCCCCGCCTCCGGAGACCGAGGAGGCCCCGGGGCGATCCGGGGGCACGAGCGGAGGATCGTGGCGGGGGGCGTGCCTCAGGATCCGCGCGGCCTTGGCCGCGACCGCACGCCGGAGGCCGCGCCCCGCCCCCGCGGGCAGGAGGCGCTCGAGCAGGCGCGCTCTCAGGTCTTCCCCGACGTAGGGGGTGAGCCCGGCCTGAAGGGAGGCGAGGTCCTTGATCCACGCCCTCCGGGTCCGCCGGCGGACCCGGGCGAGATCGATGAGTCCGGGCGCCCCCTTGAGCCCCCGAACCAGCCAGAGATGTCCCGGATAGAGGTCCCGGTGCACGAGGCCCGCTCCGTGGAGCCGCCGGAGCAGGGGGGGGACCTCGCCGAGGATCCATCGCTCGAGTTCGTCCCGGTGTCCTCCCCCGCAGAGCATGTCCTCGAGACTCCCCTCCCCCGGCATCGCGGCGAGAAGACAGAAGGAGGCGCCTCTCCCCCCCCGATTCGTCCACGCCGCGAGGAGGGGAGTCGGAACCTCGACGCCCAGGGCGGCGACGCTCCGGAGGGCCTCGAACTCGACCTCCGCCGGCGCCTTCCTCGGATGGATCCGGCCCTCCCTCCCGGCTCCCGGGAGATAGGCCTTGAGGAAGCAGGTCCCCGCCCCCCGGGTCTCGAGTCTCGCGGTCCATCGAAGGGGCCGATCCCGGACGAGAAGACCATGACGCCGATCGCACAGTTCTCCGGCCGCGCGGATCCCAAGCTCCGCGAGAACCCGTTCCCCGAGCGTCGTGGAGCGGACGATCCATCCCTCCCGGTCGATCCTAAAGGTCCATGGCCTTCCGGCCTGCGTCATTCTCGAACTCCGGTCGCATCCGGCGGCCCTTGAGGGGCTTCGGGCCGAGGGATACATTACGCCGCCTTCCAGGGAGACCGTGAACGTTCCGCCGGAGGATTCCCGATCGCGGCTTCAAGGACCCTGAGGCGGGCCGGCTGTCACAGGGGTAGCATTTCGGGAAGGCGGCGCGGGCCGCCCTCCCCTCTCGAAACCACACGGGGCGCGCGAAGCACCAAGCGCAGGCGACCGCACTCGAACCAGGATCCTCCCGCCGCGCGGCAGAGGCGGGCCTCCGCATGGACCAGGCACCATGACTCCCGTTCCGATCCAAAACGAGGAAAACCCCTTCGAGGCCATGCTCTTCCGCTTCGACCTGGCGGCCGAGCGTCTGGGTCTCGACCCCGGGCTCTACCAGATCCTGAAGGTCCCCGACCGGGAGATCACGGTCTCCATCCCCGTCCAGATGGACGACGGAAGCCTCAAGGTCTTCACCGGCTACCGGGTCCAGCACTCGATCGTCCGAGGCCCGGGAAAGGGCGGGGTGCGTTTCGCGCTCAGCGTGAACCTGGACGAGGTCCGCGCTCTCGCGGCCTGGATGACCTGGAAGTGCGCGGTCGTCAACGTCCCCTTCGGGGGGGCGAAGGGCGGGGTCGTCTGCGATCCGGCCAAGCTCAGCATGTCCGAACTCGAGCGTCTGACCCGGCGCTACACCGCGATGATCATGGACCTGATCGGCCCGGACCGCGATGTCCCGGCTCCGGACATGAACACGAACCCGAGGATCATGGCGTGGATGATGGACACCTATTCCATGCACATGCGCCACGCGGTCTTTCCGATCGTGACCGGCAAGCCCCTGCCGCTCGGCGGCAGCCACGGGAGGATCCAGGCCACGGGTTACGGCGTCGGGCTGACGACCAGGGAAGCCCTCTACCGCCAGGGTCTCGACGCGAAGGCTTGCACCGCCGCCGTGCAGGGATGCGGCAACGTCGGGAGCGTCGCCGCCGAGAGCCTGTCCCATCTCGGGATCAAGATCGTCGCGATCTCCGACTACCAGGGCGGGATCTATGACCCGAAGGGTCTCGACATGACCCGCGTGCGGGCCCACCTCCATAACAACCACGGCCTGCTCGAGGGCCTGGACGAGGGGGAACGGATCACGAACGAGGAGCTGATCGAACTCGACGTGGACGTCCTCGTCCCCGCCGCGACCGAGAACGTGATCACGAGCCAGAACGCCGGCAAGGTCAAGGCCAAGGTCATCGTCGAGGGCGCGAACGGACCGACGACCGCCAACGCCGACACGATCCTCGAGGAGAAGGGCGTCTTCGTCGTTCCCGACATCCTCGCGAACGCCGGCGGGGTCACGGTCAGCTACTTCGAGTGGGTTCAGAACCGGCTCGGGTTCTACTGGGACAAACGAGACGTCAACAGCCGGCTCGAGAAGATCATGGTCACGAGTTTCCAGGAGGTCTGCGGCATGGCCGACCGCCATGACGTGACCCCGAGGATCGCCGCCTACATGCTCGCGGTCGAACGCGTCGCGGAGGTCCACAGGCTGCGGGGGATCTACGCCTGAGATAACGAAGCACCGGAGAGGAGCGCGAACATGAAGAATCCCTTCACGGTTCGGAACCGTTTCGCGATCCCGGCGCTCGCGGGCCTTTGCCTCCTTCCGGGGATTCCCGCCCCGAACACGAGGGTCCCGACCCGGGATTCCCGCAACACCGTCCAGGACGAGGTTCCCGGCGTGGTGGACCTCAAGGAGCGCCTGCTCCGCCTCCTAGGCGGTAAGCCCCGCCCCCTGAAGAAGATCGAGGCCCTCGTCGCAGCCCTCGAGGATCGATCCAAGGCATGGACCGAGAATCACTACCTCGCCGTCTCGAAATGCCTGCTCGATCTCGGCCCGCCCCGTCTCTGCGCCCGCGCGGCCGAGGCCGGCTTGAAGAGGTTCCCCAAGTCCCGCTTCCTCCTGGACAACCGGGGCATGGCCTACCTCCGGATCGCGACCGAGACCGAGGACGACGACGAGTTCGCCGAGGCCGCCGATCTCGCCGAGGAATCCTTTCTCGCCGCGAGGAAGCTTCCGCCGAAGACCTTCCACGCCTCCTTCGGGTTGTTTCAGCTCTACCGCCTCGTGGGAGAGGACGAGGACGCCTGGAAGGCGCTCTCGAGGCTCGAGGGATTCCGCGAGTGGAAGATGGGTCTACGCCCCTTCTTCCGCTTCGACATCGGCCAGCTCCTGATCGGAAGGGATCGTTTCGAGGAGGCCCTGCGCGAACTCGAGGACCCGCAGGTTCTCGAGGACCATCCCCTCGAGGGGAGGGTCCTCCTCGCGCGGGTCCGCGCCCTCCTCGGGAAGACCGGGAAGGCCCTCGAAACCTCGAGCGAGGCGGTGAAACGCTTCCCCGGGGAACCGAGCGCCTTGGCCGCCCACGCCGACCTCCTCGCCGAACTCGGCAAGAGGAGCGAAGCCCTGAAGCTCCTCGGGAAGCCGAGGCCCGAACCCGAAGGAGAGGAAGATGCCGATTCGAAGGACGAAAAGAAGAGTCTTTCCTGCCTGACCCTTCTTCTCCGCCGGGAGAAGGCCCCCCCCGAGAAACTGCGCAAGGACCTGACACGGGCCCTGGGGCATCGTTTCCTGGTCATCGAGAACGACGAGAAGACGGGGAAACCCAAGCAGACCGACGTCATCTCCGATCCCTACTTCTTGCTGCAGCTCCTCGAAGACCGCGACGACACTCCCGTCGCCTGGGTCGAGAGTCTCCTGAAGTTCCTGGCCGTGAAGGCTCTGCCCGCCTACAAGGAAAGCCCCCGGGAGGCGAAGTTGCGCGCGACCCTGATCGAGGAGGAGAAACTGAAGGCCTGGAGGAACGGGGAGGCGATCGAGGAATACCGGAAGGAGATCCTCAAAGGCCTGGCCGACCCCGACTTCGCCGGGGCCTTCCTCGCCCGCCGCCTCCTGAAACGCTGGGAATGACGCCCCCCCACGGGGGGATCGCGGAGCCCGGCTCCGCGGGCGGAAGGGGCTTGCATATTTTTGCTTCCGACGCATAATTATGCACATGCCCGGAAGCAAGGAACTCCGACAGACTCTGATCCGCGAACTCTGCCGCAGAGGCCCCGTGCGCAGCCAGGCGGAGATCCGCAAGGTCCTCGCCCGCAAGGGCTTCAAGGCCGACCAAGCGACGATCTCGAGGGACGTGCACGAACTCGGCCTCGTCAAGGGCCCCAAGGGCTACGCCCTGCCCGGCCAGAAGCCGAAAAGCGCGAAGCGGAATCCCAAACCCGACCTCCCCCACGTGCTCTTCGCGAAGGCGGTCGGGAACCTTTGCGTGCTGAAGACCCCGCCGGGGCTCGCGGCCCCGACGGCCATCTCCCTCGATCTCGCCGAGGTTCCGGGGGTCGTCGGCACGATCGCGGGCGACGACACGGTCTTCGTCGCGGTCTCCGACGTGCGCAAGGCCCGCAGCCTTGCCCGACACTGGCAGCCCGGAGCCGGAAAGTGAGCGGGAGGCTGCGGGCCGCGGTCGTCGGGGCCGGGGGCTTCACCGGGAAGGAATGCCTCCGCCTCCTGGCCGCCCACCCGGGGATCGAGGTCGCGGCGCTTCTCTCCGCGCGGGCCGCGGGTCCGCGCGGAGACTCCTCCGGCCCCGGGAGAATGCGCGAACCGCGGATCGAGGACTTCGATCCCTCCCGGATCGAGGGTCTCGACCTCGTCTTCCTCTGCGCGCCGCACGAGGTCGCGGCCGATCTCGCGCCCGAACTCCTGGAGCGCGCGCGCTGCGTCATCGACCTCTCGGCCGCCCACAGGCTGCGGGATCCCGGGGCCTATCCGGAGCATTACGGATTCGCCCACCCCCACCCCGAACTGCTCGAGGAGGCGGTCCTCGGGCTGACCGAGCACGCCCGCCCGAACCTCCCCGGGGCGCGCCTGGTCGCGAACCCGGGCTGCTACGTGACCGCGGTCTGCCTTCCGCTCCTCCCCCTCCTCGACGAGGGGTTGTGCGATCCCGGGTCCGACCTGATCGCGGACTGCAAGTCCGGGCAGAGCGGGGCCGGCAAGACCTCGGGCCCCGCCTCCCACTTCGCGGCCGTGCAGGAGGACTTCCGGGCCTACGCGGTCGGCGCGCACCGTCACGAACCCGAGATCCGGCAGGTTCTCGGCCGCGACCGGATCTACTTCACCCCCCACCTCCTCCCCGTCTTCCGGGGGATCCTCGCGACGATCCACCTGCGGCCCGCCCCCGGCCGGAACGCGGACGACCTCCGGGAGGCCCTGAAGACCCGCTACGAGACGGAGCCCTTCCTCGAAATCTGCGCGCCGGGGATCCTGCCCTCCCTCGCGGACGTCCGCCGCACGAACCTCTGCCGGATCGCCGTCGAAGCCCACGGCGACCGGGTCGTTCTCGTTTCCGTCCTCGACAACCTCGTCAAGGGGGCGGCCGGACAGGCCGTCCAGAACGCGAACGCCGTCTTCGGTTTGCCGGAGGACGAGGGCCTTCCCCGGCCCCTTCCCGGGTTGGAGGGATGGACGTGAAACCCTCCCCGGGACTCGTCTTCCTCAAGCTCGGCGGCGCCCTCCTCGAGGATCCGGGCCCGCGGCGGCGGCTCGCGGCCTCCCTCGCCCGGCGCTGGAAGGAGGGCCTGCGCTTCGCCCTCGTCCACGGCGGGGGCGCGCAGCTCGGCCGCGCGGCCAAGGAACGGGGCCTCGAGGAACGAAGGGTCCAGGGGCTGCGGATCACCGACGAGACGACGGCCCTTCTTGGCATGCGCGTTCTCGCGGGGGAGGTGAACAAGCGGCTCGTCGCCTCCCTCTGCGAGGCGGGGCTCCCCGCCCTCGGACTCTGCGGAGCCGACCTGTCCCTCTTCCGCCCGCGGCGAAAGAGCCTCCCCGGGGCCGATCTCGGCTACGTCGGCGGCCTCGCTCCGAGCGACTGCGACGGGGAGGCGCTCGGCGCCCTCCTCGCCCGCGACCTCTGCCCGGTCCTGGCCACGGTGGGCCCCGGAAGGGAGGAGGGGCCCGAGGCCCCCTTCCTGAACGTGAACGCCGACGAGGCCGCCGGCCCCCTGGCCGCGGCCGCGGGCGCCGCCCGCCTCCTCCTGGTCACCGAGGTCGAGGGGGTCCTGGACGGGACGGGGGCGCTTATCCCCCGGATCCGGGCGGAGAAGATCGAGGACCTGATCGCCGCGGGAACGGTGCGCGGGGGCATGGTCCCCAAGCTGCGCGCGGCCCGCGTCGCCCTCGAGGGGGGCGTGGCGGAGGTCCGCATCCTCGGGGCCCCGGACGGCGACCCCCTGGAGGCCGCCTGCGCGGGAGCCGGCACGGAGGTCTTTCGATGAATCCCGACCCCTTCATCCCCTGCTACCGCCGCCTGCCGCTCCGCTTCGTCCGCGGGGAGGGCGCCCGCCTCTTCACCGAGGACGGCCGGCCCTATCTCGATCTCCTGTCCGGCATCGCGGTGAACGCCCTCGGGCACGCCCATCCCCGTCTCGTCGAGGCCCTCCGGGATCAGGCCGGAGCCCTCCTCCACGCCTCGAACCTCTACCGGCACCCCTGGGGCGACGAACTCGCGACCCGCCTGGCCGAGGCCAGCGGTCTGGACCTCGTGTTCTTCTGCAACTCCGGAGCCGAGGCCAACGAGACCGCCCTCAAGATCGCCCGCTGCCATCACCACGATCTCGGCGACCCCAGGCCCGGATTCCTCGCGCTCGAGGGCGGGTTCCACGGCCGTTCCCTCGGCGCCCTCTCGATCACGGCCAAGGAGTCCTACCGGCGACCCTTCGAACCCCTTCTCCACGGGGTCGAATGGCTGCCCCCGAACGACCAGGCCGCGCTCGCCGCCGCCCTCCGCGGCCGCCGCGCCGCGGCCCTGATCCTCGAACCGATCCAGGGGGAATCGGGCGTCCATCCCCTCGAGGAGGGCTATCTCCAAGCCGCCCGCGATCTCTGCGACGAGACCGGGACCCTGCTGATCCACGACGAGATCCAGTGCGGGGCGGGCCGCACCGGCAGCTTCCTCGCGGCCGAGGCCGCGGGCGTCGTCCCCGACCTCGTGACCCTCGCCAAGCCGATCGGGGGCGGCCTCCCCTTGGGCGCGGTCATCGCCCGCGCCGAGGTCGGCAAGGTCCTCCGGCCGGGCGACCACGGCTCGACCTTCGGCGGGAACCCGATGGCCTGCCGGGGGGGGCTCGTGTTCCTGGAGGAACTTCTCGATCACGGCCTCCTGGAACGGGTCGCCGAGGGCGGCGCGCGCTTCCGCGAGGGCCTCGAGGAACTCGCGGAACGGCACCCCTCCGCCCGGGAGGTCCGCGGGCGCGGCTACATGCTCGCCCTCGAACTCGAGGTCCCCGCCGCCCCCGTCCTGGACGCGCTCCTCGGGGAGGGCGTCCTCGCCAACGCCGTAACCGAGACCGCGCTCCGCTTCCTCCCTCCCTATGTCCTCACCGACGACGAGCGGGAAGAGGCCCTGTCCATCCTCGACAGGGCGCTCGATGCCGCCGACGCGACCCTCCACCGATCCGACGATCCTTGAAGAAACGAGAACCCCCGCCATGGAAGCTCCGAAGACAGACTTGAGCGTTTCCCACCTGATCAGCATCGCGGACCTCACCCGCGACGACGTCGCCCTGATCTTCCGCACGGCGGCGGAGATCAAGGCCGACCGCTACACCGCCCCGAAGTTCCTGAGCGACAAGCGGATCGCCCTCCTCTTCGAGAAGGAATCGCTCCGCACCCGCGTGACCTTCGACGTCGGCATCCAGGATCTCGGAGGGAGCGCGATCTACCTCGACCACCAGGAGGTCCGCCTCGGCCAGCGCGAATCCCTGAAGGACATCGCCCGCAACCTGAGCCGCTGGATGCACGGCATCGTCGCCCGCACCTACCGCCATCGCACGGTCGTCGACCTCGCCGGCTACGCCGAGATCCCCGTCATCAACGGCCTGACCGACTACCTCCATCCCTGCCAGGGTCTGACGGACTTCTTCACGATGCAGGAGATCTGGGGCTCGGTCGAAGGCCGGACCCTCGCCTACGTCGGGGACGGAAACAACACCTGCCACTCGCTGATCCACGCGGCCGCCTGCCTCGGCACGAACATCCGCGTCGCCTCCCCGGAGGGCTACGAACCCAACAGCAAGGTCGTCAACCACGCGATGCGGACCGCCGAGAAGAGCGGCGCGGAGATCTCGATCCTCGAGGACCCGGCCGAGGCCGTCGACGGCGCCGACGCGGTCTACACGGATGTCTGGGCCAGCATGGGCCAGGAGGAGGAGACCGAGGAACGGGCCGAGATCTTCGCGGCCTACCGGGTGGACGACGACCTGATGAAGAAGGCCCGCTCGGACGCGATCTTCCTCCACTGCCTTCCCGCCCACCGCGGCCACGAGGTCACGACCGAGGTCATCGAATCCCCCCGCTCCAAGGTCTACCAGAACGCCGAGAACCGCCTCCACCTCCAGAAGGCCCTGATGCTCCTCCTCCTCGCAAAGTGAAACGACAGGCGGGCCGCCCCGCCGCCCGCCGCATCCCTACCCGACGAGCCCGCAACGAGCAGGCACCTCTCTCAGATCGCCTCCCGGGCGACGAATAGATCATTTCTTAATGGAATCGATCATTCTTTTCTTGAGGGCCGATGCGTTGGCTTTGGCCTTGGGGTCCTTCGACAGGTCGATTCCGAAGCTCTTCGAACTCCGGGATGCAGCAGCCAAGATCTTCTTGTACTGTTCGGTGCTCGGGCTCTTAATCTTCTTCAAATAGTCGGCTTTTGAGAGCCCAGTCCCGAAACTCGTACCTGACTTGGACGCGGTCCCGGAATCCTGAATCGTCGTACCGAACACCGACGAATAGGCAGTCTCGCCCCCATAGCTCAGGATGTATTGCCACAACATGACCGCGCCTGCTAAATCGGGGTCGTTTGGGATCGATACCTGAACGCCCACGGCGGAGGAATGAACACTCTTGTCGAAAACCCAAGAGTTCGAGTACTCAGGAATCAAGATTGCAACATTCCCCTGCCAAGCAATCGGATCCCCTTGAGGCCCTCGGAATGCAGTCCACAAGGTCAGCTGTACGGAATCACCCTGACCAGAGACAGTTTTAACTCGACAATCGAGCTGGTGTCCGAAATCAGTGGCCCCCAGCATGGATTCATCAGGGAATATCTTGACTCCATGAACCGTAATATTCGTTGTCGACAATTCTACCCCATAACGAAGAAACGGAGTCACCACCCATCGATCCATCACGTTACCACTCGATCCGAGCTCAACGAAACAGGAAAAGCCCGGGAACTCTATAAAAGCGGGCTCTTCAGGGTTTCCGGTGGGGACGGGCTGATACGGGGAGCATGTCCAACCCTCCTTTGTGGAAATAGATGGCATGGATGAATCGGTCGAGATTGCGGTACCCGAAAGCTCGCCCCTTCAGCTT
>Ga0256830_1000093_pt1 | contig 75783 bp, 58 predicted proteins | sample 128326metaG_FD_190537 | JGI IMG/M metagenome (GOLD analysis project Ga0256830, IMG submission 190537) | Hydrothermal vent microbial communities from Lau Basin, Pacific Ocean - 128-326 | ecosystem: Environmental > Aquatic > Marine > Hydrothermal vents | place: Pacific Ocean: Lau Basin | collected... | reverse complement strand
GGGATGAGGGAATGGGACAACGGGGGGGCGAGGTGATGAGGCAACGAGGGGATGAGGGAATGGGACAACGGGGGGGCGAGGTGATGAGGCAACGAGGGGACGAGGGAATGGGGCAACGGGGGAACGAGGCAATGGGGCATCGAGGGAACGAGGGAATGAGGCACCGAGGGAAATGGGAGGAGGATGAAGATGACGAGGATAGATGATCTGCACCAGAGTTCCGGGAAGGAAGGATGGGAGGGGCAACCACCGCTCTTCGTGGTCGTCCCCACCTACAACGAGGCGAAGAATCTGCCGGCCCTGCTGGCCGATCTCCTCGCCCTGCCCGTGCCCAACCTCCACGTCGTCGTTGTGGACGATAATTCGCCCGACGGCACCGGGGCCATCGCCGAGATCTGGCGGTCCCGCCACCCCCGGCGCCTGCACGTGGTCCACCGTCCGGGCAAGCGGGGGCTGGGGTCCGCCTACCGGGAGGGCTTCCGTTACGCGCTGGAGCAGGGGGCCGGCCTCATTGTCCAGATGGACGCCGACTTCTCCCACGCGCCAGCCGACATCCTCCGCTTCCTGCGCCACGCCGACCGCTACGACGTCGTCGTCGGCTCCCGCTACGTGAAAGGGGGGCGGCTGGACCCGGACTGGAGCTGGTGGCGCTACGGACTCAGTTGGTGGGCCAACAGCGTCTACGTCCGGCTGATCCTGGGCCTGCGCGTCCGGGACGCGACGGCCGGCTTCAAGCTCTGGAGCCGGCGGACGCTCCAGGCCGTCCTGGCCCACCCCATCCGCAGCAACGGCTACATCTTCCAGGTCGAGATGGCCTACCTGACGGAGAGGCTGGGCTTCCGCGTGCTGGAGGTGCCCATCTACTTCGAGGACCGGCGGGAGGGCCGCTCCAAGATGTCCCTGAGTGTGAAGCTGGAGGCGATGTGGCGCACCTGGGAGCTTCGCTGGCGCTACCGCCACCTGCGGCCCATCCCGGTCCGGGGGCAGAGCCCGCTGCCCGCCTACGAGTCTCCGTAGGCCCCGATAGGTTCCTGGGAGGTCCGACGAGCAATGACCGGCAACCCACCTTCCATCGCAGCCATCGTCCCCAGCCTGAACGGCAACACCGCAGCCCTGGAGGCGGCCCTGGCCGCCCAGACCTGGCCGCCGACCGAAATCCGGGTCGTCCGGGGCGTGCGACCGGCCGGCCGCGCCCGGCGGCAGGGCGTGGAGGCCACCCGGAGCGAGGTCCTCTTCTTCATTGACGACGATGCGCTGCCTGCCCAGCCCGACCTCATCGAGCGGTTGGTCCGTCCGCTTCTGGAGGACCCGACCGTCGGCGTGACGGGGGCGGCCCGGGTACTGCCCCCCAACGCCTCCTGGTTCCAACGGCGGGTGGCTGCCGAGATCCCGCGCACCGTCAACCCTGTGCCCTCGCAGCCCTTGGAGACCAACCCGCCCCTGAACGGGTACGGCCACTCCCTCGTCACCACCACCTGCTGCGCGATGCGACGGGATGTGTACGAAGAAGCAGGCGGGTTCTGCGAAACGCTGGTCACCGGCGAGGACACCGACCTCTTCTACCGGATCCGCCGGAGGGGCTACCGCTTCCTGCTGATGCCCGGCGTCTGGGTGGAGCACCCGGCACCGGACAACCTGCCGGCGCTTCTGCGCAAGTTCTACGGCTACGGGGTGGGCTACGGCCAGGAGGCCCGCCGGCGCCCGGAGCAGAGGATCGGCCCCCGGCTGCCCACGCCGCTGCACCGTCTGGCCTTCCTGTTCGCCACCACCTTGTGGGTCTTGCCCAACGTCTTCATCCTCTACTCCTACGGCTACCCCCACTGGCGGCTGGGCTTCCGCCCCCTCAAGGCCATCAGCACCTACGCCGTCGCCTGGGGGTACGTGCAGGGCGGGAGGGGGAAGGGGGCAGGGGGCAAGGGGCAAGGGGCAAGGGGCAAGGAGCAAGGGACAAGGGGCAAGGGGCAAGGGACAAGGACTTAGCGGCCTAGCGGCCTAGCGACCAAGTGACCACCCGACCACTTGACCAAGTGACCACCCGACCACAACACGGATGGGGGGGGAAATGATGAACCACGAAACGCGAACTCGGCAACGGGCACTCATCGGCTTCCTGGCGTTGCTGCTCGGCTTCGCCGCCATCGCCTGGCGACTGGACCGAGCACCGGACATCTTCACCGACGAGATCCTCTACACGCGGGCGGGGATTCGCGTCGCGGCCGAGGGGGCGTTGGTCTGGGACAACGGTGAGCCTCTCTTCGTCCACCCGCCCCTCTACTTCCTGGTTGAGGGGGCTTATCTGGCCCTGACCCGCGATCCGATGGGGGCCGTCTACGCCCCTGGGGACATCTTCGCCTGGGTCTACCACGCCCGCTACCTCAACGCCCTCATCGCCGGCCTGACCGCCCTCCTGCTCTACCTCCTGGGCCGGCGGCTGCGGGGTCCCTGGCTGGGGTGGCTCCTGGTCGCCCTCTTCGTCCTGGACCCCTTCGGCGTGCGCATCAACCGCCGGGCGATGCTGGAGACCATGGCGGCCTTCCTCGGCCTGGCCGGGATGGCGCTGCTCCTCACCGCCCGGGAACCGGTCCGGCCGGGACGGGCCATCGTCGCCGGATTGCTGCTGGGCGCGGCCCTGCTGACCAAGGAGTTGACCTTCACCACACCCCTCGCCGTCCTCCTCTTCGGGCTGCTGGAGGGCCGACGCCGCCCCCTGACCCGCGCGGCCCGTTGGATGCCCTTCCTGACCGTCCTCGTCGCCGGGCTCAGCTACCTGATCTTCCCGCTCTGGGCCCTGACCACGGGCCGCTGGGACCGCTTCGTCCACGTCAAGAGCCTCTCCCTGCAGCGGCTGATCGGCCTGATCCACCTCTCCGGCTGGAACCGGCCCGAGGTCTCCCTGTGGAACTTCCTGCTGCGCCGGCTGACCGACTACGGCAGCAGCTACCTGCTCCTGGCCCTGGGCGGGGCCGCCACCCTCTGGCTCCTCCTCTTCCATCGCCGCGAGCGGGCCGGCCGGCTGCTGGGGCTGTGGGGCCTGGTCCTCTACCCCTTCTACGCCTTCGTCACCCTGGTGGGCAGCGGCAACGACCAGTTCTTCTACTTCCTGCTGGTGCCGGCCATCCTCCTGGTGGGCTACACGGCCACCCTCCCCACCCCGTCGGCCGCCTTCCTCCCGCGCCTGGTGAACCGCTGGCACCGGCTGGCCCTGGGCATCCTCCTGCTCTTCATCCTGCCCTACAACGCCGTCCGCTGGGTGACGACCTACGGCTTCGGCCTGGACAACGGCTATCGCCAACTGGCCGCCTACGTGGCGGAGCACCTGCCGGCCGATGCGCCCCTCAACGCCAGCGGCGACGCCATCAAGTACTGGTACTTCTTCCCCGACCGGCCCATCGCCGACGCCGCCACCCCCGAAGAGGCCCAGGCCCTGGGGCTGCACTACTTCGCCCTGGCCCCCAAGGATGTGCAGGGGCGGTATGGCCGTATGACGCCGGCCCTGGCCGCCTGGATCCAAGCCCAGGGTACGCGGCTCTTCGCCGTGGAGGGGGACAGCTACGGCCTCATCACCCTCTACCGGGTGGACTACCCCGGGGAGGATGGGCCGGAGCCCCCCTCGGTGAGCCTGCCCCGCTTCCAGCGCTTCCAGCCCGCCCAGGCCGGCTTCGTGGACACGCTGTTGGTTGCCCTGGGGGTGTGGTGGGCCATCACCATCGGGCTGAGCCTGCTGCCCTCCCCCGGTCTGGAGGCAAGCTATGACCCCGCCTGAGCGCATCGCCTTCGACGCCCGCTACATCAACGACCGCTATCACGGCATCGGTCGCTACGCCTTCCGCCTGCTGGAGGCGATGGTCGCCGCCGCCCCCGAACGGACTTTCATCGTCTTTTGCGGGCGGGGGCAGGATAGCCGTTTCGACTGGAGCGGGCTGGCCGCACGGCCCAACGTCGAGTTGTGCGAAGGACCTTGGCCCCTCTACTGGCCCCACGAGCAACTCTTGTGGCCGCTCCTCCTGCGCCGCAGCCGGGCCGACCTCTTCCACACGCCCTACTTCGCCGCGCCGCTCCTGGCCCCCTGCCCCGTCGTCGTCACCGTCCACGACCTCATCTTCGACCGCTATCCGGCCTACATGCCGTGGGGCTGGGCCCGCCCCTACTACCGGCTGCTGATGGCCTGGGGGACGCGCCGGGCCAAGCGGGTCATCGCCGTCTCCCAGGCCACGGCGGCCGACCTGACCCACTTCTACGGGACCCCACCGGAGCGGATCGCCGTCGTGCCCGAGGGGGTGGACCCCGGCTTCGCCCCGCCGTCCGACCCGGACCGGCGGCGGGCGCTGCGCTGGCGCTACGGGCTGCTCCGGCCCTTCGTCCTGACCGTGGGGGCTCGGCGGCCTCACAAGAACCTGGGCCGGCTGGTGCGGGCCTTCAGCCGTGTCGCCGTCGAGGTCCCCCACGACCTGGTCTTCGTCGGTGAGGCCGACCCCCGCTTCCCCGACGAGGCCCGTCAGGCCGTCATCGAGGAAGGGATCGGCCACCGCGTCCGCTTCCTGGGCTGGGTGGCCGAGGCCGACCTGCCCGGCCTCTACAGCCTGGCCGACCTGGTCGTCCTCCCCTCGCTGGTGGAGGGGTTCGGGCTGCCGGCCCTGGAGGCGATGGCCTGCGGTACGCCGGTGCTGGCCGCCGCCACCTCCTCGCTGCCCGAAGTGGTCGGCGAGGCAGGGGTGCTGGTGGACCCCCACGACATGAGCGCGATGGCGGGAGCCCTGCGGGGTCTGCTCCACGACGAGGCCCTGCGCCGCCGTCTGAGCGAGATGGGACGTCAGCGGGCTGCCACCTTCACCTGGGCGGCCACCGCCCAACGCACGCTGGAGGTCTACGAAGAGGCGAGCGCCGCCGACGCCTTCGGTGCCCCTGAGCCGTTGCGTCAGACAGAGGGATCACGATGAACATCTTTCTCATCACCTCGGTGCCCATCGCCCCGCCCTGGGATCAAGGGGATAAGAACCTGGCCTACGCGCTGGCGACGGCGCTGCCCGCCCATCGCTTCCGCGTCCTCACCTATCGCGGGGGACCGGTCCCCGAGGGGGACAACCTGGAGAGGGAACCCCTCTACCGGAGCCGGCAGCCCTCCTTCTGGCAGAAGGCGCGGGTCTACTGGCGGTTGCTGGGCCGTCCGTTGGCGGTCAACGGATGGGCCGAGCCGGACCTCTACCACTTCATCTACCGCCCCTACGCCCTTTCCTCCTGGCTCTGCCGGCTGATGCCGGAGTTCCGCCGCCGCCCGACCCTCCACACCGTGCCGGCCACCGCCGACGGTCGTTCTCTGGGCCGCCACCTCTTCTTCGCCGACCGGCTGGTCGTCCTCTCGGAGCACGGGCGGCAGGTGCTGGCCCGGCTGGGCCTGACCAACACGGTGCAGATTCCGCCGGCCATCCCCGTCGCCCACTGGGCCGCTCTCCGCGATCAGACCGACCGCCTGAAGGCGCAGTTGGGCGTCGCCGGCCACCCCGTCCTCCTCTACCCCGGCCACTACAGCCCCGGCTACGGGGCCGATCTCCTGCTGCGGGCGCTGCCGGCCATCGCCGCCCAGGTGCCCGACCTGCGGGTCCTCCTCGCCTGCCGCCCTCGCTCCCCGGACGACGAGGCGCGGGAGGCGGCTGCCCGCCAGGCCGTCGCCCAGATGGGGCTGGCGGAGGCGGTCCGCTTCTACAACGTCGTGCCCGACATGCGCCTCCTCATCGGGGCCAGCGACCTGGTCCTGCTCCCCCTGGAGACGATGCGGGACAAGGTGGACATCCCCATCACGCTGCTGGAGGCCCTGGCGGCGGGCAAGCCCATCGTCATCAGCGACCTGCCGCCGATGAGCGAGTTGGTGCGGGGGTGCGACGACGAGATCGGGCTGGTCGTTCCCCCCGGCGATGCCGACGCCCTGGCCCAGGCCGTCATCGCGCTGCTGACCGACGCGGCGCTGCGCAGGCGGATGGGAGAGCGCGGGACGAAGCTGGCCTGGGAGCGCTTCGACATCCGTCAAGTTGCCCGACAGTACGAAACCCTCTACACGGAGATGGTACAATGAGCCGATGGTGGTTGCTACCGGTTGTTCTGGTGTTGGCATTGGTGGGAATGGTTGGATCTGCGGTGGCGATAGGGAATTCGCAGGCTCCTCAGGGGCCTGAACCTAGGGAAATAGGGGGTATCGGCCCGTTGGGGGCTCAGGGCCGCTACCTCTTCGGCGTCATCAACGACGACGGGCTCCACTACGACGACGAGTGGGCGCGGGGCGTGCGGGCGACCACCTTCGAGTTGCAGTGGCGGCTCTACGAGCCCCAGGAGGGCGTCTACGACACCGCCTACATCAACTTTATGAAGCAGTCCCTGGCCCGGCTCAAGGCCCAGGGCTGGTACGTGCAGTTGGTGCCTGGCTACCACTACGTGCCCGACTGGGTCTTCACCAAGTATCCCGACGTCTACTACGTCAACCAGTATGGCGAGCGGTATGACCCCGACCCGGCGACGCTGGGCAGCCACCGGGTCATCAATGCCCCCTTCAACCCCCAGGCCCGGGCCCTCATCGCCGGTTACATCGCCCGCATCTTCCAGGACTTCGACCCCTCCAGCTTCGACTCGGTGCGGGTGGGCGGGGGGATCCAGGGGGAGCTCCGCTACCCGCCGCCCGACTGGAACGGCCACACCAACGCCTACTGGGCCTTCGATAGCCACGCCCAGAACCCGGCGGAGTCGGGCATCCCGGCCCAGGTCGTCGGCTGGCGGCCCGGCATTGACCCCAACCCCGGCTCGGTGGGGCGGGGCCAGCTCCTGGTCAACCCCGGCTTCGAGCAGACCCACGGCTACTTCGCCATCCCCGGCTGGTCGCCCGACGACGAGATCACGGCAACGCTGACGACGACCAACCCTCACGGGGGGAGCCGGGCCCTTCAGCTCACCATCAGCACGCCCCATCGGATCCACCAGTTCGTGCGCGTCTCGCCCGGCACGACCTACCGCCTCGGCGGCTGGCTCCGGTCGGCCGACGGGGTGGGGCGGGCGCGGGTCTTCTTCAACCAGTACGACGCCGGCTTCCAGCCGGTGGCCGGGGCCCCCTTCGGTGTCCTGGAGACCAACGCTACCGCCTGGACCTACCTCACCGGCACGCTGGCCCTCTCCGCCACCACCCAGTACCTCAAGGTGGAGATGGACGGTCACCAGCCCGGCACCTACTTCTTTGACGACCTCTGGCTGGAGCGGGAGGGGGAGACGAACCACCAGGACCGGGAGATCGCCGTGCCCCTGGCTTTCTACGACTGGTACGTCCAGAAGCTCACCGACTACCAGAACTGGCAGATCGCCGAGATCCGCAAGTACTACGGCGGTCAACTGGACGTGCTCTACGCGGGCAAGGGGCTGCTGCCCAACCAGGTGACCGACGCCTTGACCAACGACCTGCGGGGGGATGGTTGGAGCGAGGAGACGAGTGCGCTCTACGCTGCTGCCGTCTACGATCGGCACGTCGCCGGGCTGACCACGACGCAGAAGATTGCCCTCTACCTGACGGGGATAGACGAGCCGGCGGCCCACCTGGTGGACGATACGTCGCCCTATCCCAGTGGCTGGAGCGCTGCCCGCTGGATCGCCTACCTGGCCCAGAGCCGGGGGATGGCCGTCTGGGGGGAGAACAGCGGCCAGGACGACGCGACGAAGCTGCGCCTGTCAGCCCAACGGATGCAGGCCAACGGCTTCCTGGGGCTGATGTGGGCCTTCGAGTCGGAGCTCTATGCCAACCCCAACCCCAACGGCTACGCCACCATCGCCGACTACGAGGCCGTCATCGCCCTCTACAACGATCTCCCTCACACCGTCTACCTGCCCCTGGTCCTGCGGTAGGCGAGTGCCCATCCTCCTGACCTTGCCGCGGGGGTCGAGGCCCGCCGGATCGAATTGAGGCGGTGATCTCCTCTCCGCGCTCGACTGCGGCTTGTGCATCCTCGAAGTGCCCTTCCCGGAGGCCTTACGCACCGGCCTCCGGGACGTTTTTGAGTGCCCGGCGCAGTTCACCCCCCACGACGATGACCGGACTGGTAGCGAGAAGTCCAGTTGGCTATTGTCTTCCCGGGTGTGGCGTATTATAATGGGATTGTTACTCTCCCGCAGGTCCTGCGATGCCCGGCGACGGCAATGGCTCATTGGAGGCTGCCTGTGGCGTGCTTCGGGTCGTGAGGGGAACCGGCGGGAGGGCCCCCGCAAGGGTTAGGGCACCGAAAAGCCCTGGTTTCCACCGTTCGTCCTTGAGAGTATCCGGCGAATGCGTTATACTTTGCCTAACAGGTGCATCTAGCTTCCGCAACCATCATATTGGGTGAGGGTATCGTGCGGCCCCTTGAGAGCCCGGCGGCAGGACACGTTGTTTCGTTTACACTGTTGGCCTTGCGCTACCTGGAGCAGATAGAGCTCGTACCACAACGCTTCGTGCAAGCGGGTTTTTCTGCCTGGCACGGCGTGATGCCTTACCTGCGTGACTTGGACCTCTTCGAGCTGGCGGTCCGAGACGGTGCGCGGGCCAACCCACATCTCTTTGCCGCCTTTCGGGACCTTACGGCGCACAACGAGCTGCGGGCGCTGGATGAACGCGCCTGGGAACAAGAGTTGCAGCGGCTCCAATCCCTGGACCTGACCGGGTTGTCGCCCCGCGAGCTCTATCGCCGGGGCGCCGCGACCCTGGGCATCCAGCTTACGCCGCTGAACGAAGCCGCCCTGCAGGGGGACGCTTTCGACCGCTCATCCCTCATCGCCGAGCTGCCCAACGGCTGCGGATACCCCAGCCTGCTGCTCTGCGGGACATACGGTTTCCTGGACCCGGCCCATAATCTGCGCCTCTTTGTGGACGGCACGGAAGCCGAGATGCTGGCCGCCTGGGCCTTGGTTCTGCTGACCCGGCAACTCACCCTGCCGGCAGGCCGGATCGTTCCTATCTCGGCCACGGACTATGAGGCCCTGAGCCGTGAGACCTTCGATGCCGCGTTGGTCTACCGGCCGGTGGAGTGGCTGCCGTCCGATCTCAGCCAGGTGATCAACGCCAGGGAGGTCATCCACCTGTGACGACGCGCTACCAGAGCATCACCCACCTGATCTCCGAGGCCGACCTGAGCACCCTGATGGAGGCTGCCCGCCAGGCGGCCGATCCGCAGCAACTGTGGGACATGGCGCGGGACCGACTGTCGGCACCCTCCGTGGTCAGCCGGCGCAATGCGCTCAAGGCATTCCGGCGCTGGTACCTGGACAGGGGCCGGCCGCAGGAGGAGCCGGTCGTCCTGGCCTGGCACGCCTTCCCCGACCCCCAGGTGCGGCGGGAGATCCTGCATCTGGAGCGCTGCCGCCATCTGGCCCTGCTGGATGAGTTCGTCTGCACGGTAATGTACCCTCGACTGGGACGAGAGCAGATATCTCTTTTCGGTGATGAGCTACACGAGTTGACCTCGGCGGAGATAGACGCCTTCGTGGCCGAGCGCCTGCCGGAGCTCTCGGAGCGCACCCGTCGCGTAACCCGCGATAAGCTCCGCTACTTGCTCGTCCAAGCTGGTCTGGTTCACCGTAGGGGCAGCGACTTTCAGGGCACCTGGCGTTACACCTACCATCGGCCCACCTGGCAGGCCTGGCTGTACGGCCTGTACCGGGAGCTGGAAGACAACGGCCACCGCAAACGGTCCGAGTCCTATGTCATCCACGAGGCCCGTCTCACCCGGCGACTCTTGCTGCGGCCGGACGATGTGCCGGCGCTGCTGAGTGAAGGTGCTCGTCGCGGTGCGCTAGAGTTCGAAAGCTTCGCCGGGGAACAGTACGTGCGCCTGGTGTACGGGGACACAGGGAGCTTGATTCGCGCGTTGAGGAGGTAAGGAGTCGTAGAGCGCCATGCAACTCGATCAAGCCATCGCCGAAATCCGCCGGCGGGTGGAGCATCCGCGAGTCACGAACCTGATCTACCTACATTTGCCGGTGAGCTACACTCCCGTTGACCCGGCGCGCCGGATAGCCCACGCCTTGGACGCGGACCCCATCTCGGTGATGGGGCTGCTGGTGGAGCGCTTCGGCGACCGCTGGGAGCGGCTGGTCCAGGCCGAGCGGGAGGGCCGGCTGGGGGCGGTGGGCAAGGCTCTGGCCGGCGTCCTGGTGAAGCGTGCCCAGGAGACCTCCCCCGCGGTGGTGTGCGACACAGAGGTACTGTACGCCTTCCCCGACCTCAACCCCTCTGCGCTGCTGTATCCCCTCAGTGGCGAGGGGGTAATCGTCGTTTCGGTGAAAGCGGCCCGGGTGGCCGGCGGCCTGCGCCTGCTGGAAGATGGGCCGGTCTATCCGACGGACAACTGCACGGTGTTGGAACTCGATTGGGAGCGATGAAGCAATGACCAACGATGCAAGGACAACGCCCGGCAATCACGAGAAAGAAGCCGAGAGCATTCGTTATGCTATTGAGCAACATCCCCATGCCTTACGCTCCCTCGGGTCTAAGTTGCGGGTCTGGGAAGAGGAACGGGCGTTCATCGAGCATTGGCTCGAGCTAGGTCCTGTGCTTGGCAGACGCACCTGGTGCCGAGAGGACCTGCATGAACGGTAGTGTAGGGGAAGAGCGGTTATGTCTAATGGTCTCCCTGGCGAAGGCGCTCAAGCCGGAAATCAAGCGCTTGAAGGGGGCGGTGTGACCATGGACCGGGACCTTTTCGGCAACCCTGTTCCCGAGAAGAAGGGCCGACAGCGCCGTTCCCGCGGCCGCAAGGGGCAGGGAGCCCGGGGTGGGCGCCGGGCACGGCAACCGGAACTCACTCTGCCATCCCCCGCCTTAAACGACCTGGTGACCCGCCTGAAGCCGCTGCACCGCCGGCTGGAGGCCGACCTGGCCCGCACCCTCCGCGGGGACGCGACGCTGCAACGGGAGGTCGCCGCGCGGTGCGAGGAACTCTCCCGCCAACAGGGTGTGGCCGTCAACGAGCCGCAGTATGTCCACACCGCGGCCACCGTCTACGTCCTCAAGGCCCTCTTCCTGAAGGTGGCCGAGGACTACGGCCTCTTCCCGCCCCCGGCCCGCAAAGTGGCCCTGCGCGGGGACATCTTCCGCACCCTGCGCGACCTGGCGCCCCGCCTCACCTGGGCCGACTACCTGGAGTACGCGGTGCGCGACCTGGCCTACCTGCCCGTGGCCTACGACCTCTTCAAGGAGACCGGCTACGAGCTCATCCCGCCCTCCGACGAGGTGGCCCGCGACCTGCTGGACACCGTGGGCCATCTGCCCGCCCTGCGGGAGATGGATACCCGCGCCCTGGGCGACCTCTACGAGCACCTGATGGACGCCGAGGAGCGCAAGCGGCTGGGCTACTACACGACCCCTGACTTCATCATTGACTTCCTGCTGGAGCGCACCCTGGAGCCGGCGGTGTGGGAGTTCGGCGTGTACGAGCTGCGCTACCTGGACCCCGCCTGCGGCACCGGCCACTTCCTGGTGCGTGCCTACCGCCGCCTGGACGCGCACCTGGCCCGCGAGGACCCGGACCTGACGCCCCTGGAGCGCTTCGAGCGCATCGTGGAGAACAACCTCTTCGGCGTGGACATCTCCGAGTTCGCCACCCGCATCACCCTCTTCCGCCTCTTCCTGGAAGGCGTTCGCCTGGCCTCTCCCTCCCCCCTTGTAGGGGGGAGCCGGAGGGGGGTCTCAAAGTGGGGCGAGGACATCACCTTCAACGTCTACACGGCCAACAGCCTGATCAAGCCGCCGCAGCAGGAAACGCTGCCCACCTTCGAGTGGGGCCGGCCGCCCCGCCGGGAGACGGACCCTGTGGCCCGCTGGTACGGCCGGGAGCTAACCCACCTGCGGGTGGACCTGCGGGACGCCCTGGCCAAGGGCTTCCACGTGGTCAACGCCAACCCGCCCTACGTGCGCATCCACCGTCAGGGGGCCGAGGTGGTCGCACCGGTGAACGGCAGTTGGGAGCGGGTGGACTTCGTCCAGTACCTGCGCACAAACTACAAGACAGCCAGTGGCAACTTTGACCTCTCGGTACCCTTTGTCGAACGGGGGCTGGAACTGCTGGTGCCCGGTGGCTACCTGGGCTACATCACCAGCGGCAAGTTCGCCAAGCAGGCCTATGGCAAGAAGCTGGCCGCGCTGCTGGCGGGCGAGCGTTACCGCCTGCTCTTCTTCGCCGACCTGACCGACGCCCAGGTCTTCGAGGCCGGCGCCTACCCCGCCCTCATCGTGGTGCAGCGGCCGGAGGACGATGCCCCCGTGCCCGCCGATGCGCCGGTGGAGGTGCTGGCCACCTACCAGCCGGCGGGCCGGACGCGAGAGGAGACATGGGCCGCCCTGCACTGCCTGCTCACTCCCCCCTCTCAGGGGGGAGCCGGAGGGGGGTGGGAGGGCCGGGGAGGGGGTGCCGTCTTCAAGGACTATGCCGGTCACTATTGGGAGCGGCAGGAGCACTTCCGCTCTCATCCCTGGACCCTGCGCCGCAGCGCCCGCGACCTGCTGGGCAAAATCCGGGCCGCCTCCGACAAGACCCTGGCCGACTACGCGCGCATCGGTGTGGACTTCATGACCAACGCCGACCCGGTCTTCTGCGACTACATCACGGAGAGCTTCATCCGCCGGAACAAGCTGGAGCGGGAAATCTGCATCCCCTGCCTGCGGGGGAAGAACATCCGCAACTGGACCGTCACTTGGCACGGGAACCGGAAGAAGGAGCAGACGTATGTGCTTTACACCCATGATAAGGAGACAGGCGAACTTATCGCCGATTTCGCCGAACGGTATCCCAACGCTTACCGTTACCTACTGAGGTACAAGGAATATCTTTGGGCGCGAGCCACCTGGGAACGGATGACTTACAAGGACGCTGGCATCCCCTTTTTCCGGCTCCATCAGACCAACGCCCGCCTGGGCGTGCCGAAGATTGCCTGGCCCAGCGTGGTGTTGCGCCCACATGCCTTCGGTGACAGTATAGGCCGATTCTTGGTGGATCATCCAGCCCAGGTTGCGTACCCGAAATTGGATGAAGGGGAACTTACTTTCCATTTGGCAGCGTTGATGAATTCGTCTTTGTTTGCTTTCTACGTGGCGAGAACGGCAAGCCGGGTGCGCCAGCAGTATTTCGACATCTATGGCCATCACATCAAAGGGTTCCCGATCCCAGTGCCAGATGGAACTGCAGCCGAGACACTGATAGCACTTTCACAAGAAATGACAAGCCTCGTGGAGCAGATCAACGCGTTACATCCGTATCACCTGATACGAGACGTGCATTTCGAGTCACTAGCCGACTTACAAACTCGCCAGCAAGCATATCGCGGCAATCTTGAGCAACTTGCTCAAAGGTGGGTGGAACTACAAAGAGAAGTCGATGGCTGCGTGCGAGACATTTATCAACTTGAAGAGGAGGTCGTCTCGGCATTAGCAGATTGGGAATCCTCGGATCTCCTTCACGATTTCGATTGGCATAAAGAGATGCAGTTCGAAATCCGCGACTACATCTGCGACCTCATCGAAGACATCTTCGCCGCCCAGCCGCCGTTGCGGGAGCGGCCGCTCACCCCGGCAGAGGTCGCCGGTATTCTGGCGCGAAACCCCAAGTTCGAGCCCCTGCGGGCGGTCTACTACGGCGGCCGGCCCATTTCGGCGGAGCAGTTCGTGCGCGAGTGCATGGACTGGGACTGCCGGCCCATCCCTTTCGACGAGGAGAAAGTGCTGGTGGGCCGCAAGCCCAAGAAGGTAGACGTCCTCCACGAGCGCTTCTTCCGCTTCGACGGCGTCAATCGGGATTTGTACGGCTGGACGGGGTGGAGCCCGGAGGCCCAGGCCAACATCTTCCTCACCCTGGCGGAAGAGGCCCAGGACAAAACGCCCTTCTACCGCTGGGTGGCCCGGCTCATCACTTTGCCGGAAGAGGCGCCGGACATCGAGGATCCGGAGGTACGGGAGGGGCTGCGGAGCATCATCGGGGACGTGGAGCCGTATCCGTATGTGGTGATGGGATAACAGAAGGAGCTTACGATGGACATAGCAATGCTGGCGAAGGACGTAGCCGCTTTTCTTACCCCTTTCTTGCCTTACCTGCTCAAGGCAGGTGAAAGAGCGACTGAGGAAGCAGGCAAGAAACTGGGTGGCGACGCCTGGGAGAAAGCCAAGGCGCTGTGGGGCAAACTGCGCTCCAAGGTGGAGGCCAAGCCAGCGGCACGGGAAGCAGTGCAGGATGTGGCCGCAGCGCCGAAAGATGGGGACGCCCAAGCCGCCCTGCGCCTGCAACTCAGGAAAATCCTGTCCGAGGACGAAGAACTGGCTGCTGAAGTGGCCCAATTGTGGGAAAAGGCAAAGGCTATGGGCGTAACCGTAATTGCTAGCGGTGAACACAGCGTGGCAGCTAGAAAGATTGAAGGCAGCATCATCGTGACCGGTGACCAGAACGTGGTGCAACAGGGGAAATACAGCGTGAATGTCGGCGAAGCCAGGGGGATGGCTCTTGGCAACCAGGCACTGGTTAATGTGAACGTAGAAGGAGCTGAACCACCAGCATCTGGAGAAGCAAGCGAATCCTGAGCGTTCCATAGGCAAAACCGCTGGGCGGCTAGTGGAACGGCCATGAGGAGAAGTCTATGAGCAACGAACTCGATCGGCACAAGGTGACGATTCATGGCACCGTCTACGGCCTAGCTATCGGTGACCAAGCGGCTGCTACCGTCGGTATGCCAGCAACGCGAACGCCGCCACCGTTTATGACGCCGCCGCTCCCACCCCAGGGTGTTCTCGGCCGTGACGAGGACCTGACTCGCTTGTTCGACCTGCTGGCTCTTGATGATGAGCAGGCGACTGATATCCCCCCAGTAGCTCTGCGTGGGATGGGCGGCATCGGCAAGACAACCCTAGCCATCGCCTTAGGACGGTTAGAGATCATTCCCAAGCTCTTCCCCGATGGTGTGCTTTGGGTAGCCTTGGGGCCTAACCCAACCATTCGCATCCTCCTCGATGGGTGGGGTCGGGCCCTTGGGGTAGATTTGCTACCAGAGCGCGATGAGAATGCCTGTCGTGATCGTCTCCGGGCCGTTCTTTATCACCGACGCGTGCTGCTGATTGTGGATGATGTTTGGGAGGTAACCCACGGTCAGTACTTCATGGTCGCCGGTCCTCGTTGTCGTACGGTCCTTACCACCCGTGAGGCACCCATTGCTTATACATTGGCCACACGCGGACGGACACTGCGGGTAGATGTGCTGAAACCGGAGGCTGCTCTGGCACTATTACGCCGCTTGGCACCCGAAGCTGTTGCCGCTGATGAGCAAAACGCAATGCGTCTCTGTGAACGGCTAGAGTTCCTGCCTTTGGCTCTGACCTTGGCAGGGCGGTTGCTAGCCAGCGAGGCTGACGTGCCAACGCGGATGCAACGGCTGCTGGATGAGCTCATGGAGCACCGGGAAGCCCGTTTGCAGCTGCTCCAGGCGGAAGGACGCCTAGGTCTGGCCGAAGACCAACCCGTCTCCCTTCAGGCGATTCTGGGGATGAGCGTGGAGCGGCTGAGCAAGACCGACCAAGAACGCTTTGCCATGCTGGCCGTCTTCGGCGGCGAGCCACTTACGTGGGAGATCAAGGCTGCTGCTCATGTGTGGGAATGTTCGGTGGAAGAAGCTGAAGCGACCATCTCGCGCTTTATCCAACGCGGTCTGGTGGAGCGTCGGGGCGAGCGCTACTGGATGCATGCGCTGCTGGCCGACTATGCGGCGGAAATGATGGAAAAGATGGGACTATGAGCAAGGTGCTGGAACGACACGCTCGATTTTACCTGGAATATGCCAAAGCCCATCTTAAGGATTGGCAATGGTTCGACGCCGAATGGCCGCAAATAAGGCATGCGTGGAATTGGGTTGCTGCTCAAGGGGATCCGCAACTGCTATCGGATTACGTAGAAACGTTCTATCCGCACTTACAACTGCGCGGTCTGTGGAAAGAGGCGCTTGAATGGACACAGCGCGAGCTAGAGGTAACGCGGAGCAAACAGGACAAAATCGCCGAACTTTTCTCTCTTTTGCGACTCAGTGAAGTCCACGACAACCTGGGCGATTCAAAGCAGGTTGCCGATTGCTGTGAGCGAGCCTATTCGCTCCTCTCATCCGTGTCTCTAGAGCAACACGGGAACCGTATTGTATCCCTGATACTTTTGCGGCTTGGTAGTGCCTATTTGGCGATGGGGGATACAACAAAAGCGTTTGAATGCTACAAACGTGCACAGATTCTGGCGCAGAACGCCAAAGACTGGCAGACAGAGTTTGTTGCCTTGATGAGCATGGAAAGCGCCTTCCGTCGCCTGGGTAATCTACGTCAGGCGGAAAGACTGCAAAGACAGATGTATGTTCTTGCTTCTAAGCAGCGTGATCATAGATCTATCGCGCTTGCACTCCAGATGAGAGGGAATGCACTCCTCGATGTTGGCAATTGGCGCAAAGCACGCCAAACATACCGAAAAGGATTGAAGCACGCTCTCTTGGCAGGAGATCAGGACCTGGAGATAGGGTTTTTGTATAGCCTGGCAAGTATTGCTCGGATAGAAGGTAACCTTTCAAAGGCGGTAGAACTTATTGAGGATGCATTGAATTTGGCGCGTTTAATGGGTGACAGGATTCAAGAGAGCGATCTATTAGGCGGTCTTGGTGATATTTACCTGGAAACAGGTGAGATTGAGCGTGCTATTCAGTGTTTTGAGCAGAACCTGGTTGCTGCACGCCACATAGGCAACAGGGTTGTCGAAGGTGGTCGGCTTGCGAGCCTTGGACAGGCTTATCATCGTCTGGGCAAACTCGAAAGGGCAGCTCGATACTACGAGCAAGCGTTGCGCATAAGCCGGGAAATAGGACAGAAGCAGATGGAAGCGCGCTTGCTGGCGGCAATGGGCAATCTTGCCGAAGGTCTAGGCAAGGAACATCGGGCGGTAATGTATTATGAACAGGCTTTGAGCCTTGCTCAAGAAATCGGAGATGAACACCTTAGCGCGGTTATTCGCCGGAATCGCAGTCTCGTTCTGGAACGAGAGAGCACCTTGATACAGGTCAATGAATCGCCTGAGTGGCCAGCTCAGGAACAAACGGGGCCGGCAGCGAAGCGAAACATCCAGAAACCTCTTGCTCGTCTTGCACAAATAGCACGGCGTTTCATGCGCAGGGGAAGGACGAGATGAGCCCCCGTGAGCGGCACGCGCGCTACTATCTGGCAGTGACTCAAAACGGCGATTGGCAAGCGGTCGAACGTGAGCTCGACCAGATTCGTCGTGCCTGGGCCTGGGTGAGCAAAGAGGAGAACAAGGATTTGGTCCTGGCTTACGTTCAAGCTTTCTTCCCCTTTCAGGAGATGCGCGGACTGTGGCTGGAGGCCATCGCTTGGAATGAGCGAGGCTTGGTGGTGGCAAGAACACTTCCGAACGGTAATCAGGTAGCGGGTGTAATGTTGGCGAACCTGGGATTAGCGTATTACCGCCTTGGCGAAGCACGCAAGGCCATCGAGTGTTATGAACAGGCTCTGCGAATTGCACAGGATGTTGGTGATCGGGGCGCAGAAGGTAGCCGTCTGGGCAACTTGGGGCTGGTTTACTTAGACATTGGGGAGATTGACAAAGCTATCCGGCACTTTGAGGCGGCCCTGACGATTCACCACGAGTTACAGAACCGCAAACAGGAATCTATCTGGCTAGGTAATCTTGGGTTGGCCCTCCTGAGCTTGGGAGAGACCCAACGAGCCATCTCCTGCTTCGAACAAGCATTGGCGATTGATCGAGAGATAGGGGATCGGCGCAGCGAAGGAGCTGATCTGGGGAATCTGGGTCTCGCCTATGCTGACCTGGGAGAAGTGCGAACGGCTATCTCGTACTATGAGCGGGCTCTTCGGTTTGCCCGTGACACGGGTGACCGTCGAAATGAGGGGGTCTGGTTGGGCAATCTGGGGCGTGGCTGGCTTGACCTGGGAGACTGGCAAAAGGCTATTGAATGTTTCAAGCAGGCGTTGCAGATAGCCCGTGACATTGGTGACCGGCTGAGTGAGGGGACGTGGCTGAGTAACCTGGGCCGAACGTATCTTGTTCTGGGCGATCCGGACAGGGCGATTGAGTACGTTAAACGTGCTGTGGAGATTGCCAGGGAGATTGGAGATTTACAAGCAGAAGGGGCTCGCTTGGGTATCCTGGGAATGGCGTACGCTGACCTGGGCGAGTGGCAAGAAGCTACACACTGTTACGAACAAGCCCTGGAAATTGCTCACCGTGTGGGTGACCGGCAAAACGAGGGGGCGTGGCTCAGCAATCTGGGCCGCATTCTGCAGGATTTGGGCGACACGTCCAAGGCTATCGAATATTACCAACGAGCCTTGAAGATTGCTCGTGACATAGGCGATAGATGGGGAGAAAGCATCCGGTTGAGCCGGCTGGGATTGGTCTACTGGCAGTTGGGAGATATCCAGAAGGCATTAGAGTACTATGAACAGGCACGACATATCGCTCGCGAGATCGGAGATAAGGGAGGGGAAGCGATCTACACCTGGGACCTAAGCCGGTTATACGAACGCGCAGGCGATTTACCGCGTGCAGTGGAACTTCTCCAAATTGTTGTGGATTACGAACGATCAGTCGGTGATCCTGAGGTAGAGCAACATGCTTTTCACCTGACCAAACTTCGAGAACGTTTGGAGCAGATATCAACGACCGGTTAAACGTGAGTGCCTGGGAACGGTACGCGTACTATTATCTTTCCCTGATCCAATCTAACCCTGGTGACTGGCAGCGGCTTGAAGGTGAATTGGAGCAAATTCGCCGTGCTTGGACCTGGGTGAACGACATCAACGGTGATGCAGGGCTAATATTAGCCTACGTATGGGCAGTGCGCCCCTTTCTTGAGCAACGCGCTTTGTGGCGGGAAGCCATTGCATGGTATCAACGCGGGCTCGCTGCCGCGCAAAACCAGGGTCAAACCCACGACGTGGGTGCTCTCTGGAATAACCTGGGTGCTGCGTGGTATACACTGAGCGAGTGGTCTCGAGCCCGTGAATGTTATGAGCAGGCGCTGACCATCTTTCGTCAATTGGATGACCGTCCTTGCCAGGCCAGGGCTCTTAACGGGCTGGGATTAGTATCCCAGGCTGAGGGTAAAATAACTGGAGCCTTGCACTATTACGAACAAGCATTGCAACTCTTCCGTGTCGAAGGTGACTCTTCAGGCGAAGCAACCGTTTTGCAGAACATGGGCCGGGCTTATGCCGATTTAGAGCAATGGGACGATGCCATCTCGTTCTATGAACAAGCACTGGCTTTATACCGTACTCAAGATGATCAGGTCGCCATAGCCTCGACACTAAACAATCTGGCAATTACGTGTCGAAACAAAGCAGACGTTGTTTCATCAGCTGAACGAGATGCGTGGTATTCCAAAGCGTTAACCTATGGTTCCAGGGCACTGGAACTCTTTGTCCAGACGGGTCATCGCTTCCATGAAGCGGTTGCTCTGGGAAACCTGGGTGAACTGGCGCAGTGTCTAGGACAACTTGATAAGGCCCGGCTTTATAGCGAACAGGCCCTGGAGATCTTCCGTGAGATCGGAGCTCCTTTGCAGGAAGCAATATCTCTAGCCAATCTGGGCAGCCTCTACAGTGCAATTGGTGATTTTGAACGTGCTTTGGACTACAACGAGCGAGCGTTAACACTCTTTGAAGGGCTAGGGTCCAAAGTTGAACAGGCTACGCTGCTGGATAATATCGCTGCGATCCATCAGACCCGCTACGCCTTCGATGAGGCGCTCACGTATCGGAAGAAGGCACTGAGTCTATGGCGTATGCTGAACAACAAGAACGCCGAGGCTCATACGTTGGCAGCAATCGGTGAAATCCATTTGCACCAACGAGAGTTTCATCTGGCCCGTGAAAACCTTGAACAAGCGCGCCAGCTTTTTCAGAGCCTCGCGAATCGGAAAGGTGAAGCCATTGCACTCAACAACTTGGCTTTGGCCTGTCAATTTGAAGGTGACATCGTTCGATCCCGAGTTCTCTACGCTGAGGCTTTACGGCTAGCTATCCAGGCCGGCGATCAGGAACTGGCAAACACCGTGTCTCATAACCTAGCACGTTTGGCCAGAGAAACAGGTGAAGAGAGGGACCACTGATGACGGAGTTTAACGAATTGAAGCGTGTTCTCGACCGCATTGCAGCCGGCACCTACACTGATGCCGACATCGCCACCTTGCGCCAAGCCCTTCAAACAGGACGGATTACCCTTGCCACTGGTGATCGGGCTGTGGCATTAGGAGGAGACGCGCACGACCTTGTCGTTATAACTGGTGATAACAACATAGTCTGTATTATCAAAGGCCCAGATGCAGTCGCTATATGGCAGGCCGTTCATACTGGATTTCGATCCTTACTCACAGTTCAGGATTTTGCAGTGCGGATTGAGCAAACTGCGCTTGGATGCTACAGGGGAGAAATGGTGGGACGGGAGCAGACTCTTCAGCAAGTGGCGGCATGGCTCCAAGAACAAAAACGTATCATTGTTCTTCATGGTCCTGGGGGTATCGGTAAGACTCGATTGCTACTCGCCTTGTCAGAGATCGTTCCCGAAGATGTCAAACTGTGGTACGCCCGCACTGAAGCTGAAAGCATCGAATACGACTTGGCTACTCTCGATCGGGACCAACAGCACGTAATCGTCGTGGATGACGCCCATCGTTTTACGCCGCTTTCTCACCTTCGCGAGGTACTGGTTAATCCAGACTACGCCGGTAAGGTGAAACTCATTCTCAGCACACGCAGCGTATTCGTTGAGTATATAGCAGCTCGCTTCCCTCAAATCTCAGGGGATGAAATCGCTTACTTGGAACTTGGTCCACTGACAAATGCTGACATCGATCGTCTGCTTCAAAGCGAACCTTACCATATCGAGGATCAGCACGCGCGTCGGGCACTGATTGCTGTGGCCGAAGGTAACCCGCTGCTCGCCCAATTGGGCGCACGCCTGGTTCAGCGTGGCGAAGATGTAACCAGACTTACCAGAGATGAAGTGCTTTCCCGCTACTTTCATGAACTCATCCGTGACTTGGCCGAGGCTGGCTACGATGATCGATATGTGCACTATCTCGAAATCCTTGCTGCTCTGGGCACAATTGAGCTGACCAACGACACTCTCCGCCAACGTGTGCAAGAGGTCGTCGGTATCTCACCATCTGAAGAAGAACGCATTGTTACACGACTGGAAGCGTCAGGCCTAATAGATCGCTACTGGCAGACCATTCGGATCGCCTCTGAGGTCTTGGCCGACCACATCCTGGTGAGCCACTACTTTGACCCCACAACTCGACGCGCCGACTACCAAAAACAAGTCATCGAACCATTCTTCGATCTGAAAGCCAAAGAAATCCTGACTAACTTGGCCAAGGCAGAGGTCAAGGGAGAATCCCGTGAAGCAGGTGTGCTCTTGGGTCGCAGACTCGATGAACTGTCTCGGGCTATCGATACCCAAGGCAACATAGCCCGCTATGCCATTCTCGATTGGTTGCAGAACGTGGCTTATCTGAGAGCCGACGATACGTTGGCGATCGTCGCCCGCATCGTGGATGGCAGAGAACAGCCTCCCGAGACCTATCGTGCCCCTTGGGGTGGTGCTTATGAGATTAGCCACGAGATGGTGTTGGGTCAGGCTGTCGAAATACTGAAGCGCACCCAGTATAGCGCCTTGCGAGATACTATCACCTATTTGCATAAACTTGCCAGATATTGCCCTCACGATTCGAGTTATGCCTATGTGAGAGAAGAAGCGCGCAAAGTGTTGACTGAAATTGCCGAATTTAAGCCGCGCAAGCCCTATGCTGTGCAACTGACGCTTCTGGAAGCCATTCCCCGGTGGCTGGCTGAGGATTTCACGGAGAACCTCGACCTGGCCTTGAAACTGGTAGAAGCAATGTTGTCGATGGAGTTACATAGCGCTGAGGCCGATCCAACGGAACCTTTCAAAGTGATCCTCCATCGGGGCCTGCTCACTCCTGCCGAGCCCTTGAGACACATCCGACAGCAGGCGCTAGACATCCTCTATAACGCATATCGTCAAGCAACTTCTCCCGCTGAGCGACTCCGTATTGTTCAGGCTCTGGATGGAGCGATCCCACATTTCCCCTCAATAGTTCGCGTGCCAGATGAAATCCGTGAATGGCTTCGACCTGACTGTGTGAATACTGCCCGTTTCTTCTCTGACGTGGTTGAGACAGCGGACCTTCCCGTTCTGGACGCAATCTCGGAATGGCTCTGGCATGCCAGACGGTGGGCTGCTTATGAAGATGAGGCGTTGGACCGCCTTAGTGAGCGGCTTAACAGCCATCAACTCTATCAACTTTACCGAGTGCTGGTTGGATGGCATCGCCGGGACGCGGAGGAACCGGACAAGGAATTGGATTGGCGGGAAGCCGAGCGGCGGCGCCAGGAGGCTGTCGAGCGTTACCTCGGTCAGCTTAAGCCAGACACTTTTGATCGAGCTTTGCGCGACTTGGAGACAATTGCTCATCAAGCGCGTACTGTTGGCGAAACAGGTACTACTTGGCTCAATCGGCTATTGCAGCGTCTGGGTGAACAGCATCCTGATCTGGCCCAGCAGCTCATAGACCGCGCCGTAGTTGAAGAGTTGACCCTTAAACATCACCTTGGGCTCGTGATTGCCGGATTGCGGAAAAGCGTCCCCGAGATAGCGCAAAGATACCTCAAACATTGGACCACCAGCGGCGATGCGATCCTCTGGCTGGCTGCTGCGCATAGCTTCCGGTTTGTGGACTGGCGTCAAATGGAGGATGAAGACTGGGAGATGCTACGCCAACTCGTGGCTTGTAATACAGCGGCCCTGGATCATGAGATGGTGTGGCTGACACGGCAATACGCACCACATAACCCTGCTCTCGCGGTTGAGGTTCTCAAAACTATTGCGGCTCGTGGCGACGAAGCTGTCTTGCGGCACATTGCTGAGGTACTATCATGGTCGGATAGCACAGGGGAGGGTTGGGCTGTGGAGTTCGAGGACCCACAAGACTTTCTCGAGATCATTCAGCACTTTGGACGATTACCGCAGCTTGACTTTCATGTGGAAAGATGCCTGGACAGATTGGGCCAAATTGCTCCGATGCAGGTGATAGACTTCATCGAGCAGCGCATCACTATAGCTTATGAACGTGAGGCCCAAGAGAGACGATACGAACCCGTACCCTTCCAGTTTGCACGAGCTATGGAAAGCATTCGCGAGAGCGAAGAGTACCCTGACGTTCTACGGCGTGTTCGCAATTGGATGCTGCGCGAAAACTTCTGGTTCCGCTGGGAAGCCCCCTATGTACTGAAGGCCATCGCCGGCGGCCTTGATAAGACTCTCTACGCGGTGCTCACGGAGTGGGTTGAGTCCGATGAGGTCGAAAAGCTCCGGGCTACAGCCACTATCTTACGGGAATTCAACGAAGGGGATGCCTTTTACAAGCTGAGCCGTGAGATCATCCGACGCACTGATGATCGGAAGGTACTCGGTGAAGTTGAAGGAGCGATCAGTAGCACCCCCGGCGTTATTTCGGGATTCGTATCGTTCTATCAAAAACGCCTGGAAGCGATATCTCCGTGGCTCGAGGATGAGTATCTCCGTGTCCGTCTCTTCGCACGCCGCATGGTTGACTTGCTCCAGTCAATGATCGAACGCGAACAGGCGGAAGAGGAATGGGAGAGACGCAGTTGGCTATGATCTGTGAGTTGTGAGGTGACAATCATGACCCTCCACATCCGTGACGTCATCGCTATCCCACCCACCAAACCACCCCTGGTGGTCAAGGTGGGCGAGATCAACGACGAGGAGCGCAAGGTCTTCCACGCCCGGGAGTACGTCATCACCGACACCGTGGCCGAGGGGCTGCGGCGCGTGGTGAGCAGCGTGGCCGAGTCCGCCGACAAGGGCTTCCCCGGCCAGGGGGTCTGGGTCAGTGGCTCCTTCGGTACCGGCAAGTCCCACTTCCTCTCCTTCGCCGGCATGCTCCTGCGCGGGGAGTCCGCCGCCTGGGCGCGGGAGATCCCCGGCCTTTCGGATGACGTGCGCGCCATCCTGGAGAAACGCCCCGTCTTCGTGGTGCCCTTCAACAGCCTGGACCGCCCCGACGACTTCCGCCTGGGCCTCTACGAGGCCGTCGCCCGCGAACTGGAACGCCAGGGCCTGCCCCCCGTGGAACTCACCTACTTCCAGCGCGTCATCGGATGGTTCGAGGACCTGGCCGCCGACACCCCCGCCCTCTGGGACACCCTCTTCAACCGCAGCCTGGTGGTGACCTCCCGCCAGGAGTACGAGGCCCAGAAGGCCACGCCCCAGGGCCGCGAACTCCTGGCCCGCGAGATCGCCTCGCACATCGCCTTACCTTCTGAGGTGGGCGGTGGCGCCTTCGCCGTGGAGATGGCCGAGGGCATGAAGCGCATCACCGCCCACCTGAAGCACCACGGCTTCACCGCCGTCACGTTCCTCATTGACGAACTCACCCTCTTCCTCATCAACGCCAAAGACCGCACGCGGCCCATGGTCGAACTCAAGGCCCTTCTGGAGGCCGAGGGCGCCGCCCTCCCCGTCTGGGCCCTGGTGGTGCGCCACGCCCCCCTGGAGGACGTGGTGCGCGACGTGGGCCGGGACATCCTAGACAATGTCAAGGGGCGCTTCGCGGGACGGGACGTAGACATCCAAGACGTGGACCTGTACGAGGTGCTGGGCAAGCGCGTCCTCAAGCCGGTAAAGGGGCGCAAGAAAGCCCTGGACGAAGCGGTCAAAGCCAGTCTGGCCCAGATCCCCGGCGAACAACTGGAGGTGCTCCATCAACTCTACGGCCACAAGCGCTTTGAGGAAGCCGTCCGCGCCCTCTACCCCTTCCATCCGGCCATCGTGGACACCCTGGTCTCGGTGACCCACATGCTGAGCCGCGAACGCACCGCCATCAGCGTCATGTACGATATGCTCTTCGACCTGGCCGATGAGCCGTTGGGCACCCTCATTCCCTACCACCGCGCCTTCCACTACCTCATCGAGCAAGCCTCCGAGGGAGAGCTCAAAGACCGGCCCGCGCTGCAGGCAGCCAAAGTGATCATGCGTGACAAAGTCGTTCCTCTTCTGGAGGAACACTTCCTGGGCCACGCCAAGCGCATCGCCCGAGGGCGGGCCGTGGCGGAAAGCATCATCCTGGGCCAACTGACGGACAAGGGGACGCCCCTGCGCGGGCGCATGACCCCCGCCGTCATCGCGGCCCTCAACGCCGCCGTGCTCAACGCCCAGGTGGTCATCCTGGCCCGCAAGCAACTGGAGGAGGTCGTGGACCTCCTCTGCGACCGGCTGCTGGGCACCTTCAAGCGCGAGGGCGAGGCGGTGGTGGTGGAGCTGAGCCTGGGGCTCGACCCTATGGCGGAGCTGCGCAAGGTGAGCCAGGACGTGACCGAGCAACGCCGCCAGGCCGTGTTGGGGCTTCTGAACAACCTCTTCGGCACCGACAAGCTGCAGGGCCGGCGCAAGCTGAACATCAAGTGGCGCGGCACCAACCGCTCGGGGACAGTCCAAGCCGTGGAGACGGGCGCCGGCCACCTTCCCCCGCCCGACCCCAAGGCGGAGTTCACCGTCTGGATCGCCTTCCCCCGCTTCCCCGGCGACCCTGTGCCGTCAAAGCCGCCCAAGAACGGTGTGCCGGGCGCGGTGTGGATCCCCAAGGAGGCCGACGATCAACTGCGTCAACAGCTGGACAACCTGGCCCGCATCCTCTTCCTCACCGAGAGCCCGGCGGGCACGGCCTACATCGCCGAGAAGTACAGCGGCGAGGAGGGACGCCGGCTGACGGAGAGCTGGACGGCCGCGGCTTTTCAGTTGCGGGAGAGCCTGCTGGCCGGCCTAGCCTCCCTTTACAGCCAGGGCCGGCTCAGCGCCTCGGTGAGCATCGGCGAGAACCCTTCGGCCGGGGCCACGCTGCAGGAGGCTCTCAAGGACCTGGGGGCGCGGCTGCTGGACGCCCGCTTCCGTCAACATCCCGAGTTCACTGCCGACGTCACCTCCCAGGCGTTGGAGAGCCTCTACCGGGCGCTGGTCAAGGGAGAGGGCCGGGTGGGGCCGGAGGTGGGGCCGCCGCACGATTACGCTGCCCATTACGGGATGCCCCTGCGCATCGTCAAGCCCGCCGGCACCGCCTATGCCCTGGACCTGGGCAACTCCCCCTACGTGCAGACCATCGAGGAGGCCCTGAAAGGCGGGGAGGGCGTGCGGGTCAAGGAGCTGCAGAACCGGCTGGGAAGAGAGTTTGGCCTGCAACCCTTCCTGGCCGATTTCCTGATCCGGCTGACGGTGATCTTTCGCGACCTGCGGGTTGTGCGCGGGCGGGGGCCGCTGGCCGTGGAGGACCCGGCTCAACTGAGCCTGCACAGCAACGACCTGCTCACCCCCGGCCAACGGGTGGGCCACGGGGAGTGGGCCGCCTTCAGCGCCTTCTACGCGGCCATCGGCGCCGGCTCCCTCCCCGACCAGCCCGGCGTGCGTCGTCAGGACGCGGCCTGGGCCTCCCTCCAGCAGTTCTTCACCCAACAGGAGCAGGGATACCGACAACTGCGCAAGGCGGTGACGGAAGCGGCCAAGCCGCTGGGGGGCGCCCCGCGAGAGCTGGAGCAGGCTCTGCAGCAGGTCGCGGCCATCCTGGAAACAATTGACCGGGCGCTGGCAGAGCCTACCTCGGAAGCCGGCATCCGCCGGCTGACCAAGGTCTCGGCTCCGCCCCAGAGCCTGCCGGAGATGCTCCAAGCGGCACGCGAGATGGTCGGCCGGCTGCAGGACGTGGAGATGCGGGACCTGTACCAGGGGCTGCGGAAGTCCGAGTCGCAAGCAATAGCCCGGGAGGCCATCGCCCGGTACATCACCGGGCAGATGCCGCGGAGCCAACTACTGACGCAGCTCCAGACGTTGCACCAGGAGGAGGAGAAGCCGCCTGTTCCACCGGCCTTCGAGCCGCTGAGATTCAAGGCCCGCTTTGGCGCTCTACGAAAGGCGCTGGAAGCCGTCAATCTCCAACCCGCAACAGGTTGGGGAGCCTTGAGCGAATTATCCGACGACGCGGAAGTGACCGTAGAGGTGCGCCACGATGCTGAGGCGTGAAGAGGCGGAGCGGGTGCTGCGGGAGCTTATCGCGCCCCACGCCGTCGGAGCCAAAACCCTGGTCGTCGAGGACCGCACCGGGTTGCTGAGACCGGCGATGGGGGACGGGGTGGAGGTGCGCGTGGCCGGGCAGACGTGGTTCGCCATCGCCGCGGGCCCGCTCCTGGGAGTGCGCCGCCGGTTGTGGGAGAGGCAGCCTCAGCGCGTGGCCCTGATCGCACCGCGAGATGCGCCGTTGTCCGGGCTGCGCGACCTCACTGCCGCTGCCCCTCATGTGCCGGCCGGGGGCGCCCACCTGTTGCGGGTGCTGACCGACGTGCGTCTGCCCGATGACACGCGCCTCGACCCGCTGACCGCCACCCTGTTGGAGCACCCGGAGCGCCTGAAGCCCTTCCAGGGTCGGCCGATCTCCCGCGCCAACTTGCCTCGGGCGGTGCTCTCTGCCTTGCTGGGCGAGGACCTCCTGGACCTGCCCTCCGACGCCGCGGCCCTGGCCCGCATCCTGCGCAGCGATGCTTCGGTACCCGGAGAAGCCCACGTGCTGTGCCGGGAGTACGCCGCCACCCTCAGCCCGCCGTACCAGCCGTTGGTCGCCGGCCTGCTGACCTTTGAACACAGCCGCGCGGCCGTGGCCCGGGCCCTGCTCCAGGCCGAGATCAGCCGCCGGGAGGGCAAAGTGCCCTCTGATCCCCTGGCGAGCCGATTCCTGGAACACGCCGCCGTTAACGACGTTGCCCTGCTGGAGGCCTTCGCCGCCCGCCTGGAAGAGGCGCTCCTGGCCGAGCCGGAGTGGGGGCGCGACTTCGTGCGTCGGCTGCCCGTCCACGCGGTCACCCACCCCTCCCGCATCTTGCCTGCCGCCCTGAAAGCCGACCTGCGCCGTCAATTGGATGAGCTGGTCCAAGGAAGGCGCACGGCGCTGGACGACCGGCTGTGGCGCGGGCACCTTTTCTACGATGAATACCAACCCTGGGTGGATGCCATCGGCCGGCTGGCTCTGCTCGCCCAACTGCGCCCGGAGATCGAAGACCTGCTGGCCGAGGATGCCGACCTCCCCCGGCTGATCGAGGCCTACGTGGAACGCATCTCGGCCGGCGACCTGGCCTGGATGGAACTGGGGGCACTGGCCAAGCAGGCCATCCCGCTGCACGGCGAGATCCAGCAACTGCGCAAGGCGTACCGGGAAACCCGCACTGCCCTCAACCGCGCCTTCGCGGAGCGCTACGCCCGGGAGTACCCCCACCTTTTCGGCGGTGGCGTGCTCCCGTTGGTGGTGCACCTGCTGCCCAAAGCGATCAAGCCGCGCCTTGACGCCGGCGAGCGGGTGCTGGTGATCATCGTGGACGGCCTGAGCTATCCCCTCTGGCAGCGCTTCCGCGCCGACCTGATGGCCGGTGGATGGGGGATCGAGGACGGCTACGCCCTGGCCCTGCTGCCCACGGTCACCGCCGTGAGCCGCTACGCCCTCTTCTCCGGCCCGGTCGCCTCCCACGTCTACCCCGACCTGGCCGAGCCGGACGATGAGGCTCCCGGTGAGGACGAGCTCAAGGCGCTCCAGGCAGCCCTGCCGGGCCGCGCCGTGGCGGTGTTCAAGAAGCGGGACCTGAAAACAGCACCGGAGAAGGTGATGACTGCCATCCGCGGTATGCAGCACGACCTGGTCGTGGTGGTGGTCAACGAGGTGGACGAGGCAGTGCAATCCCCCGCCCACGCCCCCTTCCCCCTGGAGCTGAAGGGCTACGCCTTCCTGACCGCCGTGCTGGATGCGGCCCGCGCCTCGCCGCGGGCCGCGCTCCTGGTGGCCGACCACGGGTTCACCCCGGATGGGGACCGGAAATGGCCGGTGCCGCCGGGGACCAACGTGGCGGAGACCCGCCTGCTGAGGGCGACCTCGGACACGGGGGGCACGGCGGAGCTGCCGGCCGTGTGGTGCCGCGATCTGGTCTACGACTTGGGCGGTCCCTTCCTGGCCCTGTACGACTTCGGCGGCCGGTTCAAGCATCAGCCGAAAGTGGGCTATCACAGCGGCATCGGTCTGGAGGAGGTGGTGGTGCCGGCGGCCTGGCTGCGCGTCGGCCCGGCGAGGCCCCGATTCGGCCTGCGCTTCGTGGGCGTGCCGGCGGTGGTCACCGAGGACGAAGCGGTGATGGTCACGCTGGAGTTGCGGACGCCGGCGGGGATCGCCGGGGAGGTGCATGTGGAAGTGTGGCTCCCCGGCCGCCCGCCGCTAAGCTTTGCCGCTCAGCCCCAACCGGGGCTGCCCTTCCAGCAGTGGCAGGTTACGTGGCGGCCCACCCTGCCACCTCGTGAGCCGGTGGAGCCGGAGACCGTCTACCTGCGTGCTGTGGGCTACCACGATGATCGAGAGGTCGCCCACGCCGAAGCCGAGGTCACCGTTCAGCCGCGACGGGGCAAGTACGAGAGCGCCGCCGCCGCGCTGCTGCCGGAGTAGACGAGAGGCCTTTTGGGAGACAAGGGTTATGAATTGGCAAGAGAAGCTACGCCAGCGGTTCCCGGACAAGATCGTGAACAAGGCGCTGACCCGCAAGATCATCCGGCGCCAGCTCCCCCGCTTCGTCACCGAGTACCTGCTCGCTCGCTACGCCGACCGTGGGGAGACGGAGGCGCTGCGCGTGGTCAACGACATCGTCCAGAAACACTTCCCCGAGCCGCGCCACGCCGAGCGAGTGGTCTTCGAGCTGGCTCAACAGGGCAGCCTGCGCTTGCTGGGCTTCTTCTACGGTCACTTCGACGACAAAATCCACGCCCCGCTGATCCGCACGCCGCTTCTGGGCCGGCGGGAAATGCGCATCAGCACCCGGCTGCCCAAGGAGTACCCCATCCTGCTGGAAGGAGGCGCCTGGGGCATCGCCGAGATCCACTACGAGCCCAACGCCGAGGTGGATGGGCGCAAGCTCCCCTTCTTCATCGCCAACTTCGCCCCCTTTCAGGTGGCCCGCATTGATGTGGAAGACTACAAGGAGGCCCGCAGCCTGTTCACCTCCGACGAGTGGATCGCCGTGTTGATGAGCACCATCGGCCTCAATCCGGCCGCCTACAGCCGCCGGGAGAGCCTCTACGTGCTCACCCGCTTTCTGCCCCTGGTGGAGCCCAACCTCAACCTGCTGGAGCTCGGCCCCCGGGGCACGGGCAAGACCTACGGCATCCGCAACATCTCGCCCTACAGCTTTGTCATCTCGGGCGGCAAGGCCACCGCCGCGCAACTCTTCCTGGACCTGCGCACCCGCAGCGTAGGGGTGATCGCCCGCAAGGATGTGGTGGTCTTCGACGAGATCGCCTACGCCAAGTTCGACGCCACCCGCGACGACGTGCTGGGCATCCTCAAGGACTACATGGCCTCGGGGCTCTTCAGCCGTGGCGGGATCGAGATGCCCAGCGAGTGCAGCATCTTGATGGTGGGAAACACCGACCATGGTACGAAAGAGGCAGAAGAGGGAGAGGAGATCGAGGAACTGCTGGCGGACGATGCCGTGCCGGGGGTGGACACGCCGTCGGTGGACGAGGAACAAGGGACCGTTGGCGAGCGTTACCTCTTCCAGTCGCTGCCCGTGGCCCTGCACGACACGGCCCTCTTCGACCGGCTCCACGGCTTCATCCCTGGCTGGCGGGTGCCTAAGCTGGAGATGCGCTCCTTCTCCGACGGCCTGGGCTTCATCTCCGACTACTTCTCCGAGATCCTGCACCGCCTGCGCCGGGACGATCACACGGCGGAGATCCGCGCCCGGCTGCGCTTCTCGGCCGAAGGCGGGCCGCTCACCACCCGCGACGAGGAAGCCTTGGTGCGCCTGCTGAACGGCTACGTCAAGCTCCTCTACCCCGACGGCCGGGTCACCGACGAAGAGTTGCAAGAGCTGGGCGCCCTGGCCTGCGAGCTGCGCACGCGCATTGTCGAGCAGCAGCACTTTATGGAGTTGGTCCAAGGCGGCCGGACGGTGGAGTTCCCCCGCAAGCGGCTGGAGACGATGATCAGGTCCACTCCGCCCCCGGTCCACCACCCCCCCGGCTCCGCCTCCTGTTGACTTTCTGTCTATAAGGAGGGCCCGGTGGGGGCGGCTACGACCTGGGGGCCGACGAGAGGGTGTTTCCCATCTACCTGCCCCTGGTGATGCGCGGGAGGTAGGGTGGTGGGAGCAGCTACCGGTGTTGTCGCCCTCCCGCAGGTCTTGCGGCGCCCGGCAACTGCCATAGCATATTGAAGGCCGCCTACGACGCGCTTCAGGCCGTGGGAAGGACCTGCGGGAGGGTTCCCCCCAAGGGTTAGAGCGCTGAAAAGCTCTGGTTCGCTTTGCGGGCACGTTGACGGCCGAACGGGGTGATGTATAATGAATGGATTGGGGGAGCGTTTTGAATCACTGAAGCGCTGAGAGAAATGAGCTCACTGAGGAATTGTGCGCCCCCGCTTCTCCGTCGGGTCACGGCCTGGCCGAGGACCTGGGCCGCGCTGCACGAGGCTCAGTGTCTTCACCCCCTTCAGTGGTTCAGTAATTCTGGGGGCTTTGTTGGCGGACGGACAGGCTGTCAACGGATTAGGGAACGGATTGAACGGATTGAGCGGATGGGGGGGCGGTGCTCCCAAGAGAGCTTCGTACCGCTTTGTGCTCTTTGCGCCCTTGGTGCTCTTCGTGTCTCTCGCCGTGGCCGGAGCGGACAAGCTGTCAACGGATTGGGGAACGGATTGAGCGGATTGAACGGATGGGGGGGCGGCAGCTCCGTTCAATCCGCTCTCCGAATCCGTTGACAGCAATCCGCTTTGGAACGGATTGAACGGGTGTGGGGCTGGTGCTCCCAAGGGAGCTTGTCCAGCCTTTCGTACCGCTTTGTGCTCTTTGCGCCCTTGGTGCTCTTCGTGTCTCTCGCCGTGGCCGGAGCGGACAAGCTGTCAACGGATTGGGGAACGGATTGAGCGGATTGAACGGATGGGGGGGCGGCAGCTCCGTTCAATCCGCTCTCCGAATCCGTTGACAGCAATCCGCTTTGGAACGGATTGAACGGGTGTGGGGCTGGTGCTCCCAAGGGAGCTTGTCCAGCCTTTCGTACCGCTTTGTGCTCTTTGCGCCCTTGGTGCTCTTCGTGTCTCTCGCCGTGGCCGGAGCGGACAGGCTGTCAACGGATTGGGGAACGGATTGAGCGGATTGAACGGATGGGGGGGCGGCAGCTCCGTTCAATCCGCTCTCCGAATCCGTTGACAGCAATCCGCTTTGGAACGGATTGAACGGGTGTGGGGCTGGTGCTCCCAAGGGAGCTTGTCCAGCCTTTCGTACCGCTTTGTGCTCTTTGCGCCCTTGGTGCTCTTCGTGTCTCTCGCCGTGGCCGGAGCGGACAGGCTGTCAACGGATTGGGGAACGGATTGAGCGGATTGAACGGATGGGGGGGCGGCAGCTCCGTTCAATCCGCTCTCCGAATCCGTTGACGGCAGTCCGCTGAGGTGCTGACCGCCGGCCGCTAAGCCGCCAATCGCTACGCCGCTACGCCGCCAGCCGCTACGCCGCTCGGCCCTCAGTGCCTCAGCCCTCAGCCCTCGGCCCGCCGCTACGCCGCTTGCCCCCTGCCCCCTGCCCCTTGCCCCTTGCCCCTTCGGCAGGTCAGAGGTATACTCAAGGGGGTTGAAGGCAGTGATGACGCGGAGTCGGCTGGAATCCCCCTTTGGGCGGAGGGGATACCCCCGGTCCGGCCCGGACGCCGAGGAGTTCCCCTGACCAACCGCATCCCCTAGCGCAGCGGGAGGAGGAAGATGTCCCCTACACCCCCCAAGCTCACCCTGGGTCGCGTTCTGCTCTACAGCATGGCCTCCATCGGCCTCAACATCATGAGCATCACCGTCAGCACCTGGATCCTCTACTTCTACGCCCCCCCACCCGATTCGGGCCGCGTGGCCTACCTCCCCGTCGCCCTGGTGGGCGTCCTGCTCACCGTCGGGCGCTTCTGGGACGCTTTCATTGACCCCTTCATCGGCCACTGGAGCGATACGTTGCAATCGCGCTGGGGCCGCCGTCGGCCCTTCCTGCTGTTTGGCGCTCCGGCCGCCGCCCTGCTCCTGGTCCTCATCTGGACCCCGCCGGTGCAGGGCACCAGCCCTCTCAACGCCCTCTACTTCACCCTCATCACCTTGGGCTACTTCACCGCCTTCAGCTTGGTCGGCATCCCCTACGACGGCACGCTGCCGGAGATGGCCCCCGACTCCCACGACCGCGTGGTCCTGAGCTATTGGAAGAACCTCTTCGGCATCCTGGGCGTGCTCATCGGCTCTCTGGTCGCCGCCCCCCTCTTCGACAGCATCGGGCCGGTGGCGATGGGGCTGGTCGTCGGCCTGGTCGGGATGCTCACCATCTGGATGGCGCTGCTGGGGCTGCGGGACGTGGAGCGCCCCCTGGGCCGGCCCATCGGCGCGGTGGAAGGGCTGCGGATCACCCTCGGCAACCGGCAGTTCCTCATCGTCTTCCTCTCCACCCTCTTCGTCCACCTGGCCTACCAGATGCTCCTGGCGAACCTGCCCTACTTCGTCACCCTGGTGCTGGGCCGCAGCGAGGCCGACGTGGGCATCTTCCAGGGCGTGCTGATCCTGATGATGGCGGTGACGGGGCCGCTGTGGGCCTTGGCGGACCGCTACGTCTCCCAGCGCCGGCTGCTGACCATTGCGATGGTCGGGCTGGCGGTGACCTCGGCCCTCACCTTCGGCGTGGGGACGATCCCCGGCCTCTCTCTGATGGCCCAGGGGCTGATCGCCCTCGTCCCCGTCGCGGCGATGCTGGGCGGCTACTTCATCGTCATCTACGCGATGATGGGCAACGTGGTGGACTACGACGAGATGCTCACGGGCCGGCGACGCGAGGCCATCTACTACGGCACCTTCAGCTTCGCCAACGGTCTGGGCATCTCCGTGGGGACGCTGATCCTGCCCCTCCTGCTCAAGGGGCTGGGCTACACCAGCGAGAACCCCCTGGGCGTGCGGGCCGCCTTCCTGGCCATCGCCGGGGCCACCCTCATCGGAGCTTGGATCTTCCAGGCGTACCGGCTGGGGGACACGCCCGCCGAGACCCGCCGCAACCTGGGCCTGACGGAAGCGTGAGAGGAGCGGGGTATGGCACAGACGGAGCGGCAACTGCGGGCCGGCGTGGCCCGGGAGGTGATCTCGCCCCCCCGGGGCCTCTACCTCATCGGCTACGGCGACCGGACCAAGGGCAACCAGGGCGTCCACGACGACCTGACGGCCACGGCGCTGGTGCTGGACGACGGTCAGAGCCGGCTGGCCCTGGTCGCCTGCGACCTCCTCTGCCTCAACGAGTTCGTCGTGGACCGGGTGCGGCGGCGGCTGGGGGAGGGGACGCCGGCGATCGTCGCCTGCTCCCATACCCACGCCGGCCCCATTGCCTACGCCGACCGCCGTTCCCGCCCCGCCCGCCGGGCCTACATCGAGACGCTGGTCGAGCGGATCGTCCGGGCGGTGCGCCGGGCCGAGGCCGCCCTGACGCCGGTGACGCTGGCCTGGGGCCAGGGCGAGGCCGACATCGCCGTCAACCGCCGCGAGCGCCGGCCCGACGGGAGCGTCGTCATCGGCGTCAACCCCGACGGCCCTGTGGACCGGTCGGTAGGGGTGGTCCAGGTGCGCCGAGCCGACGGCGCCCCCCTCGCCACCTTGGTCAACTTCGCCTGCCACGGCACCGTCCTGGGGCCGGACAACCGCCTCGTCTCCGCCGACTGGATCGGAGCGATGCGGGCGCGGGTCGAGGAGGCGCTGGGAGGACGGGTGCTCTTCCTCCAAGGGGCGACGGCGAACCTCAACCCGGACCACCAGTGGGGCCAGGGCGACCCTTGGGAGGCGGTCCGGGCGCTGGGGGAGCGGGTGGCCCAGGGGGTACTGGAGACCGTCCACCGGGGGCTCACGCCGCTGACGGGGGTGCCCCTCCGGCTGCACCAGGGGGAGGTCTGGCTGCCGCTGGAGGCGCCGGCGACGACGCCCCGACCGCCCCGCACCTACCGCAAGGCCCTGGCGAAGGTGGCCGGCCTGCCCTTCTTCCTGCGCCCGGCGGTGGACTTCCTGCTGAACCAGCGCTACCCCTGGCGGTCGCGGGTCGAGGCGCGGGAGGGGGTCTGGCAGGTGCCGATGCGGGTCAACGTTGCCCGGGCGGGCGACCTGGCCCTGGTCACCTTTGGCGCGGAGGTCTTCACCGAGATCGGGATGGCGATCAAGGCCCGCTCGCCGGCCCCCGTCACCCTCTTCGCCAGCGTCAGTGACGGCTGCATCGGCTACCTGCCCACGGCCGAGGCCCACGACGAGGGGGGCTACGAGGTGGATACGGTTCCCTTCTTCTACCGCTTCCCGGCCCGGCTGGCCCGGGAGAGTGCCCAGATCGCCGTTGACGCCGTGCTGGAAGTCCTCGGTCCTTAGCCCTCAGTCCTTGCCCCTTGCCCCCTGCCCCTTGCCTCTTGCCCCTTGCCCCCTGCCCCTTGCCCCTTGCCCCTTGCCCCCTGCCCCTTGCCCCTTGCCCCTCACCCCACGATGCGCCGGAGGACCCGGGCCACCGTCGGCGGGTGCATCAGCATGTTGGTGTAGGCGGCGTTGGCCAGGGGGCAGGCGCATTCTTTGTTGCGGATGCTGCGCCGGATGCGGTCGGCCTGGGGGGAGAACCAGACCTTCTTGAAGTCGTAGCCCACCTCGCGCAGGTTCCCCATCCCGTCGGCCCGCACGCAGCAGGGCCAGACGGTGCCGTCGGCGTAGATCTGGGCCGAGGCCCAGCCGGCGTAGCAGGGGATCACCTGGGTCTCCTCGGCCAGGAACCGCTTCACCAGCCGGTAGTACTCCAGCCGGAACGCCTGGGTGATGCGGGCGATCCCCCGGAAGGACTGCCGCTCCAGTCGCTGCACCAGCTCGTCAATGGCCCGGCTGTAGGCCTCTAGGGAAGGGGTGATGCCGCTGCCCACCGTGTCCAGCTCCACCCGCTCCTCGGCGATCTCGGTGATGTAGGAGTCGGGGGCCAGGCCGAAGGCGTAATCGTAGAGGACGGACACCCGGTCCACATTGAACGTGGAGATGACCGAGTGAATGCCGAGGGTCAGGTTGGGAAGGCTCTGGGAGAGCTCGCGCAGGGCGGCGTAGTTGCGCTCGAACTTCTCGAAGTTGCCCGGCACACCCCGGATGCGGTCGTGGGCCACCCCCACCCCGTCCAGGGAGAGGTTGATGATGAGTTGGACGTCGGGGCAGCTCTCGGCGATGGCCTGGACCATTGGGGGGATGCGCTGGTAGAGCAAGCTGTTGGTGGGGATGTTGAGGATGGCCGGTCGGCAGTAGTGGCAGACGGCCTGAGCCAGGGGCACCAGGTTGGGGAAGAGAAAGGGCTCTCCACCGCTGATAGTCACCCAGTAGGGAGCCCGACCCAGGCTCTGCAGCACCTTCTCCCACTCCTCCATCGTCAGTTCCTCTTCCCGCTTCATCCAGATGTTGCAGGTCAAGCAGCGGGAGTTGCAGCGGGGGGAGGGGGAGAGGGTGAGGTTGATGGGGAGCATCCTCGGCCAGCCCAGCCGCCGGCTGAGCCGGTAGAGGGGGATGCGCCATAATACGTGGAACATCGTCGCCTCGGGAGGGGAGAGGCTCCTACAGGCCGACCTGCCCGACCTCGACCACCTCTTTGGTCGTCTCGGCGACCGGCCAGACGAAAGGCTTGCGCCGCCAGATGGTGTAGTCCCAACGTCCCAGCAGGCGACCGTAGAGCTCCAGGGCCGCCACCAGCGGCCCCCACACCAGGTGGCGCAGCCGACCCACCCGACGAGCCGGTTGGCCCGGCACTGGCGGCGTTGGAGAGGGGAAGAGGATTTCCTTCAGGAAGAGGGGGAGGATGCGCCGGCCGCTCATCGTCGAAACCCGGTAACCCAGCATATCCCGGACGTAGAGGTGGCCGGCGTAGATGCGCCGTCGCTGTTTGAGGAAGTCGGACAACGTCTCCGGCCCCCGGTTGTAGATGATCGCCTCGGGCACGTAGACCAGTCGCAGCCCCTGCCCCCGGATGAGGGGTTCAATGCTCGCCTCGTCCACCGCCGAATCGTAGGGGATCTGGCGGAAGATGTTGCGGAAGGCGATCACCTCGCCCATCTTAGGGCGGTGCAACGAAATCTGATGGTGGAGCTGCCACTCCAGGTGGGCCGCGTAGCCCATAAAGCGGCGGGGGTCGTTGGTGGGCACCGGACGGCTGCCCGTCATCCCCACCTCGGGGTCCTCGAAGGGGCGGACCAGGTGCTCGATGGCATCAGGAGCCGGGATGGTGTCCGCGCTGTGCAGGACGATGACCTCCTGACGGATGGTGCGCAGCGCCAGGTTGATGGCGGAGGCTTTGCCCTCGCGCCGGGGCTGGCGCAGGTGGCGGACCTGGGGGTAGCGGCGGGCGTACGAAGCCACGATCTGATCGGTCCCATCGGTGCAGCCGCTGGTCACCACCACGATCTCGACGATCTGGACGCGCTTCAGCCGCTGCTGGAGAAGGGCCTCCAGCAGCCGACCGATATTCGCCTCTTCGTTGTAAGCCATGATGGCCACTGTGCAGGAGATCACCGCGCTTCCCTCACCTGTTCTGACGTCGCACCCTACCCGGACCTAACCATAGGGCGACCCACAAGTCGCCTTTATTGTTCCCGCGCCTGGCCCCAGTATAGGGACGAAAGGTTAAAGGGGAGTAGCAAAGGCGTTAAAAGTTTGTAAGAAATGAGCCGGAGGACCGCAGAACTATGGGCAGCTTGCGGATTTTGTGCTAAGCTAATGTCACCCTCCCGCAGGTCACGCTAGGAGGAACCTGCGGGGGGAGCCTGAGAGAGGACCTAGTGGGAGGGAGAGTACAATGGCTGCAGACGGGAAGGACTCTGGGAATGTGCGACGGATCAGCCGTAGAGACCTGTTGAAGGGACTGGTTACCCTGGGAGGAGGGCTGCTGACGGGCCGAGCGTTGCTCTCCTGGCTGGCCGGTGAGGCCCCCCGGGCGCAGACCCTCGACCTGACGCCTCGGTCCTACCTCCCCTACGTGAGTAGGTCTGTGCCTCCGACGCCTACGGCAACGCCCACCGCTACGGCTACACCGACCTCAACGCCTACGGCAACGCCCACCGCCACGGCCACACCGACGCCCGGAAGCACGCCTCAACCCGGCTCCTCTCGCGTCGTCCACGTCCACGCCGCCAACGCCACCTCGTGGGACTTCAGCACGGGCTGGTACGGTGATTATGTCAACCAATCGGTGGTCAACACGATGGTCGAGGAGGGGCTGAAGGCGCTGACGGGGACCAACTCGGTGCAGGCCGCTTGGCAACAACTGCTCCCCAACTACCGGTCAGGGCAGGTCATCGCCATCAAGGTCAACTTCAACAACTCGACCTGCACGGACAGCGATAACGTGATAGATGGGCTGATCGAGCCGGTCAACGCCCTGATCGCCACGCTCAAGAGCTTCGGCGTGGCCGAGAGCGACATCTGGATCTTCGACGCCTCCCGGGCGCTCCCCAACCGCTTCGTGAACGGCTGCCTCTACAGCGGCGTGCGCTTCTTCGACGACATCAGCAAGGGATGCCGGGAGGATGCCACCTTCACCAGCAACGACCCCAATGCCGAAGTCACCTTCCAGGCCTCCGACCTTAAGAACCGGCGGTTGACGGACGTGGTGATCAACGCCGACTACCTGATCAACGTGCCCATTATGAAGGACCACGGCATCAGCGGCGTGACGTTGGGGCTGAAGAACCATTTTGGCACCATCGAGTATGTCCAGGGGGCGGGGAACGACAACCTGCACTACTACATCAACCCCACCAACTCCCTCTACAGCACCAGCTACAGCCCCCTGGTGGACATCTGCCTGAATCCCCACATCCGGGACAAGACGGTGCTGGTCTTGGGGGATGGGCTCTTTGGGGCTCTGGGCAACACCAACACCGAGCCTCGCCGCTGGAGCACCTTCGGCGACCAGGCCCCCAACAGTCTCTTCCTCTCCTCCGACCAGGTGGCGGTGGATTGCGTGATGCTGGACATCCTGGATGCGGAGCCGGTCTACCATCCTCAAGCGGGCCACCGGGATGACTATCTCAAGCTGGCGGCTCAGGCGGGGTTGGGCACCTACGAACGGGGCGACCCCTGGGGGAGCGGCTACACGCAGATTGACTACCGGCGGGTCGAGGTCTCGTGAGGGGGCGAGTGGTCCGCAGTCCTCAGTCCGCAGTCCGCAGTCCTCAGTCCTCGGTCCGCCGCTAGGCCGCTTGGTCGAGTGGTCGGATGGTCCGCAGTCCTCAGTCCGCAGTCCTCAGTCCTCGGTCCGCCGCTAGGTCGCTTGGTCGAGTGGTCGAGTGGTCGCTTGGTCACTTGGTCCTTGCCCCTTGCCCCCTGCCCCTTGCCCCCTGCCCCTTGCTGCTTGCCGCTTGCCGCTTGATCGGCGGTCGGCGGTCGGCCGTCGGCGGTCGGCCACGTGGTCACTTGGTCCTTGCTCCCTGCCCCCTGCCCCTTGCCCCTCGATCCTCAGTGCCTCGGCCCTCGGTGCCTCCTCTGCCGCTGCCGCTATGTCGGCTGGACGTTCCTCCTTGACAGGCCCCCACCAACCGTGCTACAATGGCGTAGCCCTAGTTGTCTGACAAGTGCCTCACGTCAGTGAACGCGGTCAACAGCGTTGTTGACGATCTCCTCCTACACCACGGGTCACAAGACCATAGGTCACAAGGAGTTGAACCGATGGCTACGCCGAATGTCCAGTCTTTCTCCCGACAGAGCCTGGCCGAGGTGGACCCGGCAGTGGCAGAGCTGCTGGACCTGGAGACGGAGCGCCAGACTCGCAAGTTGATCCTCATTCCCTCGGAATCGTGTGCCCCTTTGGCCGTTCAACAGGCCCTAGGCTCGGTCTTCGAGAACATCTACGCCGAAGGATACCCTCCTGAGGAGACCCGCTGGATGAGCGAGGCCGAAATCCTGGATTACCGCTGGCGGCTGGCCGAGTACCGCCGCTACTCCGACCCCCGCTACTACAAGGGGGTGGAGTACGCCGACCTGGTGGAGGCGCTGGCCCGCCGCCGGGCGGCTGAGCTCTTCGCCGCCACCGCCCCCGGCTTCGCTCCCGAGGACCTCTACGTGAACGTCCAGCCCCTCTCCGGCGCACCGGCCAACCTGGCCGTCTACGAGGCGCTGCTGGAGCCGGGGGATACGGTGCTGAGCATGTCCCTCATCCACGGCGGCCACCTGAGCCACGGAGCGCCCGTCAGCGCCACAGGACGCCACTTTCACATCGTCCACTACGGCGTGGACCCGAAGACGGAGCGGTTGGACTACGAGGTCATCGAGGCCCTGGCCCGAGAGCACCGGCCCAAGATGATCATCGCCGGCTACACCTCCTATCCTTACCCGCCCGACTGGGCCCGCTTCCGCCAGATCGCCGATGCGGTCGGCGCCTACCTGCTGGCCGACATCGCCCACGTCGCCGGCCTCGTCGTCGCCGGGGCCTTCCCCACCCCTCTGGGCCACGCCCACGTCATCACCTTCACGACCCACAAGACGTTGTGCGGTCCCCGCGCCGCCGTCATCCTGACGACCGACCGCCGCTTGGCCCGCAAGCTGGACCGGGCCGTCTTCCCCGGCCTCCAGGGTGGTCCCCACGTCAACAAGTTCGCCGCGATGGCCGTCGCCTTTAAGATCGCCCAGAGCCCGGAGTTTCGGACCCTCCAGCACCAGATCGTCGCCAACGCCAAGGCGCTGGCCGCCGGCCTGGCCGAGGAGGGGCTGCGCATCCCCTACGGGGGCACCGAGTCCCACATGCTCCTGGTGGACTGCAAGAGCGTGCGGGGGCCCGATGGCACGCCCCTCAGCGGCGACCTGGCGGCCCGCATCCTGGACCTGGCCGGCCTCGTCTGCAACCGGAACACCATCCCCGGCGACGCCTCGGCCTTGAAGGCCAGCGGCATCCGGCTGGGCACCCCTTGGGTCACCCAGCGGGGGATGAAGGAGCCGGAGATGCGGGAGTTGGCCGCCATCATCGCCCAGGTGCTCCGCGCGACGACGCCCTACCGCTACGCCGGGCGCAAGGGCTTCCTCCTCCGGGCCAAAGTGGATTTCGACGCTCTGGAGGCGGCCAAGGCCCGGGTGGCCGCCCTGCTCCCCTGGGCCTGTCAAGAGCCTTCCGGGCCGCCTCGAGGCTACCCCCACTTCTACAGCCTCCAGGATGCCCCGGCGACGGGGGGAGACTACGCCGGCCTGGCGGTCATCGGCGGGCGGGCCACCGCCCTGCTGGACCTGGCGACGACCGGTCGGGTGGGGCGGCTGGAGCCGGGACAGGGCCGGGTCACCTGGCTGCTGGAGAAGACGGGGCAGGTGATGGCCCCGGCCTTCCTCGTCCGGCCCGGCCCGGAGCGGGATCGCTACCACCTGCTCCTGCCCCGGGAGGCCTTCGGGCGGGTCGCCACCTGGCTGCGGGCCCTCTCCGACGGCTACGTCGAAGTGGACGCCGAGGACCTGCCGGCCAAGGCCCCCGGTCCTGTCGTCATCGAGGAACTGCCCCAGGAGGTGGTGGACCGCCTACAGGCCCAACTCCCCCGACCCCTCGTGGGGGCCGAGGTCCTTCCCTCGGGTGAGGACGACGCCCCGCCGGAGGCCGCCGTCGCCGGTGCCGACTTCACCAAGCCCACCTTCATCGGCTACGCCGGCGCTATGAAAGGGATCCCCTCGGCCGGCCGTTGGCCGGCCCTCCCCGCCTTCACCTGGGAGGAGACGGAGGAGGGGGAGATGCAGCGGACGGCCCTCTTCGAGACCCACCGGGCGATGAAGGCGAAGATGGTCCCCTTCGCCGGATGGGAGATGCCGGTCTGGTACAGCGGTGTCCTGGAGGAGCACCGGGCGGTGCGCCAAGCAGCCGGCCTCTTCGACGTCTCCCACATGGGCGTCTTCGAGGTCGCCGGCCCCGACGCCGAGTCCTTCCTGGACCTGGTGACGGCCAACGACGTGGCCGCCCTGCCCGTGGGCCAGGCCCACTACAGCTACCTGCTGGACCCCACCGGCCACGTCCTGGACGACATCTTCGTCTACCGGCTGGCCGGAGACCGCTTCATGCTCGTGGTCAATGCGGCCAACAACGACAAGGACTGGGCCTGGCTCAACGGTGTGCTACGGGGGGCCTACCGCATCAGCCGGGAGCGGCCCTGGGCCCGCTTCCAAGGCGAGGTGACGCTGCGCGACCTGCGGGACCCGGCTCTGGGCGCTGCCCGGCGGGTGGACCTGGCCCTGCAGGGGCCGCGCTCCCGGGAAATCCTCCTGGCCTTGGAGGCGAGCGAGGAGGACCGGGCCAAGATCGCCGCGCTGCCCTGGGCCGGCGTGACCCAGGTGACGCTGAGCGGCTTCGACGTCATCGTCACCCGGACCGGCTACACCGGCGAGCGGGTCGCCTTCGAGCTCTTCCTGGACCCCGACCGGACGCCCGACTTCTGGAGGCTGCTCCTGGAGGTGGGGGAGCCCTTCGGACTGAAGCCCATCGGGCTGGGGGCGCGGGACAGCCTGCGGACGGAGGCGGGGCTGCCCCTCTACGGCCACGAACTGGCCGGTCCGCTAGACCTGGGGCCGGGCGATGCCGGGTTCGCCAGCTACGTCAAGGTCTACAAGCCCTTCTTCGTGGGCCGCGATGCCTTCCTCGCCCACGAGCGAGAGCGCAAGGCGGTGGTCACCCGCTTCCGCATGAACGACAAGGGGGTGCCGATGCCCCATCCGATGACCGCCGTGGTGGACCGCAAGGGGAAGGTGGTGGGGCGCGTGACCAGCTGCGCCATTGACAGCGAGGGCTACCTGTTGGGGCAGGCTTACGTGGACCTGAAGTACGCCGAGGAGGGGACGCCGGTGGGGATTCTGACGATGCCGCGCCGCAAGCCCAAGGAGAAGCCGCTGGAGGCGCTGGAGTGGGGGGACCGGATCGTGCTGCCCGGCCCGGCAACCATCCTCTCCCGCTTCCCTCGGCGGCGCAAGTAGCGGGCTATCGGGCTATCCCCTGAAGAGGGCGAGGAGGAACCGCCGGAACCGAGGGGGCTGGAGGGTGGGGGAGACCCGGTAGAAGGGGGCTTCCCGCTCGGCCAGGAAGGGTTTTCGCTGCCGGAAGGCCGCCCACCGCCCCCGGAGTCCGGCGGTCTCCCCCCGCCGGAGCAGCGGCCACAGCCAGGCGATGGTGTCGCCGATGACCATCAGGGGGACCCACCGCCACAACGCACGAAAGGGATAGTGCTTGAAGAGGGTCCACCACTTGTTCCGACCCAGGTGGTAGGCTTTGAAGGCCGGCATCCGCCCGCCGGTGGCCGAGTGGACGTGGTAGACCCGCCCCTGGGGGGTGTAGAGGCAGCGCCATCCGGCCCGCCGGGCCCGCCAGGCCAGTTCGACGTCTTCGTAGTAGGCGAAGAAGCGCTCGTCGAAGAGGCCGACCTCGTCCAGCATCGCCCGCCGGTAGAGGGCAGCGGCCCCGCAGGGACCGAAGACCTCCTGAACCCCCGGGGGTTCCTCCTCGACGGGTTGTCCGAAGCGGCGGTTCCAGGCGATCCCCAGCCGATCCACCTCGATCCCTGCCGAGTCCAGCCGGTCGGGATGGTGGGCGAGTCGGATCTGGGCGGCCACCATCCCGACCCGGTCCTCACGCTCCATCGCTTCCACCATCGCGCTCAGCCAGTAGGGCTCTGGCCGGGCGTCGTTGTTCAGGGTGGCCACGTAAGCGCTTTTGGTGGCGCGGATCCCCTGATTGGTTGCTTTGGCGAAGCCGTGGTTGGCGTCGTTGGCGATCAGACGCACCCCTGGGAACTCCGCCCGCAGCCACTCCCCGGAGCCATCGGTCGAGCCGTTGTCCACCACGACCACCTGGAAGTCGGGGTAATCCTGGGCCAGCACCGCCGGGATGCAGATACGCAGGTGCTGCAGACCGTTCCAGTTGACGATGACGACGGCGACCCCTTCGGCCATAAGAGCTTCCTCCTGCCTCCGCTCGCCTTTGCTTCGCCCTTCCGCCTTGCAGGGATGATAACACACGGGACGCGAAAGACCAAAGAGGCGGGTTGATGCAAAAATAGCCGGTGATTACCCACAAGGGAGCGAGAGAGTGGTCCGTAGCAGGCCGTCCACGAATTTCTCACCAATGCACGAATGAGGCGGCCCTTAATTCGTGTATTCGTGCCCCATTCGTGGACGGCTCGTCTCCCTATCTCCAAAGATATGGGTAATCACCGCAAAAATAGATGTTGCGTGTTTCGTCCCAATCGTGTATAATGATGTAGACCTCTACGCAGCCCAATTCCAGTTTACGTTGTGCTCATACGACGGTCAACCGACAAGCTATCCTGCCGGTCTGCCCCCGCCCGGTGTTTCTATCCCCTCCAGGCCACGCCAGGTTGGGGGTTTCCTCATGGTCGTTTCGTTCCCAGCCCGTTGTACCCTCTACGGGAGAAACGTTTTTTACTTTACTGTGGAAGGAGGTGAGGCCCTACAAACTGCAAGTTGCGAATGCGAATTGCGGATTGCAAATTGCAACGGTCGTTTTTACCCCATCTGAACACGAAGGAGGAGAAAAAGTGAACCGCAAGCTCTGGACGCTCACCGCTTTTCTTATCGTCGCTGCCCTTCTGCTGTCCGCCTGTGGCACGAAGACGATCGAGAAGACCGTCGAGGTCACCCGTCTCGTCCCCGCCGAGGGGGAGAAGGTGGTCGAGACGGTCGTCGTCGAGGTGACGCGGGAGGTCCCGGCCGCTGCCGCGCCGACCGGCACGCGCCTGCAGACGATCTTGGATCGGGGTAAGCTCATCTGCGGCGTCAACGGCGGGCTGCCGGGCTTCAGCTTCCTTGATGAGGCGACCGGTCAGTTTACCGGCTTCGACGCCGACTACTGTCGCGCCGTCGCTGCCGCCCTCTTCAACGACCCCAACGCTGTGGAGTTCCGCCCCCTCTCCGCCAAGGAGCGCTCTACCGCCCTGCAGAGCGGCGAGATTGACGTTCTCATCCGCAACACCACTTGGACCAGCAGCCGTGACGCCAGTTGGGGTAACTTCGCCCCCACCATCTTCTACGATGGCCAGGGCATGATGGTCCGCAAGGACCTGGGGGTGACCAAGCTGGAGGACCTGGAGGGTGCTTCCATCTGCGTTCAGACCGGCACCACCACCGAGCTCAACCTGACCGACAAGATGCGCGAGTTGGGGGTGGACTTCACGCCGGTGGTCTTCGAGGACATTGACTCCACTTATGCCGCCTACGAGGAAGGCCGGTGCGACGCCGTGACCAGCGACCGCTCCCAGTTGGCTGCTCGCCGCACCGTCTTCAAGAACCCCGACGACCACGTCATCCTCGATGTGGTGATGTCCAAGGAGCCTCTGGGGCCCGTGGTTCCCCACGGCGATGATCAGTGGTTCGACGTGGTCAAGTGGGTCGTCTTCGCCACCATCCAGGCCGAGGAGTTCGGCATCACCTCCCAGAACATTGACCAGTTTATGGACAGCGATAAGCCGGAGATCCGCCGCTTCCTGGGCCTGGAGGGCGATCTGGGCCAGCAGCTTGGTCTGAGCAACGACTTCGCCGTCCGCGTCATCCGCCACGTCGGCAACTACGCGGAGATCTTCGATCGCAACCTGACCCCGCTGGGGTTGGGCCGGGGGGTCAACACCCTCTGGACCGAAGGGGGCCTGCTCTACTCGCCACCCTTCCGGTAAAGCCCTGGAGGGGGCTATAGGGTCGTAACTTCTGGGGGTGTCTTCCGGGTTGCCGGAAGGCACCCCCCAGACCGGGCATATGCCCTGTCGGAGCTTCCGATTCGCCACGACAACGCGAGGGAGCTTTATGGAACGATCCATTGGGACCATCCCCATCGCCCAGCCCCAACGCATCCCCTTCTGGCGCGATGTGCGGGTGCTGCGGGTCTTGGCCCAGGTGGCCTTCGTTCTGACCGTGGTCATTATCGTTGGCCTGCTCTACGCCAACCTGACCCAGGCGATGGCCCGTCGGGGGATGTCCACCAGTTTCGATTTCCTGAAACTGGAGGCCGGCTTTGCCATCAAGGAAAGCGTCATCCCCTATGACCCCTCAGAGTCCTACGGCAAAGCCTTCCTGGTGGGCGTGTTGAACACGCTACGGGTCTCCCTCCTGGGCGTCATCCTCGCCACGCTCCTGGGCATCATCGCTGGGGTTGCCCGCCTCTCCACCAACTGGCTGGTCAACAAGATTGCCGCTGCCTATATCGAGATTTTCCGCAACACGCCGCTGCTGGTGCAGCTCTTCTTCTGGTACTTCGCCGTCATCCAGAAGTTCCCGCCGGTCCGGGAGAGCATTCAGTTGCCCGGCCCCATCTACCTCCATCAGCGGGGCATCACGATCCCTGCCCTGCACCCCACCCCCGCTTTTCGTCTGTGGGCCATCGGTTTCGCCGCCGGCCTGGTGATCGGGCTGGTCGTCTACCGCATCCTGCTCGTCCAACAGTTAGAGACGGGCCGAGAACGCCACCCCGGCCTGGTGGGCTTCGGCCTCTTCGTCGTCCTCTTCGGGTTGGGGGTCCTCCTGTCCGGGGGACGGCCCTTCACCGTAGAGACGCCGGTGCTGCAACGGTTCAACTTCAAGGGAGGCTCCAACCTCTCGCCGGAGTTCAGCGCTCTGTTGATCGGACTGGTCGTCTACACGGGGGCCTTCATCGCCGAGGTGGTACGGGCCGGCATCCTCTCGGTGCGCAAGGGGCAGGTGGAAGCTGCCCGCGCCCTGGGTTTCTCCAACATGCAGGCCCTGCGCCTCATCATCTTCCCCCAGGCCCTGCGGGTCATCATTCCGCCCCTCACCAGTCAATACCTGAACCTGGCCAAGAATTCCAGCCTGGCGGTGGCCGTCGCCTACCCGGATCTCTACTTCATCGGTGGGGTGATCTACAACCACCAGCCCGGAAGGCCGGTCCCCATCATCGTGCTGATCATGGGGACTTACCTGGCGATGAGCCTGACCACGGCGATTCTGATGAACCTCTACAACCGTCGCATTGCCTTTGTGGAGCGATAGATGGCTGAGTACGCGGGTCCTCCTCGTATCTCGCTGGGGCCGATCGGTTGGTTGCGCAAGAATCTCTTCAGCACCTGGTACAACGCGCTGCTCACCTTCTTGAGCTTGTGGATTCTCTACGTGGTCCTGGGCGGCACGTTGCGCTGGGCGCTGACCGAGGCCGACTGGCGGGTGATCACCGCCAACTTGCGGCTCTTTATGGTCGGTCCCTACCCACCGGATCAGGTCTGGCGGCCGGCGTTGTGCGTGGTGATTGTCTCCCTGCTGATGGGCCTCAGTTGGGGGCTGTGGGGCGGCGCGATGCGCCAGTTCGCCGTCGCCCTGGCCGCTGCCTTCGCCGTGCTGGCCTTGCTCCCCTTTCCCCTGCCGGTGCGCCTCTGGCTGCTGGGCAACCTGGTTGTCCTGGCCGCCGGCTACGGAATCGGCCAGCGGGTCTCCCCCCGCTGGGGCGTAATCGGCTGGGTCGCCTCCTTTCCCCTCATCCTCCTGATCGTGGCCGGGATAGGAGGGGTGTTGCCCCCCATCAGCACCCAGCGCTGGGGAGGGCTGTTACTGACCTTCATCCTGACCATTGTGGGCATCGGTGCTTCCTTCCCCGTCGGCGTCCTGCTGGCTTTGGGGCGGCGGAGTGCCCTGCCGGCCATCCGGCTCTTCAGCATCGCCTTCATCGAGGTCGTGCGAGGGGTCCCGCTGGTGACGGTGCTCTTCATGGGAAGCCTGATGCTTCCCCTCTTCTTGCCCGAGGATGTGCGGGTGGACCAGGTGGTGCGGGCGATGGTCAGCATCACCCTCTTCTCCGCCGCCTACACGGCCGAGAACGTGCGGGGCGGCCTGCAGGCGATCCCCGAAGGGCAGATCGAGGCGGCCAAGGCGCTGGGGCTCAACGGCTTCCAGACCTTGCTGCTGATCGTCCTCCCCCAGGCCTTGCGCAACGTCATCCCCGCCATCGTCGGCCAGTTCATCAGCCTCTTCAAGGACACCTCGCTGGTCTCCATCATCGGCCTGCTGGATCTGGTCTTGATCGGCAAGAGCGTGCTGGCCAACCCGGACTTCCTGGGCCTCCAGCGGGAGGTCTACGTCTTCCTCGCCCTCGTCTACTTCGTCTTCAGCTACGCGATGTCCTACGCCAGCCGACGGCTGGAAGTGGCCCTGGGCGTCGGCGAGCGGTAGGGACCCACCCTCCCGCAGGTCACGCAGTGCCCGGCGGGAGCCATGGCTTATATCGGAGACCGCCTATGACACGCTTCAGCCGTAGGGGGAACCTGCGGGAGGGCCTCTGGGATTCGTCTATCGGGGTTTGCAGGAGGAGGGATTGATGGCCAAAGAGCCCGTCACGTCCGCCCAGGAGATGGCGGACGACTACATCATCATCTGCCAAGACGTGCACAAGTGGTTTGGAGATTTCCACGTCCTGCGGGGCATCACCACCGCCGTCCGGCGGGGGGAGAAGGTGGTCATCTTCGGTCCCTCAGGATCGGGCAAGTCCACCTTCATCCGCACCATCAACCGGCTGGAGGAGCACCAGAAGGGCCGGATCATCGTGGACGGCATCGAGTTGACCAACGACCTGCGCAACATCGAGGCGATCCGGCGCGAGGTGGGGATGGTCTTCCAGTCCTTCAACCTCTTTCCCCACCTGACGGCGCTCCAGAACATCACGCTGGCTCCCATCTGGGTGCGGAAGTGGCCTCGGGCGAAGGCCGAGGAGGTGGCAATGGAGCTGCTGGAGCGGGTAGGGCTGGAGGATCAAGCCCACAAGTATCCGGCCCAGCTCTCCGGCGGCCAGCAGCAGCGGGTGGCCATCGCCCGAGCCCTGGCGATGCAGCCGAAGATCATGCTCTTCGACGAGCCTACTTCCGCCCTGGACCCGGAGATGATCAAGGAGGTGCTGGACGTGATGCGGGAGTTGGCCCAGTCAGGGATGACGATGCTGGTGGTCACCCACGAGATGGGGTTCGCCCGTGAGGTGGCCGACCGGATGATCTTCTTCGATCAGGGGACCATCGTGGAGGAAGGGACGCCGGAGGAGATCTTCGAGAACCCCAAGCACGATCGGACCAAGCTCTTCCTGTCACAGATCCTGCACCATTAGCCTTTCCCCCGCCTTCCTCTCCAGCCGTCCCAGCCGGTGGCGCAGTTCCCCTTCGACCCGCTCACGATGAGGACCGGGCGGCCAGCCGGTCACCACCCTTAGGGCTCGCCGGGACCAGGTGATGGCCGCCCCGATGTCGTGGGCGTGCCATTCGTAGTACTTGGCCAGCTCAACGCAGGCCAGGACGGCATCCCCTTCCCCCTCTTCCTCGGCCTCGCCCAGTTCCGCCAGTTGGGTCCAGAGAGGAACTGCCTCGGAGCGCCGATCCTGCCGCTTGAGCAGGAAGCTCAGGTGGCGCAGGACGGCCCGCCGGATCGGGGCGGGCAGTTCCCTCGTCAGGGCGGCCCGGTAGGCTCGCTCGGCGGCCTCCACCTCCCCCCGGGCTTCGTACCAGCGTCCCAAGCTGTACCGATCGGTCGGGGCCAATCCCGCCGCCTCGGGATCGGCCCAGAAGCGGCTCAGCGTCTCCGTCAGCGTGACCATCGAGAGGATGTCCACAACGTTGTGGTAGAGGATGCGCCGGATGGGGGCGACGTTGCCACTGCGCAGGTAATCCCGATAGAGGAAAGGGATGAGGTAGCCGGGGACGTCCGCCTGCTCCCGGCGAACCCCCAGCACATCCTGCTCCAGGGCGGTGAGGGCGCGGGAGGGAAGCCGGATGCGCCAGAGCCGCCGGGCCAAGGGGAGGAGGTCCAGGTGAGGCCGTTGGAGGAAGGGGGCGGGCCGGCGGGCCAGGAGGAAGCGGGTCTCCAGGATCGGCAGGTCAAAGCCCCGCCCGTTGAAGCTGACCAGAGCCTGGGCCTGTTCCATCTGGTGGGACAGCAGGTGGAGCATCGCCCGCTCCTGATCGGGGTCGCGCAGGAAGTACTGGCGCAGGACGAACTGGCCGCCTTCGAAGCGCCCGAGGCCGACGAGGAAGGGGATGGTGCCCGTTCCGCCGGCGAGCCCCGTCGTCTCCGTGTCCAGGAAGAGGAGCCGGCTCAGGTCCACCTCCGCCAGGTCCGGCAAGTCGGCCAGGTGGGCCAGCGTGGCCGATGGGCAGTCGAGCAGGCTCCGGAGAGGGGTGGGGCCGTGGCGGTGATCCCCTGGATAGCGGGTCTCGACCACGTGGCAGGGGCCGTAGGGGGTCTCGACCGTTTCCCCGGGCAGTTCGGCTTGGGGGACAGGTCGGGATGGTGGCGGCGGAGGCTTCAGCCGGCCCGTCCCCTTGACGACGCCCAGTTGGCGCAACCGACGTAGTAGGTCCTCGTTCATCCCCTGAGGATCCCCCATCCGCTCACCGGTGCCCAACGCTCGCCCCACCTACGGGGGGAGTCGGTTCGCGTTTTTCTCCGGCGCTCCCTATTCGATGATCGTCTGCACCTGCTCCCGCAGGTAGAGGGGCAGGTAGTAGTGGCCGCCGGCGTTCTTCCCGGTGGCCCCCGAGGCCTTCCAGCCGCCGAAAGGCTGGTAACCCGGCCAGGCCCCCGTTGTCGCCCCCTGGGGTCGGTTGACGTAGGTGACGCCGGCCTCGATCCTCTCGAAGAACCAGGCGGCTTCCTCCTTGGAGCCGTAGAAGCCGGCCGTCAGGCCATAGATCACATCGTTGGCCAGCGTCATCGCCTCTTCCAGGTCGTTCACCTTGTGCACCATCGTGATGGGGAGGAACATCTCATGCTTCCACAACCGATGGTCCACAGGCACGTCGGCCACCACCGTGGGCGTGCAGAAGTAGCCCTTGGCGTACTCGCCCTCGGTGAGCACCCGGCCACCGGTGAGGAAGGTGCCGGCCTGGGAAAGCTCCTCGGTGTAGGCCCGGAAGTCCTGGTAGGCCCGCCGGTTGATCACCGGCCCCATAAAGACCTCACGCCGGGTGGGATCGCCGATGGTCAGCTTGTTGGTCAGCGTGACGATCCGCTCCACCAGCGCGTCGTAGACGGGCGCTTCGATGTAGACCCGCGAGCAGGCCGAGCACTTCTGGCCCTGCAGGCCGAAGGCGGAGCGGACGATGCCCAGGGCGGCCCGCTCCAGGTCGGCGTTGCGGGAGACGATGGCCGGATTCTTGCCCCCCATCTCCAGGATGATAGGGCGGGGATAGACCCCCTGGGCGAAGGTGCGGTAGATCTGCATCCCCACGTCGTAGGAGCCGGTGAAGGTGATGCCGTCCACCTCCGGGCTCTCGATCAGGGCCTGGCCCACGCTGCTGCCGGGGCCGGTGACGTAGTTGACGACCCCGTCGGGGAAGCCGGCGTCTCGGAAGGCCTCGGCCAGCAGCCGCGCGGTCCAAGGGGTGTCGGTAGCCGGCTTCATCACCACCGTGTTGCCCGCCACCAACGCGGCCCCCACCGGCCCTCCCGTCAGCGCGGCGGGGAAGTTGAAGGGGCTGATCACCACCCAGACACCGTAGGGGCGCAGCACGGAGACGTTGGTCGCCCGGTAGCCTACCAGCGGATCGCGGCCCATCTCCACGATGAAGCCGTGGTTCTTCTCCATCTGGTGGCAGGCGTAGCGCATCAATTCGATGGCCTCGGCGATGTCGGCCAGCGCTTCCATCCGGTTCTTGCCCACCTCTAGCGAGAGGACGGCCCCGATCTCAAAGATCCGCTCGTCGAGGAGATCGGCCGCCTTGCGGATCAGGGCCACGCGGTCCTGCCACTTCATCCGGCTCCAGTGGGGGAAGGCCCGGCGGGCAGCGGCCAGGGCGTCTTCCACGTCCTTGCGGGTGCCCTTCTGGAAGAGGCCCAGCACCAGGCTGGTGTCTATGGGGGAGCGGTCCTCGAACTTCTCCTCGGCGAAGCGGTCCTGGCCGGCGATGAGCATGCCGTGCTCCTGGCCCAGCCGGGCCCGGACATCGGCCAGGGCGGCTTCGTAGCGGGTGTGCAGTTCCTCAGGCGGGCTGAACATTGTCGCGTAGGTCAGCTTGAAAGGATTCTTGGTGGACATAGCAAACGCTCCTGTGGTTTTCAGTCCTTAGTACAGCTTTGCACAAGTTCGTTCCTATCGAGTTGTTCCTGCAGCCATCCTTCCCACTGCTTGGGGGCGTGGGTGGTGCTGTTGTCCAAGATCAGCACCAGGGTGCGACCCCCCCGCTTCAAGGCCTCCGGGAAGAGCGTCTCCAGCAGGAAAGCTTGGAAGTCCACGAAGCGCTTTCGCTCCCAACATTGCCCAAAGACCATCCCATCCACCACGCTCAATCCGGCGAACCGTTGCCAGGCCCCACGGCGCCGGTAACGGGAGGGGATATGCACCGGTTGCCCCGGAATGGCCGGCTCGGGAGGAGGCTTCCGTTGGCGAGCTTGAAGGGAAGTCTTCTCATCCACACAGACCACCCATACGCCTTCTTCCCACAGGGCCTGAGCCTTCCGGTAGAGGTTCAGGATGGGGCGAGCCCGCTCCAAGAAGGCCCGGGGGTCCAAGATGTGCTGCCAGGTGTGGTAGCGCCACGGCTTCAGCTTCTCGGCGGCCAGCCAGCGGGCGATGGTGCTGACGGCAATGGAAACGACCAACCCCAAGGCAACGAGCCGACGGGCGATCTCGGCGTAGCTCCACCGCCCCAGGGGCACCCCCTCCTCCTGGGGCATACTACAAGCCAGCGCCGTGGCCTGGGCCCGCACCTCAGGGGGGAAAACGCCGGGGAGCCCCCGGCCTGGGCAGATCTTCGATGCTGCGCCGTTCCACCCATCGCCGCCGCCACTTCCGGACCGTCCGGTCGGTACAGCCCGCTTCTCGGGCAATCTGCCGGTTGCTCCAGCCGGGATGATCGTGCGCCGCCAGGATGATGCGGGCTCTCATCACCAGACCCTGGGGCGCTTTGGGAGAGTTGACCAATTGGCGGAGTTCCTTCTCCTCCTCCGGCGTCAATTGGATGGGGTACTTGGGCTGAGGTCCTGGCATCGTTCACCTCCTGGCCCAAGTATACCCCATTTGGCCGGCTAGTCAAAACCAGGAACACATTTACGCAAAGCTGTACTAAGTCACTCCAACATCGGCATCTTGATGCCGTGCTTCTTGGCGAAGGCGATGGCCTCGGGGTAGCCGGCGTCGGCGTGGCGGACGACGCCCAGGCCGGGGTCGGTGGTCAGCACCCGCTCCAGCCGGGGGGCGGCCTCCGGCGTCCCGTCGGCGACGATGACCTGGCCGGCGTGGATGGAGTAGCCGATGCCGACGCCGCCGCCGTGGTGGATGCTGACCCAGGTGGCCCCGCCGACGGCGTTGAGCAGGGCGTTGAGCAGCGGCCAGTCGGCGATGGCGTCGGAGCCGTCCAACATCCCCTCCGTCTCCCGGTTGGGCGAGGCGACGGAGCCGGCGTCCAGGTGGTCGCGCCCGATGACGATGGGGGCGCTGATGTCGCCCCGGGCGACCATCTCGTTGAAGCGGAGGCCGGCCTCGGCCCGCTCCCCGTAGCCCAGCCAGCAGATGCGGGCCGGCAGCCCCTGCCAGGCCACCCGCTTCTGGGCCATCTTGATCCAGCGCACCAGGTGCTCGTTCTCCGGGAACATCTCGATGATGGCCTGGTCGGTGGCGTAGATGTCCTCGGGGTCGCCGGAGAGGGCCACCCAGCGGAAGGGCCCCTTGCCCTCGCAGAAGAGCGGGCGGATGTAGGCGGGAACGAAGCCGGGGTAGGAGAAGGCTTCCTCGACGCCGGCGTCGTAGGCCCGCTGGCGCAGGTTGTTGCCGTAGTCGAAGACGACGGCCCCCCGCTTCTGGAACTCGACCATCGCCGCGCAGTGGACGGCCATGCTCTCCATCGCCCGCCGGGTGTAGTCGTCGGGGTCGCGCCGGCGCAGCGCCTCCGCCTCCTCAACGGAGAGCCCCCGGGGCACGTACATCAGCGGGTCGTGGGCCGGCGTCTGGTCGGTCACCACGTCGGGGGTGATGCCCCGCCGCACCAGCTCCGGGTAGACGTCGGCGGCGTTGGCGATGAGGCCGATGGAGCGGGCCACGCCCTGGGCCAGGTAGCGCTCCACCCGGCGCAGCGCCTCATCCAGGTCGTCCACGATCTCGTCCACGTAGTGGGTTCGCAGCCGGCGCTCGGCCCGGCGGGGGTCCACCTCCACGATGAGGCCCACCCCCTCGTTCATCGTGATGGCCAGGGGCTGGGCCCCGCCCATCTCGCCCAGGCCGGCCGTCAGCACCCACTTCCCCTTCAAGCTGCTGCCGAAGTGCTTGCGGGCGGCGGCCCCCAGCGTCTCGTAGGTCCCCTGCAGGATGCCCTGGGTGCCGATGTAGATCCAGGAGCCGGCCGTCATCTGCCCGTACATAATGAGCCCTTTGCGCTCCAGCTCGTCGAAGACCTCCTGGGTGGCCCACTTGGGAACCAGGTTGGAGTTGGCCAGGAGGACGCGGGGGGCATCCTCGTGGGTGCGGAAGACGGCGACGGGCTTGCCGCTCTGGACCAACAGCGTCTCGTCCACCTCCATCGTCTCCAGGGTGCGCAGGATCGCCTCGAAGGCCTCCCAGTTGCGGGCGGCCTTCCCCCGCCCCCCGTAGACGATGAGGTTCTCCGGGTCGCCGGCCACGTCGGGGTCCAGGTTGTTCTGGAGCATCCGGTAGGGAGCCTCCAGGAGCCAGTTCTTGCAGTGCAGTTGCGTCCCTCGGGGCGCACGGATCACTCGTCTCATCGGTCCACCTCCTTTCTTCTCTCACCACCTACCGACGTACCGATGCGCGGCGCGGTGTGCAGCGGGCAGCGGGCTTCCCGGGACGGGGATAGGGCGGCCGGCTACAGGCGGTCCTCCTCGGGCGGGGGCACGTCGGCCACCTTGGCCATCGCCCGTTCAAACTTGGTCCGATCCCCCCGCCTGGCCCTCTCCTCCAGGTACTCCTCCGTCATCAGGGCCGACACCTTCTCCGCCAGAGCCAGCGTGATGAACTGGTTGATCGAGACCTTCTCCCGCTTGGCCAACTCCCGCACCGCTTCATGGAGGGATTCCGGTAACCGGACACTGATTGCGCTCATAGCAGCTCTCCTATCTCCCGTAGGAACTCCGCAGGTGTCACCACTCGAAGGCCGAATTGCTCTGCTCCCCCAAAATCTTTCCTGTTAAAGGTTACAATGTACTCGCAACCTGCTGTAACAGCCAGTTCAAGGACCATCTCATCTCTTGGATCCTTTAAGACAGGCCGCCAAAGGTAATACACCTTCCGCCGATTGGCTACCGCACAGATGTAATCCAAGATGTCCTCGATGTCATCCAGAGACAGGGAAATCTCTCCGGCCGAAGCCAATCTTCGTGCCGCAGCTTCATACTCCAGCACCAGTGGCACCGAGACATTGATCTCAAATCGCTCGTCTCCCAGAAGCAAGAGCAGCTTGTGAGATGCGCCCCGGCGGGATCGGAGGGCAGCAATGAACACGCTGGTATCTATGACTATTTGGAGCTTCCTCATAGTACCTCATCAAGGTGATTCCGACCCGTTGGTTCATCTCCTATGGGAGCACCCTTCTCCGTTCAATCCGCTCCCCGAATCCGTTGACAGCCGTTCGTCTTGGAGCGGATAACTGTCAACGGATTGGAAAACGGATTGAGCGGATGAGAGACGACGACTCCGCAGGCAATCCGTTCAATCCGCTCCCCGAATCCGTTGACAGCCGTTCGTCTTGGAGCGGATAACTGTCAACAGATTGGAAAACGGATTGAGCGGATGAGAGACGACGATTCCGCAAGCGGTTTGGCAAAGTCCGTTTGATGAGGTAATAGCTGTGAAACGGCTTGTGACCTTGGTTGCCTTGTCAGCTATGGTATTATACGTGATACCACGGATGTGTCAACGGCAAGGCCGGAGGGAATCCTTGTGCTCCCACGTAGGCACAAGAACGGGGGAATCGTCTACCCCCCCAAATAAGCAGCTTGGACGCGGGGGTCGCGGCGCAGGGCGTCGGCCGGCCCCTCCAGGACCAGGTGGCCGTTCTCCAGCACGTAGCCCCGGTCCACGACGCGCAGGGCCTCGTGGGCGTTCTGCTCGACCAGGAGGAGGGCGATGCCCTGGGCCCGCAGGTCGCGCAGGGCGTCGAAGACCGTCTCCACCAGCAGCGGGGCCAGCCCCATCGAGACCTCATCCACCAGGAGCAGCCGGGGGAGGCGCATCACGGCCCGCCCGATGGCCAGCATCTGGCGCTCCCCGCCGCTGAGGGTGCCGGCCCGCTGCCGTCGCCGCTCGGCCAGGACGGGGAAAAGGGCGAAGACCCGCTCCAGCCCCCGGCGGAGGGCGGCCGGCGTCGGCTCCAGATAGGCCCCCAGCCGCAGGTTCTCCTCGACGGTGAGGTCAGGGAAGACGCGCCCGCCCTCGGGCACGAGGGCCAAGCCCCGCGCCGCCCGTTCCCAGGCCGGCAGCCGGGTGATCTCCTCGCCGTCCAGGTAGAGGGCGCCGGCCTGGGGCGTGAGCCAGCCCATCAGCGCCTTCATCAGCGTGGACTTGCCGGCGCCGTTGGCCCCCAAGATGGCGACCGCCTCCCCCGGGGCCACCGTCAACGAGACGGCGTGCAGCGCCCGGATCGGCCCATAGGCGACGCTCAACTCCTGAACCCGTAACAGGGGCTCTACCATCCGGTTCATCCTCCATTTGACCAGCCTGTGTCGGCAGGGTATACTACTACTGCTCGGAGGGAGGGCAACAGGTCAATTGACCTCCAGGAACATCCGGGAGAGGAGGGTGCAGCATGCCCCACAAGGTCTTCAGAACAGGGGACAGCATCGCTGTCTCGCTCCCCAAAGACGCGCTGGACTTCCTCGGTCTGACCGAGGGCGCTGAGGTATCGGTCAAATTGGATCGAGACCGGCGTCAGATCATCATCGCGCCGATAGGTGAACGTCCCGCCGGGGTTGACGAGGAGTTCGCCCGTCAAGTCGCCGAGTTCATCGAGCAATACCGCTCGGCCCTCGAAGCTTTGGCCCACCAATGAAGCACTTGACGCCGGAGCAGGTTCTCTTTCTGCACGCCTGCCTGATCCAAGAGACCGGGGGAAGCTGAAGAAGAACTTCGAGCGTTTACCCTCTATGTCGCAGAATCAAAGCCCCCCCTCGCCAAGATTGCCCGCTGGCTGGAGCACCATAGCATCCCTGAAAAATCGCTTTAAATGAGCCCCTTCCGGCAACGTCAAGAGGGTCTGCCGACCACGGACTACGGACTGCCAGCCTTCCGATGTCCCAGATAGGCTTCAATGACCAGCGGGTCGTTCTGCACCTCCTCCGGCGGCCCCTCGGCGATCACCTGCCCGTGGGCCAGGACGACGATGCGGTCGCATAGCCCCATCGCGAAGGGCATGTTGTGCTCCACCAAGATGATGGTGATGCCGTCGTCGCGCAGGCTGCGGATCAGGTCGGCCAGCTCGGCCGCCTCCTCGTGGACCAGGCCCGCCGCCGACTCGTCCAGCAAGAGCAGCACCGGGTCGAGGGCCAGGGCGCGGGCGATCTCCAGCCGCCGCTGCAGGCCGATGGGCAGGGTGCCGGCCCGGACCGCCCCATACTCCTGCAACCCCACCCGTTCCAGCAGCGCCCACGCCCGGCGCTGGTAGGCCGGCGCCCGGAAGGAGGCGGCGAAGGCCCACAGCGAGGGGTAGTAGGGGTGGCCCACGGCCGCCAGCACGTTCTCCAGCGCCGTCAGCGAGCGGAAGGGGCGGACGATCTGGAAGGTCCGCCCGACGCCCAGGGCGGCGATCTGGTGGGGCCGCCGGCCCTGGATCTCCCGGCCTCGGAACCAGATGCGGCCGGCCGTGGGGCGGAGGATGCCGGAGATCAGGTTGAAGAGGGTGGTCTTGCCAGCACCGTTGGGGCCGATCAGCCCCAGGATCTCGCCAGGGCGGACCGCCAGGTCCACCCGGTCCACCGCCCGCAGGCCGCCGAAATGTTTGCTCAGCCCTTCCGTATGCAAAAGTGTGTTCGTCTCGGTCATTTTATAGTGCCCTCGGCAGAAGCGATCCGCGCCGAGATGGCCCGGTACATCCCTTTTGAGGAAAAGCTCTCCGATCTAGCACTTCATCAGGATGATTCCGACTAGCTCCCCTGGGGCACCCCTCTCCGTTCAATCCGCTCCCCAAATCCGTTGACAGCAATCCGCCACCCTTTGGTCACTTGGTCACTTGGTCGCTTGGTCGTTTGGTCGAGTAGTCCTCGGTCCTCGGTCCTCGGTCCGTCGCTATGCCGCTCGATCGGCGGTCCGCGGTCGGTCGTCGGCGGTCGGACGCAGTCCACAGTCCTCGGTCCTCAGTCCATAGGCCATCGCTATGCCGCTAGCCGCCAGCCGCTATGCCGCCAGCCGCTATGCCGCTAGCCGCTAGGCCGCCAACCGCTAAGCCGCTTGCCCCAGTGCCTCGGCCCTCGGTGCCTCCCCCTCCGTAAGCAGTCCGTTCAATCCGCTCTCCGAATCCGTCGGATACCGGCGATCCGCTTCCACAGCCAGCTTTCCTCCCCCAACAACCCCATCGGCTGGAAGAGCATCATCAGCACCAGCGTGCCCCCGTACAGGGTGTAGCGGTAATCCCCTACCGTGCGCAGCAACTCCGGCAGCGCCCGCAGCAGGACGGCCCCGAAGACCGCCCCCCGCACCGTCCCCATCCCCCCCAGCACGAGCATCGAGAGGATGCCGATGGACTCGGCAAAGGCGAAGTGGTCGGGGAAGACGCTGCCCAGGAAGTGGGCGTAGAGGCTCCCCGCCCCGCCGGCCAGCAACCCACTCAGGATGAAGGCGTAGATTTTGAAGCGGGGCACGCTGACCCCCACCGCCTCGGCCGCCTCCTCATCCTCGCGCACGGTGTGCAGGGCCAGCCCCACCCAGGCCCGCGCCACGTAGAGGCTGAGGGCGATGGCCAGCCCGGCGTAAAGCCAGACCAGCAGCAGGTAGCCGCCTCCCTGGATTCGGTGGCCCAGCAGGACCGGCTTCTGGATGCCGATGATGCCCAGGGAGCCTCCGAAGAAGTCCACGTACTTGAAGAGGGCGACGACGACGAAGTTGATCCCCATCGTCGCCAGGACCAAGAAGTCGTGGCGCACCCGGAGGCTGGGCAGCCCCAGGAAGCCCCCGACCAAGCCGGTGACCACCATCGCCGCCAGCAGGGCCGGCAGGAAGGGCCAACCATAGCGCACGGCCAGCATCGCCGAGGTGTAGGCCCCGATGCCGAAGAAGGCGGCGTGGCCCAGGGAGACCTGCCCGGCGTAGCCGGTGAGGATGTTCAAGCTCAGCGTCAGCGCCGTCCAGATGCCGGCGAAGATGAAGATGCTAATGACGTACCCGCTTAGCATCGTCCCTCGTTCCCCGATTGTCGCTGTTCACCCTCCCGCAGGTTAGGCGCGTTCCCGACGCGAAACCGTGCTTCAAATAGCCCATCGGCGCTAAAAGCGCCCTCGACCGGTGACCTGCGGGAGGGTAGGCTGAATAGATGCCCCCGATTCCCGTCTAGCGGAGTTGGATGAGCACCACGCCGGCCAGCACCAGCAGCCCCCCCACCCCCTGCAGGGGCTCCAGCGTCTCCCCCAGGAAGAGGTAGCTGAGGGCGGTGGCGAGGACCGGTTCGACGGTCGCCGTGATGCTGGCCCGGCCCGCCTCCACATAGTGGAGGGCCGTCAGAAAGCTACCGTACCCCACCAGCGTCGGCAGCCAGGCCATCGCCAGCAGGATGGCCCAGAGCCCCGGCGGGTAGTGGACCGCCTCGACGAGGGCCGGCCCCCGCCACAGGGCCAGGGCGAGGCCGCCGAAGCCCAGCGCGTAGAGCAGCGCCGTCTCCGTGGCGTGGCGGGCCAGGGCCCGCTTCCCCAGCAGGCCGTACATCGCCGCGCCGAAGCCCCCCAGCAGCCCCCAGGCGACGCCGGCCAGGTTGAGGCGCAGGGCCGCCGGATCGTACCCCTGGGCCACCAGGAAGCAGCCGCCGAAGGTGAGGACCAGAGCGACCCCCTTGGCCCGGCTCAGCGGCTCCTCCCCCAGGAGGGCCGCCAGCAGGACGACGATGGCCGGGTAGGTGTAGAGCAGGATGATGGCCACCGCCACCGTCGTGTAGCTCAGGGCGTAGAAGTAGCTGCCGTAGTTCAGGCCGACCCCCAGCCCGCCGTAGAGGACCAGGAAGGGCAGGTCCCGGCGGGTGATCCGCAGGCGGTCGGGCCGGGCCACCGCCAGCAGGCCGGCCAGCGTGAAGAAGGCGAGGGCCGCCCGCAGCGTGACCACCGTCAGCGGGTGGGCCTGGTAGCGGTAGGCCAGCTTGCCCAGGATGGAAAGGCTGGCCCACAGCGTCGCTGCCAGCAGCGCCAGCCCATACCCCTTCCACCGTGCCCTATCGGCGGCCAAAGAGCCCCTCCGGTCGGAACATCAGCACCAGGATGAGCAGCAGGAAGGCGATGGCATCCCGGGGCAGGACGAAGCCGACGGTGGCGATGAGGAAGGTCTCGGCCAGGGCCAGCAGCAGGCTGGCGACCACCGTCCCCTGGAGGCTCCCCATCCCGCCCAGGACGATGATGACGAAGGCCTTGTAGGAGGGAACGTCGCCCATCGTGGCGAAGACCTGGTTGTAGTAGACGCCGACGAGGACGCCGGCCGCCCCCGCCAGCGCCGACCCCAGCAGGAAGTTGAGGGCGATGACCCGGTTGATGTTGACCCCCAGCGCGGCGGCCATCTCCCGGTCCTGGGCGGCCGCCCGCCAGCCCAGCCCCAACCGGGTGCGGGTCATCACCAGGTAGACGAAGGCGAGGAAGGCGGCGGCCAGGAGGATGATGAGCAAGCCGGTGGCCGGCAGGTCGAACCAGGGCGTCCGCCAGCCGGGGAGCCCGCTCCGGGCCGGGAAATCCTGGATGTACGGCCCCAGCAGGTAGGGCTTCTGCAACAGGTCCTGGGCCATAATGAAGAGGCCGATGCTGGTGATCAGGGGAACGATGCGGGGGGCGTCCAGCATCCGCCGGTAGACGCCCGTGTAGATGAGGACGCCCACCCCGCTGCTGACCGCCATCGCCACGACCAGGGCGAGCCAGAAGTTCCCCGTGGCGTTGAAGACCCCCAGCCCCACGGCAGCCCCGATGGTGTAGACGGCGGCGTGGGCAATGTGCAGGATCTTGAGGATGCCGTAGACCATCGTCAGGCCGGTGGCGATGAGGGCGTAGGTGCTGCCCAGGACGAGGGCGTTGACCAGGTTTTGGGTGATCATAGGCGCTTGGCTTCGCTGTTGGGGGCTCGGACCGGTCGAGGTGGGGGCAGGCTCCAGACCTGCCCCCACCAGGTCAGGGGATGGGGAACCGGGCTACCAGGGCGGCGTGATCAGCTCGGGGTCGGTGAACTCGGCGAAGAAGTGGAAGGCCCCGTCGCGCACGATCTGGCTGCCGATGGGGCGCACCACCTCCCGGCCCGGCGTGTAGCGCAGGATGGGGCCGGTCACCGCCTGATCGAAGTTCTCGATGCCGGCGATGGCCTCGACGATCTTCTGGGGATCGGTCCCGCCCTTCTCGATGGCGTAGGCCAGCACCTGCACGGCGTCGAAGGCGGACGCGCCCACCATGTCGGCGTCGAGGTTGTAAGCCTTCTTATACTCGCTGAGAAACTTCTGGACGATCTCCCGATCGCTGTCCCGATTCAGGTCGGTGACGATGATGACGCCCTCGGCCGCATCACCGGCCAGCTCGATGAACTTGGGCGAGTCGTACCCCTCCTGCCCGACGATCTGGGCGGTCACGCCGGCCTCCTTGGCCTGCCGCACCAGGTTGGCCGCCTCGGCGTAGTAGGCGGTAGCCCAGATGACGTCGGGGTTGGCCTCCTTGATCTTCTCCAGCAGGGGGCGGAAGTCGGTCTCCCCCAGGGGGTACTTCTCCTCCAGGACGATCTCGACCCCCTTGGGAATGGCGTAGGCCTTGAAGCCCTCGGTGAGGGCGCGACCGAAGTCGTTGTCAATGGTCAGGATGGCGACCCGTTTGGCCCCCAGCTTGTCCACCACCAGCGCACCGCCGGCCCGCCCCTCCACGTCGGCCAGAGCGCCCACGCGGAAGATCATGTCCCCCGTCTTGGTGATGTCGGGGTGGACGGCGTAGGCGGAGATCATCGGAACGCCGGCCTCCTGGAAGACGGCCGCGGCCGCCCGGGTGGCCCCGCTGTAGGAGCCGCTGATGGCCGCCACCACCTTGTCCTGCTCGATCAGCTTGTGGGCCACGCTGACCGCCTGGTCGGGCTTGGCGGCATCGTCGTAGTGGATCAGTTCGATCTTCTTGCCGTTGATGCCGCCGGCCTCGTTGATGAACTTGACCGCCAGCTCGGCGGCGTGGAGGGCGCTCGTGCCGTCCGCAGCGGCAAAGCCGGTCGTCGGCGAGAAGATGCCGATCTTGATGGTCGCGGGCTCCTTCTTGCCGCAACCGGCCAGCCCACCCAGGACCAGCGAGAGCACGATCAGGAGAACCCAAAGACGAGAGATGGGGCGCATAGTGTACTCCTCCTTCTGTGTATGGCGTTCACGGGTTACCCGTTGCCTGTCGCGGGGGTTGATCCCCGATCCCCCAAGGGGGCGATCTCGGCCACGAAGCGGTAGCGGTCCCCCCGGAAGAGTTGGCGAAGCCAGACGGCCGGCCGCAACCCGGTCGTGTAGGTCAGCCGGTCCACCAGGAAGGCCGGCGTGCCCGGCTCCGCCTCCAGCAGTTCGGCCTCCGGCCCCTCCAGCACGACCACCTCGATGGTGTAGCTGGCCTTGAGCAGGGGCAGCCGGTACTTGTGCAGGAGCAGGTCGTGGATGGACTGGGTCTCCACGTCCTCCTCCAGGAGCTGGGGGCAGAGCTCCAGGGCCAGGGTACGGCTCTCGTGGGCGATGGGGAGGTCGTCAATCAGCCGCAGGCGGACGATCTCGATGACGGGGTGGCCGGGAGGGATCCCCAGGCGCTGGGCCGCCTCGGGCGTGGCCGCCTCCCGGGCCTGACGGATGACCCGGTTGGTGAGGCGGCGACCGGCCCTGCGGGCCTCCTCCCAGATGGAGCCCAGCCGGAAGGAGACCTCGTCCAGCGAGGGGGAGGCGACGAAGGTCCCCTTGCCCTGGACGCGGTAGAGCACCCCCTCCTCGACCAGCCCCCGGATCGCCCGCTCCACCGTCCCCCGGCTGACGCCGAACTCCCGGCAGAGCTGGGCCTCCGAGGGGATGCGCTGGTGGGGCAGGTACTCCCCCCGGGCGATCCGCTCCCGCAGGACAGCGCGGATGCGGTGGTAGCGGGGAGGCGAGAAGGTCTCGGTCATCGGCGTGTCCGCTCGCTACACCTCGTAGACCAGGTCCAGGAACTCCTTTGGGTGTCGGCCGAGGAAGCACAGCCGAACAGAAGTTGTCTAGACAACTACACAACTATTCTACCGCAAAACAGGGGGGGCTGTCAAGGGAGAATCTCGCGGTGATTACCCACAAGGGAGCAAGAGAGTGGTCCGTAGCAGACCGTCCACGAATTTCTCACCGCTGCACGAATGAGGCGGTCCTTCATTCGTGTATTCGTGCCCCCTTCGTGGACGGCTCGTCTCCCTATCTCCAAAGATATGGGTAATCACCGGGCTTGACGGCCCCTGAGCCTTCGGGTACAATCCGAGAAGGGAAGCCCCTTTGGAACCAGGAGGATGACGATGCACCGGACCGCCGAGTACGACACCTTTGCCGACATCTACGATGTCTGGGTAGAGATGGCCCCCTCCGCCCATCGGGCCCTCCCCTTCTACGTGGAAGCCTACCTGAGCAGCGACGACCCCGTGGTCGAGCTGGGCGTGGGCAACGGCCGCATCGCCCTGGAGGCGGCCCGGCAGGGGAAGGCCATCGTCGGCGTGGACGCCTCGGCGGAGATGCTCCGGCGCTGCCGGGAGCGGGCGGAGGCGCTGGGGGTGGCCGATCGCCTCACCCTCATCCAGGCCGATTTCCGCGACTTCCAACTGCCTGAGCCGGCCTGGCTCATCGCCATCCCCTTCCACACCATCGGCCACCTGGTGACGCCGGAGGCGAAGCGGGAGGGGCTGCGCCACATCTACAGCCAACTGGCCCCCGGCGGGCGGCTCATCCTCGATCACTTCATCTTCCGGCCCGAGATCGCCCGTCAACACCAGGCGCCCAGCCTGCGGACCGAGTACACCGACCCCCAGACGGGCCATGACGTGCTGCTCTGGGTGCTGACCCGCTACAACTTCGAGACCCAGGCGATGCGGATCCTCGCCTGGACCGACGAACTGGACGATGAAGGCGTCCTGATCCGCCGTCGGTACCGGCGCTTGAGCTTCAGTTGGATCGAGCCCGACCAGATGCGGGCTCTGCTGGAGGAGGCAGGGTTCGAGATCGAGGCCCTGTACGGCGACTTCGACCGCAGCCCCCTCACCGAGACCTCGCCGGAGCAGGTCTGGATTGTCCGTCGGCCCGAGCGCCCGTGACGCCCGCGGGCTCCCGTGAGCCCTATGAGCCCCCCACGATGCGCCCTGACGAGCGTTCCCATCCACCTCCTCGGAGAGGAGCAGGTGCTTTAGAGCCCGGCAGCGCGGGGGACCCCAGGGTGGTCGGCGGCGGCCGACGGCAGCGCTTCCCCTCGATGCCCCTGCGCTACACCTTCCTGGGGCTGTCCATCCTGGTGGCGGTCGGGCTGCTGGCCGCTTGGTGGCTGGGATTTTCCACCTACATTCCCCTCCTCTCTCTGATCGTCGGCGTGGCGCTGGCGATCAACGTCGGGGGCGTCCTGCTGGTGCGCCGGGGGGTGCATCCCCGGCTGGTCAACTGGGGGGTGCGCCTGAGCAACCTGGCCCTGCTCACGGTCGGCATCCACCTCTCCGGCGGCCTCACCAGCCCCTTCATCTTCCTCTACACCGAGGACCTCCTCTCGGCCAGCGTGCGGGATGGCCGGCGGGGGGCCCGCCAGGGCTGGATGCTGGTCACGCTGGCCCTCCTCGTCCTCACCCTCCTCTCCTACCCCATCACCCTAGAGCACCTGGTGCGCTTCGGGGCCGCCGTGGGAGCGCTCACCCTGGTAGCCCTCCTGGTGGGGGAGGCAGGCCAACAGCGGCTGGCGATTCAGGAGGCGCTGGCTCGACGAACCGAGGAGGCCCGCCGGCGGGCAGAACAGGCGGAAGCCCTCTACCACGCCACCCAGGCCCTGGGGGCCAGTCTGGACCTGCAGACGGTGCTCCAGGAGGTGCTGGGGCGGGCGGTGCGGCTGCTCCAGCTCTCCCGAGGGGGGATCATCCTCCTGGACGAGGATGGGGAGCACTGGTACCACACCGACGCCCTGTGGGGATACGAAGGCGTCCTGGCCCGGCGAATCCGGGAAACACGGGGTACGGTGAGCGGACTGGGGCAGTTGGGCGAACAGCTCTGGCATCGCCGACAGGTGGTCGCCGTGCCGGACGTGGCCCGCCATCCGGACCTGGGGCCGGCCGTCGTCGAGGAGCTGGAGATGGGCGCCCTGCTTCTCGTCCCCCTCGTCGTCCACGACCGGGTGATCGGGGTGATGCAGATGTCCGACGTCCGTCCCCGCCCCTTCACCGACGAAGAGAAGCGGCTGGCGCTGACCTTTGCCGGTCAGGCGGCCATCGCCATCGAGAACGCCCGCCTCTACGCCGAGTTGGAGGAGCGGGCCCGCCAACTGGCCGCCGCCTACCAGGAACTGCAGGAACTGGATCGGCGCAAGACCGAGTTCATCCAGAACGTCACCCACGAACTGCGCACGCCCCTCGCCTTCATCCGGGGGTACGTCGAACTGCTGCGGGATGGGGGGCTGGGGGAGTTGACGCCGGAGCAGCAGGAGAAGCTCTCCATCGTGGCAGCCAAGGTGCAGCTCCTGGCCAATCTGGTACGGGACATCGTCTCCCTCCAGCGGGGTGCACCCCGTCCCGACGAGATGCACGAGGTCTCCCTGGTGGAGATCGCCCGCCACGCCATCGCCTCGGCCGAGGCGATGGCCCGGGAGGTGGGCATCACGCTCTGCCTGGAGGTATCGGACCACCTGCCCAAGGTCCAGGCCGACCCCGGTCGCATCGAGGAGGTCTTCGACAACCTCCTGAGCAACGCCATCAAGTTCAGCCCCGACGGCGGAGCCATCACCGTGCGCATCTGGAGGGAGGAAGGGAAGCTGATCACGGCGGTCGCCGACCAGGGCATCGGCATTCCCCCTGAAGAGCACGAGCGCATCTTCGAGCGCTTCTACCAGGTGGACGGCTCCAGCACTCGGCGTTTCGGGGGTACGGGGCTGGGCCTGGCCATCGTCAAAGAGGTGGTGGAAGGCCACGGCGGCGAGGTCTGGGTGGAGAGCGCCCCGGGGCGGGGGAGCACCTTCTACTTCACCCTACCGCTGGCCGCGCCTCTGACCGACACCGGGAGCACCCAACGGAGGAAGGCCACACGCTGATGCCGGTGCCGGTGATTCATCAGACCACGCCCCCTTGACACCCACCCAGGCCGGGCTATAATGGCGGTATGGCCGATGAGTATGGGGAACTCCTCATCCGCGTCCGCCCCTGGGACGCCACGATAGACGCCTACCCGGTCGAGGCCGGACTGGACGACGGCAGCTTCTTCGCCGGAGGCCGGCTGCGCCTCGACCGGCAGGCCCTGTTGCGGGCCGAAACCGACCCCCAAGCCTACGGCCTCGAGCTCTTTTACGCCCTCTTCGACGGCCCCATCCGCCGTGCCTATGACAAGGCCACCGGCCGCGCCGAGGTCCTGACCGGAGGCCGCCTCCGGGTGCGCCTCTGGATTGACCAAGAGGCCGCCGAACTCCACGCCATCCCTTGGGAGCGGCTCTACCACCTCCACCGAGGCCAGCCCGTCCCCCTCGCCGCCTCCATCCTCACCCCCTTCTCCCGCTACGTCGGGCTCGAGATCCCCGAGCCCGAGCCCCTCGCCGAACGCCCCATCCGCCTGCTCATCGCCATCGCCAGCCCCCAGGACCTGCCCCCCGGCCTCAGTCCCATCCCCGTGGAGCGGGAGGTGGAAAACCTGCACCAGGCCCTGGGGAACCTGCGCCGGGCCGAGCAGGTCCAGGTGACGCTGATGCCCGGCTGGCGCGGGCTTCCGGCCCCGCTCCGGACCCAACTGGAGGAGGAGGGCTACCGGATCCTCGACGGCCCCACCGGCCTGGACCAGATCGTCCGCCACCTGCCCCACTGCCACGCCTTTCATTTCCTGGGCCACGGCTTCTTCCGGCGGGAGGGGGAGCGAGGGGAGGGGACGGCCTACCTGGTGCTGGAGGACGAGGAGGGGAAGGCGGTGGTGGTCGGGGACGAGGAGGTGGTCACCCATCTGGCCGGGCTCGACCCGCTGCCCCGCCTGGTCTTTCTCTCCGCCTGCGAGACTGCCCGGCGGGAGCCGGAGGCGGAGCACCCCTTCGTGGGGCTGGGGCCGAAGGTGGTGGGGGCGGGAGTGCCGGCGGTGGTGGCGATGCAGGCGGTGGTGCCGATGGAGGTGGCGCGCCGGTTAGAGGGGGCCTTCTACGGCTACCTCCTGGAGCACGGGGTGGTGGACCAGGCGTTGAACCAGGCGCGGCTGCTCCTCTTCGAGGGGGAGGTGACCGACTGGGCCGTCCCCGTCCTCTTCATGCGCCTGCAGCAGGGTCAGCTCTTCACCGCCGACCCGGTCCGCCTGACGCTCCAGGCCATCCGCGCCCACACCCCCTACCATCCCTGGCCGGAGGAGGAGTACCTGCCCCTCGAGGCAGTGCACGTGGTCGGCCGCCAGGATTCGGGCAGCCTGGTCCAGGTCCGGGAGGGGTTGGCGCCGGCCCGTGATCTGGTGGACGCCGTGCTCACCCTTTTCGCCTCTCGGCGGCAGGAAGCGCATCGGCGGGCTCCCGTGGTCGCCCTCATCGGTGACCACGGGATGGCCAAGTCCACCCATATGCGCCGCCTGGCCTGGATCACGGCCGGTCGCTCCTTGGCCCCTGACGCCGAACGCCTCGTCGTCCCCCTCTACGTGGACCTGCAAGGCTATCCGAACGCGCGGACGGGCCTGGGGAATCCCGTGGAGACCCTGATGCGGGAGAGCTTGCAGCCCTTCTGGCCCGAACCGCTGACGCCGACCGCCTTCGCCGAGATGCTGGACCGGAGCACCGGCCCCACCTTCCGCGTGCTGCTCGACGGCAGCGACGACCTGCCCGACCGGATGCGGCGTGAGGCGTGGCGAGCCATCCGCCGTCTGGTGCACCGCTACCCGCGCCACGAGTACGTCGTGGCCGTTGACCCGGACTACTTCGACCCCCGTCGGCTAGACCCCACCGATCTCCTGATCATCCAGCCCCTCTCCCAACGCAAGGTCGAGCAGTTCCTCAAAGGGCTCAACGACCCCGTCGGCCTACGTCTCTACCGGGCCCTGGACCGGGCTCAGCTCTTCGACCTGGCCGCCATCCCCTGGCTCCTGGTGAGGATGCTCGACCGGGCGCGGGAGGGGGAGTACCCCCGATCGCGGACCGCCGTGTTGCAGAACCTGGTCGAGGAGGCCATCGCCGACGTTCCCGTCGAGCATGGCATGCGCGCCCGGGCCGAGCGGACCCTCTACGCCCTGGCCTGGGAGATGCAGACGGCCCGCTGCAGCACCTGGTCGGTGAGCGATGCCTTCCGCACGATGGCCGCCGTGCGGGGCAACCGGGAGTACAGCCTGGAAGACCTCTACGACGCCCTCGTCGCCTGCGGCCTGCTGACCCGGGTGGGCCAGGAGGCGATGCGCTTCACCTATCCCGCTTTCCAGGCCTATGGCTGTGCCCAGGCCCTCCTGACGATGGAAGACCGGGACCGGGTCCTGGACGACATCACGGCCACCCTGGGGCGGCTCACCCGGCTCCGCTGGTGGGAGGACGCGCTGGTGCTGCTCAGCGGGCTGATGCGCAAACCCAACGTCCTCATCCGGCAGATCCTCTACGGAGCAGCCCTCACCGAAGGGGAACAGCCCTTCCTGGCCGTGCGCTGCATCCTGGAGAGCGGCGAGCAGCGCGTTGACGCCGACCTGATCGCCCAGGTGGTGGACGCCCTGGTCTGGCGACTGGACAGCGCCAACGAGCATCGGGTGGCCCGCCGCATCCGGGCCGCCCAGGTGCTGGGACAACTGGGCCACCCCTCGGCGATCCCCTACCTGGCCCGTGTCGCCAACCGGCGGGTCCGACTCAACTGGCGGGGGGAACCCGACTACGACGTCAGCAGCGTGCGGCTGGCGGCCGCTCTGTCCCTCCGCCGTATGATGCCCCGCGCGATGAAGCAGATCCGCGACGCCGACGCTCGGCTGGCGGACCTCCTGCACCTCTGGGAGCAGGGGAACGTGGGGGCGCTGGCGGACCTCCTGCGGAGCGGGGAGGTGGGCCTCCAGGCCCTTGCCGCCTTCGCCTTGGGCGATCTCCAGACATCCGAGGCGGTGGAGCACCTGGTCGAGACCTTCCTCGACCCGGAGACCGAGGCCCAGACCCGCTGGGCGGTGACCGATGCGCTGGCGCTCCTCGACCCGGCCCTGGTCACGCGCCGCGCCATCCTACCCCTCCTCGATGCTCAGGTCGCCCGGCAGCAGGGGCTGCCCGCCAGGACCTGGAGGAACCGTGCCGCCTGGTACGAGCGGCTGGCCTACCTGATCGGCAAGATACGGGCCCAGGAACCGGCCGCTCTCGCCTTCCTCGAACGCTGTCTCTTCGAGTTCAAAGGTGTCCGGCTGAAGGGCAAGGCGATTCAGTCCCTGGGTTGGCTCTACGACCGGCGCTACAAGGCACTCTTCGAGGAGATCGCCATAGGTGACTTCGGGAAGATCGCCCTGCGCCCACGCCTGAGCCGCTGGGAGCGGACCTACCTCCGCCGCAAGGCGATCGAGGCGCTGGCCTACATCGGCGACCGAGAGACGCTGACCCGTCTGCGGGCCGGCAGGACCGGCTGGAACCCGGAGCTGGAACGGGCCTTCTACTGGACCAGTGAGGAGATCTACTGGCGCGAGGGGTAGAAACGGGACTTGTCGCCCTCCCGCAGGTCATGCGGTGCCCGGCGACAGCAACGGCTTATCGAGAACCTGCGGAAGGGTCCCTGCTATGCCTGAGAAAAGGGAACTATCTCACCAACGTGCTGCCTACGTCCGGGCTCTGGACGAAGCCCTGACCCGGATCGTGGACCACCTAGCCCGCATTCCAGAGGTCGAGCGGGTGATCCTATTCGGCTCCTATGCCGCCGGCCGGCGTGACCTCTTCACCGACCTCGACCTCTTGGTGGTGATGGCCTCGGACCAGGACTTCATCCACCGCACGGCGGCTCTCTACCAGCAGATCCCTATGGGCGTGGATGTGGACCTGCTGGTCTATACGCCGGAGGAGTTCGAGAGGATGAAGCAGGGAGGCTTCGTCAAGCGGGCCGTAGAAACGGGAGTGACGCTCTATGAGAAGGAGCCCTCTTGAGGAAGGACGACGCTGGCTTACCCAGGCCACCGAGGACCTACGCTGGGCCAAGCTGCTGGCTCAGGAGGGCGGGTGGCACCTGGCTTGCTTCCTAGCTCAACAGGTAACGGAAAAGGCCCTGAAAGCCTTCCTGTATGCCCAGGGCGAAGAGATCATCCTGGGCCACTCCATTGAGCGCCTGTGTGCGGCTGCTGCCCACTATCGGCCGGAGTTCGCCGAAAAAGCTCGCCGCTGGAGCCTGTTGGATGGCTACTACGTTCCCACCCGCTATCCGAATAGCCTGCCGGACAGCATCCCGGCCTACGTCTACACCCAGGAGGCAGCCTTGGAGGCCGTAAAGCTGGCAGAGGAGGCCGTTGCCTGGGTCTCCCACCTGCTGGAAGAGAGCCAGGCCTGACGTCACCGTGGACACGACGCCGTAACTGTTCACCCAGGACCAGTCCCCCCTCTTCCGGCGGTGGGTCTCAGAGCCGACCACTCACTACTTGCCATAGCCCCAGGGAGGAAGCGATGGCCCCACTGAGTCTGGTCCGTAAGTACGAACCGGTGTTGCTCTTCAGCAAAGACGACAAAGGACGGGATGAGAACTTCTTCCCGATGGCCGTGGAGCACTACGTGGCCCACTGTCGGCTCTATCGCAAGGAGGTCGGACCGGTGGAGGTGCCCGATGGGCTGAGCCTGGAGACGCTGGGGCAGATCTCTCCGCCCGAATCCCGGGAGCACTACCTGGCCTACGCCGCCGATAGCGTGTTGAGCCGGTCCCCCTCCCTGTGGGAACGCCTGCGCAAGGGCGGGCTGGCCCTCTACGGCATCGAGGGGCAAGTGGAACCGCACCTGCTGGTGAAGGAGACCGATGCTGTTTCTTTCGCCCTCCAGGACCCGGCCCTTCGGCGTGTGGACGAGGGGCCGGGCACAGGTCCTGGGGCCGCCGGGCCGGGCGGGATGGCCTTTGCGCCGCCGGGTGGAGGGCCGCCATCAGTGGAAGCCCCCGCCGAAGCCGACTTCCTCATCACCGACCTCCAGCATCTGCCCCCGGAACTCCACGCGGAAGCGTTGAAGCGGTACCAACCCTACCGGGATTTCAGCAACTACCCTCCCGTCTACTACTACCGCGTGATGTACAGCCGGGGCTACCGGGTTATCCAGTACTGGTTCTTCTACGCCTACAACGACTGGGGGACCGGCCACGGCGGCATAAACGATCACGAGGGGGATTGGGAGACCGTCTTCGTCTTCCTGCGGGGAGATCGGCCGGCCTACGTCGCCTACTCCGCCCACATCGGCCCGCCGGGCCGTGCCGCCTGGGATGACCCCGCGCTGGAGAAGCGGTTTCGCAACCACCCCGTCGTCTACGTGGGCTCCGGCTCCCACGCCAACTACCTCCAGCCGGGGCCGCATCCCATCCCAATCCTCTCGGTGAAAGACCACGCCTACGGGAACAGCGCTGTGGCGGTTGGGCCGGGCACGGGCGTTCCCTGGGGCCGGCCGGTGAACCTGGAGCAGCAGCCGTGGGCCCTCAACTACGCCGGGGCCTGGGGAGCTTTGGTCAAGAAGTGGGGAGCTTCCTGGCTGGTCCCCGGCGCTCAGGCCCCCGTCGGCCCGGCCTGGCACTTCGAGCCGTGGGAGACGCCCGTCGCCTGGGCGGGGATTCCCTACTGATAATCGTCGGGCAATCTGACAATTGCTTCCGGCTATTCCTGAATCACGAGAACGCTGAGGGCGATGGGGCCACTGAAGCCCAGTGTCCTTCTTCCTTCGGCGGCTTAGTGATTCAAACGCTATCACTCCCCGCAAGGGAGCGGCCTAGTGAAGGGATGGAGAGCATGAACGCTAAGAACGAGAAAACAGCGCGAGAGGCCACCGCAGCCTACGCCGTTTCGACAACTCAATTGATCCTTCCACCAGAGTGGCGCTGGTTGGAAGCCTTGAACCCGGAGGAACGCACTTCGTTCCTCAAGGAACTCATTGACGCTATCACCACGGCCTCGCAGTCAGGCGATTGGGCCGGCGTGTTGGAGCGGATCACCGCCTGGAGAGAGGTCGCAGAAGCCCGAGAAGAGCAAGCCCTAAACGAGCTAAGACAACAGCTCATCGCCGAGGGTTGCCCCCCTGAAGTCGCATCGCTTCTGGGCAGATATCGAGGGCAGATCAGCTCCGTTGATACTTTCATCCACCGCAAGCAAATCGAAATATGAAATGAGCGTGACCAAAAGCTGTTGAATCACTGAGCAACTGAAAGAAATGAGCTCACTGAGGGGTTGTGCGCCCCCTCCCCGGCGTCGGGTCACGGCCTTGCCGACGACCTGGGCCGCACTGCCCAAGGCTCAGTGTCTTCATCTCCCTCAGTGCTTCAGTGATTCTGGGGGCTTGGTTGGCGGACGGACAAGCTGTCAGCGGATTTGCGAACGGATTGAACGGATTTGGAACGGATGGGGTGGTGCTCCCAAGAGGGCTTGTCCAGCCTTTCGCACCGCTTCGTGCTCTTTGAGCTCTTGGTGTCCTTCGTGTCTCCCGCCGTGGCCGGAGCGGACGAGCTGTCAGCGGATTTGCGAACGGATTGAACGGATGGGAGGCACAGTCCTCAGTCCTCGGTCCACAGCCCGCTGCTAGGCTGCTAGGCCGCTAGGCCGCCAGTCGCTATGCCGCTATGCCGCCCTGGAACGGATAGCTGTCAGCGGATTTGCGAACAGATTGAACGGATGGGAGACAACTCCGTAGGTGGTTTATCAAATTGATGAGGTGCTAGCGAGGAGACGATCCTATGCCCGATCCTCAACTCTACTTCAACGGGATTAACGGTGCCACCGGCGACTACTTGCTACCGCCGATGGAACTGGAGGAGATGGCCGACCTCATCCTCGGGGAAAAAGACGACCCCGCCCTCCTCCGCTTCCTCAAGTCCTGGTGGCGGCTCATCAGCGAGGAGATGCGGGGCGTTGTCTTCGGCGTGGACCCCCTGGACCTCCAACAGGCGAAGTGGGGCATCATCTTCCACCCCGACGAACCCCAGGAGGTCCGTGACGCCCTGGCCCCCCTGGTGGAACACCGGCAGGGGCGCGTCCTCGACTACCAGCCCGGCGAGACCAAGGACCTCTGGCTGGCCCGGCACGGGTCCGGCCCCGGTCCGGTGGACCCGGAGAAGGTCCCCTACTACCTGCTGATCGTGGGGAGGCCGGAGCGCATCCCCTTCTCCTTCCAGTATATGCTGGACGTGCAGCACGCTGTGGGGCGGCTCGCCTTCGACACGGCCGAGGAGTACACCCGCTACGTGGAGAGCGTCATCGCCTACGAGAGGGACGCCCGCGTGCCCACGGCCCGCGAGATGGCCGTCTTCGCCACCCGCCATCCCAACGACCCGGCCACCCAACTGAGCGCCGACCATCTGGCCAAGCCCCTGGCCGAGGAGGTGCCGGCCCGCCAGGGCTACGGAGTGCGTGAGCTCTGGGGGGAGGCCGCAACCAAGGAGAAGTTGGGGGAGCTGCTGATGGCCAAGGAGGCCCCGCCGCCGGCCTTCCTCTTCACCGCCACCCACGGGATGGGCTTTCCCGTCGGCGACCCCCGCCAGTTCGACGAGCAGGGCGCGCTCCTCTGCCAGGACTGGCCCGGCCTGGGCACCATCAGCGAGGACCACTACTTCCGGGGGGCCGACCTGGACCCCGAGGCCCGGGTGCACGGGATGATCCTCTTCGCCTTCGCCTGCTTCAGCGCCGGCACGCCTCAGAAAGAGGACTTCGCCCACCGGCCCGGCAGCCCCCCACCCGACGTGGCCCCGCGCCCCTTCGTCGCCGCCCTCCCCCGGCGGCTCCTGGCCCATCCCCAGGGGGGTGCGCTGGCCGTGATCGGCCACGTGGAGCGGGCCTGGGGATACTCCTTTGTGTGGGGGCGGGCAGGAACCCAGCTCAACGTCTTCAAGGACGCCCTGGGCAAAATCCTGGCCGGCTGGACCGTGGGGCACGCGATGGAGGGGTTCAACCAGCGCTTCGCCGAGGTCTCGACGGAGCTCTCGCAACTCCTGGAGCGGGCTTCCTTTGGCTGGTCGGTGCCGCCCCAGGACCTGGTGGGCTGGTGGACGGCCCGCAACGACGCCCGCAACTACATCCTGCTGGGCGACCCCGCCGTGCACCTGCGAGGGGACTAAACGGGCTCATCCGCTTTCCCCTGTCGAAGCATAGCCATAGGGATGGGTCCGGTGCCACTGCCAGGCGTGCTCGATGATGGTCCGCAGGTCCGGGTAGCGAGGCTCCCAGCCCAGCTCCCGGCGGATCTTCTCGCTGCTGGCGATGAGCACCGCCGGATCGCCCGGCCGGCGCGGCCCCACCTCCGCCGGAATCGGGTGACCCGTCACCTCCCGCGCCACCTCGATCACTTCCCTCACCGTAAAGCCCTGCCCGTTGCCCAGGTTGTAGGTCCGGCTCCCCTCGTCCAGCGCCCGCAGCGCCAGGATGTGGGCCTGGGCCAGGTCGGTCACGTGGATGTAGTCGCGCACCGGTGTCCCATCGCGGGTCGGGTAGTCGTCTCCAAAGATGGTGATCTTCTCCCGCTGGCCCAGCGCGACCTGGAGCACCCGGGGGATCAGGTGGGTCTCCGGGTCGTGATCCTCACCCCGCTCTCCGGTGGGGGAGGCGCCAGCCGCGTTGAAGTAGCGCAGGGCCGCGTAGCGGAAGCCGTAGATCCGATCCAGCCAGTGCAGAAAGCGCTCGATGATGAACTTGGACTCCCCATAGGGGCTGCCAGGGACGATCCGCTCTTCCTCGGTGATGGGGATCCGCTCCGGCCGGTCGAAGAGGTTGGCCGTGGAGGAGAGGATGAAACGGCGCACCCCGTGGTCCACGGCCTCCTGAAGCAGGTTCAGCGCGTTGGTCACGTTCGCTCCCAGGTAGAGAAAGGGCTTCCGCATGGACTCGCCCACCAGCGTGTGGGAGGCGAAGTGCATCACTGCATCGAAGCGGTGGCTCTCGAAGAGATCGTGCACAGCGGCCCGGTCCGCCAGATCGCCGAAGACAAAGGTCGCCGCCGGATGGACGGCCTCCCGATGACCGAAGAGCAGGTTGTCGAAGACGACGACCTCCTCACCTTCCTGAACCAACTCTTCCACCACAATGCTGCCGATGTAGCCAGCACCTCCTGTGACCAGAATCTTCATTGACTTCCCTCCTTTACCTTTACCTTCACGTCTTTACGCTTCACGTCTTTACGCTCCACGTCTTTACGCTTCACGTCTTTACGCTT
>Ga0256830_1000092_pt1 | contig 75886 bp, 81 predicted proteins | sample 128326metaG_FD_190537 | JGI IMG/M metagenome (GOLD analysis project Ga0256830, IMG submission 190537) | Hydrothermal vent microbial communities from Lau Basin, Pacific Ocean - 128-326 | ecosystem: Environmental > Aquatic > Marine > Hydrothermal vents | place: Pacific Ocean: Lau Basin | collected... | reverse complement strand
GCCTGCATCGGCCCCAGCCCCCGGTCGGGCGCCAACGGCAAGATAACGGCGGTCACCACCCCGAACTGGAGCGCCGCCGCCACGTCCTCACGTTCGAAACGCCCGGCGACGCTCCGGAGTGCCTCCTTGGACCGCAGCAGCACGGCGGCTCCGATCGCCAGGGCGGCCGCCGCCTCGTAGGTTTCACGCCCCGCGAGGACACCGACGAAGAACGTGGCGAGGGCGGCCATCTCGGTGGTGGTGCCCACGTCCCCCGTCTTGGTGGTGAGCGCCAGATAGGAGGCGACGACGATCCCGCCGAACACCACCAACGCGGCGACGAATCCGGCCGGACCCACCCATTCCCCCAGGGCGTGGGCCGCCACACCCCAGATGCCGATCAGGGCGAAGGTGCGCGCCCCCGCGTAGGCCTCCCCCACCCGGACGTGGAGCTGACGTTCCAGGCCGACGACGAATCCCAGGCCGGCACCGACGAGGAGACGCAGGATGAGGGTTTCGGACATCGTTTCCCTCGGAAGGCTGCTTCAACGCTACCGGCGGTTCGACCGGGCCGAGAGCAGACGTTCGGCAGGTGAGCCAGGGTCTTATGGCCGTAGTGGGATCGCCGTCGATTCCTCAGGCTGGGCCCCGAAGGAGGCGAGCGTGATCGTCGTCGTCGGGGTCGATGGTTCGGAGCATGCAGTCGCCGTAGTGCGCCGCGCCGTCGCCGAAGCCGAAGCCTGGCAGGCAGAGCTCCACGTGGTGCACGTCTTCCACGCTCCGGTCTTGCCCTACATGGGGACACCGATCGACCTCGGCGCCCTCGCAGAGGCGGAACGAGACGACGTGTGGGGTCGGGTCGAACCCGAACTCCGCCACGTCGAGTTCCGTCGTGTCGACCTCGAAGGCTATCCGCCGGACACGTTGGTGGACTACGTCCGCAACGTCGGCGCCGACCTCCTGGTCGTCGGATCGCGCGGGCGCGGTGAGCTCGCTGCTCTCATCCTCGGCAGCACCTCTCACCGGGCGATCCACCTCGCCCCCTGTGATGTGCTGGTGGTGAAACCGTCGCACGCAAACCCCGTCTCCTGAGCACCACCAGCAGGTGGGGGAGCGGCCGAGCCGCTCCCCCACCCCTCTCTTCGTTGGCATGCACCCCGAGAACACACCAACATCACACCGGATGACGGAGTCCACACCGGGAGCCACCGACCGCTTCGGCCTCGAAATCCTCCCTCCCGAGGAGTGCGACCGCCTGCTCGCCGGAGGGACGATCGGACGGATCGCCTTCGTCGCCGCCGGGGAACCGGTCATCGTGCCGGTGAACTACCGCTACCACCGGGGAGCGATCGTGTTGCGTACCGCCCAGGGCGAGAAGCTGGACGCCGCCGGGTTGGCGGCACCCTGCGCCTTCGAGATCGACCACTGGGACGAGACGACACGCCAGGGTTGGTCGGTGCTCGTCAAAGGCACGATGGAGGAGGTCTATCGGCCCGACGAGGTCGCCGAGCTCGAAACCCTCGGTGTGCGGCCCTGGTCGAATCCGGCGGCCCGGCACATCTGGATCAGGATCAGACCCGACGAGATCAGCGGACGGCGGCTGCGTTGAGGGGACGCCGGGGCGTCTACCCTCCCGGCCGGAGGGAGGAGCACAGATGACCCAGTACGTGTACGCATTCGCCGACGCCGACGGATCCGACCGGGACCGTTTCGGCGGCAAAGGAGCCGGACTGGCGGAGATGACCCGCATCGGCCTCCGGGTACCCCCCGGGTTCATCGTCACGACCGAGGCGTGCCGCCACACGATCCGTGAAGGGGCCGTCCCCGACGACCTCTGGGACCAGGTCGACGACGCCCTCGCACGCCTGGAGAAAGAGACCGACAGGACCTTCGGAGGGGGACCGGCACCACTGCTGGTGTCGGTGCGTTCGGGGGCCAAGTTCTCGATGCCCGGCATGATGGACACGGTGCTCAACCTCGGCCTCAACGACGACCTGGTCGCCGTCGCCGCCGACTGGGCCGACGATCCCCATTTCGCCTGGGACGTGTACCGACGCTTCCTCCAGATGTACGGCCACGTCGTCCTCGACGTACCGTCCACTCCCTTCGAGACGGTCCTCGCCGAGCTCCGCCGGCGGCGCGGTGTCCCCGACGACAGCCGACTCACCGCCGACGACCTGGCCGAAGCGGCCAGGCGTTTCCACGACATCATCCGGGAGACCACCGGCGAGGACGTCCCCGAAGACCCCCGGACACAGCTCCGGGAGGCGATCACCGCCGTCTTCGACTCGTGGAACAACGACCGGGCCCGCCGGTACCGGAAGCTGAACGGCATCCCCGACGATCTCGGCACGGCCGCCAACGTCCAGATGATGGTGTTCGGGGATCTCGGGGAGGACTCGGGTACCGGAGTCTGTTTCACCCGCAACCCGTCCACCGGCGAACCCGTGCCCTTCGGCGACTACCTCCCCAACGCCCAAGGTGAAGATGTGGTCGCCGGCATCCGCAACACCCTCACCCTCGACGACCTCGCCCGTCTCCACCCCGAGCTCCACACCGAGCTGCTCTCGGTGATGCAGACCTTGGAGCGCCACTACCGGGACATGTGCGACATCGAGTTCACGATCGAACGGGGGACACTGTGGATCCTGCAGACCAGGGTCGGCAAACGCACGGCGGCCGCGGCGGTGCGGATCGCGGTGGACATGGCCGCCGAAGGGCTCATCGAGCCCGAAGAGGCGGTGATGCGGGTCGAACCGGCGACGTTGGAGCAGCTCGAGCGTCCCCGCATCGACGACCAGACCGCCCCCGAACCCCTCGTCGTCGGTGTGGGAGCCTCCCCCGGCGCCGCCCAGGGGGAGGCCATCTTCGACGCCGACCGCGCCGAAGCCGCCGCGGCGGAGGGTCGGCGGGTGATCCTCGTCCGGCCGGAGACGACCCCCGACGACATCGGCGGGATGGCGGCAGCCGAAGGGATCCTCACGTCCCAGGGCGGCAAGACCTCCCATGCCGCGGTCGTCGCCCGGGGCATGGGGAAGCCGGCCGTGACCGGTGCAGCGGAGATGAAGGTGCACTTGGAGGCGAAGGTCGCCCGGGTCGGTCGGGTCACGATCGCCGAGGGTGATCCGGTCACCATCGACGGCACCACCGGGCGGGTGTTCCTCGGCCTGCTGCCCCTGGTCGAACCGACCGAGACCCCCGAACTGGAGAAGCTGCTGAGCTGGGCGGACGGGTTCCGCACGATGGGGGTGCGGGCCAACGCCGACCTACCCGAAGACGCCGCCTCTGCCCGCCGTGCCGGGGCCGAAGGCATCGGCCTGGCCCGGACCGAGCACATGTTCCTCGGGGAGCGCCTCAAAACCGTCCAGGACATCATCCTCGCCGAAGACGACGACCGCCGGCGAGCAGGACTCGAGCAGCTGCGGGCCGCCCAGGTCGACGACTTCGAAGGCCTCCTGGAGGCGATGGACGGCCTGCCGGTGATCGTACGCCTCCTCGACCCGCCGTTGCACGAGTTCCTCCCCTCCCGCCTCGAGATCGAACGACGGATGGTCGAACTGGCCAAGGCGGGGAAGTCCACGACGGAGCTCGAAGAGCTCGAACGGGCGGTCGCCAAATGGGCGGAGGACAACCCGATGCTGGGGCTGCGGGGCGTCCGCCTCGGCCTCATGGTCCACGACCTGTACCGGATCCAGGTGGAGGCGGCCATGGAGGCGGTGATCCGACGCCTCGACGCCGGAGGCGACCCCCGTCTGGAGATCATGATCCCCCTGGTCGCCACCGCCGAGGAGCTGCGGCGGATGAAGACGATGGTGGACGAAGTGGTGGCGCAGGCCTCGAAGCGGGCGGGTCGGGACCTCCACGTGCCCGTCGGGACGATGATCGAGCTGCCTCGTGCCGCCCTCACCGCCGCCGAGATCGCCGAGGTGGCGGAGTTCTTCTCGTTCGGCACCAACGACCTCACCCAGATGACCTTCGGCCTGTCCCGGGACGACGCCGAAGGCCTGTTCCTGCGGGACTACCTGGAACGGGGAATCCTCCGCTTCGACCCCTTCAACACGATCGACGTGGCCGGGGTGGGACGCCTGGTCCGGATCGCCGTCGAGGAGGGCCGCCGCGCCAACCCGGACCTCCAGGTGGGGGTCTGCGGGGAACACGGCGGAGACCCCGACTCGATCCGTTTCTTCCAGGAGGTGGGGATCGACTACGTGTCCTGTTCGCCGCCGCGGGTGCACGTGGCCCGCCTGGCGGCCGCCCAGACCGCCCTCGCCGCCCGGTCCGTCACCTCCGACTGACGAGGATCCGTTCGGCCGCCGTCCACGGGTCCAACAGGCGACGTTCGACGGCCGACAGCAGCTCGTCGCCGTCGGGATGGTCGTCGATCCGGGCCACCAGGGCCTCGTGGAGCGCCCGGCGGACCTCGGCTCGGAGGTTGCGGCGTCGACGGCGCTCCAGCTCGCCGTCGGCTTCGGACGCCTCCCACCGGTCCCACACCACGGCGAGGGCTTCGTCCACTCCCGTCCCGTCGACCGCCGAGGTGGTGACGACGGGACGGTGGGCGCCTCCCAGCGCCAGCATCTCTTCCAGGTCGGCGACGGCGGCGTCTACCCCGGGCCGGTCGGCCTTGTTCACGACGTAGACGTCGCCCACCTCCAGCACACCCGCCTTGTTGGCCTGCACCGAGTCACCCCAACCGGGGGTGACGACGACGACGACCAGGTCGGTGGCCGACGCCACCTCGACCTCCGCCTGGCCGACCCCGACCGTCTCGACGAAGACCACGTCGAACCCGGCAGCGTCGACGATGCTGACCGCACGGGGGGTGGTGGCCGCCAGTCCGCCGAGATGTCCCCGGTTCGACATGGAACGGATGAACACGCCCCGGTCGCCTGCGTGGTCCTGCATCCTGATGCGGTCCCCGAGGATCGCCCCGCCGGTGAACGGGCTGGACGGGTCGACGGCCACGACGGCGACGGACCGGCCGTCGGCGCGGAGCCGGGCGATGAAGGCGTCGGTGAGGCTGCTCTTCCCGGCGCCGGGAGCTCCGGTGATCCCCACCACCCGGGCCCGACCGGTGTGGGGAAAGAGCCGGGCCAACAGCACGTCCCAGCCCGCCACCCGGTCCTCCACCCAGGACAACGCCCGGGCGACGGCCCGTCGTTCGCCGGCGACGACACCGGCGGCCAGTTGCTCGGGGTCAGCGAACATGCGGGCCGCAGGGTAGGCCCGAACGACCGCAGAGGCCGATCAGGTCGCTTCGACGGCGACGACGCCGGGGACCCGGTCTTTGAGGATCCGTTCGATCCCGGCCTTCAGCGTCATCATCGACAGCGGACATCCGCCGCAGGCACCCACCATCTGCAGGTTCACGACCCCGTCCTCGACGCCCAACAGCACGATGTCGCCGCCGTCCATCTGGATGGCGGGCCGGATGTAGTCGAGGGTCTCTCGGAGTTTGGCGAGGTCGACGGAGCCGTCGCTCGGCACCGTGGCCGCCGTCTCGGCGGCGGCGTCGTCGCCTGTGGAGGACCGGATGCTGACGGTGGTGAGGCGTTCTGAGCTCATGCGCCTTCGATGCTAACGGGGCTGGTTCTCTGGGCAGAACCGCCCCGAAGAACCCCCTATTCCCCGCCGGGGACGACGACCACCGCTTCGAGGTCGGCACCGCGTGGAGATCGGGACCGGACTTCGACCAGCACCGGGCCGGAGACCGGGCCGGTCGCCCGGAGGATGCGATCCCAAGAGATCTCGACGATCCCCGGTGCCGTCACCTCCCACCCCGACAGCGACACCATCCGGGAGGCGGTGACTACCTTCACCGACGTCTCCGCCCCCGCCCGGAGGTGGACCCGGATCGTCTCCGGGCCGGACGGCCCGACGACGACGTTCCCGCCGGAGAGGTCGGGGGGCAGACCCAGCCCGGGCGGCGGCACGACGAGGATGCCGGCCGGGTCGGCCCGGAACGTCCACGGTCCGAGCTCGTCGGCGACGAGCTCTGCCCCGTCCACCACCACCCTCACCGGACCTGCAGGCACCACGTCCACCTCGTCTTCGCCGACGGCGAGCCCTACTCGAACGGTGGCAGGCAGCCTCCCCCGGGTCGGCATCAGCCCGCCGTAGTAGTGGGCGAGGATCTGGGGGTAGTCGGCTCCCCGGACTGCCATCGCCTGGGCTCCGTACTGGCTCATCCCCACCAGATGTCCCCATCCTCGGCCTTCGAAGACGAACACGGGGAAGGGTTCGAACCGTTCGGTCCCTTCGATCCATCGGTAACGGGTCTCGGTGCTGATCGTGTACGAGGGCGACATCACCGTCTGGGGGTAGCGTCGCCCGTCGGGACGTCTCGCCGGCAGCACGTCGGGGAGCACCCGGGCTGCCGCCCGGTTGAGTCTCCCCCGGAGCTTCCACGTGCCGATCTCGGTGGTCTCGGCGTCGGAGACGATCTCGACCATCCACGGTCCTTCACCGTCGGAGGTGACCCTTGTCCGCACCGTCCGCAGCTCCCCATGGAGGAGGTCCGCCTCGGTGAGCAGCGCCGTCATCTGCTCGGCGTCCAGCTCGAAACGCCAGGTGACGAAGGGGGAGGACTCCCCGGGCGAGTCCACCGCCTGGAGGTAGGGCACGGCGGTCCCGAAGACGTCGGCTGCGGCCCGGGTGCGACCGCCGCTGGTCGAGCTGTAGACGGCCATCGCCGGTTTGCCTCCGTAGAGGAGGATCTCCCCTGCCGTCCGTTCCACGGCGGCCCTCCACCGGTCGCCGTAGGGACCTTCCACCCCACCGATTCCGGCGTAGACCTGGCAGGCCGAGGTGGCGCAGATGTCGTAGCCGTATCGGCGTCCGTTCGCCGACCGGCCGCGCTCCAACGTCCAGGCGAGATAGGTGCGGGCGGCGACCGCCTGGGCGGCGAGCGCCTCCTCCTCCCACGAGAACGGCACCTCGCGGATGCCCAGGAGGTAGTCGTCGACGGTGGTCTCTTCGACCACCGCCAGCCCCGTATCCCTCCCCGTGATCTCGATCACCCCCGGATACCGCCGTCCTCGGATCTCGACGACCGAGTCGGGTTCGATCCGGACTTCGGAGGCGACGAAGGCCTCCACGGGCGTGTCTGTTGCGGCGACGGCCGGGACGGGGACCGCCACGAGCACCGCTGCCAGCGCCCCCACGGCCGCGATCTCACGCACGCCTGATCGCCGCTCCCAGGGACGCCAGCTTCCCCACATAGTCCTCGTATCCGCGGTCGATGTGCTCCACCGCCCCCACCCGGGTGATCCCTTCGGCTCGCAGACCTGCCAGCACCAACGCGGCGCCCGCCCGGATGTCGGTGGCGAGCACCGGCGCACCCGACAGCCGTTCGACGCCGCGGATCACGGCGTGCTGCCATTCGGTGGTGATGTCGGCACCCATCCGGGCCAGCTCGCCGACGTAGCGGAAGCGGGCGTCGTAGAGGTTCTCGGTGACGACGGAGGTGCCGTCGGCGACGGAGAGCAACGCCACCATCTGGGGGTGCATGTCGGTGTGGAACCCGGGAAAGGGGAGGGTGGCGAAGTCGACCGCCCGGGGACGGTCGGGCCCCCTCACCCGCAGCCATCCGTCGCCCCGGTCCACTTCGCATCCGGCTTCCGCCAGCTTTCGCAACTCCATCCGGAGATGTTCGGGGACGCACCCGGTGACGGTGACGTCGCCGCCGGTGATCGCCGCCGCCACGGCGAAGGTGCCTGCCTCGATCCGGTCGGGCACCACCGAACGTTCCACCGCGTCCAGGGCGTCCACACCCTGGATGCGGATGAGGGCGGTCCCTTCTCCGGTGATCTCGGCTCCCATCGTCCGCAGATGCCGGGCCTGGTCGACGATCTCGGGTTCCCGAGCGGCGTTGACGATGACGGTCTCGCCTTTGGCGAGTACCGCGGCCAGCATCAGGTTCTCGGTCGCCCCCACCGACGGGAACGGCAGCTCCACTTCGCATCCGCGCAGCCGCCCTTCGACCCGTCCGACGAGGACACCGTGCACCAGCTCGAAATGGGCGCCCATACGTTCGAACCCTTCCAGGTGCCAGTCGATGGGACGCGCCCCCAGATCGTCGCCGCCGGGGAGGGGCACCCGGGCTTCGCCGACCCGTGCCAGCAGCGGACCCAACGCCACGATCGAGGCACGCATCTGGCGGACCAGCTCGAGGGGTGCTTCGGGACGCAGCTCGGCGGGGACGACGAGGGTCAGCTCGTGGCCGTCCCGTCGACACACCACCCCGAACCGGCTCAAGAGTTCGGCCATCAGCCGCACGTCGAGGATGTCGGGGACGTTGGACAGCCGGTGCAGACCGGGGGCGAGGAGGGTCGCCACCATCTCCTTCAAGACGGCGTTCTTCGCTCCGAGGACCCCGACGGTGCCCCGGAGACGCCGGCCTCCTTCGACGACGATCTCGGTCATGTGGCGCCGAGTGTACGGCTCCGGGAGTTCCCGATCACCGGCCCTGCCGGTACGCTGCCCGCCGACACGACCGAGGAGCCGACGTGCGCATCGCGCTGGGTGCCGACCATGCAGGATTCGAGATGAAGGGCGTCGTCGCCCGGCATCTCGCCGAGCAGGGGTTCACCGTCTTCGATCTGGGGACACATTCGGCCGACCCGGTGGACTACCCCGATTTCGCCGCGGCCGTCGCCCGGGCGGTGGCGGACGGACGGGCAGACCGCGGGATCGTCGTCTGCGGGTCGGGGGCGGGGGCGTCGATCGCCGCCAACAAGGTCCGTGGTGTCCGTGCGACGGTGGCCCACGACACGTACACGGCGCACCAGGGAGTCGAACACGACGACGTCAACGTCCTCGCCTTGGGGAGCCGGGTGATCGGCCCGGCGCTGGCTCTGGAGCTCGTCGATGCCTTCCTCGCCGCCCGGTTCAGCGGCGAGGAGCGCCATGTGCGACGCCTCGAGAAGGTGAAGGCCCTCGACGACGCCCGCTGACTCGGTCACCCGGCGGGGCTCGATCCCTGGGGACCGCCCAGGCCGGTGGCCTGCCCGGTCTTCGCCACCTGCCAGACGGTGGGCAGCAGTTCGTTGGGGAGGCGTCCGGTGAAGCGCATCACGACCCGATTGTCGCCGTCGAGGATGAGCCAGAACGGGAACGACGCCACCCCGTAGGCCTGGCCGGCGCTCTTCGCTTCGTCGTCGAGGATGATCGGCGCCGGCCAGTTCTCGTCTTTGAGCCATTCCTGGGGTGGGAAGTTCGCCCTCGTCGGGTCGGTGGAGGTCGCCACCGCGTAGAGGTCGACGTCGGGGTCGCCACCGGTGGTGCCCAGCCAGTCGACGAGGTCGGGCACTTCGGCCTGGCAGAAGGGACACCAGTGGGCGAGGACGAGGACGACCTTGCTCCGCCCGTCCGGTCCGATGGTGACGAGGTTGCCTTCGGGGTCGGTGCCGGTGACGGTGGGGGCCACCAGGCCGGTGGCGACGTCGCCGGACGGGTCGACGAGGACGGGGAGCGGGTTGCCGTCCACGGTCACCTCACCGTAGGCGTCCTCGATGTTGGTGGGGACCTCGCCGGCGATCGAGGCGGCGATGGCGACGACCAGCGCCAGGCCGAGGACGACGGCGACTCCGATCAGCAGTCTGCGGTTCACGACGATCCTCTCGGTGACGGGGACGTTCGGAATGCTATGAGAACGGCCGAGATGAACAGAAATCCGGCGAACGCCATGAAGGGGATGGAGACGAAGCCGAACTCGTTGACGTATTTGGCCGTGCAGGGAACACCGGCCGTGCACGCCCCGGTGTCGGCGCTGGGGAAGGTCTGGATGAGGTAGTGGTAGACGCTGATCGCCCCTCCGGTGATCGAGAGGGGCAGCGCGTACGAGCGCAGCGCCGGGTCGCGTCGGGCCGCACCGACGGCGAGGACGAAGACGAGGGGGTACATGGCGATCCGCTGGTACCAGCACAGCCGGCACGGTTCGAACCCGAACACCTCCGAGTAGGTGAGGCTGCCTGCCGTGGCGGTCGCCGCCACGATCAGGGCGAGCCATGGTGCGAGGTCGCCGAAACCGGCGGCGGCGAGACGCCGCCGCACGGGCGGCACGACCACCACGACCCCCGCCGCCAGCGCGAAGAGGGCCAGGAGGGCGACGAAACGGTTGTAGACGAAGACGGACACCGGTCACCGAAATCCTAGGCATCCCACGACGACGGTCAGGTTCCGACAGGTGTCGGGAACCTTCGGCGCCCCGACGGCGTCTATACGGGGAGAGTGAGACTTGGGGGCGGCCGGCGTGGCGAAGTGGGCTTGGGTGGTCACGTTCCTGTTGGTGGTCTGGGCGTGTGCCCCTGCCCCGATCACGGTGCCCGACGGTTTCCAGTTGGCATGCAGCCCCGACACCGCGGTGCGTTTCCCGGCCACATTCGTCCCCGGACCTCGGTTCACCGCGGCCGAGTTCACCGTGACGACAGAACAGGGCCGAGCCCTCGCCGAGTTCTTCCGCAACGGCGACGACATCTCCCTCTACCGTGAAGCCGAAGGCTTCTCGGTGGTGTCCGACACCCTGGTCCTCGCCTACCGGGACCGTGTCCCGTCGGCCTTCTTCCTCCTCGAAGGCGACCGGATCCTCGAATGGGGACCGTGTCGCCCAAGCCTGGTCGACGAGGTGAAGTTCTCGGTTCGCTGGCGTCCCGTCGATCCCCTCGGACCCGACGTCTCCACCTTCCGGATCGAAGTGGACACGTCCCGCTGTATCACTCCCGACGGGGAGAACGTCCCCGCCGAGGTGACCTCCGTCGAGGTGACCGAAGGCCGCGACGCCGTCACCGTCGTGGTGTGGTCCGAGGAGCCGCCCCGCGGGTCCTGTGTCCCCCTTCGGGGAGCCGCCACCACCATCGTCCGCCTCGACGAGCCCCTCGGCGACCGCGTCCTCCTCGACGGCGGCACGGTACCGCCGACCAGCCTCGATAGCCGCCGCTGATCCCCCGTCGGGCCCCGGGTTAGCATCGCCTCCGCAGGAAAGGAGCCGCAGGGCCGATGGCTGTGCAACCCAGACCGGATCTCCGGGTCGCCGCCAAGCTGTTCCGCGGGTTCGGCGATCCGACGAGGTTGGCGATCCTCGAGGCCCTCGCCGACGCTGGCGAACTGCGGGTGAAGGACATCGTGGAGCGACTCGGCGGATCCCAATCGACCATCTCGGGGCATCTGAGCTGTCTCAAGGACTGCGGGTTGGTCCACGATCGTCACGAGGGTCGGCAGGTGTTCTACCGGATCTCCGCTCCCGAGGTGGTGGAGGCGGTGCGTTCCGCCGAGAAGGTGCTCGCCGTCGCGGGTCACCGCATCGAGATCTGCCCGAACTACCGGAACGACACGAGCGCGTGATCTGCCGATATCATCGGCAGATCACGATGTAACCTGGTACGCCGTCACCGCCGACCGGGAGACCGCCTCGATGCAGAGCCACGAAGAGACCGAGGGGCACGAGGAGCCCTACCTCGGACCGTGGTGGCGGTTCCCGCCCCTCCGCAACGCCGCCCTGTCGGGAATCGTCCTGGCCGCCACCTTCGTCCTCGAACGAACCGACGTCGTCTCCGCCGGTGTCGCCGTCGCCCTCTACGTCGTCGCCGCGGTACTGGGCGCCTCCCACTGGGCACCGGAAGCGGTCGAGTCGCTCAGGGAAAGGCGAATCGACATCGACGTGCTCATGGCCGCCGCCACCGTCGGCTCCGCCGTACTGGGCCTGTGGGAGGAGGCCGCCTTCCTCGCCTTCCTGTACGGAGCCGCCGAAGGCCTCGAAGAGTTCACCTACGACCGCACCCGCGGCGCCATCCGGGCACTGCTCGATCTCGCCCCCAAAGAGGCGACGGTGATCACCCCCGGCGGGGAGAAGGTGGTCGCCGCCGAAGAGCTGGCCGTGGGTGACGTCATGCTCGTGAAACCGGGAGAGAGCCTGGCGACCGACGGCACGATCAGGGCCGGTGACACCAGCCTCGACGAGTCGGCGGTGACCGGCGAATCCGTCCCCGTCGAGAAAGGCCCCGGAGACGACGTGTACGCCGGGACGGTGAACCTGACCGGCGCCATCGAAGTCGTGGTGAGCCGGACCTTCGCCGACAACACCCTGTCCCAGATCATCCACCTGGTCGAACAGGCCCAGGAGGCGAAGACCCCCACCCAACGCCTCATCGACCGGTTCGGACGCGTCTACAGCCCCGCCGTGCTGGCCGGGAGCGTCCTCCTCGCCGTCGTCCCGCCCCTGTTCGGTGGGGATCCGTCGGAATGGTTCCGGCGGGCCGTCACCCTGGCCGTGGCCGGCGCACCCTGCGCCCTGGTGATGTCCACCCCGGTGGCCGTCGCCGCCGCCGTCGGTTCGGCCGGGAAGCAGGGGGTGCTGATCAAAGGCGGCGTCCACCTCGAGAACCTGGGCAGGGTCGAGGTGGTGGCGATGGACAAGACCGGCACCCTGACACGGGGCACCCCCCAGGTGACCGACGTCGTCCCCCTCGCCGACCTCGATGCCACCGAGCTGCTCCGGGTGGCCGCAGCGGTCGAGTCCCTCTCCGAGCACCCCCTCGGTCAGGCGATCGTGCGGCGGGCCCGCGCCGACGGCGTCGAGGTCACGAGGCCGACCTCCTTCCAGGCCCTCACCGGCGGCGGGGCCAAGGCCCGGATCGGTGAACAGGTGACGTACGTCGGGAGCGTGCGCCTCTTCGACGAGCTGGGCGCCGAGCTCGACGGCGCCGAGTCGGTGGTCGAACGCCTCCAAGGCGAAGGCAAGACCGTGGTCCTCGTCGGGACACCCGACGCCGTTGCCGGGGTCATCGCCCTCCAAGACGAGTTCCGTCCCGAAGCTCCCGAAGCCCTCGCCGCGCTCCACCGGATCGGGATCCGCACCGTCGTCATGCTCACCGGCGACAACCGTCGCACCGCCGTCGCCATCGCCCGACGCCTCGGGATCGACGACGTCCGGGCCGACCTGAAACCCGCCGACAAGAGCCGAGCCGTCACCGAACTCCAAGAGTCCCTGGGCCCGACGGCGATGGTGGGCGACGGGATCAACGACGCGCCGGCTCTCGCCACCGCGACGGTGGGGATCGCCATGGGCACCGTCGGCACCGACGCCGCCATCGAAGCCGCCGATGTGGCCCTCATGGGCGACGACCTTCGCCGGGTGCCCTACGCGGTGTCCCTGGGACGCCAGACCCGCCACATCAGCCGCCAGAACGTCGCGTTCTCCATCCTGATCCTGGTGGTGCTGGTCCCGTCGGCGGTCCTGGGATGGATCAGCGTCGCCGCCGCCGTCCTCACCCATGAAGTCTCCGAGATCATCGCCGTCCTCAACGGCCTGCGTGCTCGACGCCCACGGGCGGACTGACCCGAGCCGGAGGTCGGTCAGACGGCGTCCGTCAGCTCGCGGCAGCGGGCAGGTGAGGGGAACGACATCTGTGTCCCCGGCCGGGTGACGCTCTCGGTCGCGCAGCGGACCCCCAACCGGACCGCACGCTCCTCACCGAGTCCGACCGCCAGCCCGTAGGCGAACGCTCCGACGAACGCATCGCCCGCGCCGGTCGTGTCGACCGCCTCCACCGTGTCGGCGGGATATCGGACCACGGTCCCTGTCGACGTCACCATCGCCGCCCCGTCGGCACCCAAGGTGACCACCAGGCGGACACCGGCCTCCCGGGCGTAGGAGACCATGGTTTCGTCGGTCGGTTCGGACCCGGCGAGCAGACGGAACTCCCCTTCGTTCGGTACCAGCCATTCGGTCCCTTCGAGCAGTGCCGGTTCCAGCGGGGCGGCCGGAGCCGGGTTGAGGACGGTGACAGCACCCCGTTCCCGGGCGGCGGAGAACGCCGCCGCGGTGACCGCCTGGGGGATCTCGAGCTGGCCGAGCACCACCGCCACCGGGTCGAGATCGTCGACGGCCTCCACCGCCTGTTCGACGGTCATCGCATGGTTGGCCCCCGGCACGATCACGATCCGGTTCGTCCCGTCCGGTTCCACCCAGATGGGCGCGACCCCCGACGAGCCCGGCACCCGACGGACGTGGGTCGTGTCGATGCCGTACGAAGCGAAGTTCTCGAGGGTCATGTCCCCGTAGGTGTCGTCGCCCAGGCAGTTGACCATGGCGACGTCCGCCCCCAAGAGCCGGGCCATCACCGCCTGGTTCGCTCCCTTGCCGCCGAAGCCCATCTGGAACCGCTCCCCCACCAGGGTCTCCCCGGCGGCCGGGATCCGAGGGGTGTAGGCGATGAGGTCGATCATCGTCGAGCCGACGACGACGATCCGAGGCGAAGGACGCACAGTCAGCTCTCCCGTTGAAGACGGCGAGCCGAAACAGTAGCCCCGACGGGATTCGAACCCGCGTTACCGGCTTGAAAGGCCGGCGTCCTAGACCGCTGGACGACGGGGCCGGGCATACGGACGGTATGTGCGTCCCGGCATGCTACCCCGAGTATGACACCGTCCTGTCTCCCCTTCGGCCGGCCCGCCCGGGTCCCCCTCCCCGCGACGGCGCCGGGCATCCGCCTGCCCCGGTCTCGGGGCCACGTCGACGGGCGCCGGTGCCGTCACCGAAGGGTGTCGTCCGATCCCGACGCGAGCCGCCCCCGAGCCTCCTGCAGCCGGGCGAGGGTTCGGTCCCGACCGAGGGCGGCGAGACTCTCGAACAGCGGCGGGCTCACCGACGAGCCGGTCACCGCCACCCTGATGGGCTGCAAGCCTTTGCGGGCACCGACCTCCAGGTCCGCCAGCATGGCCCGCAGCGCCGCTTCGATCGACTCCGAATCCCAGGGGTCGACCGCCTCCAGCCTCCGGGCCGCCTCTTCCAGCACCTGCTCGGCGCCGGGTTTCATGACCTTCGACCACGACCGCTCGTCGTAGCCGATCTCGTCTTCGAAGAGGAACCGCACCTGGTCCACCACTTCGGAGAGCACCTTCACCCGTTCCTGGACGAGGGCGGCGACCTCACAGAACCTGGCCCATTCGTCGGCGGTGAGCCCTCGGCGCAGCCCTCGCTCCAGGAACGGACGGGCTCGGGCGGCGAACTCGTCGGCGGTGAGCCGGGTGCGGATGTACTCGCCGTTCATCCAGTCGAGTTTGTCCCGGTCGAAGATCGCCGGGTTCTTCGACACCGAAGACAGCTCGAAGGCCTCCACCGCGGCCTGGCGCGAGAAGATCGTCGTCTCCGCATCCAGGGACCAGCCCAACAGTGCCAGGTAGTTGAACATCGCCTCCGGGAGGTACCCGGCCTCCCGGTAGGAACGCAGCGCCGTGTCGCCGTGACGCTTGGACAGCTTCTTTCCGTCGGGACCGAACAGGAGGGGCAGGTGGGCGTAGGTGGCGGGGACCGCCCCCATCGCCCGGGCCAACAGGATGTGTTTGGGGGTGGACGACAGCAGGTCTTCGCCCCGGACGACGTGGCTGATCTCGTAGTCGACGTCGTCGACGGTCGAAGCGAGGTGGTAGGTGGGGGTGCCGTCCGACCGGAGGATCACGAAGTCGTCGACGACTTCGGGGCTGAAGGTCATCTCGCCACGGACGACGTCGTCGAAGGTGACCGGCGCGTCCTGGGGTACGGAGAAACGGATGACACCCGAGGCCGCTTCACGGTCGGGCCGACGGATGTAGAACCCCGGGTGCTTGCCTTCCTTCTGAGCGCGGCGCCGGAGCTCGTCGAGCTCCTCGGGGCTTCGATCGTCGAAGTAGGCCCGTCCGGCGGCGACGAGGTCCTCGGCCACCTGCCGGTAGCGGTCGAAACGGTCCGACTGGCGGTAGCTGCCGTGGGGGCCACCGACGCCGACGCCTTCGTCCCAGTCGAGTCCGAGCCAGCGAAGACCGTCGAGGATGTCCTGTTCGAACTCGGGGTCGGAACGGGCCACGTCGGTGTCGTCGATCCGCAGGATGAAGGTGCCGCCTTCGTGACGGGCGAACAGCCAGTTGAACAGCGCCGCCCGGGCGTTGCCGACATGGAGGTAGCCGGTCGGCGACGGGGCGATCCGGACCCGGACGTTCACGCCGCCACCACCCGGTTCTGCAGAGTCCCGATCCTGTCCACCTCCACCTCCATGAGGTCACCCGGCTGCACCGGCCCCACCCCCGACGGGGTCCCCGTCAGCAGCACGTCACCGGGAAGCAGCGTCATGATCTGGGTGACGAACTCGATGAGTTCGGCCACGCCGAAGATCATGTCCGCGGTGAAGCCCGCCTGACGGACCTCGCCGTTGACCCGACAGATCACCGCCAGCCGCTCCAAGGGGTCGAGTTCGGTCTCGATGGCCGGGCCGAGGGGACAGAAGGTGTCGAAACCCTTGGCCCGTCCGAAACACCCCCGGTCTCGGCGCTGGAGGTCCCGGGCGGTGACGTCGTTGGCGGCGGTGTACCCGAACACGTACTGGGACGCGTCCTCCGCTCTGACGTGTCGGGCGACCTTTCCGATCACCACCGCCAGCTCCGCCTCGTGGTGGACCTCCTTCGAGACCGTCGGGTAGACGACCGCACGGTCCGGACCGACCACCGCCGTCGCCGGCTTGAGGAAGATCAGCGGCTCCGGCGGCACCTCGTTGCCGAGCTCTTCGGCATGTTCGGCGTAGTTGCGTCCGACACAGACCACCTTCGACGGGAGGACCGGAGCCAGGAGCTGCACCCGATCCCACGGAACCAGCGTCTCGGTGGGTTCCCATGCCACGAAGGGACTACCCCGGTAGACGGTCACCCCTTCGGCCTCCGCCAGCCCGTACGCGATGTCGTCCCCCGTCTTGAACCGCACGATCTTCATCGCAGTCTCACTGCCGTTCGAGCACGTAGCGGATCCGTTCCGGGGTCTCCACCAACAGCTCCGGGTCCACTTCGGCCAGGACCGTCGCGCCCGGAGGTTTCTCGTGGGCGGCTTCCTCCAGCCAGCGGCGTCGACGTTCGACGAGCCGGGGGGAGTCCGAACCGTACCCGAGCAGCGCCAACGCCACCTCCCGGTCCTCCGGGGTGGGGGCACGGCCGAAATGTGAGGCGCGGGCGATCATCAGGGCGGCGACGACCTCCTCCAACTCGGGGCGGTCTTCGGGGAGGCCTTCTTCCCGGATCACCCGGTACGCCCACCCGGCGTCCGGACCGGGATGCCCGAACAGGGGCCCGTCGGGCCGCTCCTCGGGGGAGGTGACGACACCGGGTCGGGTCGGCCGCCAGCGGCGGGGTGGGTCCGGCTGCGGTTCGGACCGTGGGCGGTCGGCGACGCTCGGCTCGAGGTTGGGTTCCTGGCCCATCGACCCTCCTAGACGTACTCCAGCCAGTGACGGTACGCGGCGAGCTTCCCGGTGACGGTGTCGGCGAACAGCTCTTGGGCTCGACGGGTGACCGGACCGGGCTCCCCTTTGCCGATGGTGTGGTCGTCCACCTCCCTGATCGGCGTCACCTCGGCGGCGGTGCCGGTGAAGAACACCTCGTCGGCCCCCAACAGATCACCGCGGGTGATGGAACGTTCCCGGACTTCGATGCCGTCGTCGCCGAGCAGTTTCGTCACCGACGCCCGGGTGATGCCGTCGAGGATCCCGGCGCCGACCGGTGGGGTGGAGACGACGCCGTCGCGGACCACGAAGATGTTCTCACCGGACCCTTCGGAGACGATGCCGTCTTCGGTGAGCATCACCGCCTCGTCGTATCCGGTCCGCAGGGCCTCCTGTTTCGCGAGGATCGAGTTGAGGTACTGGCCAGTCCCTTTGGCGACGGGCACGAAACTCGACTGGGAGATCCGCCGCCACGACGAGATCCGGACGCGGATCCCGTGACGTACCCCTTCGTCACCGAGGTATGCACCCCAGCGCCAGGCGGCGACCACGGTCTGCACTTCGCAGGGTGACGGGTCGAGAGCCATGCCGCCGTATCCGTAGAAGACGATCGGACGGATGTAGGCCGACTCCAGTTCGTTGACCCGCACGACCTCCTTGCAGGCCGCTACGAGGACGTCGACGGAATGGGTCATCGGGATGCCGTAGGCACCGGCGGATCGGTGCAGTCGCTCGATGTGGTCGGTGAGACGGAAGACGGCGGTTCCTTCGGGCGTCTCGTAGGCCCTGATCCCCTCGAACACCCCCGACCCGTAGTGGAGGGCGTGGGAGAGGACGTGGACTTTGGCGTCGGCCCAGGGGACCATCTCGCCGTCCATCCAGATGTAGCTCGCGGCGTCCATGGCGCCAGGCTAGCCAGCGACGGAGCGGGCCCGGCCCGCAGACACCGTCAACGGTCCGCAGCGACCCGGCAGTCCTCACACACGCCCCGGAAGATGACCTGGGCCTCGTCGATCTCACCGACCGAGACGTCGGGACGCAGACACGGTTTGTGACCTTCCATGCAGGGAACGTCGATGATCGTCCCGCAGCGTCGGCACACGAAGTGGTGGTGCCAGACGTCGGCGATCTCGTATACGGCCCGGCCCGGCCCGTGGTCGGCGACCATCACCAGGCCCGCAGCCACCACGTCGCCGAGCACCTTGTAGACGGTCCCCCGGGTGAGGGGCATGCCCCGGCGACGGAGCGCCTCCACCACGTCGTCGGCGGAGCAGTGGCCCTGCTGACCGTCGAGGGTCTCGAGCACCAGGAGGCGAGGACGCGTCACCCGGAGGCCCGCGGCGCGCAGCCGGCCCTCCCAGGTGTCTCGTTCGATGTCGGTGCGGCTTGCCACCACCGGTCTTCCGCCTCCTCGCCGTCGCTCGGTCGCGCCCCCATACCCCGACTCAGGTTAGAGGGCGACGGCGGATGTCAACGATTTCGTCGGCCCGAGACCGGTCACGAAGCCAGGTGGGTCCGGTGCCATTCGAGGATCGCCTCGAACCGTTCGAGGCGGTGCCGGGGCTTGCCCGACCGGCTGAGCTCATGGCCTTCGTCGGGAAACCGGATCATCTCGACCTCGGTTCCGTTGCGAACCAACGCGGTGAAGAGCTGTTCGGCCTGTTCGATCGGGCACCGGAAGTCGTTCTCGGAGTGGACGATGAGGGTGGGTGTGGTGATACGGTGGGCGACCGACAGGGGGGACTTCTCCCACCACCGTTCCCAGCCGTCCGGATACCCCACCTCCAGGTAGTGGTCGGGGAAGGTCGTCCCGATGTCGGCCGTCCCGGCGAAGGAGGGGAACGACAGCAGCGCCCGTTCCACCACCGCCGAGGAGAACCGCCCTTCGTGGGCGATCAGCCAGGCGGTGAGGAACCCCCCATACGACCCTCCCATCACCCCGATGCGCTCCGGGTCGAGCCGGGGGAACCGTTCGAGGGCTTCGTCGATCACCCGGTCGACGTCGTCCCGGTCGACCTGTCCCCAGCCGTCCCCCACCACGGCCCGGAGGAAGTCTTCACCCCGTCCGCTCGAACCCCGGGGGTTGCAGGCAACCACCCCGAAACCTGCACCGGCGTAAACCTGGAACTCGTCGAAGAAGCCGAACCCGTATTGGGAGGCGGGACCACCGTGGATGTTGACGAGGACCGGAACCCGGTCGTCGCCGGGTGGGAGGCACACCCAGGCGTCGATGTCGACCCCGTCGGAGACCACCCGGAAATGTTCGGGTCGGACGAGGTCCACGCCTCCGGTACCGAACGAGGTGAGCGGGGTCTCCGCCCCGTCGATCCGGTACAGCTCCCCCGGGATGGTCGCCTCGGAGATGGTCGCCACCGTCACGCCTTCACGGTGGTCGAACCCGGTGACGACCCGTTCACCGTCGACGACCAGGTCGGTCGTCCCGTCGGGTCGTACCCGGATCAGGCCGAACCGCCCGGCGTCTTCCAGTCCGGTGTAGGCGACGTCTCCGTCCCATTCGACCCTCGGTGGGCCGGCAGCCAGAGAGATGAGGCTCCGGTCGAGGTGGCCAGTGAGGTTGGTCCAGTCGTCGCCGTCCCGCCGCCACAGGCCGTGCAGCCGGGGCCAGTCGCTGGTGCCGGTACCGACGAGATGGAGCACCCCGTCGGGTCGGTAGGTGGGCAGCGCCCAATAGGCGCGGGGGGCGACTTCGGTGGCACCGCCACCGTCGACGGGGACCTCCCACACCTGGGTTCCGGAGGCGATCTGGCGTTCGTCCCGGTCGGACAGGTAGGCGAGGCGGGTCCCGTCCGGTGACCAGGCGAAGGCTTCGACGTGGAACGGGCCCGGTGTCAGGTCGACGGGTTCCTCCTCGCCGTCGGGGTCGACGATCCACAGGTGGGCGAGCCGGTCGTGCAGCCATCCCTGGTTGTCGAACCGGTACCGGTGACGGACGATCCGTCTGGGTCGGCGTCTCCGCTCGTCGTCGTCGAGGTCTTCCCATCCGGGCGCCCACGTGACGGCGATCACCGCCAGGCGGGTGCCGTCGGGGGACCATTCGACCTGTTTGACTCCGAGGTCGAAGGACGTCACCGTCTCCGGCTCCCCGCCGTCGGAGGCCATGACCGCCACCTGGGACCCCTGGTCGTCGGCGGCTTTGCGGAGGAAGGCCAGCCGGGTGCCGTCCGGCGACCAGCGCGGCGACGTGTCGCCGGGGCCTGCGGTGAACCTGCGGACACCGTCACCGTCCCACAGGTGGATCGAACGGTGGTAGCGGTCGGCTTCGAACTCCATCCGTGAGACGACGAACGCCACCCGGTGTCCGTCGGGATGTAGACGGGGGTCGGAGGGGATGCGGAGGCGTTCCAGGTCGGCCGGCTGCACTCGGTGGCTCCTTTCGTCCGGGCGAATGTAGTGAACCGCCCCGGCCTTCTCCTACCCTCCGAGGGATGCGCCGTTTCGTCGCCTCCTGGTTCGGGACCGGGCTGGTGCTCCGCCGGCTCCGCGGGTCCGACGCCGGGTCGGGCACCCTGGGTTCGGCGGCCGCCTTCGCCGTGGTCCTCGCCGTCGGCGTCGCCGGCTGGCAGGCCCAGCTCGCCGCCGCCGTCGTGGTCGCCGTCGTCTCGGTGTGGGCGGCCCGACCCTTCGCCACCGAACATGCCGACCCCGGATGGGTGGTCGTGGACGAGGCGGCGGGGACGTTCGTCGCCACGGTGGGGCTGGCATGGCCGGCGGCGATCGTCGCCTGGGCGGTGTTCCGGGTCGCCGACATCGACAAACGCCATTTCCCCGGGGTCGCCGCCGCCGAGCGGCTGCCCGCAGGTTGGGGCGTCACCGCCGACGACCTCGTCGCCGGGCTCTACGGCCTGGCCGCGGGCTGGATCGTCCAGGCGCTCATCGGCTGAGGAGCCTCGAGCAGCCACGCCTGGTCCCGCCATCGGGGTGAAGACGGCACCTGGTCGAGTTGGAACCATCTAGGCTGAGCGTGGGTGGGCCGGCGACCTCGAGGCCGGCCCACTCCCCCGAGCCTTCCCACCGCCGATGTCCCTCCAGCCCCGGCCACCGATGCTGACGGTCCTCCTCGCGTTCGTGGTGGCCTGTGCGGGCACCCCGGCGACCCCGGCACCGTCGCCCGTTTCGCCGTCACCGACCCCGGCTTCGGTCACGACCCGACCGGCCGACGTCGAGGCGCTCCTGCCGCCACCACTGGACCAGCGGACGTTCAGCGCGGAGGACCCTCCCACCTTCGCCGAATACGAACGGGCCGTCCTGGCGACCGTGTCGTGCATCGAACGGCTGGGGTTCCGGGTGGTGGGTCCGTTCCTCAACTCCCAGTCCGAGAACTTCTGGGCCCCGATCCCCGGTATCCCCGCCGACCGGTCCTACGTGTACGCCGTCGCCGACGGCCCCTCCTCGGCCGGGGTCGGCCTCACGTCCGACCGCGCCGCCGACCTGTGCGCAGAACGCTTCCTCGGCCCTGTGGAGCCGTTCTATGTGGCGAGCGTGAGCGAGGCCGACATCCAGGCCTGGTATGAGGAGTTCCGGCGGTGCCTCATCGACCGCGGCTACCCGGATGCGGCCGAGCTGAGCGGCCCGGAGCTCTACGAACGGGACGACTGGCCCGTGGGTTGTCTTCCCTGAGCCTTCAAGGCAGCTCGATGAACACCGCCGATTCGACCCCGTCGAGGGACCGGAGCTCGTCCACCTGGTCGGGGGTGAGGGGCTGGTCGAGGTTGAGCCCCATCATCGCCGCCTCGCCGGTGACCCGGGAACGGCCCACCACCATGTTGGCGATGTTGATCTGGAGGTTCCCGAGCAGGGTCCCCACCCGTCCGATCACGCCGGGAACGTCGGCGTTGCGGATCAGCAGCAGGTAGCGGGAGAACGGCAGCTCCACCTCGTGGGCGAGGATCTCGACGAGCATCGGGCCTTTCCGTCCCAACGTTCCCGCCAACACCACCTCCTCCCCCGCCACTTCGCCCGACACCCGAAGCTGGGAGACGTATTCGATGCTCTCCTCGGACGATTCGAGTTCGACCCGGATCCCGCGGGCTTCGGCGATCGACGGGGCGTTGACGTAGGACACCGGCTCTTCGGAGCCGCCCTCCAACGCCCCTTTGAGCAGCGCCAGCTTGAGGGGCCGCACCGGGTTCCCGGCGAGTCTGCCTTCCGCCCGCAAGGTGAGCACCTGGGGGAGACCCCGGGCGAAGGCGGCGAACACCCGTCCGAGATGTTCCGCCACCGGCAGGTAGGCGCGGACTTCGTCGGGGACGTCGGGACCGAGGTCGATGTTGACCGCCGACATGACCAGTTCGCCGGCCAGGGCGGCCTTCACCGCCTCGGCGACGTGGATCCCCGCCTTGTCCTGGGCTTCGGCCGTCGACGCCCCCAGGTGGGGGGTGAGGACGACCTGGGGGAACTCGAAGAGGGGGCTGTCGGTGAGGGGCTCGTTGGCGAACACGTCGAGGGCGGCACCGGCGACCCGCCCCGAACGGATCGCCTCCGCCAACGCCTCCTCGTCGACGATGCCGCCTCGAGAAGCGTTCACGATCCGAACACCCGGCTTGACCTTGGCGAAGGTCTCGGCACCGAACAGCCCTTCGGTGCCGGACGTCTTGGGGAGGTGGATGGTGATGAAGTCGGCTTCAGCGAGGAGCCGGTCGAAGTCCATCAGTTCGACCCCGAGACGGCGAGCTCGTTCCTCACCCACATACGGGTCGTAGGCGACGAGCCGCATCCCGAAGGCGAGGGCTCGTTGGGCGACCAGGGTGCCGATACGCCCCAGCCCCACCACCCCGAGGGTCTTGCCGTGCAGCTCCACCCCTTTGAAGCTCTTGCGGTCCCAGATCCCGGCCCGCAACGTGGCATCGGCACGAGGGATGTTGCGGGCTTGGGCCAGCATGAGGGCGATGGTGTGCTCGGCGGCGGAGATGGTGTTGGCGTGGGGGGCGTTGACGACGAGGACGCCCCGTTCGGTGGCGGCGTCGAGGTCGATGTTGTCCACCCCGATCCCTGCACGTCCGATCACCCGCAGACGTGGGGCCGACTCGATCATCTCCCGGTCGACCTTGGTGGCGCTGCGGACGATGAGCGCGTCCGCCTCCTGGAGGAGTCCGACCAGTTCCTCCCGTGCCGCGCCGACGGCCTGCACCACGTCGCAGGACTCCTCCAACGTGACGACCCCCGGTTCGGCGATCGGTTCGGCGACGACGACTCTCGGTTTCATGCCTGTTTGACGACGCTCATCACCCTGATTGTGCCGCGCCCGGGCGGTTCGAGCCAAGACCGCCCACTCGGCGCCGTGGGTTCGGGTCGCGGGAACGTGGACCGATGTCGCTCCGAGCCGATACCCTGGAGGTGAGGAGGAACCACGACATGACCTGGGACTTGAAATCGATCGTCGTCGCCGTCGACGGCTCCGACCAGAGCATCCGTGCTGCGCAGCGGGGTGTGGATCTGGCGAGGATGTCGGGCGCCAAGGTGACCGTCGTCACCGTCGTCCGGACCCCGGAGGGTTGGTGGGGCATCGACGGGGAGCCTCCCACCCCTGAAGCGCTGGCCGCCGCCCTCGCCGAAGGGCAGCGACGAGTGCTCGCCCGGGTGATGGAGCAGCTCGACACCGACGGCGTCGAAGTGGAGACCGACGAAGAGCTGGGCGACCCGGCGACGATGATCATCGCCGTGTGCGAGGATCGCCAGGCCGACCTGGTGGTCGTCGGCCGCCGCGGCGCCGGCCTCGTGGAGCGTCTCATCATCGGTTCGGTGGCCGACCGCCTCGCCCACGACGCCCCCTGCCCGGTGATGATCGTTCCCTGATGGGCTGGGTCTTCGACGAAGACACCGACCTCGTCCCGACGGGGGCGGGGACGTGGACGGTGGACGTCTCGGACCGCTGGAACATCGGACCCACCCCCAACGGCGGGTTCCTCATGGCCTTGCTGATCCGTGCCGCCGCCGAGATGTCTCCGCAGCCCGACCCGCTATCGGTGACCGCCCACTACCTGGGGAGGACCGACCCGGGCCCGGTGGCGATCCGGGCCGCCCTGGTGAAACCGGGGAGGAACTTCTCCACGGTGGAGGCGTCGCTCTTCCAGGGGGACCGGGAACGTGTGCGCATGCTCGGCACCTTCGGGGATCTCGACCACCAGCGGGGACCGACGCGGATCGTCGCGACCCGACCCGAGCTGGGACCGGACGAGGGACTGGTACGCAACGACACCGACTCTTCGGTCGTGAAGATCGCCGACCGCTTCGACCTGCTGCTGCCGCCCGAACAGGCGGCGGGGGTCCTCGGCACCCCCACCGGCAACGCCCGGGTCACCGGCAAGGTGCGGTTCTCCGACGGTCGGCCCCCGGATCTGGTGTCCCTGGCGTTGTTCGCCGACGCCTTCCCCCCGACGGTCTTCCAGCTCGGGCACTACACGTGGATCCCGACGATCGAACTGACCGTCCACTTCCGGGCCAAACCCGCACCCGGGTGGCTGTGGTGCGACTTCCGCACCCGGTTCCTCATCGACGGGCTGATGGAGGAGGACGGCGAGATCTGGGACGAGACGGGACGCCCCGTCGCCCTCTCCCGCCAGCTCGCCCGCGTGCCCGCCTGATCCGCCATACTGTCGGTATGGGCGAGATGTCCTACGACTCGCAGGACCGCCGCGACCATCCGGATCGGGTCGCCAGCCGTCTCGACGCCCTCTCCATGCCCCTGGCCGAACGGGTGATCCGTCGCGCCATCGAGCTCGACGACGGCCTCGAACGAGATCGGATCTCCCGGGACGCCTTGAACCAGATCGCCGCAGAGCTCGGCATCGGGGCGTCGGTGGTTCAACGGGCCCTCGTCGAGGAGCTCGCCGCCGACACCCCCCGTTCCTCGACACTGCGGCAGCGGCTCCTCGCCCCCGACCAGGTGTCGAAACGGACGGTCGTCGACGGGGATCCCCGACGGGTGGCCCTCTCCGTCGAGCGGTGGATGACCCGGCACGAAGGGATGCGTCCCCGGGCCCGGGACCGGTTCGGGACGACGTACGAGAAGGACCCGAACATCTTCACCTCCCTTCGGATGGGGTTGAAGCTGAGACGGGGCACCGGCAGCCTCCGTGACCTGGGTTCGGTGACCGTCCGCCAGACCGACGTGCCGAAGGGGTCCAACTCGTCGAACTGGAGGCCGACACCGCGATCGTCTCGGAGGTGGCCGCAGGAGTCGGGGGAGGTCTCGCGGTGGCCGGGTTGGTGGCGGGGGTGTTCTCCGCCCTGCAGCCGGGCGGCTCCGACGTGGCCCAGTTCGTCGCCCCTGCCCTCCCGGCTCTGGCGGTGGGGGCGGGGACCGCCGTCGCCATCGCCAAAGGGTGGCTGCACGCCATCCGCTCGGGGGTGGAACGGGCGATCGACGGGATCCGGTCCCCCGAACTGTGGAGGTGACGGTGAGGCGGTGAGCCGCTCTGTTCGTCTTCGCCGCCGCCTGCGTCCCCGCCGCCGACACCTCCACGACGGTGGTCACCTCCACACCGGAGCCCCCTTCCGCCACGGCGGCGACGACCAGCACGACTCTGGCGACCACGACCACCCAGCCCACACGGGCCTGGCGGGTGGATCCGGACTTCGCGGTCCGGGTAGGGGTGTATTCACAGCCCCTCTTCGATGCGGTCCTCGCCGCCGTCGTCATCTCGGAGGCACCGCCGTACGGGGCCCCGGTCCAGGCCTCCCTCTACCGGGTCGTCCCTCCCACCGGCACCCTGATCCCCATGCTGTCTTCCGAGGGGGAGCCTCCGTTGGGACACGCCGACGGCGACGGCGGCCGGCCCTGACCTGCCTCGCCGACCGGGCCCGCGGTGCCTTCGACCTCACCACCGCCCAGACCGCCTTGCGAGACCTGCACAGGGAGATCGACACCCAGCTCCCCGCCCTGCCCCTGTATCGCGGGAGCATGCTCGAGCTGTACCGGAGTGATCGGATCGTCCCGCCCTTCGCCGAGAACGGGGACCAGCCGTCACCGCTCCTGGGGGGTCTCCAGGCCTGGGAAGACTGGGTCCTTCCGGCGATCCGGCCCGCCGAAGGCTGACCTGCTGCTCCTCGTCCTCGGGTCAGGGGGGCTGGGCGAGCCGCCAGCCGTCTTCGGTTCGGACGTAGGTGAGACCTCGGGCGTGGACGAAGGTGTGGTGGTGGCGGCAGACGAGGACGAGGAACCGGAGGTCGGTGGCGCCGCCTTCGGCCCAGGGGACGAGGTGGTGGACGTCGCACCATTCCGGCCCTCGGTCACATCCCGGATGGACGCACCGGCCGTCCCGGGCGATCACCGCCGCCCGCAGATGGGCCGGGATGGTCCTGGTCGAACGGCCTACGTCGAGGGGCATCGAATCGGGACCGAACACGATCCGGCGTACCGCGGCGTCGCAGGCCACCACGGCGAGGTCACGGCCTCCGAGGAGCACACCGGCGGCTTCGGCCCCGCCGATCGGCCCTCCGGGGCGGAGGGGCGAGTCGAAGCCGGGGCAGGGTGGTTCACCGGCGACGGCCCACACGAACGTCTCATAGCCGACGTGGACGACGAGCCGAGTGGAGGGCCGGTCGCTGCGGGTGAGGAGCCTGACCAAGGTGTCGGCCCGTCGCTGGGCGCCGGTGCGGGGATCGTCAGGGTCGGGGGCAGGCGTCGCCTCCTCCAGCGCCTGCCGCACGGCCGCACCCTGCAGGGGCGTCAGCCGGGCCGTCAGCTCCCACATCCCGTCGAAGTCTCTTCGCAACCGGGCCCATCGACGCGGCTCGGTGTCGGCGGGTTCGGGTGGGTCGAGATGCTGACGCCAGTAGTCGACCACCCGGCGCAGATCGTCGACGAACTCGACGGTACGGGCGGCGTCGCAGAGGGCCTCCTCCCACTCGCCGAAGGCCTCCGGTTCCGATTCCCGGGTGGCGACCAGCAACGAGGTCTCGTCACCCGACAGCTCACCGCGCCGGAACCGCTCCTCGGTCGCCGGCATCTCCGCCAGCGCCCGGGCCCGGGCGACCATCCTCCTCGCCGTCGCTCCCCGCATCCGCGTGGCGTGCTTCACGAAGGCGGTCGTGGACCGGTAGCCCTCCGCCACGTAGGGACGGTCGGTGCCGATCCGCCGCAGCCGCCGCAGCATCTCGGCTTCCACCCGATCGAGGATCCGTTGCAGCTCCACGAACTCGGCGGCCACTGCTTCGGGGTCGAGGTGTTCGGTCGGCGCTGCCGCCAGGGCCTCGACGAAGGCCCGAGCTGCGGACACCACCGGCGAAGCGGTCGCCGGAGCCGAAGCATCGGATCTATCGATATCGAACATATGTTCGTATCATACCTCCTCATAGAGACACAAAACAAGCGTTAGCAATAGTTGGCGATACTTCAGCTATGGCAAACGTCGCTGTCAACGAGGGCCCCACCTACGGGCTCCTGGTCCGGGGAGATCCCTCCTGGACCGTCGGCGCCGTGATCGACGGCGAAACCGTCGCGTTCGGTCCCGGCGACCAGGTCGTGTGGCTCGGTCCCGGCCCGCAGGTGGAGGAGGTCGAGGTGACCGACGACGGAGGAGCCGAGCCGCCCAACTGTTCCGGTACCGACGCGGTGGGGCGCCCTCACCGCTTCGGCTCGACCGCCACCAGCACCACTCCGGGCCCCGCTGCCGAGATCGTGGTCGTCGCCGAGCCCGGCGACGAGCCGTATCCACCGGGAAGCCGCGGCGCCGTCGCCTTCCGGGGGGATGCAGGAATGGCCACCTGTTTCGGTGAGGAACCCCGGGTCGCCTTGGGTGGCGACACCGACACATTCCAGATGATGGCCCTCCTCCCCGCAGAGGCCGAGACGGTCCGGCTGATCGTCGAGAACGGCACGATCGTCGTGGCCGAGGTGCTCGGAGGTGTCACGATGATCGAATGGCCGCGGTCGTGGGGAGAACCGGTGGAGCTCACCGATCAGCCAGGCGACGTCCCCCTCGCGTGGAGATGACAGTCCCCGGCCCTCCTCAACGCAGCGCCGGGACGACCTCCCGGGCGAAGCGTTCCAGGCCCGAGGTGTCGTAGGCGGCCTCGGCGAAGTAGACGATGGCGTAGCCGAGACCGGCCTCGGCCCACGGTCGGAGCTTGGCGACGAGCTGTTCGGGGGTGCCCGCCGTCTCCCGGAACATCGCCTCGATCTGCGCCAGCCGTTCTTCGGGGACGAAGGGCCGATAGTGGTCGACGATCCAGGCGATCCGGTCCTCCACCGCCGCCTCGGACTCCTCGCAGACGACGTTGAAGTTGGAGGAGCGAACGATCCGGTCGAAGTCGGTGCCCACCTCCCGGCAATGTCGGGCCAGCACCTCGGATTTGCGCCGGAACTCCTCCAGGGTCGCCCCGAAGTTGGTGTAGTCGGCGTACCGAGCCGCCACCCGCAGCGTGAGCTGCTCTCCCCCACCGGCCACCCAGACGGGGATGTGGGGCTCCTGGATCGGCTTCGGTCGACAGATCGCCCCGCCGAGGGTGTAGTGGCGGCCTTCGAAGCGGACTTCGTCTTCGGTCCACATCCGCTTCATGATCTGGACGGTCTCGTCCAGCATCCCGATCCGGACCGACGGTCGGGGGAACTCGTACCCATAGCCGACGTATTCGTGTTCGTACCACCCCGCTCCGATCCCCATCTCCAACCTCCCGCCGGAGATGACGTCGATGTCGGCGGCGACCTTCGCCAGGTAGGCGGGAGGCCGGTAGGCGGCGCAGGTGCACATCTGGCCGAGCCGCACCGTGTCGGTGGCGACGGCCAGAGCCGCCATGAGGGTCCAGGCCTCGTAGGTGACCTCCTGGGTAGGGACGGGGACGGTGTGGAAATGGTCGTAGACCCACAGAGACTCGTAGCGGGCCGACTCGATCGCCCGGGCGACGGTGGTCACCGTGTCCCACTGGTCGGCCACCGGAATCCCGACCAGGTCGAGCCGCCAGCCTTGGGGAACGAAACATCCGAAACGCATGCCTTCGACGGTAGCGGCTCTCGTCCGGTGACCCGTCGTCCGAAACGCCGCCCCGCCGAGACGAGCCGCTCCGGTACCCTCCCGGGCCCATGTCCGTGGCCGTGGTCGTCCCCGTCAAGTCCTTCTCCCTCGCCAAGGCGAGGCTGGCCGACGTGTTCTCGACCGAGGCCCGGGCGTCGGTCGGTCGGGCGCTGGCCGACCGGGTGGTGACCGTCGTCGCCGAAGCGGGAGCGGAGCCGCTGGTCGTCGGCGGGGACGAAGGGGTGCTCGGCTGGGCTCGGGATCGTGGGATCCGAGCGACCGTCGCCCCTCCCGGGCTGAACGCCGCCGCCGCAATGGTCACCACCCTCACCGCGGGACGCCCCTGGGCGGTGCTCCACGCCGATCTGCCGCTGCTCTCAGCCGCAGACGTCGTCCCCGCCTTCGATGTCGTCGCCGGTGGCGGCTACGTGTTGGCCCCTTCCTCCGACGGCGGGACGGCTCTCCTCGGCGGCCACGGGACCGTCACGTTCTCCTACGGCCCGGCCAGCTTCCACCGCCATCTGGCCGCCCTCGCCGACCGGGACCCCCTCGTGCTGGTCCGCACCGGCCTCCTCCTCGACCTCGACTCGCCCGCCGACCTCACCGCCGCGCTCCGCCACCCCCGGGGCCGATGGTTGGCCGAGTTCCTCCCCTAGCCTTCCGTCTCCCATGACCAACCTGTACGCCGACGCCCGCCGAGACGACCCGACCCTGCCCACGCCGTCCCGGGCCCTCACCATCGGAGCCCACCCCGACGACGCCGAATTCGGTGCGGGAGGCACCCTGGCACGATGGGCCCGCCAAGGCTGTGAAGTGTCGATGCTGGTGGTGACCGACGGTTCGAAAGGCACCTGGGATCCCGACCTCGACCCCGCCGCACTCGTCCGGCTGCGACGAACGGAACAGCACGAGGCCGCCCGCACCCTCGGAGCGACCGGCCAGATCGTGATGCTCGACCACACCGACGGCGAGCTGGAGAACACCTTGGCGCTGCGGGAAGAGCTGTGCGGATGGATCCGCCGGCTCCGCCCCGACGTCGTCCTCACCCACGACCCTTGGCGGCGGTACATGCTCCACCCCGACCACCGGGCGGCCGGGATGGCGGCGGTGGACGCCGTCGTCGCCGCCCGGGACCACCTGTTCTTCCCCCACCAGCTCACGGGCGGGGTCCGAAAGCATCGACCCGACGCGCTCTTGTTGTGGTCGGCCGACGAACCGGATCATTGGGAGGACATCACCGACACCTTCGACACCAAGATCGAGGCGCTGCTCTGTCATTCCACCCAGGGTCAGACGACGATGGGCGACGCCCACGACGATCCCGACGCCCGGGAGGCGTTCGTCCGGCGGATCCGGGAATGGGCGGCCCGGACAGGTGACCCCGCCGGGCTGGCGTTGGCGGAGAGCTTCAAACTGATCCGTCCCTGACCCGCCTTCAGCGGATGCCGGGACGACCGCGGCGACGAGGCCCCTTCGAACCCACCGCCCGCCTACGATCGAACCGATGCGGTTCGACCCTTCGGTCCTCGCCTCCGACCCCGAGCACCGACGGATCCTCCTCGACATCTTGGGCGCCGCACTCGAAGCGGTCGATCCGGGACGGGCGGTCGCCGGCCGGCTCCGCCTCGGCGATGGCCGCCTCACCGTGGACGGCACCGAACTCGCCGTTCCCGGCCGAGTCGACATCCTCGCCATCGGCAAGGCCGCCCCGGCGATGGCCCGGGCGGCCGCTGCCGTCCTCGGGTCACGCACGGCCAGGGTCCTCGTCATCTCCGACCATTCGGAGGCCGTCCCCGCCGGGGGCCGCCTGATCGTCGCCGACCATCCCTACCCGAGTGACCGCAGCCTGGCCGCCGGCGAGGCGGCCCTGGCGTTCGCCGCCGACGTCGCCCCGTCCGACCGTCTGCTCGTCCTCGTCTCGGGAGGCGGGTCGGCCCTGGTCGAACGGCCCGCCGACGACCTCACCCTCCACGACCTCGCCGCCACCCATCGGGCGCTCATGGATCGGGGCGTCCCCATCCACGACCTCAACGTCGTCCGCCGTCACCTCTCCCGGGTGAAGAACGGTGGCATCGCCCGGGCCCACGGGCGTCCCCTCGTCACCCTCCTCGTCTCCGACGTCGTCGACGGCCCCGCCTCCGACATCGCCTCCGGCCCGACCCTGGCCGACGGCACCACCCCCGCCGACGCCCTCGCCGTCATCGAACGCAGCGGAGCCGCCGTCCCCGAGGAGGTGGCCGCCTACCTGGCCTCCGCTCCGCCTCCCGAACCGGTCGACCCGGGTCCGTGGCGGGTCGTCGCCGACGGGGCCCGGGCGGCGGAGGCCGCCGCCGCCCGGGCGCGCGAGCTCGGACTGGAGGCGGCCGTCGCCACCACCAGCCTCCGGGGTGAGGCCCGCGTCGAAGGGCCCCGGGTCTGCCGGGACCCGGCCCCGGGGGTCACCGTGTTCGCCGGCGAAACCACCGTGCACGTCGTCGGAGATGGTGTCGGCGGACGCAACCAGGAGGCCGCGCTGGCGGCGGCCGTCGAGATCGAAGGCTCGTCGACGATCTTCGCCGCCTTCGGCACCGACGGCGTCGACGGGCCGACGGACGCCGCCGGGGCGATCGTCGACGGTGCGACCGTCGCCCGGGGCCGGGACACCGGCCTCGATGCACGGCGGTGCCTCGCCCGCAACGACTCCCACCGGTTCCTGCGAGCATCCGGTGACCTCCTGGTGACCGGTCCCACCGGAACCAACGTCGGTGACCTGTGGCTGGTCTGGCGCCCCGATTGAGGTCGTAAGCTCTCGGTCATGGACCTCTCCCCCGCCCTTCGCTGGCGACCACCGTCGGACTGGCTCCGGGTCACCGTGATCGAATCCCACACCGGCGGCGAGCCGTTCCGGGTCGTCGTGGACGGCCTCCCCGACATCCCCGGAGACACGGTCCTGGAGCGCCGCCGCTACGCCACGGAGCACCTCGACACCCTGCGCAGGGCGCTGATGTGGGAACCCCGCGGCCACGCCGACATGTACGGAGGCTGGCTGGGGCCCCCCACCGGGCACGGAAGCGACCTATCCGTCCTGTTCTGCCACAACGAGGGGTTCTCGACGATGTGCGGCCACGGGATCATCGCCCTCGCCAAAGTGGTCTTCGACACCGGCATCGTGGCGAGCCACGACGGAGAGAACGTCCTGCGCGTCGACACCCCGGCCGGGACGGTGACCGCCACGGCGACCATCACCGGCGGGGTGTGCACCGGCGTCCGGTTCCGCAACGTCGGCTCCTTCGCCGTCGACCTGGACGCCTCCGTCGCCGTCCCCGGCCTCGGGGAACTCCGCTACGACCTGGCATTCGGCGGGGCGTTCTACGCCTACGTGGACGCCCAAGAGGCGCAAGTGGACCTCGGCGACGCCGCCGGGCTGGTCGCCAAGGGACGGGCCATCAAACAGGCGATCACCGGATCCAGACCCATCGTCCATCCGACCGAGCCGGACCTGGGGTTCCTGTACGGGGTGATCTTCACCGGCCCCCCCGAGGATCCCACCCGCCACAGCCGCAACGTCTGCGTCTTCGCCGACGGTGAGGTGGACCGCTCGCCCACCGGCACCGGGGTGAGCGGTCGCCTGGCCCTCCTCCACGCCCGAGGCGAGCTCGACGTCGGAACCCCGATCGCCGTCGAAAGCATCGTGGGGAGCGTCTTCGTGGGGACGGTCGTCGGCACCTGCCGGGTCGGCGACGTCGAGGCGGTGATCCCCGAGATCGCCGGCACCGCTCACATCGTGGGACGCTCCGAGCTGTGGATCGATCCCTCCGACCCCCTCAACCCAGGGTTCCTGTTGCGCTGACGGAACCGGTCCGTCGGCGTCGACGCCGGGTCACACCCGGATCGGCCCTCGTCGCAGCACCCTGAGCCGACCCTCCACCACCTCCACCACCGTCGACGACTGCCCGCCCGGAGACCGACCGGACAGGTAGACGGCCACACCGTCGCCGAACAGCTCGCGGGCGGCGACGTCGTCGAGCACCGGATCCTCCCCGGACCGGTTGGCGCTGGTCACCGCCAGCGGCCCGGCGGCCTCCAACAGCTCCCGGCACCGGGGATGGTCGGGCACCCGCACCCCCACCGTGCCCGAGTCCGGGTCCCCGAACTCGCGGGGCACGCCGGGGCGGCGGGGACAGACCAGGGTGAGGGCACCCGGCCAGTGCCGGACCGCCAGGTCCCTCGCCGCGTCCGACAGCATCACCAGCTCCTCGGCCTGGGCTACGTCGGCCACCAGGATCGGCAGGGGACGGTCGGCGGGCCGTCCCTTCAGCTCGAACACCTTCGTCACCGCCTGGCGGTCGGTCGGATCGACCGCCAGGCCGTACACGGTGTCGGTGGGGACCCCCACCACCTCACCGACCTCGAGTGCCCGTACGGCGTCGTCCAGCCTGCTCATCGCCGCAACACCAGGAACCGTTCCCGACCGGCGTAGTCGAACCGGACCTCCGCCTTCCAGCCGGCCCCGGCCGCCCGAGTCTGCAAGGCCGCCCCCTGGGTCTCGCCGATCTCGAAGATCGCCACCCCTCCCGGGCTCAGCCAGTCGTCGAGGCCGTCCACCAGCCGCTCCAAGAGCTCGGTACCGCGGGGCCCTGCCACCAGGGCCCGACGTGGCTCCCGCTTCACGTCCACCGCGAGGCCGTCCCAGTCGCCGGCGGCGACGTACGGCGGGTTGGAGACGAGGAGGTCCACACTCCGGGCCAGGGATCCACAGAGCGCGTCGTAGAGGTCGCCCCGGCGGAGCTGCACCTCGACCCCGAGCCGTCGGACGTTGATCGCCGCCACCTCCAGCGCCGGGGCCGACACGTCGGTGGCGACGACCCGGGCGGCGGGGAACGACCGGGCGAGGGCAACGGCCAGGGCCCCGCTCCCCGTCCCGATGTCGACGATCACCCGAGGGTCGTCCGCCTCGGCCACCGCCAGCTCCCAGAGCTGTTCGGTCTCGGGCCGCGGCACCAAGACCCTGTCGTCCACCACCAGTTCAAAGGGGCCGAACGGTGCGGTCCCTTCGAGGTATTGGAGGGGAGTACCGGCGAGCCGCCGGGACTCCAGTTCCCGCACGCGGCTCACCTGCGGGTCCGTCAGTTCACGGTCGGGATCGAGACGAGTCACGGCCACCCCGAGCACAGAACCGACCAGACGCTTCGCCTCGTGGCGGGGCAGCCGGGACCGGACCACCAACTCTCGGACCTTCATGCCTGCATCGTGCCAGAACTCAAGAACCAACGGCGACTGCCGACGGGCGATCCCATGGAGGCCAAACCGCGCGTCCTCGTCGCCGACGACGCCCCCACCGTCACCCTCCTCGTGGAACGAGGCTTGGAAGCGAGCGGATGGGATGTCGTCGTCACCAACGACGGCTACGAAGCCTTCCAGCTCGGCCTGGACGGCGACTTCGACCTGGCCTTCGTCGACCACCTGATGCCGTCGATGCTCGGCGCCGAGATCGTCACACGCTGGCGGGAAGCCGACGTCGACACACCCGTCGTCATGCTCAGCGGCATGGACGACGACGAAACGGTCGCCGACTGCCTGGCGGCCGGGGCCGTCGACTTCATGCGGAAACCCTTCAACATCCGCGAGCTGCTGATGCGGGCCCGCCTCCACGCCCGCCGCAGCCCCGCGGTCGCTTGATCGGCCGCCTCGACGGCCGACGGGAACTCCCGACCCGGCGTCGGGATTCGACATGCATGCCCAGCCCCATCCTGAGGTCCGCCCATGAACTGGGCCGAGACCCTGGCGTGGGTCACCGGAGCGAGCGCGATCACGCTCTCGATCGTCGCGTTCGTCGTCAAGGTGATCCACCATTTCGTCCTGCGCCGGAGAGGGCTTCGCCGCGCCCTCTACGTGCACGCCGTCGGGGAGATCATCGCCCACGGCGCCATCCCCTGGGAGAAGGTCTCCGGCTGGACGCGGGATCCGGTGTTCCGTGAGGTCGTCTTCGAATACGTCCGCACCGTCGGCGGGAAAGAACGCACCCATCTGGACGGCCTCATCGACGTCCTCGGCCTGCGGGAGTTCCTCGTGCGTGACACCCGATCGATCTGGACCCGGAAACGACTCCGGGCGGTCGTCCAGCTCGCCTACCTCGCCGAACCGGCCCTCGAACTCCTCTTCGTGGAACGTCTCCGCGACCGGGTGCCCGAAGTTCGCCTCCACGCCGCCAGAGGTCTGGCCCGCTGCGGCAACCCCGACGTCGTGCCCCGGCTCCTCGACATGACCGAGACCGAATCCCCCTGGATGGTCGCCCGGCTCAGCGACATCCTCGTCGCCTTCGGGTCCGACGCCGTTCCCTACATCGTCGACTGGGTCCACGCGACCCCGCCACACGGTCACCGACCCGAAGCCCTGGAGACGGCCGCCCGCACCCTCGGTGGGATCGGCGACCGGTCGGCCTGCCCTGTCCTGGTGGAGCTGTTGGACGCCTCCGACCCCATGGTGAGAACCGCCGCGGCCGGGGCCCTCGGCCGGGCCGGCACCCCCGACGCCGTCGAACCCCTCATCGATGCGCTACGGCACGACGACGACTGGCGGGTGCGGGCCAAAGCCGCCTCCTCCCTCGGCGAGCTCTCCGACCCCCGGGCGACCGAACCCTTGGCCGAAGCTCTCCGAGACCCGGCGTGGCGGGTACGCCAGAACGCAGCGGCGGCGCTGGTCTCGGTACCCAACGGGATCCACGCCCTCATCGACGCCGTCGCCGGCACCGACCCCTTCGCCCGGGACGCCGCCCTCTACCAGCTCGGCATCTCCGGGGTCATCGACCGTGCCCGTCGACGCATCGAATCCGGAGAGGACGACGAAGACGACCGGTACCTCCTCCGGGTCGTCGCCGCGACCCAACCGTCACGGGAGGCGAAGGCGTCATGATCGTCGAATTCGTCGCCGTCGCCGTCCTCGTCTATGTGATCGCCATCGAGGTGCAGCTCCTGGCGGTCGGGTTGCTCTCCCTCCGCCAGCTCCGCCACGACCGCTACCTCGCCCGATACGGGGGCCTCGACGAGATGCTGTACTCCGACACCACCCCGCCCGTCTCGATCGTCGTGCCCGCCTACAACGAACAAGCCGGCATCGTCGAAGCCGTCAGGTCGATGACGATGCTGCGGTATCCACGTTTCGAGGTGATCGTCGTCAACGACGGCAGCAAAGACGACACCCTCGGAGTGCTCGTCGACGCCTTCCGGCTCATCGAAGTGACCGTCCCCTACCGGCGAGACCTCGAGACCGAACCCATCCGGGGCATCTACCGTTCCACCCTGCCGCTCCCCGTCACCGTCGTCGACAAACACAACGGCGGCAAGACCGACGCCTTGAACGCCGGCGTCAACGTCGCCCGCTACCCATACGTGATGCTCACCGACGCCGACGTGGTCCTCGACGGCGAGAGTCTGCTCCGGGCGATGCGTCACGTCGTCGAAGATCGGGAACGCACCGTCGCCGTCGGCGGGAACATCCGCCCGATCAACGGCTGTGTCGTCAACCGGGGACGGGTGGTGGAGACCCACCTCCCGAAACGAGCCCTCGAACGGGTCCAGGTGCTCGAATACATCCGGTCCTTCATCGCGGCCCGGCCCGGATGGTCGCGCCTCGGCGCCCTCGTCCTCGTCTCCGGCGCCTTCGGCATCTACCGCCGGGACGCCCTCGCCGAAGTCGGCGGCTTTCGGAGAGGCCACCTCGGCGAAGACCTCGACCTCACCATGCGGCTCCACCGGCTGATGAGAGAGAAACGTCGGCCCTACCGGATCGTCTTCGCCGCCGACGCCATCGCCTGGACCGAGGTCCCCACCACCCGGAAGGTGCTCCGAACCCAACGGATCCGGTGGCACAAGGGCCTGCGGATGGTGGTGCGGGACTTCCGGGACGTCCTCTTCAACCCCCGCTACGGCACGCTGGGGATGCTCGGATGGCCCGCCTACGTCGCCTTCGAGTTCGTCGCCCCCCTCGTGGAGTTCGTCGGATGGCTGGTCATCCCCGTCGCCTGGCTCACCGGCTATCTCGACCTCTCCATCGCCGTGCCCCTCGCCGTCGCCGCCTTCTTCCTCGGCGCCATCAACTCCCTCATCGCCCTCTTCTTCGACGAGGCCTACGGCTATTTCACCTCGCCCCTGGAAGCGGTGAGGCTCCTGTGGCTCACCTACCTGGAGAACCTGGGGCTTCGCCAGCAGACCGTCGTGTGGCGGGTGCTGGCCATGTTCGGGCCGACGGCGTCGTCGTGGGGCGACATGCAGCGCCGGGGTGTGAACAACCTGGCGTCGTAACAGTTCAGGTCTCTCCGGCGAGACGCCGTGCCTGCTCGTCGGCGGCGAGGGCTTCGACGAAGGGGTCGAGGTCACCGTCGAGGATCTGGTCGAGACGTCGGATCGTCAACCCGATTCGGTGGTCGGTCACCCGGTTCTCCCGGAAGTTGTAGGTTCGGATCTTCTCGGCCCGTTCACCGGTCCCCACCTGGGCCCGTCGCTCACCCGCCTGCTCGGCGTGACGGCGTTCCTGCTCGAGCTGGAACAGCCGGGCACGGAGGATGCGGAACGCCTTCTCCCGATTCTGGAGCTGGCTCTTCTCGTCCTGGCAGGTGACGACCAGACCCGTGGGCAGGTGGGTGAGCCGCACCGCCGAATCGGTGGTGTTCACCGACTGCCCGCCCGGACCCGACGACCGGAACACGTCGACCCGCACGTCGCCGGGGTCGATCTCGACCTCGACCTCCTCGGCCTCCGGCAGCACCGCCACCGTCGCCGTCGACGTGTGGATCCGGCCCTGGGATTCCGTCTTCGGCACACGCTGGACACGGTGGACCCCGGCCTCGTACTTGAAGCGCGAATACGCGCCCTTCCCGTGGATCGCCACCGTCACCTTCGAGTAGCCACCCGTCTCGCTGGGCGCCGCCTCCATGGGCTCCACCTCCAGCCCGTGACGTTCGGCGTAGCGTTCGTACATCCGCAGCAGGTCCCCCGCCCACAACGCCGCCTCGTCGCCGCCGGCGGCAGCCCGGATCTCGAGGATGACGTCCTTCGAGTCGTTCGGGTCCCGTGGCGCCAGCGCCGCCTGGAGCTCGGCCTCGAGGGCGTCGGACTCCGCCTTCTTCTCCTCCGCCAGCCGGGACAGCTCTTCGGCGAGGGCCGGGTCGGCGGCGGCCAGCTCGAGGGCTTCACGTCGGTCGATGTCGGCCCGCCTCCAGGCTTCGTACAGGTCGACGATCTCCTTCAGCTCGGCGTGGCGCCGTCCCAGGTCGGCCAGACGGGCCGGGTCCGCCGCCGCCGCCTCCGCCATCTCCTTCTCCACCTCTTCGAGGCGGGCCACCAGCTCGTCGAGGCGGTCGATCAGCCGCTCGTCCATCAGCGGGCCCGCGCGGCGACGGCGGCCTCGGGGAGGGGTCCACGGCGTTCGATCTCGGCCACCTGGTCCTCGTCGAGGGCCGACAGCAGACTCGCCACCGCCACTTCGATCATGTCCGGGTCGGGGACACCGGTGGTGAGCCGCTGCAGCCACAGGCCGGGCGCCGCCAAGAACCTGCCCAGCCGGTCCGACTGGCGGGTCCCCGAGAACTTCAACAGCTCGTAGGCGAGTCCGGCGATCACCGGGATGAGGACGATCCGGCTGACGACGAGCATCACCCAGCCAGGCCGTCCCAGCAGGGAGAACACGAGGATCGAGAAGACCACGACGATCAGCAGGAAGCTCGTCCCACACCGGGGATGCTCGGGCCGGTAGCGCCGCACCGACTCCACCGAGAGCGGCTCCCCGGCCTCGAAGGCGTGGATGGCCATGTGTTCGGCGCCGTGGTACTGGAAGACCCGTCTGATCTCTTCGGAACGGCCGATCGCCCAGATGTAGCCGACGAAGAGGGCCAGCCTCACCAGGCCTTCGATCCCGTTGAACAGCAGCGTCGACTCCCCGGCGGCGACCCGGGCGACGGCGGCCGGGATCAGGATGAACAGCCCGGCGAACAGCACGAGGGCGATGGTCATCGACCCGGCGATCTGACGGCCGGTCAGCGGCTCTTCGTCTTCGTCCGCCGCCTTCTGGGCCGACCAGGAGAGGGCCCGGAAGCCGAGGGTGAGGGACTCGCCCAACACCAGCATCCCCCGGATGAACGGAACCCGGGCGAGACGCGACCGGGAGCTCAAACGGGGAAGCGAATGCCGGACGGCCTCGATGGACCCGCCGGGTCGCCGCACAGCCACCGCCCAAGCGTTCGGCGCCCGCATCATCACCCCTTCGATGACCGCCTGGCCACCGACGGCGAACGCGGCGTCGTCAGCGGCCATGGATACTCGTCGTGTTCGGGGCCGGTGGACGTCGACGAGACCGAGGAGACACCTCGGAGACGGGGATCGCCGAACTCACTCCGCGTCGGGCGTCTCGCCCGTCTCCTGGGAGGCTTTCCGGGCTCGTTTCGACTTCGGGACCGACCCGCCGTAGCGCTTCTGGAAGCGTTCGACCCGGCCGCCCGAGTCGACCAGCTTCTGCTTGCCCGTGTAGAAGGGATGGCACTCGTTGCACAGTTCCACGTGCAGCTCACCGGGCTTGGTGGACCGAGTGACGAAGGTGTTGCCGCACGAGCAGACCACCGTCGTCTCGTCGTAGGTCGGATGGATCTCGGTTCTCACGTTCTCTCCTTCGGACCCTCAACTCGTGCTCTTGGCCACCTCGGCCAGGAACTCGGCGTTGGACTTGGTGTTCTTCAGCCGGTCGATGAGCAGCTCGAGGGCCGCACCCGGCTCCAACGACAAGAGGACCCGGCGCAACTTCCAGACCTGTTGCAGCTCCTGTCGGTCGAACAGCAACTCTTCCCGGCGTGTTCCCGAGGCCTCGATGTCGATGGCAGGGTAGATCCGTTTGTCGGCGAGTCGGCGGTCGAGACGCAGCTCCATGTTGCCGGTGCCTTTGAACTCTTCGAAGATCACCTCGTCCATCTTCGAGCCCGTCTCGACGAGGGCAGTCCCCAAGATGGTGAGGCTGCCGCCCTCCTCGATGTTCCGGGCGGCGCCGAAGAACCGTTTCGGCGGGTACAGCGCCGTCGAGTCCACACCGCCGGACAGGATCCTGCCCGACGCCGGGGTCGCCAGGTTGTGGGCCCGGGCCAGGCGGGTGATCGAATCGAGGAGGATCACCACGTCGGCGCCCATCTCCACCAGCCGTTTCGCCCGTTCGATGGCCAGTTCGGAGACCTGGGTGTGTTCTTCGGCCGGACGGTCGAACGTCGAGTAGATCGTCTCACCCTTCACCGAACGCTGCATGTCGGTGACCTCTTCGGGACGTTCGTCCACCAGCACCACCATCAGGTAGCACTCGGGGTTGTTGGCGGTGATCGCCTGGGCGATCTCCTTCAGGACCGTCGTCTTGCCCGCCTTCGGGGGTGACACGATCAGCCCCCGCTGGCCTTTGCCGATGGGAGCGATCAGGTCGATGATCCTGGTGAGCACACCGTTGGGTTTGCCTTCGACTTCGAGCCGCAGACGCTCGTCGGGGAACAGCGGGGTGAGCTTCTCGAACCGGGGACGTTTCAACGCCTCTTCGGTGCTCATCCCGTTCACCGAGTCGATGCGGATCAGGGCGGGGAACTTCTCCTGGGAGCGGGGCGGACGGATCGGCCCCGACACGAGGTCGCCTTTGCGCAGTCCGAACTTGCGGACCTGGCCCGCCGAGACGTAGACGTCCTTTTCGCCGGGGAGATACCCGGTGACCCGAAGGAACCCGTAGCCCTCGGGGAGGATGTCGAGGAGACCTTCGCGGACCTCCAGCTCCCCTTCGGGGATGAACTCTTGGTTGCCGCCGCCGCGGCCCCGACGCCGTTTCCGTCGTCCACCCCCTTGACCTTGACGGTCGCCGCCTTGACGCTGTTCGCCCTGCTGACGCTCCTCGGTGGAGGTCTCGCCACCGTCGGCCGAGCCCTCGGCTGCCTCCTCGGATCCCTCGCCGGACGATGTCGCCTCCTCCGACTGGCCGCCGTCCTGGTGCTGGCCGGTCGACGACTTGTCGGCCCCGTCGGAACGGGGGGTGGCGGCCGGGAGTTCGATCGTCTCGACGGCGCCGTCACCGTCGGCGGACGGCGCCGCGCCGGACTCCATGATCGCCGAGATGAGTTTGGCTTTCTGGAGACCTTCGGTCTCGATACCGACCGCCTCTGCGATGGCCCTGAGCTCGCCGATCGACTTGGCTTGGAGTTGGGCTCTGGTGCTCATGTGTGGGTGTGCCCCCGGTCTCGTTGGACGGGCTCTGCTGAACTACGAGCTGTCCCACGCCCGCACCGGGTGGTGGGGCGGCCTCCGGTCGTGCCCATACGAACGCATGGAGACCGAGAGGTGGGTGAACGACTGCGCCCCGGGTGTGGGACTGCGATCTTGGAGGGGATTGTAGCGCCTCCGCGGCGTCTGCCAAGCGAAGCCCACACCGACCCCGCCGCCGCGGTCACCCGCTTGGGGCGGCCACCCGCCGCAGGAGACCGAGGAGACGCCCGGGGTCGGCGGGGATCGTGGTGACCCGCTCCGCCCGTTCGTACAGGTCGGCGAGGTCCGCCGGGAGTTCCGGGCGTTCCCCGGTCGCCTCCTCCACCGCGTCGGGGAACTTGGCGGGGTGGGCGGTGGCGACGGTGAGGAGCGGGACGTCGGGATCCCCGTGGCGGCGACCCACCTCCCAGCCGACGGCGGTGTGCGGGTCGAAGACCACCTCCATCTCGCGATACGCCCGAGCCATCGCCTCGGAGATCCCGGCGTCGTCGATCCATCCGGCCCGGAACCGCCGGCGAAGGATCGCGTGGTGTTCGGGGTCGAGGCGGAGCGAACCCGTCGCCCGGAACGTCGCCATCGTGCGGTCCACCCGTGTCCCGTCCCGACCGAAGAGCTCGAAGAGGTACCGCTCGAGGTTCGAGGGGATCTGGATGTCCATGGCGGGTGCCGGTGTCGGATGGACGGGTCCGACACGCAGGGTCCCGGTCGTGATGAGCTGCGCCAAACCGTGGTTCCGGTTGTTGGCCACCACCAACGAACCCAGTCGGGCGCCCATCGACGCCGCCCCGTGGGCGGCGTAGACGTTGCCGAAGTTGCCGGTGGGGACCGCGACGGTCGGTGCCGGGTCCTCGGCGAGGAGGGCGGCCGCCCAGGCGTAGTAGACGGTCTGGGCGGCCACCCTGGCCCAGTTGATCGAGTTGACCGCCCCCAAGCCGAGTTCGTCCCGCGCCTCGGCGTCGGAGAACATCGCCTTCACGAGGGCCTGGCAGTCGTCGAAGGTCCCCTCCACCGCCACCGCGTGGACGTTCGGCGAGGTCACCGTGGTCATCTGGCGGCGCTGCACCTCCGACACCCGACCCTCCGGATACAGGATGACGATGTCGATCGCCTCCCGGTCACGGCAGGCTTCGATCGCGGCCGAGCCGGTGTCCCCGGAGGTGGCCCCCAGCACCAGCATCCTCCGTCCCCGCGCGGTGAGGACCCGGTCGAACATACGCCCCACGAGCTGGAGGGCGTAGTCCTTGAACGACAGGGTCGGCCCCCAGAACAGCTCGAGGAGCCGGGTACCGTCGGGCAGCGTACGCAACGGCGCGACCTCGGGATGGCGGAACGAGCCGTAGGCGTCCCGCACCAGCTCGTCGAGGTCGTCGGCGAGCACCGAACCTTCGACGAAGGGCTCGAGCACCCCGACCGCCGCCGCGGCGTATCCGCGGGCAGGGTCGACGGACGCCAGACGAGGCCAGCGTTCCGGCAGGTAGAGGCCGCCGTCGGGTGCGAGTCCCTGCAGCAGGGCGTCGTCGAACGTCACCGGGGGTGCGTGCCCCCTCGTGGAGACGTAGCGCATCACGGCTCGTCGGTCACGACCCGGACCGTCGCCGCCACCTGACGGACCACGTCGAGGTGGCGCAGCGCATCGGTCGCCGCCCGATGGTTCGACTCGGGAGCGTCGTGGGTGACGAGGAGCAGCGTGGCGGCGTCCCCCCGCCCCTCCTGCCACACCGACATGATGCTCACCCGATGCTCCCCGAAGACCCCGGCGATCTGGGCGAGGACCCCGGGGGCGTCCACCACCTCCAGCCGCAGGTACCACTTGGTCTCCACGTCGGCGAAATCGAGGACCGTTCCCGGACCGAAGCGGATCCGCGGGGCGACCTGGGCGGCGGCGAGGAGCTCACGGGCGGCCTCGATGACGTCGCCCAGCACGGCGGTGGCGGTGGGCCCGCCTCCCGCACCCGGGCCCATGAACAACAGCTCGCCGATGTCGGGACCTTCGATGAACACGGCGTTGGCGGCGCCCCGAACACCCGACAGGGGGTGGTCCAGCGGCACGAACGCGGGATGGACCCGCGCCACGACGCCGTCGCCGGTGTCTTCGGCGACGGCGAGGAGCTTCACCCGGTATCCGAGCTGGCGGGCGTACACCAGATCCGCCGCGTCCAGCCCTTCGATCCCTTCGACGAAGACCCGGCCGGGACCAACCCAGACTCCGAAGGCGAGCCCGGCGAGGATCGCCGCCTTCGCCCCGGCGTCGGCCCCCGAGACGTCGGCGGTGGGGTCGGCTTCGGCGTACCCGAGTCGCTGGGCTTCGGCGACGGCCGCCTCGTAGGACCATCCTTCGGACTCCATGGCGGTGAGGATGAAGTTGGTGGTGCCGTTGACGATCCCCAACACCCGCCGGATCCGCTCCCCCGACAGCGACTCCGACAGCGGGCGGATGAGGGGGATCCCGCCGCCGACGGCGGCTTCGAACAGGAGCGACACCCCCTTCGAGGCGGCCCGGGTGAAGAGGGTGGGTCCTTCGGCGGCGACCATCTCCTTGTTGGCGGTGACGACGGGTTTTCCCAGGTCGAGGGCGGCCAACACGAGACCCAACGCCGGTTCGAGCCCCCCCATCACTTCGACGACGAGATCGACCGACGGGTCGGCGACGACCTCTTCAGGCCGGTCGGTGGCGTAGGAGGCCGGGAACACGCGGGGCAGGGACAGGTCGCGTACGGCGACACGCACGAGCTCGAGGTCGATCCCCGATTTGGCGGCGATGACCTCACGGTCCTCCAGCAGCTTCCGGGCGAGGGTTCCTCCGACCGTGCCGCCGCCGAGGATGCCGATTCCGACACGCATACGTCCGTCCACGAGGCTCGATGCTACCGCCGACGGCGGTACCCTCCGTCACCCATGGCAGGTCCACTCCCCCGATACCTCCTCCCCGACAACGCCGAGATCGTCGACGGGCGGCTTCACGTCGGCGGATGCGACGTCGGCGAACTGGCCGACGAATACGGCACGCCGCTGTTCGTGTACGACGAGCAGCACCTGCGGGCTCGGTGCCGGGAGGCGGTGGCGGCGTTCCCCGACGGCGTCGCCTATGCGACGAAGGCGTTCCTGTGCAGGGCGATGGCCCGCCTCGCCTTCGACGAAGGGATGTCCCTCGACGTCGCCACCGGCGGGGAGCTGGCGGTGGCGCTCGCCGCCGGGGTCTCGGCGGATCGCCTCGTGTTCCACGGCAACGACAAGTCCGAGAAGGAACTCACCGAAGCCCTCGACGCCCGGGTCGGCCGCATCGTCGTGGACTCCTTCGACGAGATGGACCGCATCGAACGTCTCGTCGCTTCCGGCCTGCCCGCCCCCGACGTGCTGGTGCGGATCACCCCGGGGGTGGAGGCCCACACCCACGAGTTCGTACGGACGGGACAGGACGACACCAAGTTCGGGTTCACCGTCTCCGCCGGGCTCGCCGACGAAGCCGTCCGACGGGCCGCGACGTCGCCCGCCATGCGTCTGCGGGGTGTGCACGCCCACATCGGCAGCCAGGTGTTCCGGCTCGACTCCTTCGTCGAAGCGGCCCGGATCGTGGCACGGATGGCGGCCCCGTACCGTCCCGAGGAGCTCTCCTTGGGCGGAGGCCTCGGAGTTCCCTACGTCGAAGGTGAGACCGCCCCCAGCATCACCGAATGGGCCGAGGCCCTCCTCGGCGCCTGCCGGGAAGAGGGGGTGGAGGCGCGGATCACCGCCGAGCCCGGGAGGGCGATCACCGCCGCCGCCGCCGTCACCGTCTATCGGGTCGGTGTGATCAAAGAGATCCCGGGGATCCGCACCTACGTGGCGGTCGATGGAGGCATGTCCGACAACCCTCGTCCGGTCCTCTACGGGTCGGGATACGAGACGTTCCGTCCCACCACCGCCGACGCCCCCCGACCCCGCAGGGTGCGGGTGGTGGGCAAACACTGTGAATCCGGTGACGTGCTCGTCCCCGATGCCTGGGTCCCCGACGACCTGGCGGTCGGGGACCTGTTGGCCACGCCCGTCACCGGGGCCTACGGCCATTCGATGGGCTCCAACTACAACAAGGTGCTGCGGCCGCCGGTGCTGTTCTGCCGGGACGGCGACGCCCGGGTCGTGGTGCGCCGGGAGACCTACGAAGACCTGCTGCGCGTCGACGTCGGCTGATCTCCCTGGTCTCGCACTACGGCGCACCCTCGCCGTGTGCCTGCCTTCAGGGACAGGAATGAACATCCACAGAGTCCTCCCGCCCCCGGGGCCACTCTCCGTCGGCGCATCTTCCAGGGTTTCTCCTTCGGCTTCGACCCGATAGAGTCACCCCTTCCACCGAAGGGAGGTGCCATGACCGCCAAGACCGATGCCGCTCTCAACGCCCCCTTCGGTTCGGTATTCGCCCCGACGATGGCGATCACCCGGTGGAGCGGCGACCGCTTCGACGACCCTTCGGTCGAACCCCTTCGACCCCTCGAACTGCATCCGGGAGCCCACGTGCTCCACTACGCAAGCTCGATCTTCGAAGGTTTGAAGGCGCATCGCGGCCCTGGAGGCCAGACACGGCTGTTCCGCCTCGACCGTCACGTCGACCGGATGCGTCGCTCGGCCGAGCTGCTGTGCCTTCCCCCGCCTCCGGCGGAGCTGCTCACGGCGATGATCGCCGAGACGGCGGCGGCCAACCGGGACGAGGTGCCCGACCCACCGGGAAGCCTCTATCTGCGGCCCACCATGATCGGCACCCAAGCCGACGTCGGCGCCGCCGCCAAACCGCCCGACGAAGGTCTGCTCTACGTGGTCGCCTGCCCGGTGGGGGACTACTTCACCGGCGGGATCAGGCCGCTGCGAGTGCTGGTGGAGGACGAGGCGATGCGGTCCACCCCCGGGTTCGGCGCCGCCAAGACCGGCGCCAACTACGCGGCCGCTCTCCGCACCGTGGTGGAGGCCCGGGCCGCCCACGGAGCCGATCAGGTGCTGTTCGCTCCCGCCGGCGACGTGCAGGAGACGGGAGCTTCCAACTTCCTGCTCATCGACGACGAACGGGTGGTGACCAAACCCGTCGACGGAACGTTCCTGCCGGGGGTGACCCGGGAGGCGGTGCTGATCCTCGCCGACCATCTCGGCTACACCGTGGAGGAACGGGACGTCTCCATCGCCGACGTCCTCGAATGGGCCCGACACGGCGAAGCCGCCCTGTCGGGCACGGCGGCGGTGCTGGCCGGGGTGGGCACCCTCGTGTATCGGGGGGTGGAGCATCGGGTCGGCTCCGGAGAGGTGGGTCCCAACACCCTGCGGCTGCGCAAAGCCCTCACCGACCTCCAGATCGGTGCGGCACCCGACACCTTCGGGTGGATCACCGAGGTGTGACCCGGGAAGGGTCCGAGGTCGGAAGCGTTGGGTACAATGACGCCGTTGCCCTCGTAGCTCAGGGGATAGAGCGCCGGCCTCCGGAGCCGGGTGCGCAGGTTCGAATCCTGCCGAGGGCGCCCCGCTCCGACTCCCCAGCCGTGGCGTGCCGCCGACGGCGACGGCGGCTCACCCCGACTGCAGGGCTCCGATCACGTGCTCTCCGTACGCCCGGAGGGTGCCCTCCTGGTCGTCGTGCATCAGGTAGATCCCGAAGTGGTCCGCGCCGAGCTCCTTCAACACGGTGAGTTTCTCGATGTGCGCTTCGACGGGCCCGAGGACGCAGAACCGGTCGACGATCTCGTCGGGCACGAAGTCGGTGGTGGGGTTGTCGGGCTTGCCGTGGTGGGAGTAGTCGTAGGCCTCACGCGCGGCGATGTAATCGGACAGCACCTTCGGCACCTTCGACTCGTCGGTCCCGTACCGGCGTACGAGATCGACCACGTGGTTGCCGACCATCCCCCCGAACCAGCGGAGCTGATCCCGCTGGTGGCCGATGTCGTCGCCGACGTAGGCGGGGGCCACCACACAGATGGTGATGTCGTCGGGGTCGCGGCCGGCCTCGACGGCGGCCCGGCGAACCGCCCCCATCGTCCATTCGAGGATCTGGGGGTCGGCGAGCTGGAGGATGAACCCGTCGGCGTGACGCCCGATGGTGGCGAGGGTCTTCGGCCCGTACCCGGCCACCCAGATGGGGAGGTCCCAGCCGTCCCCCACCCACGGGATCCGGAGGCGTTTGCCCTGGTAGTCGACCTCTTCACCGGCGACGAGGCCCTTGATCACCTTCATCGACTCGACCATCGTCGCCAACGTGCGGGGCTTTCGGCCGATGTACCGCAGCGCCGAATCGCCCCGCCCCATCCCGCAGATGGTTCGCCCACCCGACATCTCGTTCAACGTGGCGAAGAGCGACGCCAGCACCGTCCAGTCCCGGGTCCCCGGGTTGGTGACCATCGGTCCGACGATCATCCGTTCGGTCGCGTCGAGCATCCGTGAGTAGATGACGAAGGGCTCCTCCCACAGGACGTGGGAGTCGAAGGTCCAGCCGTGGCTGAACCCGAGGTCCTCCGCCATGCGGGTCAGCTCGATCACCCGCCGGGCGGGCGGGTCGGTCTGCAGGACGACACCGAAGTCCATGGGTTCTCCTCTTCGCTCGCGGACAGCTCAGCCGTGCTGGGGGAACCCCAGATCCACGCCGCGGTGGATCGGGTCGGGCCAGCGGGAGATGATCACCTTCTGGCGGGTGTAGAAGTGCACACCTTCGGGTCCGTAGATGGCGTGGGTCCCGAAGATCGAGTCCTTCCAGCCGCCGAACGAGTAGAAGGACAAGGGCACCGGGATCGGGACGTTGATCCCGACCATCCCCACCTCGATCTCGTGCTGGAACTTGCGGGCGGCGCCGCCGTCGTTGGTGAACACGGCCGTACCGTTCCCGTAGGGGTTGTCGTTGATGAGCCGGATGGCGTCTTCGTAGTGGTCCACCCGTACGGTGGAGAGCACCGGCCCGAAGATCTCGTCACGGTAGATCTTCATCTCCGGTGTCACCCGGTCGAACAGCGTGGGACCCAGGAAGAAGCCTTCTTCGTGGCCGGGGACGGTGAGGGTGCGGCCGTCGGCGACGAGGACCGCCCCTTCCTGTTCTCCCGCTTCGACGTAGGAGAGGACCTTGTCGAGATGCTGCTGGGTGACGAGGGGGCCCATCTGGACACCCGGCTCGGTGCCCGGCCCGACCTTCAGTTCGGCGATACGGTCGGTCATCTTGGGGAGCAGGCGGTCGGCGGCGTCACCGACGGTGACCACCACCGAGATCGCCATGCACCGCTCCCCCGCCGACCCGTACCCGGCGGAGACGGCGGCGTCGGCCGCCAGGTCCATGTCGGCGTCGGGGAGGACCACCATGTGGTTCTTCGCCCCTCCGAGGGCCTGGACACGTTTGCCGTTGCGCGTACCGGTCTCGTAGATGTATCGGGCGATGGGGGTGGAGCCGACGAAGGAGACCGCCGCCACGTCGGGATGGGCGAGGAGGGCGTCCACCGCCTCCTTGTCCCCGTGGACGACGTTGAAGACGCCGTCGGGGAGGCCCGCTTCGGCCAGCAGCTCGGCGGCGAGCTGGGAGGTGGAGGGGTCCTTCTCCGAGGGTTTGAGGACGAAGGTGTTGCCGCAGGCGATGGCGATGGGATACATCCACATGGGCACCATCGCCGGGAAGTTGAACGGGGTGATGCCCGCCACCACCCCGAGCGGCTGACGGATCGTGTAGGTGTCGACCCCGCCGGAGACCTGCTCGGAGTAGTCGCCTTTCAGCAGGTGGGCGATGTTGCAGGCGAACTCGATCACTTCGAGCCCCCGCTGCACCTCGCCGGCGGCGTCGTCGAGGGTCTTGCCGTGTTCGGCGGTGAGCAGCCGGGCCAGGTCCATCTTGTGCTGCACCACCAGCTCCCGGAAGGAGAACAGGATCTGCTGGCGACGGGTGAGGGGGACCTCGCGCCACGACGTGAAGGCCTTCGTCGCCGCCGCCACGGCCTGGTCGACGACGCCCCGGTCGGCGAAGGCGACTTCGGCGGTCATCCGGCCGGTCGCCGGGTCGTACACGGGACCTCGCCGTTCGACGGGACCGTCGTAGGGTTTGCCGTCGATCCAATGGGTGATGAGCTTCATCGGGTCCACTCCTATCAGCGTTGGAACGTTCCAACGACGCTAGTCGGGGCAGGCGCCGGACCGAACTCCGGCGCCTGCCTTCAGATCAGCAGCTGGCAGGTCCCACGGGGCAGGTACTGGCCGTAGCCGGCGTATCCGTGGTACTCGCCGTCGGAGACCAACACCTTGCCTCGCGCCATCACCACGTCGATCCGGCCCTGGACCTCCTTGCCCTCGTAGCAGGTGTAGTCCACGTCCATGTGGTGCTCCGAGACGGTGATCGTCCGGGTGGCGTTCGGGTCGAGGACGACGATGTCGGCGTCGGAGCCGACGGCGATCGTCCCCTTCTTCGGGAAGATGCCGAACATCTTCGCCGGAGCGGTCGCCACCACCTCCACGAACCGGTTGAGGCTCAGCCGGCCCTCCCCCACGGACCCGTGGTAGATGAGCCCGAAACGTTCCTCCACCCCGGGGAGCCCGTTGGGGATCTTCGTGAAGTCGCCCAGACCCAGCTTCTTCTGGGTGCCGAGACGGGGATGGTCGTTGAAGCAGAACGGACAGTGGTCCGTCGAGATCACCTGCAGATCGTCGGTGGCGAGGCCCTGCCACAGCGCCTCCTGGTGGCCCTCCTCCCAGTTGCGGACCGGAGTCGAGCAGACGTACTTGGCGCCTTCGAAGTTCGGTTCCCGCAGGTTGTCCCAGCCCAGATACAGGTACTGGGGGCAGGTCTCGGCGAAGACGTTGGAGCCCCGATCCCGGGCCGCCTTGATCTCCTCGAGGGCCTCCTTCGCCGACATGTGGACGACGTAGAGGGGGCAGCCGGCGAGCTCGGCGTACACGATCGCCCGATGGGTGGCCTCCCCTTCGGTCACCGGCGGTCGGGTGATCGAGTGGTAGATCGGGTCGGTCTCACCCCGAGCGATCGCCTGCTCCCGCAGGACGTCGATCACGATGCCGTTCTCGGCGTGCATCATGATCGTCGAACCGTTCTCCGCCGCCTTCTGCATGGCCATGAAGATCTGGCCGTCGTTGGAGTAGAGGACACCCGGGTACGCCATGAACAGCTTGAAGCTGGTCACGCCCTCGCCCATGAGGACGTCCATCTCCTTCAACGTCGCCTCATTGACGTCGGAGACGATCATGTGGAAGCCGTAGTCGATGGCGCAGCGTCCCTCCGCCTTCGCCATCCACTCCTCGTACCCGGCGACCATCGACTCCCCGATCGTCTGCACGGCGAAGTCGATGATCGTGGTCGTGCCGCCCCACGCGGCGGCCCGGGTCCCCGACTCGAAGTCGTCGGAGGCGTAGGTGCCGCCGAAGGGCAGCTCCATGTGGGTGTGGACATCCACCCCACCGGGGAAGACGTACTTCCCGGTGGCGTCGATGACCTCGTCGGCGGTCCAGTCGTGGGCGTCGGGCGCCGCCAACGCGACGACCTTCTCGCCTTCGATGAGGACGTCGGCCTCCATCGTCTCGGTGGCCGTCACCACCGTTCCACCTTTGATGACCGTTCTCGCCATGGTTTCCTCCTTCAACCCTCGGCGGTCGCCCGCCGCACGGCCTCACCCAGCTTCTCCAAACCTTCCCGGGCCTCCTCCTCGGTCAGCGACAGCGGAGGGGCGACCCGCAGGACGTTCCCCAGCAGCCCACCCTTGCCGATCAGCAGCCCCTCCGCCTTGGCCTGTTCCATCACCTCGGCGGTGACCTGGGGATCCGGATCCTTCGACCCGGGCACCACCAGCTCGATGCCGATCATGAGGCCCTTGCCCCGCACCTCGCCGATGGCGGGGACCTCCTCGGCGATCCGGTGGATGCCCTCTTTGAGCTGGTTCCCGACCTTGTAGGCGTTGGTCTGCAGATCGTGCTCTAGCACGTACTCCAGGTTGGCCAGCGCCCCGGTGGTCGCCAGGGGGTTCCCGCCGAACGTCGAGATCGAGTTGGCGGGGATCGCATCGATGATCTCGGCACGGCCCACCACGCCGGCGATGGCGAGGCCGTTGCCGAGGCCTTTGGCGAACGTGAGCAGGTCGGGGGTGATCCCGTGGGCCTGATAGCCCCAGAAGTGCTCCCCCGTGCGCCCCCAACCGGTCTGGACCTCGTCGCTGATGAAGAGGATCCCTTCGGTGTCCAGCACCTCCTTCATCGCTCCGAAGAAGCCGTCCGGCGGGGTGGCGAACCCCCCCACCCCCTGGATCGGTTCGGCGATGAGACAGGCGACGTCTCCGGCGACGGCGATCCGCAGCAGATCCCGGAGGTCGTCCACACATGCCGCGATGAACTCGTCGTCGGGGAGATGCCCGAAGGGGCTGCGGTACTTGTAGCCCGAATGGACGTAGGTGACGTTGAAGGGGCTGAACGACGTCGCCGACCACGACCGGTTCCCGGTGATCGCCACCGCCGAATGTGACTTCCCGTGATAGCTGTTGCGCATCGCCAGGACCTGGTTGGAACGGCGGTACTGGGTGGCCATCATCAGGGCGGCGTCGTTGGCCTCGGTCCCCGAGTTCGTGAAGAACACCTTGGCGTCGGGGATGCCCGACAGTTCGGCGATCTTCTCCGCCAGCTCGATCTGGGACTCGATGAGATACAGGGTCGAGGTGTGGAGCATCTTCTCCGCCTGGGCTTTGATCGCCTCCACCACCTCGGGGATCTTGTACCCGGTCATCGTGGTGAGGATGCCGCCGAAGAAGTCGAGATACCGGTTGCCCTCCGCATCCCACACGTACCGCCCTTCGCCGTCCACCAGGGCGATGGGTTCGGAGTAGTAGAGGGCGAGCCAGGAGGGCAACACCTGGCGATGACGGGCGAGGAGTTCGGCGTGGCGGCCCATCAGGGTGCGACCAGATCTCCGTAGGCGTCGGGACGGCGGTCCCGGTAGAAGGCCCAGAGTTTGCGGACCTCCTCCACCTCGTCCATGTCGAGGTCACGCACCACCAGCTCTTCGTCGGTGTCGGAAGCGGCATCACCGACGATCTGTCCCCGGGGGCTCACGAAGTACGAGGAGCCGTAGTAGTCGTTGTCGCCGAAGGGCTCTTTGCCCACCCGGTTGATGGCCCCGATGAAGTATTCGTTGGCGACAGCGGCGGCGGGCTGTTCCAGATTCCACAGGTACATGGACAGTCCCCGGCTCGTCGCCGACGGGTTGAAGACGATCTTGGCGCCTTTGAGACCGAGGGCCCGCCACCCTTCGGGGAAGTGGCGGTCGTAGCAGATGTAGACGCCGATCCGCCCTGCCCGCCGGGTGTCGAACACCGGGTAGCCGAGGTTGCCGGGCCGGAAGTAGAACTTCTCCCAGAAGCCGTTGACGTGGGGGATGTGGGTCTTGCGGTACTTCCCCAGGTAGGTGCCGTCGGAGTCGATCACCGCTGCGGTGTTGTAGTAGAACCCGTCGTCCTCCTTCTCGAAGATGGGCACCACCAGCGCCATCTCGGTCTCCCGGGCGAGCTCCTGCATGAGCTTCGTGGTGGGTCCGTCCGGGATCGGCTCGGCGTAGTCGAAATGCTCGTTCTCTTGGACCTGGCAGAAGTAGGGCGCGTAGAACAGCTCCTGGAAGCACATCACCACCGCGCCCTGGTTCGCAGCCTCCCGGGCGTAGTTGGCGTTCTTCTCGATCATCGAGTCCTTGTCGCCCGTCCACTCGGTCTGGACGATGGCGGCCCGTACGACGTTCGCCATGCCGCTCCTTTCTCTGTCACATCCGAAAACTAGCGAAGCCGGGGAGGGGGCGGGATCGACACCCGCCCCCTCTCCGGTTCACGGTCGGGGATCCGTCACTCGCCGCCTTCACGCAGGGTGATGGTCCTCTTGGTGTAGCCGGCACCCTTGGTGTCGAGGCCCTCGGCCTGGAGGTCGGCGACGGCCTTCTCGGCCAGGTCGGTGCGGTAGGCCGAGTCGGGGATCGTCACCCCCTGCAGGTCGGGGATCTGGCTGGTGGCGACCTCGACGGTCTGGTCCCACAGCGCCTCGTTCATCACCCCGATGCCGTTCGTGGCGGGGAAGATCAACGCCAGGATCTCGTTGAGCTGCCACTGCTGGTGGCTCTCGCCCAACGCCGACCCGTTGTCCAACACGACCCCGACGCAGTCGTCGAAGTTGTCGAGACAGTAGATCCAGCCCCGGAAGGTGGCCCGCAGGAACCGTACCGCGATGTCCTGGTTGGCCTCGTCGGCGATCCAGCCTTCCTCCACCCAGATGGCGTCCTGCAACATGGCGGTGGCGATCTCGGGATCGTTGAAGTCGATGACGTTGAGATCCTCCGGCTGGTACAGCTCGCCGGTGTCGGGGTTGACGGCCTCCAACACCTGGGCGTACTCGTTGTAGATCATCGCCTGGGCGGCGTCGATCTCCCGGTTCAGCAGGGCGTTCATCGTGAAGTCCTGCGCCACCAACTCCACGTCGGGCACGTCGAACTTCTCGATGGCGGCCAACAACTCGTACTCGTTGCCGAAGCCCCAGTTGCCGACCTTCTTGCCTGCCCAGTCCCGGGGATGGGTGATGCCCGTGTCGGCCCACGACACCATCAGCGTCCCCGACCGTTCGAACACCTGGGCGATGTTCACGATGTTCGCCCCGGCCTCCCGCGACACCAGCGCCTTCGGCACCCAGGCGATCCCGAACTCGGCACCGCCGGTGGCCAGCACCTGCTGGGGCACGATGTCCACACCGCCTTCGAGGATCTCCACCTCGAGGCATTCGTCGGCGTAGAAGCCCTTGTCCTTCGCCACGTAGTACCCGGCGAACTGGGCCTGGGCGAACCACTGCAACTGCACCTTCACTGAATCCACCGTGCTGCACGCAGCCTCCCCGCCACCTTCGGCGGGAGTGGGGGCTTCTTCGGTCTCGCCGCCGCCGCACGCCGCCACGATGAGGCCGACGACGGCGGCCAGCGCCACCATGCGCCACTTCGTGGAATGTCTCATGTCTCTCCTCCCCGAGAGTCGTCTGTCGCCGAGAGGGTATCGCCCACCGCGAGCAAATGTCGGCTCAAGCCGTGTCCGTCTCGCGTAGGGAAACGTGCCAGGGCATCGCCAGGCGTTCGGCGACGACGATCACCATGTAGAAGGTGATGCCGATGATCGAGGCGACGACGATGGCCGCCCAGGCGTCGGGGAACTGGAACAGGTTCGCCCGGTTGAGGATGTATTGGCCGAGGACGTCCTGGGGGCCTCCGAAGTACTCGGCGACGATCGCCCCGATGATCGACAGTGCCGAGGCGACCTTGAGGGAGCTGAAGAAGAAGGGCAGGGCACTCGGGATCCGGACGAGACGGAGGATCTGACGGGGCGTGGCGGCCGCAGCCCTCAGGAGCTCCAGCTCTTCGGGTTGGACTTCGAGCAGCCCTCGGGCCGTGTTGATCATCACCGGGAAGAAGACGATCACCGCCACCACCGCCATCTTCGACACCGGACTGGTGACGTTGAACCAGTTGTTGGCGATGGGGGCGAGGGCGATGATCGGCATGGTGTTGGCGGCGATGGCGAAGGGGAGGAGGCCTTCGCGCACCGCCGACCAGCGCACCGTGGCGAGGGCCATCACCACCGCCAGGACCCCACCGACGACGAACCCGCCGAGCGCCTCGAAGAAGGTGCGGAACCCCGCCGCCCAGATCACGTCGAAGTTGACGACGAACCGCTGGGCGATCTCGGAGGGTTTGGGGAGCAGGAAGGTCTCGACGTCGAAGGCCCGGGTGAGGGCTTCCCAGAGGACCAACACCACCACGAAGGCGACGGCGGCGGGACCGTAGGCGCGGATCCACGTCTCGATCCGACCGGGCTCGCCGGGGATGTCCCCTTCGAAGCCGGCGAAGACGTCGGTCTCGCGTGGTTCGAACAGGTCGAGGTCCCGGTCGGCGGGTTCGGTCATCGCTCCTCTCCTCGCCGCAGCGCCTCCCGCACCTCGGTGATGAGCCGGTAGTAGTCGTCCGACTCCCGGGTGTCGACGTTCCGTGGGTGCGGCAGGGGCACGTCGACCACCTGGGAGATCCGCCCTGGACGTGGCGACATCACCACCACTCGGGTGGAGAGGAACACCGCCTCGGGGATCGAATGGGTGACGAAGACGACCGTCGTCTCCGTCTCCGTCCAGATCCGCAGCACCTCCTGCTGCATGAGCTCCCTGGTCATCTCGTCGAGGGCGCCGAAGGGTTCGTCCATCAGCAGCAGAGCGGGTCGGAAGCTGAGGGCTCGAGCGATCGCCACCCGCTGCTGCATGCCCCCCGACAGCTGCCAGGGGTGGTGGTCGGCGAATTCTTCGAGCTGCACCAGGGACAGCATCTCGGTCGCCCGGGCCTGCCGCTCGTCCTTCGGCACCCCCATGATCTCCAGGGGGAGCTCCACGTTGGCCCGGACCGTCCTCCAGTCGAGGAGGGTCGCCTGCTGGAACACGATCCCGTAGTCGCGGTCGAGCCGCGCCTGGCGGGGCTCTTTGCCGTTGACGATCAGCTCCCCGGTGCTGGGCTGGAGGAGGTCGCCGATGAGGCGCAGCAGCGTGCTCTTGCCGCAGCCCGACGGGCCGATGAGAGAGATGAACTCACCCTGGTCGATCCGGAGGTCGATGCCGGTGAGGGCCTCCACCCGGGCCGCACCCGCACCGAAGACCTTGCCGACCCCTCGAGCCAAGACGACTGCGTCGCTCACTCCTCACCTCATCCTTCCCGGCGGTGGTCTCCCGCCACCAGCCGATGTTCGAACCATGTGACCACGGCGACGAACAGGATTCCGGCCAGGGCCGACATGAGCACCGCGGCCATCAGCTTCTTCATGTTGAACTGTTGGGAGAATTCGAGGAGCGCCCGGCCCAGGCCATCGCGGAAACCGGCCGGGAGCTCCCCGACGATGGCGCCGATCACCGACGCCGTCGCCGACACCTTGAGGGCGGTGAAGATGTAGGGGAGGGCAGAGGGCACCTGGAGTTTCCAGAGCACCTGGGAGGGTGTGGCCGCGTAGGAGCGCATCATCTCGACCGCCGTCGGAGCCGGGGACCGCAGGCCCCGAACGGTGTTGATGGTGACGGGGAAGAAGGTGAGGTAGGCGGCGATGAGCGCCACCGACAGCCACTGGGGAACGTCGAGCTGTCCGCCCCAGACCACCACCATGGGGGCGATGGCGATGATGGGAACGGTCTGGGAGGCGACGACGTAGGGCATGAACGCTCGTTCGGCCAGCGTCGAACGGACGAAGGCGACGCCGAGCCCGAACCCGATCACCCCACCGACCACGAACCCGACCAAGGCCTCCCGTAGGGTGAACATCGCCGCCTTCCCCAACAGGAGCACCGTCAGCTCACCGTTGCGACGCACCGGCCGGAAGAGCTGGAGCACCACGTCCCAGCTGTGGGGCATGAAGCGGTCGTTGGGAGGTGGGCGGAGCCGCAGTTCGGTGCCGGGGACCACCCCGCCCAGCGCCTCACCCACGACCTTGTAGAGCTCCCAGGTGACGACGACGGCCGCCAACACCCCGAGGAAGCCGACGACTCGTCGGACCCTGGGTGACCGGCGCGAGGCCGTCGAGACGACTTCGGAGGCGTCGGTCATGGGCCGGGACTCTAGCGAGCGGGCGACGAGCGATCCCAGGGGACGGCGGGCCTGTGTCGACGGGGCACCCAGGGAGGTGCCACCCTCCGCCACCCACCCCAGAGGCTCCGCCTCATCCGAGGCCCAGCTCCTCTCGGACGATGCGGCTGACGGTTGCACCGTCGAGGTCGTCGCGGCGTTTCATGAGGTGGCCGACCACCCGACCGACGGCCTTGGGGTCCCCCGCCACGCCGAGCTCGGCGATGGCGTCCGCCACCAACGCCCGTGTCTCCTCCTCGCCGAGGGTCTGGGGCATCCAGCGTGACAGGTACTCGATCTCCCAGGAGAGCTTCTCGGCCATCTCCCGGCCCCGCTCCCCTGCCGCCTCGTACTCCTCTTTCGCCTTCGCCATCTTCTTGACGTAGGAGGAGATCACCTTGCGGTAGAGGTCGTCGTCGACCTCGCCGGTGAAGCCGGGGGCGGTCTTCACCTTGGTCACCTCCGTCTCGATCTGGCGGATGACGTCGCGTCGCCGTGCGTCTCTGGCCCGCATGGCGTCTCGGAGCTCGGCGGCGAGTTCGTCGTGAATGCTCATCGGTACGCTCCCAGGGTCTCGGCCATCTGGCCGGGGTCGTCGGTGATGATGGCGTCGATGCCCGCCTCCGCCAAGCGGAGGGCGACCTCGGGGTCGTTCACGGTCCACGAGACGACGCCGATCCCTTCCCGGTGGGCCTCGTCGATGAACCCCAGGGCGGCGACGAGCAGCGACCAGTGGGGAACCACCGTCCGGTGCCCACCGTCGACGGCGTGGCCGAGGAGGGATTCGAGGTCCGTGGACGGTGCGGCGAGGAGCCCGGTCGAGACGGTGGGGAACGCATGACGGACGGCGTCGACGGTCGGCCAGAAGAAGCTGGTGAGGAGGTCTCCGGGTCGGGCGAGGGTCGCGGTGTCGAGGCCGAGCCGGTGGTCGGGTTCGAATCCCGGTTCGGCGGGGTCGTTCTTGACCTCCAGGTTGAGGGGGAACCCGTCCAGGGCGGCGACGACGTCGTCCAAGGTGACGGGGCGGTGACCGTCGCCGAGGTCGAGGCGCTCCAGCTCCGGCCACGGGGTCTCGCACACGACCTTGTCGCCCAGTTCCGGGTCGTGGGAGAGGACGAGGCGCCCGTCGGCCGAGCGCCGCACGTCGATCTCGGCCATGTCGGCGACGCCGACACAGGCCTCGAGGCCGGCGAGGGTGTTGTCGGGGTACCGGGTTCGCCAGCCCCGATGACCCACGATCTGGAGTTGGTCTCTAGATTTCATCACGAAAAAACTATTGCGCTTCTGACATATAGTCTGTACGTTTCCTTCCCGGTAACCCAACCTTCCCCGGGTCTGCCGATGCGGGGAAGCTTGTGAAAAGAATCACAAATCCTCTGGAGGATTCCGAAGTGCTCACCATCACCACCGATTGGCGCCAGCTGGCTGCCTGCCGGGACAGCGAGCCCACGCTCTTCTTCCCGGTCGGCTCCACCGGGCCCGCCCTGGACCAGATCGCCGCCGCCAAGGAGATCTGCTTCTCGTGCGGTGTCCGGGAAGAGTGCCTCCAGTACGCGCTGGAGACGAACCAGGAAGCCGGTGTATGGGGCGGCTACGCCGAAGACGAGCGCCGTCGTCTCCGGAAGCGCTGGCTGGCGGAGCGGCGCCGCCGGGCCGTCTGACCGAACCCCCGTCGACATGCGCGAAGGCCGGTGGCGACGCCGGCCTTCTCGTGTCACGGTCACGACGCCGGAGCGAAGCCCACCGACGGCTCCTCCGGCTGGGTCTCCACCTCGACGAACGCGATCCGCTCCCTGGGCACCCCCACTCGGCGCCCCTTCGAATCCTCGAACCAGAGGAGAGCCGTCGCCCCGGCGAACGCCTCCTCGACCGAGCGTTCGTACTCGGTGGGGTCGTCGGTCTCCAACTCGATCACACGGTCCGTGTCGGCGATCCCGATCCGCACCTTCATACCGTTCGCTCCTCACACTGCTCGGCTCGGCATGGTAGACCCCTTCCCATCCCCTTCCGGTTGCCGTACCTTCCAGCCCATGGACCCTGTCCGATCGTGGCGCCCCCTCCTCGTCCTCGTCCTCGGTTCGACGGCGGCGGCCGTCGCCGCCGTCGCCCTCCACGCCCTCGGCACCCTCCCCTGGCTGCAGATCGAACCTTCGACGACCTGGCTTCAGGTCACCCCCACCGAAGAGGTCGTCGCCGCCGTCGCCAGGGTCGCCGCCCTCGCCGTCGTCTACTGGTATCTCGCCTCCTCCGTCCTCTACCTCCTCGCCCGCCTCACCCGACACGCCCGGACGATCCGCGTCGCCGCCCTCGTCACCGCCGCCCCGGTCCGGCGTCTCGTCGACGGGGCCGTGGCAGGGGTCCTCGCCGTCGGGCTGCTCGCACCCCCCGCCGTCGCAGCCGACCACCACCCCGCCGTCACGACGCCTACACCGGTGGCAGAGACCGTGTCCACCCGGTACCTCCCCTTCGACCTGCCCGCCCCGCGTCCGCCCGCCGACCCACCTCCGACGACGTCGGGATGGACCGAAGTGGTGGTCGCCCCCGGCGACAACCTCTGGCGGATCGCCGCCCGGCGGCTCGACGACGACGGCCCCGTCGCGCCCTACTGGCGGAAGGTCGTCGAAGAGAACCGTGACCGGATTCGCTCGGGAGACCCCGACCTGATCTACCCGGGGGAGATCATCAGACTCCCGCCTCCCTAGCCGGCGAGGAAGGACAGCCTCACCCGCCGGATCGGGTTGTCCCGGTTGGGGTCGACGAGGACGATCGACTGCCAGGTCCCCAGGACGGGGACGCCGTCGTCGACGGGGATCGTCAGGGTGGGGGCGACGAAGGCAGGGAGCAGATGGTCGGCCCCATGTCCGGGTGAACCGTGCCGATGCATCCAGCGGTCGTCGCGGGGCAAGAGGGCATCCACCGCGGTCCACAGGTCGCGTTCGGAGCCGGCACCGACCTCGATGATCGCCAGGCCGGCGGTGGCGTGGGGGACGAAGACGTTGCAGAGCCCGTCCCCTCGACCCCGGCAGAACCCGACGACCTCGCCGGTCAGGTCGACGACGGCGGGGCCAGAGCCGGTCCGGACCTCGAAGGTGTGGATGTCCACGGTCAGACGTTGTCGCCGAGGAAGATCTCCGACACCGAGCTCTCCATGAAGATCGCCTGGAGCGCCTCGGCGAGGATCGGAGCGATCGACAGCACCCGCAGCTTGTCGAGCTCACGGGCCTGATCGGGCACGGGAAGGGTGTTCGTGACGATCACCTCGTCCACGGCGGCGTTCTTCAGACGGTCCACCGCCGGGCCCGACAACACCGCGTGGGTGGCGGCGATCCTCACCGACCGCGCCCCCTTGGCGCGAATCAGGTCGGCGGCGTTGCAGGCGGTGCCGGCGGTGTCGATGATGTCGTCGACGATGACGACGTCGGTGTCCTCCACCTCCCCCGACACGTCGAGGGCGGCCGACACGTTGTGCCGGTCGGGGTCCCGGCGCTTGTAGACGAAGGCCAGCCCCGACGCCTCCAACCGACGGGCGTACTTCTCGGCGCGTTTCACCCCGCCCGCGTCGGGGGAGACGATGGTGATCGGACCGGCGAGCTCCTGGGCGAGGTAGTCGGTGATGATGGGGAGGGCGGTCAGATGGTCGAAGGGCTTGGGGATGAACCCCTGGAGCTGGCCCGTGTGCAGATCCACCGAGACGAGACGGTCGGCCCCGGCGGTCATGAACATGTCGCCGATGAGCCGGGCCGTGATCGGCTCCCGGGGAAGCACCTTCTTGTCCTGGCGGGAGTACCCGTAGAACGGCATCACGGCGGTGATCCGTCGGGCAGAGGCGCGCCGGAGGGCGTCGATGATGATGAGCTGCTCCATGATCCGGTCGTTGATCGGATCGGAATGACTCTGGAGCACGAAACAGTCGGCACCCCGGACGCTCTCGGCGGGACGGGCGTAGAGCTCACCGTTGGCGAAGGTGGAGAGCTCCAACGCCCCCAGGGGTACCCCCAACAGGTCGGCCACCTCGCCCGCCAGGGTCGGGTTGGCACCACCGGAGAACAGCATCATCCGATGGCGACTGACGATGTCCATGCTCAGTCCTCGGCCTCGTGGGTGGCTTTCCTCGCCGCGCGCCGGGCAGCGTAGCCAGGGATCTCCCTCTGGGGCGAACGCTCCACGGCCAGTGCGCCCGGAGCCACATCCCGGGTGATCACCGAACCGGCCCCGGTGACCGCCGCCTCGCCGATGGTGACGGGCGCCACCAGCATCGTGTCGGAACCGATGAAGGCGTCGGCGCCGATCTCGGTGCGGTACTTGTCGTAGCCGTCGTAGTTGCAGGTGATGGTCCCCGCCCCCACGTTGGCTCGCTCGCCCACCGCCGCGTCGCCGAGGTAGGAGAGGTGGGGAACCTTCGCCCCTTCGGCCACCGTGGTGTTCTTCATCTCGACGAACGTACCGGCCTTGGCGCCGCGGGCGAGGACCGTCCCCGGACGCAGGGAGGCGTAGGGTCCCACCTGGACGTCCGGACCGACCCGGGCACCTCGGACCACCGAATACCAGATCCTCGCTCCCGACTCGACGACGGTGTCCTCCAGGTAGCTGTCGGGCCCGATCTCCGCCCCCGCTTCGACCCGGGTGTCGCCCTTGAGATGAACCCCCGGATGCAGACGCACCCCAGGAGCGAGGGTGACACCGGCATCCACGTAGGTGGTCTCCGGATCGTCCACCGCCACCCCGTCGCCCATCCAACGTTCGAGGATCCACCGGCGCCGCACCCGACCGGCCCGGGCCAGTCCGACGTGATCGTTGACACCCATCGTCTCGACCGGATCGGCCTCCACCGCCTCTACCGGACGGTCGTGGGCCACCAGCCAGCCGACCACGTCGGTGAGGTACTTCTCCCCTTGGGCGTTGTCGACCCCGATCCCGGCCAGCGCCTCGGCCAGGTCGGCCCGCCGGAACCGGTACATCCCCACGTTCACTTCGCAGATGGCGAGGGTCTCGGCGTCGGCGTCGATCTGTTCGACCACCGCCTTCACCTGCCCGTCGTCGCCCCGCACCACCCTACCGTACCCGGTCGGGTCCCCGAGGACGGCGGTGAGGATCGTGGCCGCCGTCTCCCCACCCTGGGCGAGGGCGGCCAGAGTGTCCTCCCGAAGGAGGGGGACGTCGCCGGGGACGACGACGACGTCCTCGTCGCCGTCGCCGACGTGGGCGAGGGCCACCTCGACGGCGTGGCCGGTCCCGCCCTGGGGTTCCTGCACGCACGCCTCCACTCCGGCTGGGAGGCTCGCCATCACCTCGTCGCCGCCATGGCCGACGACGACGATCGTCCTCTGCGGCCCGGTGGCGGCGACCGCGTCGAGGACCCAGGCGAGCATCGGACGTCCCGCCACCTCGTGGAGCACCTTCGGGAGGGCCGAACGCATCCGGGTGCCCTTGCCGGCGGCGAGTACCACCGCGATGTGAGCCATCGATACTCCTCGTGTCGGTCGAGGTCCCGAAGGGACCGAGCTGGGGGGACAGGACTCGAACCCGTACCAGCGGAGCCAAAATCCGCCGTGCTACCCGTTACACCACCCCCCAGAGGGTGTCTGTTCGTGGTGTCCGGCCGACCATCCTACCGGTCGCTCCCGCCCGACTCGACGCCTCGGCGTCTCTCGTCGCCTCCCCCGGCGACTCCCCCGCCACGGACGACCGTCGCCACCGCCGCCCGGGCCTCCGACGGCGCGGCCGCCACCGCGTCCTCCGCCTCGTCCTTCGACGGGAACAACGAGAACAGACCCGGTCCGCTGCCCGACATCAGCACCTCCACCCCCCAGGCCGAATTCAGCTCGGACCGCCAATCGGCCAGCTCCGGTCGCAGCTCCACCGCCGCCGGATACAGGTCGTTGCGGAGCAGCTCACCGGATCGCAGCACCGGCGGCAGGTCCTCGCTCCGCCACCGGGGCCCCGTCGGCCCGCCCAGGCGGTCCCAGGTGCGGTACACGTCGGCGGTCGGCAGCTCGAACGGCGGCACCACCACCGCCACCGCCACGCCCCGGAGACCGGGACGCCACCTGGTCACCTGCTCGCCGCGCCCTTCGATGAGACAGGTCCCCCCGACCAGGAACAGCGGTACGTCGGCCCCCACCTCGGCGGCGACGGAGGCCACCACGTCGGAGCCCACCCCCATGATCTCCGCGACGGCCCGCAGCATGGCCGCCGCGTCGGCGGAACCGCCTCCGAGCCCCGCCGCCACCGCCACCCGTTTGACGAGCCGAACGTCGAGGGGCGGCCGTCGTCGGCTCACCGCCGATGCCAGCCGGTCGGCTGCCACCCACACCAGGTTGGACGGCCCCGGATCCAGTTCGGCACCGTCCACGTCGAGCCGATCTTCGTCAGCGACCTCGACGGTGAGCCGGTCGTGCCACTCCAACGTCTGCACCAGCGACCGGATCGGGTGGTATCCGTCCCGGCGGGGTGGCGCCACGAGGAGCGACAGGTTCACCTTGGCGGGGGCCTGCCAGTCACCCATCGGCCACCTCGGCGAGGCGGAGCCAGTCGGCGACGTCGAGGTCCTCGGCCCGGGCCGTTCCGTCGATCCCGGCGGCGGCGAGACCGGCCTCGGGATCCGCCAACACCGAGGCGAGGGAACGGCGCAGCATCTTCCGTCGCTGACCGAAACCCGCGGCGGCGAGTTCGACGGCGCGGTCGGCGGCGGCGGGGGCTTCCACCCGGTCGAGCCGGACCACCGCCGAAGTCACCCTCGGGGGAGGGACGAACACCTGCGGTGAGACGGTGAACTCGATACGAGCCCGGGCGTGGAGCCGGACGATCACGCTGGGCAGCCCGTACTCCTTGGAGCCGGGTCCGGCGACGAGTCGGCGGGCCACTTCGAGCTGAACCATCACCACCATCCTCGTCACGGGCGGGACCTGGCGGAGCACCCGCAACAGGATGGTCGTGCCGACCCCGTAGGGCAGGTTGGCGACCATGATCCACGGGCCGGCGCCCAACTCGGCGGCCAGGTCGGCGGAGGCGGCGTCGCCGAACCGCAGCTCCACCCCGTCGACGCCGTCGAGCACCTCCGCCAGCACCGGACGGAGCCCCTCGTCCACCTCGTAGGCGACCACCCGAGCCCCGGCCTCGGCCAGGGCCCGGGTGAGGGTGCCGGTCCCCGCTCCGATCTCCACCACACGGTCCCCCGGTCCCACGTCGGCGACGGCGACGATCCGATCGACGATGTTCGGGTCGGCGAGGAAATGCTGCCCGAGGGATCTGCGGGGACGCAACCCGTGGGCCTCGAGGAGGCGCAGCATCTCGGTGCGGGTCTGTCGGGTCACGGTCGGAACACCTCGGCGGCCCGCCGCGACGTCGACGCCGCCACCTCCTCCACGGACATCCCCCACACCTCGGCCAACGCCCGGCCGTTGAAGGCCACCCAGGCGGGTTCGTTGGGCTCGCCCTGATGGGGTGGCGGGGTGAGGTAGGGGGTGTCGGTCTCCACCATCGCCCGGCCGGGGGGTACGAGGGCGGCCCCCCGGCGGACGGTGTCGCCCGTCGGAAAGGCCACCGGTCCGGCGAACGAGAACGTCACGCCCAGCTCCAGGAACCTGCGGGTCCACCGGGGTCCCCCCGTCCAGCAGTGGAGCACCGACACCGGGCCGGCGCCGGTGCCGTCGAGGATCTCGTAGACGTCGCCGAAGGCGTCACGGCAGTGCACCACGAGGGGCTTCGACAGCGCCAACGCCAGCTCCGCCTGCGCCCGGAAGGCGTCCCGTTGGACGGCCCGCGGGGAGAGGTCCCGGTAGTAGTCGAGTCCGGTCTCCCCCACCGCCGCCGCCCCCGCCGCCAAGTCGGCGATGCGATCCGCCTCCTGGGTCCAACGGTCCGCCTCGTGGGGATGCAGCCCGGCGGTGGCGAGCACCCGTCCCGGATGGTCGGCGGCCAGAGCCGACGCCGTCTCCGAGGAGGCGGCGTCGATGCCGGGAACCACCACCCAGTCGACGTCGACGGCCCGCCCCAGCAGCTCCGAAGGGTCCCGTCCGTCGAGCTGGAGATGGCAGTGGGTGTCGACCCAACTCATCGCCGCCACCTGCCCACGGTCGAGGAGAGGGGCTTCGGCGCCGACACGGCCGCGTGGGTGTCGGTAAGGTGGCGGGGTGTCGGCGGACGACCGGAGAGGGACATGGATTCGGGCATCTCGAGGAAGATCGACGATCTGGGGAGAATCGTCATTCCCGCCGAGACCCGGCGTCTGTTCAACATTCGGGAAGGGGACCACCTCACGATCTCGATCGAAGGATCCAACATCGTGCTCCGAAAGGTGGAGAGCACCTGCATCTTCTGCGGATCCACCGAGCAGGTGAGTTCGTTCAAGGGAAAGGGCATCTGCGCCACCTGCCGTTCGCAGCTCGCCTGAAGGGTCATCGCCGCTCTGCTTCGTGGACCGCCTCGTAGAGCCGACGCCGGGGGACTCCGGTGAGACGCGCCACCTCGCGGACGGCGTCGGCGGTGCGGGCTCCCGACGCCACCAGCCGGCTCACCGCTTCGACGGCGTCGGACACCGGAACGGTCGGCGCCACGTCTGCGGCGGCGGAGATCACCAGCGTGAACTCTCCTCGCGCCGTCTCCGCCGTCCACCGTTCCACCGCCTCGGAGAGGTTCCCCCACCACACCTCCTCGTGGAGCTTGGTGAGTTCCCGGGCCACACAGACCTCCCGTCCCGGCCCGCAGACGTCGGCGAGGTCGGCGAGGTCGTCGGCTACCCGGTGGGGACTGGAGAACACGACGACGGGGACCTCCGACGTGGCGATCCGGGTCAGCCGGTCGGAACGGGCGGCTCCCTTGCGGGGCAGGAACCCTTCGAAACAGAACCGGTCGCCCCCCATCCCGGCGACCGCCACCGCCGCCGTCACCGCGCTGGGGCCCGGCACCACCGACACCTCGGCTCCGACCCGTCGCGCCACCGCCACCGCGGCCGTTCCCGGGTCGGCGACCGCCGGGGTCCCGGCGTCGGTGAGGAGGGCCACGACGGACCCGGCCCGGAGCTCCCTCTCCAGCTCGTCGGCGCGGACACGTTCGTTCCCCACGAAGAACGACCGCAGCTTCGCGCCCACCCCGAGCGCCTCGAGGAGGACTGCGCTGCGACGCGTATCTTCGGCGTAGACGACGTCGGCCGCGGCGACGACCTCACCGAGACGGCGAGGTGCGTCGCCGAGGTTGCCGATCGGGGTTGCGCAGACGATGAGGCGTCCCGGCACACGGCCAGGTTAGGTGCGGACCCGGAGCACCTCGACCGCCGTACCCCGGGGCGGAGGCGGCCTCCAGGCCGCCAGCTCTGCCACCATCACCGCCCCGGGCAGCCGGAGGAACCGTCCCGGGTCGAGACGTCGGACGCCCACCACCCGACCGTCGGCGTCGAAACCGACCACCATCAACGGTTCGGCCATCCCCCGCCCGTGCACCGCCCCACCTCCGAGGAGCAGACCCGTGCCCCGGCAGCGGGACCGCAGCCCCCTCCACCGGCGTCCGAACCCCGACGCGACCTCGAGGGGACCGGACCTCCATCCGACCGCGACCAGCTCGACGATCACGCCGACACCGTATCCGACGGGTCGCTGGTCGGCCAGAGGTCAGGGCGCGAAGACGTCGACCAGGTCGCCCACCCCCGGGTCGGAGACGCCGACCATCACGACGTCGGCACCTTCCCGTCGGACGACGACCGACCCGGCCGGATCGGCGGCCGCCTGCACGTACGCTTCGAGGGCTTCGGCCAGTTCGGCGGCGTCGGCGGTGGTGTCGCCCCGGTACCGGTAGACGAAGATCACATCCGTCCCGTCGAACCAGACCCGGTACCGGTCACCGCCCCATCCTTCCGCGGCCACGTCGGTGGTCGACATGTCGAGCTGCTGGGAGAGCATCGCCCGGATCCCGAACTCTCCCCAGGTGGCGTCGTAGACGAGTTCGTACCCGGGTGGAGGGTCCCATTCGGGGATGGTGACGGGCATCGGCAGGTCCCGTCGGTAGTCCCGGGGGTGGATGATCTGTTCGGTGGAGAGCGGAGGTTCTCCGTAGGCGGCGTCGACCGCCTCGAACCCCCCGTCGGCGTAGAGTCGTTGGACGAACCCGAACCCCTCCCGGTAGGGGAAGATCAGCGACTCCTGCAAGAACCCGGGTACACGGTCGAACACGGCGGAGTCGGCGGCGAAGGCTTCGGCGAGAAGCCGGCCCCGGTCCTCTTCGGAGAGCTGCTGGGCGAAGAGGATCTGGGTGAGGTAGGCGTCGCCTTCGATCAGGCTCAGGTAGGCCTCGGCGGCGTCGAACTCCTCGGAGTCGACCGCCTCCGAGTAGACGTCCCACATGCCGAAACGCTGGTCGGTCAGCGCGTGGGTGAGTTCGTGGACGAGGGTCGCCTCCTCGAGGGGGGAGAGGGTCTCCGCCGAGGCCGGCACGACGAGCTCCCCCGTGTCTCCGTCGTAGAACCCGGCGACCTGCTCGCCGTAGAGGTCGGCGTAGGTCTCGCCCAGATCCAGGTCGGGGCCGATCAGCCCCAGGAGCCGGTAGAGGGCTTCATCGGCTTCGACGTCTTCGAGCTGTTCCGAGATGTCGGCACGCACCCGATCGGCCAGCTCCTCCGGACTCACCACCGTCACCGTGGGCGCCGCGGTGAAGCTGAGACCGCGGAGCTGTTCGGTGAGGGCCACCAGCTCGGCGATGCGGCGACGGACCGCTTCGGGGAGGTCTTCGGTGCCGGGAGGGAGGGTGAGGGAGGTGGTGGGGGCCGCCTCGGTCGACGGGCTCGCCGGTTCGGTGGAGGACGGTCCGGTGGTCTGGGGCGCGACCGAAGACCCGTCGACCGTGGTCGTCGGGCCACCCGCGGGGGTGCAGGCCGCGACGAAGATCGCGAAGAGTACGAACAGGGATATGCGACGAAGCACGGGGTCAGGGTATCGGCTCGGACGGTCTGGTCCAGTCCGGAGTCCCCGTTTCGTCCTGCGGGCCCGGACGACCGGGCCCGGCCCGGAACCCGTCAGGGACTCTGGTTCCGACCGTGGAGGTGACGGGATTTGAACCCGTGGCCTCTTCCGTGCGAGGGAAGCGCTCTGCCGGACTGAGCTACACCCCCAGGAGCGGCGTCATTGTAGACGCCCTGGTTCAACCATCCAGCCGTTCGCTGAGTTCCCGCCTCAGGCGTTCCTGCACGACGGTGGCGGTGAGATCGGCCCGGGACCGCTCGGTGAGGGACCGGGCGATGTCGGTGGTCCTGCGGAGCCCGGCGGTCATCCCGTCGGGATAGTCGAACTCGGCGAGGAGGTCCACGATGGCGCCCATCGCCTCCAGCGTCTGTTCGGGTTCGTCCAGGTCTCCGTCCCGGAGACGGTCCAGCAGCCGTCTCCTCAGCTCCCCCACCGCCTCGCCGAGACCGTGGAGATAGGGGACCGGGTCAAGGCCGAGCTCGTCGGGGAGGGGGAGGCGCCGACCGGCGAACAACGCGGCGGTGAGGCGCGCCTCGGCGTATTCCTTCGCCGCGTCGGCGACGAAGCCGGCATGCAGGATGTCGGGGTGGGCTTTCAGGCTCTCCTGGGTCCCGGCCAGGCGGGCTCCCGCCTCGGCCATCAGCGCCTCCGCCTCGTCCCACTCTCCCCGGTGAAGGCTCCGGATGGCGTTCGCCGAAGCCCTGATCACCCGACGGCAGTCCGAGAGGGCCTGCTCGCGCACCAGGTACCGGTCGTCGAGGACCTTCCGTACCGCCTGGGCCAGGGCTTCGAGTTCAGGGACCGCCACCGGTCACTTGCCGGCGACGATCCGGATCTGCGGCTGGTCCACCGGCAGCGGCTCGGCCATGGCATGGGCCTGGACCGCCTGCTGGAGCCGCCGGTTCCGCAGCTGCATGAGCATCGCCAGGTACCAGGCCATCAGCCCGTCGATCGCCAGGGAGATGAGCAGCCAGTTCACCGACGCCCTCAGGTACGCCATCGTGAGGGTGCCGACGCTGGCGACGACGAGGACGGCGATCGTGCGGCGCCTCCGCGCCCGGACGACGTCGCGGCCGGTGACCGACCCCCGGTCGTAGTGGCGCTGCTGGACGTCGGCCATGAAATGGGTCCAGCGGTCGAACTCCTCGGTGGAGCTGAGGGGCGCGTCACGCCGCGAACCGAAGAAGGAGGGGAAGAGGTAGAAGCCCCAGACCCCCGCGATCAGCAGCGCTCCGATCAAAAACAGCGAGTCAGACATTGGTGGGCGTGTTCCGATCCGGTATCGAGTCGGAGCGTAGCCGTTCGAGTTCGCGAACTGCAACCATGCCCCTCATTCCGGTTCCCTCCGCCAAGAACCCGACTTCCCCCCGGTCTTGTGCAACAGCCTCACCGGCCCGATCTCGACACCCTTGTCGATCCCTTTCACCATGTCGTACAGGGCCAGCGCCCCCACCGACGCCGCCGTCATCGCCTCCATCTCGACCCCCGTCCGGGCGGTCGTCGACACGGTCGCCACGATCCGAGCCCCCACCCCCACCTCCTCCACCGACACGACGACCGCCGTCAACGGAAGCGGATGGCACAGCGGAACCAGATCGGGCGTCTTCTTGGCGGCCATGATCGCCGCCAGACGAACCGAGGCGAGGGCGTCGCCCTTGGGCAGCTCTCCGGCGAAGAGCCGCCGCCGCACCTCCGGGCCGAGGGCGACGAACGCTTCGGCGGACGCCTCACGCGCCGTCTCCGGCTTGGCGGAGACGTCCACCATCCGCACCTCGCCTTCGGCGCTGAGATGTCCGAACTCGGTCATGGTGCCCCCTCCCCCCGGTTCTCCGGCCAGCGGAACATCTCCAAGGTCACCGCATCTCCCCGGTCCACCACGTCGACACCGACGGGGATCACGGCGAAGGCGTCGGCGACGGCGGCGGCCGACAACACGTTGGAAGCCTGGCCCCCCGCCGACCGGGCCACCCAGCGGCCGTCTTCCACCGCGACGGTGACCCGGAGGAACACCGTCTTCTCGGGGTCGGTGACGAACCGCTCCCCCGCCACTGCGGGGACCCGAGGCCGGAACAGGAACCGGGAACCCATCATCTTCAGCAGGGCCGGGCGGAGGAACTGCTCGAAGGCGACCATCACCGACACCGGGTTCCCGGGGAGGCCGAACAGCGGCGTCGCGCCGAGATGCCCGAAGGCGAACGGTTTGGCCGGCTGCATCGCCACCTTCCAGAACTCGACGTCCCCGAGCTCGGCGAGGACCGCCTTCACCAGGTCGTATTCGCCCATGCTCACCCCGCCCGAAGTGGCGACCACGTCCGCCACCTCGGCGCCTCGCACGAGCGACGAGGTCAAGGCGTCGGCGTCGTCACCGACGATCCCCAAGTCGATGACTTCGGCGCCCAACTCGTCGAGGAGGCCGGTGAGCAGCGGACGGTTGGCGTCGCGGATCATGCCGGGGCCGAGCTCGGCGGTGTCCGGAGGAACGACCTCGTCTCCCGTGGACAGGATCGCCACCCGGGGTCGGCGGTGCACCTCCGGGGCGGCCACCCCGATCGTGGCCAACGACCCGAGATGCGGCGGCGTGAGACGGGTACCGGCCTCGAACACGACCGTCCCCGCTTCGACGTCACCCCCGGCCCGGCGAACGTTGGCCCGGGGCTCCGCCGCCAAGATCCTCACCTTGCCCTCCCCCGGCTCGGTGTCCTCCACCCGGACGACGGTGTCCGCCCCCGACGGGAGCGGCGCCCCCGTCATGATCTTGATGGCGGTACCCGGCTCGACGCGGCCGTCGGCGACGTGGCCGGCGGGGACGTCTTCGATCACCTCCAACTCCACGGGGAGGTCGCCGACGTCGTCGGAGCGAACGGCGTACCCGTCCATCGCCGAGTTGGCGAAGGGGGGAACGTCGTGGGGAGCGACCACGTCCTTCGCCAGGGCCAACCCGAGGGCGTTCCACAGCGAAACCGCTTCGACGGGCAGGGGACGCATCGCCTCCAGGACGTCCCGTTGGGCGTCGGGGAGGGGCCTCATCGACTGAGCACCTCCTCGAGGACACGACGGAAATCGTCGCCGTATCGAGCCAGGCCGAGCTCCACCGACGCCTCCAACAGACCCAACGGGGTCCCCACGTCGAGCAGGTCACGATCGGCGACGTATCCGCGCACCCGACCCATACGCGCCAGTTCGTCGATGGCGTCGGTGAGCTGGATCTCACCCCCCACCCCCGGTTCGGTCTCCCCCAGGATGTCGAAGATCTCGGGCTGGAACAGGTACCGCCCGATCAGTCCCAGCCGTGACGGAGCCTCGTCGACCCCTGGTTTCTCCACCGCTCCCGCCAGCTCCAAGACGCCGTCCCGCTCGGGACCGCCGGGAACCACCACGCCGTACCGGGACAGGTATTCGTCGTCGAGGCGACGCAGACACATCACCGAAGCGTCGCCGTCGGCGGCCTCCACCAGTGACCGCAACACGTCGTGGCCCGGCGGGACGATGTTGTCGGCCAGCAGGCAGAAGAACGGGCGGTCCCTCACCATCTCCCGTGCCTCGTAGACGGCGTGGCCAAGGCCGAGCGGCTCCTCCTGGACGACGGGGCGGATCCGCATCCCTTCCAGACCAGGAAGCCGGTCTTCGACCAGGAAATGCTGCTGGATGAGGTGACCCACCTCCAGGTCGACCACGATCACCGCCTCGGTTGCGCCCGCCCGGGCTGCCTCCTCGACGGCGTACTGGATGGCGGGGCGGTCCACGACCGTCAGCAGCGCCTTGGGGACGACCCGCGTCGCCGGTCTCATCCTCGTGCCCCGACCGGCAGCCGGGATCACGGCAACGTCGACGTTCACGTAGGTACCTTTCGCTCGGATCCTCGGATCATGCGCTGGATGTTGGCCCGATGTCGGAAGACGACGAGGACGAGGATCGCCACCAGCCACCACAGGGCCGGAGGCCTCACACCCCGCCACCAGGCGAGGGGGACTGCCAGCACCACCACGGTGAGGGATCCGATCGACGCCACCTTCGTCAACCGGACGACGACCACCCACACCGCCGCCAGCACCGCCGCGGCGACCGGGACGACGAAGGCGAGCACCCCGGCCGTCGTCGCCACCCCCTTGCCCCCCCGGAAACGGTGGTAGAGGGGGTAGCAGTGGCCGAGGACGGCCGCCAGGCCGGCGGCGAAGGCGACCGACGAGTTCGGCAGGACCTCGTTCCCGGCGGCGATCCAGCCGATGGCGGCGGCCATCACGCCCTTGAGGGCGTCCCCGACCAGCACCATCACCGCCGGGCCTTTCCCGAGGGTCCGCAGCACGTTCGAGGCCCCCGGGTTCCCGCTCCCCACCTCGTGGATGTCGACGCCTTTGCTCCGGGCGACGACGACGGCGAAATCGATACTGCCGAGGAGGTACGAGCCCACCACCGCCAGCACCGCTGAGACGTCCATGGACGGCGAGTCTAGGGACTCGGCCACCCCTGCCCGGCGAGCGCGAACGACGGCGAACCCACCCCGAAGGGGCATGGTCCGGACATCCGGGAAGCGAAGGTACACTGCCTGGGTTCGCCGTCTCGGTTCGGAGACCCATGCCTACCTACGAGTACGCGTGCAAAGAGTGCGGAGAGCGGATCGAGGTGTTTCAGCCCTTCTCCGCCAAGCCGCTACGCCGCCACGAAGGCTGCGGCGGTGAGCTGAAGAAGGTCTTCCACGCCCGCGGCGTCGTCTTCAAAGGATCCGGCTTCTACGTCACCGACTCCCGGCCGAAGAGCGGATCCTCCGACTCGGAGTCCTCGAGCTCGACGGAGTCGTCGAGCTCGGCAGACGACTGAACCCGACGCGGCGACCCTCTTCCCGGACGCGGCTCCGCCCGATACGTTGGGCCGGTGCTCTGGTTGAGCAGACCGCCGTATCTGCGCTGGGTGGGCGCCGGCGTGGTGGTGGCCCTCGCCCTCTACGGCCGCCTCGCACCCACCGCGACCGAGCTGCGCCCCTTCGCCGACCGTGCGATCGCCGTCGGCGAACAGGTGACCGCCTCCGACGTCGAGTTCCGCCCCGTCCCCGTCGGGTTGCTCCCCGACGTCCGCCTCCCCGTCGTGGCGGACCGTCCCGTCGAAGCCGGTGAACCCATCCTCCCCACCCGGACCGCCATCACGCCACCGGGGGACTGGTGGGTGATGGAGCTCGGGGTTCCCTCCGGAGCCGTCCCCGGAGCCGCCGCCCGCCTCGTCGCCGCCGGACCCGTCACCGCCGTCATCCCCGGGATGGTGGTGGGTCTCACCGGCACCGCAGACGCCTTCTCCGGCGGCCTCCGGGCCCTCGTCGCCGTGCCCGCCGAAGCGATCGAGACGGTGGCGTCGGCGGCGGCCGAGCAGCGGCTCACCGTGCTCCTCGAAGCCGCCTCGATCCCCCGGTTCGCGGACACAGACGCAGACTGATCTAACCTCCCGGCGTGCTCGACGCCGTCATCTGGGGACTCGTCCAGGGCCTCACCGAATTCCTCCCCATCTCATCCAGCGGACATCTGGTCCTCGTCCCTGCGTTCCTCTCCAAGCTGGGCTGGTCGATCGCCCAACCCAGCCTGGCGGTCTCCGCCGTCCTCCATCTCGGAACCCTCACCGCCGTCGTCGCCTACTACCGACGTGACCTCGTCCGCCTCGGGCGCGCTCGCACCGACCCCACCGCCCGACGTCTCCTCGGCCTCCTCGCCCTCGGGACCCTCCCCGCCCTCGCCGGGTTCCCCCTCCGGGACTCGATCGACGCCTTCGAGGATTCGCCCCGCAACGTCGCCGCCGCCCTCGTCCTCACCGGGATCGTGCTCGCATTGGGCAGCAGGCTGCTGACCGGTACCCGACGTCTCGAATCGGGCACCTGGCGTGATGCCCTCCTCGTCGGAGTCTTCCAGGCCTTCGCCCTCGTCCCCGGGATCTCCCGGTCGGGGATGACCATCACCGCAGGCGGCGGTCGACGTTTCGACGCCACCGAAGCGGCACGCTTCTCGTTCCTGCTGGCGATCCCCACCATCGCCGGTGGAGGGCTCCTGTCGGTGCTCGACCTCTCAGGTGAGATCACCCCCGGCCCGATGGTCGCAGGACTCGTCGTGTCCGCCGTCTCCGGATACGCAGCCATCGCGCTGCTGCTCCGGGCGCTCGCCAGGGTCGGACTTCGACCCTTCGCCGCCTACTGCCTGATCGTCGGCGTCATCGGCTTCGTCGTCCTCTGAGACGACGACCCTCAGCCGACGAGCACCCTCCTCAGGGAGCCGAGGCCGCCGGTGAGGGCATCCCGGCCGTACAGGGCGACCACGTACATCGCCCGTTCCACCGGGAGGCTGGTGACACCGATCGAGGCGATCTCCAAGTCGGGGTCGTAACGCCGCCGCAGGCGCTCGAGGCTGGCCCGACCCGTCCCCGTCACCGCCGGCGGCGCCACCAAGACCCACCATCCCGCGCCGAACCCGGCGAGGACGACCATCGGCACCAGGCCCACGGTGAGACCGTCGGCGAGCCGCTGCTCCATCCACCAGCCGGAGATGACCACCGTCACCCCGAGGATCAACAACGTGACGAACCGGACGGTGGCGGTCAGCCAAGGGGGAAGCATCAACCCGTCCATACGCCGCTCCAGCTCGGAGACGGCGAGCGACGCCGCCGACAACGGCATCGACAGCGAAGACCCCTCCGGACGCACCGAACCGATGAGCGCCCGCTCCACCGGTTCGAGATGGGCGTCGGCCGGCGGCAAGGCTCGAAGGACCAGGCTGGCGGTTCGTTCCCGGACCTCGATCACGCCGGACCACACCAGGAACCCGAGGGCCGTCTCCACGACCCGCCGACGGCCCCCCGCCATGAGCGCCGCCTGGTAGAAGGTCGGGTCGCCCGGGTAGGGCGGGGTGGCCCTGCGGGCGAACACCCGAGGCGCGACGAAGACGATCATCGCCACCACGATCGCGAGCCCTGCCCATGTGAGAACCGTGTCCGGTCCCAGCCCCGCCATGGTCTTCAGGCTACTCGTCGCCCTCCGCAGGGGAAGGGGGACGTCCGAGGACCCCGAGCCTGCTCACCGTCGCCGACCGGCGACCGTCGCCATCCTCCGCCGGGCCGCCCGACGGCTGCTCACTGGCTGTAGTTGGACGACATCCTCATCGTCTCCGCCAGGTGGACGTTGACGAGAGCAGGCTTTCCCGACTCCCTGGCCCGTTCCAAGGCGGGAACGATCTCGGCGGGATCCTCCACGAACTCGCCGTAGCCTCCCAACGCCTCCACCATGGCGTGGTACGGACGGACACCCAGGTCGGTCGCCACCAGCCGGTCCGGGTAGAACATCCGATGGATGGTCTTGATGTTCGCCCAGACGCCGTCGTTGCCGACCACACCGATGATCGGCAAACCGAGACGCACCATCGTGTCGAACTCCATCCCGTTGAACCCGAACGCGCCGTCCCCGTACACGATCCCCACCAGCTTGTCGGGGAACGCCACCTTGGCGGCGATGGCGAACGGCGCCCCCGTCCCCAGGGTGCCGAACGGTCCCGGATCGAGGACGTGGCCCGGAGTGGACACCTGCAGCCATTTCGCCGTGGTGGAGACGATGTCGCCGCCGTCCACCGCCACGATGGCGTCCGGCCCGAAGAAGCGGGCGACGTCACGTCCGAACCGTTGAGGCATGACCGGAACCGAATCGTCCTCGGCCTGGGCTTCCGCCTCGGCCTGGCGGGCGGCGTCCTCGTCGAGCACCTCCTTCGCCCAGGACGACATCCCGTCGCGGCCGAACCGGTCGGCGACGGCGACGAGCTGGGCGACCGCCGTCGCCGGATCGGCGACCACCCCGATGTCCGCCGCCCGGTTCCATCCGATCTTCGTAGGGTCGGCGTCCACCTGGACGACGGTGGCGTCGGAGGCGACCGTCTCGCCGTATTTCGTGCGGAAATCCCAG